>Ga0099364_10000335_pt1 | contig 78570 bp, 72 predicted proteins | sample TergutTh196P3_FD_73070 | JGI IMG/M metagenome (GOLD analysis project Ga0099364, IMG submission 73070) | Microcerotermes parvus P3 segment gut microbial communities from Pointe-Noire, Republic of the Congo - Th196 P3 | ecosystem: Host-associated > Arthropoda: Insects > Digestive system > Gut ...
TTGATTGATTGATTGATTGATTGATTGATTGATTGATTGATTGATTGATTGATTGATTGATTGATTGATTGATTGATTGATTGATTGATTGCTATTTCTCATTATACCATATTTTTTCATAAAAGTCAATCCTTTTTAAAAAACTTTAGTTACATCATAAAAGACTTTAGTTACATCTGTAAACATTATAGCATATTTGCAGGAAATTTTCAAGATTCTTTAGTTGGGAGGCGTGAATTTGCGGGACGCCGTGGGCGGCGAGACGGCGGCGTGATGGCGCGGTGCGGATTTGCGGGGACGCCGTGGGCGGCGTCCCCTACAATTTACGGTGCGATGTCGCGTTCTGTAGAGCGTGTATGTCTTGCGCAATGCGCCATCACGCCGCAATTAGCAGATGTTTCGTGTTTTTTCGGCGTGATGTGGACATCACGCCCTACAAAACGGGTTTGACTTTTGGGGGTGGGTGTACTTTTTCGGCAAAGCGAAATAAAGCCGCCCATAAGAGCGGCTTTATCTTCAATAAATTGGTGGGGCGGCACTTTCCCACATCTCCTAACCCTGCGTCAAGCGCAAGGGGCGACTGCAGCCTTCCAGCCCTCAACATTATTACTATATTCAGTATAGCATAAGATTATTACTTTGTCAAGGGTTTGAGGTCGTTATTTTTTACCATGCGTTTAATTACGTTTTCACGAACCCGATATATCGAACGGGCATAATACTCTCCGTCACCCGCAATTCTTACCGCGAGTTTTACATATCGGCTAAAATGCTTTATATACTCAATTGAGCCGTCATCTTTTTTTACTCTCACGTAATCGGGATTCGATAAAATAAGCGGAATTTTATTAAAATATCGGTAATACTCATATTCATGTTCGCTTACCATATGAGCTATATTCGTGGCTCCAACATAAATTCCCGTCCCAACAGGAATATCAAGACCGAGAGTCTTGATAACTTCCGGAGTAAATTCTCCTATTTTTTCGGTCATTATGTATGCTCCCGCTTTCCACGTCATATCTCATACTGCCTTTGCATTTCTTCTCTTTTTCTAATTATACACTATATGTATATCAATTGCAAGCGTTTTGTGTAATTTTCTCAAGACAATATCCCTCTCCGCCTACGGCGTCCCCTGTGGGCGTTAATTTGCGGGACGCTGTGATATTGACCCTGAAAAAATCAGTTTGATATGGTTTGTGAGTAGTTTACATTAAGAAAGGTTGACATTTTTTCGGTTATGCGTTATAATATCTGTGTAGATGACATTTCCGCATCGGTCTGATACGATTCGAGATAAATGGGAGGCTTGATTCATGACGCTTATGACGTTTGTTGTATCGCTTACATTATTTATATCTTCCCTCGTGACTATGGCTGTTTTCATGTTAGCAATTATTAAATGCGACAGTAAAAAGCATCTTTATTTTCTGCCGATGATTCTTTGCGTATTGCTGTTTGTTTTAGGGTATTTGTTTGAAATAAACAGCCCTACCGACGAGTCTGTCTTAGTTTCTCACATGCTTATGTATTGCGGCGCGTCTTTTGTCGTCCCGTTGTACTTGCTTTTTATTTTAGATATTACGAATATTAAAATACGCCGCTGGCAAATTATCGCGATTATCGGTCAGGCGGTTGTGCTTTTTATTTTCATGGTGAGCAGTCCTTATCAGAATCTTTACTTTAAAGAATATTTTTTAAGCGATAACCCTCATTTAAAATCATTTGATTTTATTCCCGGCGTTTTATATATGCCTTTGCATTATATTCAGTACGGTTTAGGGTTTTTAGCCATATTACTGCTTTTGCGTAATTTTTTACGTACTGATACCTTCGCTAAACGCCGGGCTTTTTTACTTCTTATTAGCGGTTTGCTTCCTCTTATTGCGAATATATTGTTCGCGCTTCGTTTAAAACTGTTTAACGGATTGAATATGACCCCTGTTTCGATGGTTCTTGTGGTAATTGTTTTATATGTTACCATAACACGGTATAAGCTGTTTGACCTTATCCCCTTTGCCTCAAAACAGGCGATTCAATCCATGAAGGACGCGCTTATTGTTTTAGATTATAACAAATATATTATTGATACAAACCCTTCAGCGGTCGAAATCTTTCCGCAAATAAAGCGTCGCGGTGAAAGCATAGACGCCGCAGACAATCTTCCGCTTGAATTAATCCGAGCGTTAGACGAATCAGAAGAACACCTTCAGAACATCGAGTTTTCCTTAGAAGAAGAGAACCTGCGCCACTATAATGCAAATATCACGCGAATATCTGATAAAGGCAGGTTATACGGTTGGTTAATCTTAATCTACGACATCACCGATACTGTTAATCTGCTTATTGAGTTAGAACACCATGCGACATTCGACACCCTCACCGGCATACACAATCGCCGATACTTTATCGAATACGTAACTATCAGACTGCATGAGGCTGAACGTCTGAAACAATGCGCAGCTGTCATTCTCTTCGATATTGATAAATTTAAAGACGTGAATGATACCTACGGTCATGCCGCAGGAGATGAGGTTCTCAGCTCGATTGCGAAGCTTATATCCGCCCAGATGCGTCCGTATGATTTATTTGCACGCTACGGCGGCGAGGAGTTTATTCTGTTTTTACCCGATACGAATAAGCGTTTAGCTATTGAAATCGCAGAACGTATTCGCACATCTGCGGAGAATCATGTAATACAATATGAGTCAGTCTCTATCACAAGGACACTAAGCATCGGACTCGCCGTGAGTTCAAACGGTACGGATAAATTAGAAACCTTAATTGAGATTGCCGACGCCGCCCTCTACAGAGCTAAAGAAGGCGGAAGAAACAGAGTTGAGTTTTCGTAGGATAAATTTTGAAAGGAAATATGAAAAATGTCAAAAAAGGAAATCAAGAAAGTTTTAATCGCAAACCGAGGTGAAATCGCGATACGTATTGTCAGAGCGTGTAACGACATGAATCTGAAAACAATCGCCATTTATTCAAAAGAGGACAAACTCTCACTCTTTCGCACTCTTGCCGATGAAGCGTATTGCGTAGGCGAGAATTTAAGTCCGCTCGGCGCGTATTTGGATATTCACAGCATCGTAAGTCTTGCTAAACGTAAGGGTGCGGATGCGATTCACCCGGGCTACGGCTTTCTCTCCGAGAACGCCGCACTCGCCAAAGCCTGTGAAGATGCGGGAATTATATTTATCGGTCCCCCGTCCGATGTTTTAGCGAAAATGGGCGACAAGCTTAACGCTAAAAAAGTCGCTATAGAAGCGGGCGTACCGATTATACAAGGCACGGAGAATCCCCTGTCATCCTTAGACGAAGCCAAAGAATACGCCCTTAAATTCGGTTATCCTGTTATCCTTAAGGCGGCGGCGGGCGGCGGCGGACGCGGTATGCGTCTGATTACGAAGCCCGATGAAATGGACGATGCGTTTGAACTCGTCCGGGGTGAAGCAGAAAAAGCGTTCGGAAGCGCAGATGTTTTCCTTGAAAAATACCTCGAAGAACCCAAACATATCGAGGTTCAAATTTTAGCGGACAGCCACGGTAATGTTCTGCATTTATACGAGCGTGACTGCTCTGTTCAAAGACGTTATCAAAAAGTCGTTGAAATCGCCCCCGCGTTTACTATTTCCGATGAAATCCGTGCGGCGATAAACGCAGACGCCGTAAAAATAGCCGGGGCTGTAGGGTATATAAACGCGGGTACTGTTGAATTTTTAGTTGACCGTCACGGCGCGCATTATTTTATTGAAATGAACCCTCGCGTACAGGTCGAACATACAGTTACGGAGATGGTCACGGGTATAGATATTATACAGTCACAGATATATATTGCCTCCGGATTAAAGCTGTCCGACCCTGAGATAGGAATCCCCTCGCAGGAAGATGTCCGCCTGTTCGGCTGTGCCATTCAGAGCCGTGTAACGACCGAAGACCCTAAGAATAATTTTGCCCCCGACACAGGAAAAATCACCGCCTATCGTTCGGGCGGCGGCTTCGGTGTTCGTCTTGATGCAGGTAACGCATTCACGGGGGCGGTTATTACGCCGTTTTATGACAGTCTGCTTGTAAAAATAACTACTGCTGACCGCACTTTTGACGGTGCGAGAAGAAAAATGCTCCGCGCACTTCGCGAGATTCGTATACGCGGCGTTAAAACTAATATTTCGTTCCTCGGAAACCTCTTGACCCACGAAACTTTTATTAACGGAAAATGCCACACAAAGTTCATTGATGAAACTCCCGCTTTGTTTGACCTGAAGGATTCGGGCGACCGCGCAACCAAAGTTCTGAAGTATATAGCCTCAACTATTATAGAAAACCCGAACAGTGAAAATAAACCGTATTTTGAAGAGCCGCGAATCCCCGAAGGCTATACGAAAGAAACTATTCAGGACGGCATAAAGCAGATTCTCGACAGAGACGGTCCCGAAAAGCTGAGTAAATGGATTTTAGCGCAGAAAAAACTGCTCATCACAGATACCACTATGCGCGATGCACAGCAATCACTTATAGCCACGCGCATGAGAACGCGCGATATGCGAAGAATTTCAACGCCCACAGCGCATATACTAAGAGACTGCTTTTCTCTTGAAATGTGGGGCGGTGCGACTTTTGACACGGCGTACAGATTCTTACACGAGTCGCCGTGGGTTCGCTTAGACGAGCTAAGACGCAGAATCCCGAATATACCTTTTCAAATGCTTTTCCGCGGTGCGAACGCAGTTGGTTACAGCAGTTATCCCGATAGCCTAATCAAAGCTTTTGTTAAAGAAGCGGCGAGTAGCGGGATAGATATTTTCCGTATTTTCGATTCACTAAACTGGCTCCCGAATATGGAACTCGCGATTGAAGAGGTTTTAAAATGCAATAAAGTAGCTAACGTAACCATGTGTTATACGGGGAATGTCCTTGAGACCGACCGCGATAAGTACGACCTGAAATACTATATCGAGCTTGCTAAAGAAATAGAAAAACGCGGCGCGCATATTCTGACAATAAAAGATATGTCGGGGCTGTTACGTCCGTATGCGGCGAAAAAGCTGATTCGCGCATTAAAGGATAGCATAAACATTCCGATTCATCTGCATACCCACGATACGAGCGGAAATCAAATCGCCGCCTGTGTTTTGGCGGCAGAAGAGGGCGTGGATATAGTGGATTTGGCTATTTCGTCTATGAGTTCGCTCACGAGTCAGCCGTCTTTTAATTCTCTTTGTGCCACTCTCGAAGGTTCACCGCGCGACCCCGGCTTCTCCCTGTCCGAACTTCAAAAGCTTACTGATTATTGGGCTGATGTACGCCCCTATTACAGCCAATTTGAGGGCGATATTATTACCCCCGAAACGGAGATTTACGAACTTGAAATACCCGGAGGTCAATACACGAACCTCAAATCACAGGTAACTCAACTCGGTCTCGGAGACCGCTTTGACGAGGTAAAGAAAAAGTATGTCGAAGTAAATCAAATACTCGGCGATATAGTAAAGGTTACGCCTTCGTCAAAAATGGTCGGAGACTTGGCAATTTTCATGGTTCAAAACGAACTGACGGCAGATAATATAGTAAAGCGCGGGGAGTTTATGACCTTTCCCGATTCTGTAGTGAGTTATTTTAAGGGACTCATGGGACAGCCTACCTTCGGATTCCCGAAAGATTTGCAAAACATTGTGTTAAAAGGCGCGAAACCTTTAACAGAGCGACCGGGTGCAGAACTGCCGCCTGTTAATCTCGATGATATAAAACAGAATCTGAAAGCCTTCACCGCTGACCCGACTGACCGCGATGCTATTAGTTGGTGTCTGTACCCAAAGGTTTTCGAGGATTTTGTAGCCAAGCGCGTAGAATACAGCGACATAAGCCGTATGGCTTCACACGTTTTCTTCATGGGTATGTCAAGAGGCGAAAACACTGAAATCTCGATAGAAGACGGTAAAAACCTTATGGTTAAATTCATCAGCAAGGGTGAAGAAAACGATGACGGTACGAGAACTATGCAGTTTGAGCTTAACGGCGTGCGGCGTGATATAACCGTTACGGATAAGCAGATTCAAGTAGCTTTTGAGAAAACAAGACTTGCCGATTTTGAAGACAGAAAACAAGTAGGCTCAAACATACCCGGCGCGGTCTCAAAGCTCTATGTAAAGCAGGGCGATAAGGTTGAAAAGAATCAGCCGCTACTTGTGATTGAAGCCATGAAAATGGAAACAAGCATAGTAGCGACGATTGACGGCGTTATAGACGAAATACTTGTACGTCCGGGACAGCTCGTAAAAGCCGGGGAGCTGTTGGCAGTGCTGAAATAAATATAAGGGGGCAGGAATTGCCCGAATCCGAAATCCACTCCCCCGCCCCGATTTAAAATCGGGGCTTTTTATTCCGCCTCCTCATAGGTCTTATAAAAAATATAATCCTGTACTATGTAAACATCGTTTATATCCTCGCATTTCAAGACTAAAAAATCTCCCGCTTCTCCATGCATATATCCGTCCGGATTCCACGAGGTAAAAACCTTGGTATTACGGGTTAAAGGGGTGGCATAAACAGGTGCTTCTCCGACAGATATACAGAATTTTAAAAGCTTTTTCAGCTTTTTTATCTCTCCCGTTATCTCGTTTTTTACCGCGGGTTCGTATTCGTATTCATCGTTAACGGTTTCATCGCAGTTCCTATAGTACGAGAGAAACTTCTCTTTTTTTATGGGGTAAACCTCGCCTTCAGTACCTACCATGAGATATATTTCGGGCGATGAGCGTATATTTGAGTCTCCTTCGAGCGTTCTTATAACTATCGGCGTAGCCTCCGGAAACACATCCGATGATACTACGAACCCTTTTGGAATGGGCTTTTTACGGTAACGCTTCATACCCGCAGGGTCAATAGTGTGATTTGCGGAGTTAATGAGGTCGTAGCTTTTAAAATAATCGCTCAGCTTAGTCCTCATGTACTCCTCGATAGTCATTCCGAGTTCGTCTATCTCAGCTTTTTGAATCCATCCGCCCGCCTTTTCCCTGTGCCCTCCGCCCGAACCCACACCTTTGGTTATATATTCGGCAAACTCCGACGCCATAACCTCCCGTGAACAACTGCGTACAGACAACTTCGCACCGTCCACACGAATATTATAGACCACACAAAGCTCTATAGTGTCTACCTGCATGGCAATATCGCTTATAAATCCCAAAATATTGGGGTCGCAGAACTCGGATTTAAAAAGCGCGTAACGGTTTTCGTTATTACTGAGATTCCGAAGCATGGCGACCCCTGCGATTTCAAGCTCTTCAAGCGTGAGGTTACAAAGGCGAAGCTTTTTTACGATACTTCTGTCAATACTCAATTCGAGCAAATCCCGCATATCCTTATCTAACGGATGGTTTATTTCCGAAAATTCATTAGTATCTGTCAGCAGACCGTAGTACAAAGCGGTGGTGACATCCACGTTACGGGAGAAATCAAAGTCCTCTTTGCACAATAAATCCCAAACTAAAGTAGCGCAACTTCCGAGTTGCGGCAGAATTACGCCTAAGTCGAACTCGTTTTCCTCTATTACCTGTAAATGGTGGTCAATCACAGCGACGGCATCCGCCTCGATTTTCGCGACGTTACCCTGCCCGTACTGACAGTCAACACAAATGAGCAGTTCGGGATGCAGGTGTTTTTCGCTCGGTTTAATATACTCAACGGGGATATTAAACCACTCAATCATTTTTAAGATATTGGGTTTTCTTATCCGTCCGAATCCCGAATACACTATCACCGGGTCCTTCCCCTGCTCTTTCAGGTACGAGTATACGCCGAAAGCGGAGCTGATTGCGTCGCCGTCGGGGTGGTCGTGGCACTGGATGGCTATGTTATCATATTTTAGAAGCTGCGATAATCTGAACTTGTACATTTTTATGATTGTCCTTTCCGGGTGCAGCAGGATACGAAACACAATTCCCCCGTACCCGATGCGCCTTTAAAATTATATGCTCCCGATATTAACGATTAATCCTATTATAACGCTGTCGGAGGTAAAATGTCAATAATAAAGTTTCCCGGAATTCATATTATTTTAAAAAATATATTTACAAGCCGCCTAAAATATGGTATAATGTTTTTACGTGAAAAAACTTTAAGGAAAATAAATACCAAGGAGGCTTATTAAATGGCAAGAAAGAAAGTCTGTATGAAGGGCAACACTGCCGCGGCTCACGTATCGTATGCGTTCACCGAAGTGGCGGGTATCTACCCCATTACTCCGTCTTCCGACATGGCGGAAATCACCGATGAATGGTCTTCACAGGGCAAGAAGAATCTGTTCGGCGACACCGTAAAGGTTGTTGAAATGCAGTCAGAGGCGGGTGCGGCGGCTGTAGTCCACGGCTCGTTACAGGCGGGTGCATTGACTACCACCTATACAGCGTCACAGGGATTACTCCTGATGATTCCGACCATGTACAAAATCGCGGGCGAACTGCTCCCTAACGTAATCCACGTTTCGGCGCGTGCCATCGCCGCTCACGCACTCTCTATTTTCGGCGACCACAGCGATATTAACGCCTGCCGTGCAACAGGCTATTCGATGTTGTCTTCGACCAACGTGCAGGAGGTTATGGACCTCGGCGCAGTCGCTCACATGGCGACATTAAAGAGCAGAGTACCTTTTTTACATTTCTTCGACGGGTTCAGAACCTCTCACGAGATGCAAAAGATTGAGCAGTGGTCAGATGAGGATTTAAAAGATTTAGCGGATTGGAGCGATATAAAGGCGTTCCGTAAACACGCTTTGACCCCTGAAGCACCTGTTTTACGCGGTACAGCGCAAAATCCCGACATCTTTTTCCAAGCCAAAGAAGCAAGCAACCCCTATTACGACAAAGTGCCTGAAATAGTACAGGACGCCATGGATAAAGTGAACAAAAAAATCGGAAGCAACTACAAATTGTTCAACTACTACGGCGCACCCGACGCCGAACAGGTCATCGTCTCTATGGGTTCGTCCTGCGACACTATTGAAGAAACGATTGACCACCTTGTAGCTAACGGCGAGAAAGTCGGTCTGATAAAGGTAAGACTTTACATGCCTTTTGCCGTTAATGCTTTTGTAGACGCTATCCCCGCGACCTGTAAGAAAATATCGGTTCTCGACAGAACTAAAGAACCCGGCGCAATCGGCGAGCCTCTTTATCTCAGTGTTGTAGCCGCTCTGAAACAAACCGGAAAATTCTCCGATGTTCCCGTTTTTGCGGGTAGATACGGTTTGGGTTCAAAAGACTTCAACCCTTCTTGTGTAATCGCTGTTTATCGTAACACCAACAAACCGCGCTTTACAGTCGGAATAAATGATGATTTAACCGATTTATCACTGCCTACTACCGAAAACCCCGACACAATCCCCGAAGGTACTACAAGCTGTAAGTTCTGGGGAATCGGCGGCGATGGTACGGTCAGTGCGAACGAAAACTCAACCAAAATCATCAGCGAAACTACCGACATGAACATTCAGGCGTACTTCGCTTATGACTCCAAAAAAGCAGGCGGCGTCACCATTTCGCATCTGCGTTTCGGAAACGCTCCGATTAAATCGACATATTTTATCACGAAAGCACAGTTTGTCGCCTGTCATAACCCCTCTTACGTCACTAAATATGATATGGTACAAGATATAATGCCGGGCGGAACCTTCCTTCTTAACTGTCAGTGGAGTGCGGCGGAGCTTGAAGACCATCTCCCCAACAGGATTAAATCGCACATTGCCAAAAATAATATCAACTTCTATATTATAAACGGCATAAAAATTGCGGAAGAGGTCGGTCTCGGAAATCGTATAAGCACGGTTTTACAGTCGGCATTCTTCAAACTTGCGAATATTATCCCGATTGACGATGCTATTGAATACATGAAGAAGGGAATCCATAAGCAGTTTATCTCAAAGGGCGAAAAAATCGTTGAGATGAACTATGCGGCTGTTGAAAAAGGTGCGGTATCTTTTGAAAAGGTCGAAGTACCCGCCGCATGGGCTGACGCAGGCGATGATTTTGAATTGCCAACAGCCGATTCAAAGGGAAAACGCAAGGAAGTAACAGATTTCGTAAACAACATTCTTATTCCGATAAGCGCATACAGAGGCTCGGAACTCCCCGTTTCAACATTCGCAAAAGATGCGGACGGAACATTCCCGCAGGGTGCGGCGGCATATGAAAAGCGCGGTGTAGCTGTCGATGTACCCGAATGGGTCCCCGAAACCTGTATTCAATGTAACCGTTGTTCCTGCGTATGTCCTCACGCTGTTATCCGTCCTTATATCCTTACCGACGACGAGGTTGCAAAGGCTCCTGAGGGCTTAAAAGTAAAAGACGCTGTAGGTCTCCCCGGTTACAAATATACTATAGCTTGTTCTTCTTTAGACTGCTACGGATGCCGCGTTTGCGTAAATGTCTGCCCCGCAGGTCAAAAGGATAAGGAAAAGAACGCACTCGTGATGAAGCCGCTCGAAAGCCAGCTGCAACAGCAGAATGTATTTGCATATTGCTACGAGCTTCCCGTAAAAACGGAGGTTTTCGAAAAATTCAGCGAAACGACTATAAAAGGCTCGCAGTTTAAACAACCGCTTCTTGAGTTCTCAGGTGCGTGTGCGGGTTGCGGTGAGACGCCGTATGCAAAGCTCGTTACCCAATTGTTCGGCGACAGAATGTATATCGGAAATGCGACCGGCTGTTCTTCTATTTGGGGCGGCTCTGCACCGGCTACTCCTTATACAGTTAATAAAGAAGGTAAAGGACCCGCTTGGGCGAACTCATTGTTTGAAGATAATGCTGAGTTCAGCTACGGTATGTATTTAGGACAAAAAGCTGTTCGCGACAGATTAGCGGGAAAAGCCACAGAGCTGATTAACGCCGACTGCTCCGCTTCGGATTCAAAGGTTGCGGCTCAAAAATGGCTCGACACCTTCTATGACGGTGCGGCAAACAGCGAAGCTACGAAGAACTATATAGCCGCTCTTGAAAAAGATACAAGCTGCCCTATTGCTAAGGAGATTTTAGAAAGTAAAAACTATTTAGCTAAAAAATCCGTATGGGCATTCGGCGGCGATGGTTGGGCATATGACATCGGTTACGGAGGTCTCGACCATGTTTTAGCCGCAGGCGAAGACGTAAATTTATTAGTGTTTGACACCGAAGTATACTCAAATACAGGAGGTCAGGCATCAAAATCTACTCCTGTCGGCGCGATGGCAAAATTTGCGTCGAGCGGTATGAACACGAAGAAGAAAGACTTAGCGGGAATCGCCATGAAGTACGACTATGTTTATGTAGCACAAGTCGCTTTAGGCGCAGACATGAACCAGTGCATCAAAGCTTTGGTAGAAGCGGAAGCGCATCCCGGTCCGTCTATTGTCATCTGCTACGCACCCTGCCGTGACCATGGAATGAAGGGCGGCTTGGCAAACATGATAGATACCGAGAGAAGAGCTGTTGAGACAGGATATTGGCATTTATTCAGATTTAATCCGGGTCTCGCCGCTGAAGGCAAATCGCCCTACACTCTTGACAGCAAAGCCCCCACAGGAAACTACAAAGACTTCATCATGAACGAAGTACGCTACAGTTCGCTTGTCAGGTTCAACCCTGAAAGAGCAGACGAATTGTTCACCAGAGCGGAAAAAGACGCAAAGAAAAAGTATGATGATTTAGTGGGACTGATTGAATACTATAAAGTTAAATAATATCCCCCTACTAATGACCGCCGCCGATGGAATTTTCCATCGGCGGCTTTTTTTTGATGCTGTTTTAAGGTAAACATTCTTTATTGACAAAGACGTTATGTCGTGCTATAATTGTAAAAAGTAGATTATATACGAAAGGAAACCCCAAACAATGAAAGTAACAAAAATCCTCGCGCTAATCATAACCCTCGCAATGTCGCTGACGTTAGCGGCTTGCGGCGAAACACTCCCCAACAACGACTCGTCCGCAAACAACCAAAACACAAACGCAGAAACTCCCGACAACGGAGTACCCGCAAACAACCAAGACACCCAAAACACAAACGCAGAAACCCCCTACAGCAGGACAGAAACCCGCCCGCCGCTGTACTTACCCGAAACCTTTATAACGCACGAAAGCGATGCGGATTTTTTCTACGCGCTGACCGACAATTATGTGGCTTATGTCTATAACTCCACACTTCGCGTCGGTAAAGTAGTCGGCATCAACGCTTATGGCGAAGAAGAATTGGAGATTAAAGAGTATGCGCAAACCGTCTGTGTAGTGTATTTCTTTGACGAAGATGACGTTGGGTTGGTGTTAGAATGGTATCAGGGGTATGGCGAAGGTCCCATGCCCGCCGTATTTGCGAAAAAGTCTTTTACAAGTGCAGAGGCGGCGGAGAATACCTATTCGCCTAATAAAGGAAGACGCGGCGATGAAACTTTCTTTTTGGCGGACAACGTAGTATACAGCGCAGGAAACTATGCTCTTCAGTTGTATGACATTGTATATAATCGCGGAAACACCCCTATATACAATAATTACGATAACATGACAAAAGCTGAGCTTTTGGCTGAGGTGACATCATATCTTGAAGTCGACGGTGATAGATTAGGCGCGGGTTCGGAACATTTAGCCGAAGGCTCTCAACATATTATTTCACAAGATTTCGATTACGAAATTTATGTTTCACAACCGTAAACAAAGTATCACGAAAGGATAAGAAAAATGAAAAACTCAACAAAATTGAGGTTTGAAAATGAGCAAAAAGAAAAACGAACTCACTGTGCAAAGTGAAAGTAAGATTGATGAATTGGCTATATTTAGCCGTGTTTCTTCGATTATTGAAAACAGAAAATTCCGTGCCCAAGCTAAAGCTAATCAAGAAAGCGTTTTAATGTTCTGGGAAATCGGAAAATATATCGGCTCTGTTTTGCTTGAAGGTCAACGCTCAGAGTACGGTAAACAAATTCTTGTGACACTGTCACAAGAATTACAAACAAAACATGGAAGTTGCTTCGAGTATTCAAACATTACGAGAATGGTCAAATTCGCCAATCGTTTTTCTGATATTGAAACGATAGTTGAATTGGCTTCTCAATTAAGTTGGTCACATTTTATTGCTTTATTGCCGCTTAAAACCGATGAAGCTTTTATGTATTACGCCAAAGATGCTTCTTCGAGATTATTGAGCGTTCGCGAATTGCGAAATCAAATTTCACGTAAAGCCTTTGAACGCAAGGAAATAGCCAATACTCAGTTTTCGGAAACGTCAGCCATCCCGTTAAATATGTTCAAAGACCCGTATTTGCTTGACGTTCTCGGCTTAAAAGAAAACTATCTTGAAGCTGATTTAGAAAAGGCTATTCTTGCGGATTTAGAAGCTTTTATTCTTGAATTCGGGCATGGGTTTACATTCGTCAATCGTCAAAAACGAATGACTATGGACGGTGCGGATTTTACACTTGATTTGCTGTTTTATCACCGAATACTCAAACGACTTGTTGCAGTTGAACTAAAAATCGGAGAGTTTAAGCCGTCCTATTCGGGGCAGATGAGGTTTTATTTGAAATGGCTTAATCGCTTTGAACGTCAGGAAGGAGAAAACCCGCCTATAGGCTTAATTCTTTGTACTGAAGCAAGCCGTGACCAGATTGAGCTTATGGAACTTGACAAAGAGGGTATTGCTGTCGCTGAATACTGGACTGCAATGCCGCCAAAAGTTGTATTTGAGAAGAAAATAAAAGAAATCGTTGAAGAAGCACAAGAACGTTTAAAACGGCGTAAGATGTTGACTAATGACGGCATTGAGAGAGAGATTGAGTATTTTTATGAGGCGAAGGATGATGTAGAAAACTAAATGTAATAACAATTTATAGGATTAGGTAGAATTGTGGCGTTTAGGGGAGGTGGGCGAGATTTTACGAAATTTTAAGGTGAACATTTTTATTGACAAAGACGTTATGTCGTGCTATAATTGTAAAAAGTAGTTTATATACGGAAGGATAAGAAAAATGAAATCAACAAAAATCCTCGCGCTAATCATAACCCTCGCAATGTCGCTGACCTTAGCGGCTTGCGGCAATGAAGCTACGCCTTCATCAAATACCCCCAACAACGACCCACCCGCAAACAACCAAGGCACAAACGCAGAAAACCTCGACAACAACACCCCGGACAACGGAACTGAAACGCCGTCCGCGCCCGATACGTCCGTGCCGTCACCGAACAACGGCGGTAATACACCACTGTACTTACCCGAATCTTTTAAAACGCACGAAAGCGATGCGGATTTTTTCCTCCCGATGACCGATAATTATGTAGCTTATTCTTATGAAATTATATTGCGAGATTCGGGGGAAGCACCGTGGGTTCAGACTCCGGATGGGGATTTCGTTAGACCGGAGAAGAGACCTGACGAGATAACAACGGGTGTGGTTGTGTATTTCTTTGACGACAATGACTTTGGGTTGACGGAGTTCGATGCAGAAAGACCTGCCGTATTTATTAAGAAAGCGTTTCCGGATGATGACGAGGCGGCAGATTACTATTCACGCTTCAAAAGCGACAAGAGCGACCGGGATTTCTCTTTGGTTGGCAATATAATATATGCCAGAGGTTTAGCCGGTATGGATTTAGATATTGTAGCGCAAAAGTTGTTGTGGCATGGTTGGGACGTTTATAATAACACGACGAAAGCCGAATTTTTAGAAAAGCTGACGGAAAGTTTAGACGAGTTACAAGACCGTTATAAGCCAATAGACGAATATACTCAGGAGTCCAATTTTAAGTATGACATTTATGTTTCACAGCCGTAAGTGAATTATCCGATTAATAAAAAAGCACTTCATTTCTCAAAGTGAAGTGCTTTTTAAAATACTACAATATCATGCCATTTTTATAACAACTTATAGGATTGGTATTGACAAAAAGAGGCTTTTATGGTATACTCGTTAAAGAAAGGCGGGATTTGCTATGTTTAAAATGAAAATAGAGTTTGATGAATCCAAAATCAAACGCGAGGGTAAATACGACATCATCAAAATGTGGGCTAATATTGATGAGTATATGTTAAAGAAGTTCAAGCTTAAAAGAACAGACGACGGCGTTTATTATGATTATCCGGGATATGACGGATATTCGGCTTTTTTGTCTTTTGGAAATCGCTTTGAAGACTATTCTTGGTTTACTGAAAATCTCAAAAAATGGGAATTTCACGAACTCGGAGAAGATAAAGGCAATGAGCCTTATATTGAAGATTGGAAACGTGACGTAATTCAGGGAGAATCGGCGTAATGCTAAAAAGAAAGTCGATTGAATTTGATTTAAGCAAAGCGAAGCTTGAAGAGTGCGGTTTTAAAGTTAATTCTAAAAGTGTAAAGGAAAAACTTGAGCCATACACTCAGATTAGAGATGCCTTAAAGGCATTAGGTTTTGAACATCGTCAAGGTTCTGTTTACCACTCAATTGAGCCTATGACACATTCTAAGGTAAGACAAACAATAAAAAAATTAGACCAACAGCTTACATGGTTAAATGAATGTGTTAAAAAATTTGATACAACCGATGTACCTGCTCTTCATGATTTAACTGCTTTTTGGAAGGAAACCGCCAATACCCGAAAGGAACAGGAGCGTCCTGCGTTTATAAAAGAGTTACCCTATTTAGATGTCGAAAAAACACCGTCAAACTCTATAGACTTTGACGAAATCGCCGTCAAAGCAGAAATCTCTGCCCTTTAAAGCGCAGAGATTTTCCCAATAACGCTGAGCATGGAGACAATGAAGAACGACAAAGCCACGAAAGGAAAGCACAACAATGAAACCAACAAAAATTCTCGCACTAATTCTTATTCTTTTTGCATTGTTCCTTTTCATGTTTACCGCTTGTAATAGCGAAGATGACAGTGACCTTTCGGGAATGTGGGAATTTTTCGGTGCAGACGGAGAGCTTGTTTCCACGTATGAATTTACCGAAAATTCATATACAATGACCTACTATACCTATACAGGCAACGCTACAACGAGCTATGGTACATACACAATAACAGACGGAAAAATATCTTTATTTTTTGAAGACGGTAGTGCTTTTCCGCAGTCAGTTACATTAAACGGAGATACATTAAAAATAGGTGCAGCACAATATAAACGAAAATAAAGGCAACCTGTTTCTCTTTTACACAGTCTCAAGCATTTCTACCCCAACGCGACATCAAGCGTCATCATCAACAAGAACCCGACCATAACACCCAACGTACCGGGATGGGAGTGTTCGCCGAGATTTGCTTCGGGGATTAGCTCCTCTACTACGACATAAATCATCGCTCCCGCCGCAAATGATAAAAACCACGGCATAAGCGGTATGAGCCACATTGACAACAATACGGTCAAACCGCCGAAAATCGGTTCAACCACACCGGACAGGCAAGCCATTTTAAACGCCTTGCCCGACGACACCCCTTCCTGCCGCAGTGGTAGTGAAATCGCCGCGCCTTCGGGGAAATTTTGAATACCGATACCGAGTGCCAGTGTCAAAGCGGCGGCATACATAGCCGGGTCGTCTCGCTGTGCCGCCAAAGCAAAAGACAACCCCACCGCCATACCCTCAGGTATATTATGTATGGTCATGGCTAAGAATAATAATGTTGTGCGTTTTGACGTTGAGGGTGAACCCTCCCGTGTTCCGGACAGAATATGAAGGTGCGGTATAAAACTGTCTAATCCGAATAAAAATAAAACACCGAAAGCAAAGCCGCAAGCCGCAGGTACCCACCCCACGCCGCCCTGCGCCTCTGCCTCTTCAATAGCCGGTATAAGAAGACTCCAGACCGACGCCGCTATCATTACACCCGCCGCGAAACCGAGAACAATTTGCCTGAATCCTTTCGGCGCGGATTTACGGAATATAAAAACCGTCGCTCCCCCTAAACAGGTCATTAAAAAAATAAACCCTAAGCCGCCGCCTGTCAGCAGTATTTGTTCCATGTTTATGACCCATGTCCTTTCTGCACAAACTTGCTTTGAAAATATATTCTCCCTGATTACCGAGGAGTTACTTTCAAACTTTATACCTCGCTGTAATCCATTAAAATCAAAATCCACACTGTACCCGACGTAAAAAGTCAGGTGTAATGTGGGTTTTGTCTTTAGAGGGGTACACGCCGTGAGGGATTCGAACCCCCGACCTTCTGGTTCGTAGCCAGACACTCTATCCAGCTGAGCTAACGGCGCATATCGTAATTTTATCACATTCGCGGGTCTTTGTCAACAATTATTTCTTAAAAATCACAACCTTACTTAAAATATAGTTCAAAATTAATACAAACACGCTGACGAAACACCTCGCCGCAAACTCATACAAGACACCGCGCAGTCCCGTCAAGTCCACAAGCAAAAACATCATCAATAAATCAACCGAAAGCGTTAAAAGCCGTGACGCATAGAAAAGCACGGCTTCTTTTATCAGCTCCGCACCCCGCGTCGTGCTGTTAAATACAAAAAGCCTGTTCGTCACGAATGCAAACGTCACCGTACAAATCCATGAAAAAACGACCGAAATAGGGGTGTCGTATCCTGCAAAAATCCACCTGAACAGGAAATAAGCCGCAAACGACACGAGCGTGGTCAGCGTACCGAATATGACGTATAATAACATTTCACGGGATTTGAGCCATTTTTTTATCCTATTCGTCATCACTCTTATCGTATTTTTCAATTCATTACCCCTGTGAAACGTATGGGCGGGCGGCGCGTCACGCCTTCCCGCCTTTAATTCTACTCGGCTCCTTTTTCAGCTTCCTCTTGAGATTCGGCTTCTTTTTCGCCGAGAAAATTCTCAAGCTCTTCTTCATCAATAATCAGCTCGTAATCATCAAAGTCGTCAAAGTCAATCTCGTCTCTTCCGAACTTATTCCTAATCACAAGCGCGGCGAAGATTGCGCCGCCTATGATTGCTAAAATCCCTAAAATTAAAAAACCTAAACCTTTATTCATTTTATTGTACCTGTCCCTTTCTTTTTGTGTTATTGCTCTCTTTTATTATAAGATATACTCGCGGATTTTTCAAGTATTTAGTAAAATTTAGCATTTTCCACAAAAAATTTAGAGTTCTCCTGTTAAATTCATCAATATTGAAATTGCTGTTATAGGAGCGGTCTCGGTTCTCAATATTAATTTACCGAGGCTTGCGGGGATTAATCCCGCTTCCTTCGCCGCTTCTATTTCCGCGAACTCAAAACCGCCTTCGCTTCCTATGAATATGTCTATCGGCAGGGCTTCCGAACGGTCGGACGTTTTTTGCGGGACTGCTTCAAGCTTCGTCTCTGCGCTGAGAATATCGTTAATTCTCTTACCGCCGTTCTCATAAAATATTATACCCGTATTTTCTTTTTTATAAAGCTTTAACGCATCGTTAAAATTTGTAAACTCGTGAATAATAGGTATTTTCCCTCGTCCTGACTGTTTTGCCGCCGCTTCGGAAATTTTTTGAAGCCTTTTTATTTTCGTGTTATTTTTATCTTGTTTCTCGGATTTACCGGGGCGCGAGATACACCGCCTCGAAATAACGGGAATGATTTCCGAGACGCCGAGTTCAGTCGCTTTTTGTACAATAAAATCAAGTTTTTCGCCCTTGGGTACACACTGAAAGAGCCTTAAACAGGTTTTCGGCTCAGAGTCATTTTTGCGCCTTGCCAAAACCGTCAGTTCCACAGAATTTTTATTGATAAGGACTATTTCAGACGGATAGTCAAAGCCATCCCCGCAACACAAAACGACCCTCTCCCCTTCTCTCATACGGAGTGCGAGGGAAATATGTTTTGCGTCGCCGCCTGTAATTACACTCTTCCCGCCGACTCCGGGAACACTCTGTATAAAAAACCTCGGAAATTTTAAATCCTTAGTTAAATCCATACTCGTCTACCCCCAAAAATAACTCTTTAATCCTCGCTTTTAAACCACTATGCTCCGGTTTTTCGAGTTCCGGGTCAAGTGTTATAAGTCGTTCGGCGAGCTTTTGCGTCTGAGCCACGAGGGAGGCGTCTGCTGTCATGTCTGCGATTTTGAGTTCGGGCAGACCATGTTGCTTCTGCCCGAAAAAATTACCCGGTCCGCGTAGCTTTAAATCCTCATTCGCAATCTCAAATCCGTTTGCAGTCTTCGTCATTGCGTCAAGACGCGCTTTTGTGTACGATGATTGATTATCGGTCACAAGTATACAGTACGACTGCTTTTCGCCGCGTCCTACCCGCCCTCGCAACTGATGCAGCTGTGACAGACCAAACCGCTCTGCGTTTTCAACCAGCATAATAACCGCACTCGGTATGTCGATACCGACTTCAATCACAGTTGTGGAAATGAGTGCGGTAATTTCTCCGCTTTTAAAATTTTCCATTACCCGCTCTTTTTCCGCTTGCTTCATTTTCCCGTGGAGCAGACCGACGTTTATATCCTTTAAGAAAGTATCTTTTAATTCATTGTAGTAATTAACCGCATACGCCTTTTCGCTTAAATCGCTGTCTTCGTCCCCGATTACAGGACATACGATATATGAGCGTCCGCCCTCGCCTGCCTGTTTCAATATGAATTTATAAAGCCGTTCGCGATAACTCGTGTCAACCGCATACGTTTTAATGGGTATTCTGCCGACAGGCATTTCATCAATCAATGAAATATCCAAATCACCATAAATTATAAGAGCGAGCGTACGCGGAATGGGGGTTGCGGACATTACGAGGGTGTGCGGGTTGACGCCTTTGGAAATAAGCTCGCTCCTTTGATTTACCCCAAAACGATGCTGTTCGTCTGTAACGACTAAACCGAGCCTGTTAAATTCAACGCCTTTTTGAATCAATGCCTGTGTGCCTGTTATAATACGCGCTTCTCCGCTTTTAATACGCGCTTTAGCCTCTCTTTTTTCTGCCGCCGTAAGCGAGCCGATTAACAGCTCTACCTTAATACCAAGCGGTTCTAAAAAACCTTTTAACGTGTTAAAGTGCTGGGTCGCAAGTAACTCAGTCGGTGCCATAAATACGGATTGAAAACCGTTTTTATCCGCAAAAAAGCAGAGTGCGGCGGACACCATTGTTTTACCGCTTCCTACGTCCCCTTGAAGCAGGCGATTCATAGGTATATGCTTTTGCATATCCTGTATACAATCCTCGACCGCTCGCTTTTGCGCCCCTGTCGGAATAAACGGAAGGGTTTGGTAAAACTCGGTTAAATCTTGCTTTTTCATTAATGCTCCGGTTAGTTTTCGGTTTCGCCTTTTTAGCATCGTCATACCGAGTTGTAATACTAAGATTTCCTCAAACGCAAGCCTTCTTTTCGCCGCCTCAGCCTCATCAAAGGAAGACGGGAAGTGAATATTAACGATTGCGGTTTTTTTATCCGTCAGATTAAACTCCTCTAATATCTCATTTGAAAAAACTTCATCGTCATCGAAAAAGGGCAGAACGGTTTTTAAATTGTTCGCAATCATAACCTGCGTCAGCCCCGACGTCAGGCGGTATTTCGGAACTAATACATTTAGGTCGCCCTCCCCTATGAAAGTCGGTGAAACCATTTCACGTACCAACTCATTTCCCCCTGCTTTACCGTAAAACAAATAGCTTTTACCGGGGAGTAGCTTGTTATAGGTATATTCGGTATTAAAGAAGACGCATAGAAACTCATCGCCGTCGTCCTCTTTGACGACCGCTTTGTATACAACCACCCTTCCCCCTGCGGCGTAAAACGGCTTTAGTTTCTTCACTACCGTGGCTTTTACCACACAAACCTCACCGTACTGCGTATCATTTATTTTGACGGGTCGTGAATAATCAATATAGCCGCGCGGGAAGTGTAAAATCAAATCCCGCACGGTATTAATATTTAATTTTTTGTAAAGCGCGGTGCGTTTAGCTGATATGCCGCGTAAAGTTGAAATTTCATTATTTAGCATGGTTTTATTCCGAAAAGCCACTGAAGGCTTCATCCTCCAAAATCGGCTCATATTCTATTTCACTTAAAATCCTGAATGAGTTTTCAAGCTCCTCTGCACTTAATAAAAGCGCGTCTTCGGACTCTGCTCTGTTTATATAGTATCTGAAGCTACCATCCTCACTCTGCTTAAAATATCTCCATTCCTCAGGATTTGGCAGTTCTTCGTCTCTGAAGATAGTTTTTATACCGAAAATAAGCTCGTCAACCTCATCAATCGGCATACCCGCCCTATAGAAGCTAACCGTGTTATCTTCAATACTAACTATAGCGGTCACGGTGTCGTACCATTTTTCGGGTAACAAAAATACAAACCCGCATCTCTCGGTGTAATAAGAGCGATATTTGCCGACAAGTGTATCTCCCTCTAATTTGCTCCATTCCACGGGTCGGAGCCGCTCCTGTGCAGGCATAGTTTCATAGCCGGGGAACTCTCCCGCACTCGAAGGAAGCAGGAATATACCGCTCGCATCTATGTCGCGCGGATTTGCGAGTTCGGTAACAATACTCGTTCTTCGGAATGTCTTATCCATATTATCGAGATTTCCGATTATTGGGTTGTGCAGAATGCGTCCCCTGTAAAAAATTACGTCTGTTCCGTAGCTGTCAGAGCTGTTATATTTCCTGTGGTTTATAAACAACGCAGGTACGTTTTCCGTTATAAAGCCCTCTGTAACTCCAATATACTCGTCCGCGCCGGAGTCAAGCTCACACTTTGATACCCAGAAAAGCCTACCGCCGATATATGTGTAAAAAGTCGCGGTCGCCGCTTGAACCGAGCGTTCGTTTTTAATAATTAACAGTTCTTTATACTCTCTGCCTAAGAAGTAATCAACCGATAAATATGCGTAGCCGTCCTCAAAATCCCTTGTCGGGTTGCTGTAAATATCTCTCAGTATCATACATCGTTTTTCACCCTGCCCGACCTGCCCTACGGTGTAGCTTAATATTATACACTCTTCATTATCCTCGCCGAAAGACGCGAAGTTAACGCTTTCTATATCGTTACCCCAAATGGGAATCTCGTACTGCGACTCCCACCTTCCGTCTGAATCCTTGTAAAGAAAGTTCATTAATAGCGAGCGTTCGATATTTATACCCGAGATTTCATAAAACACGAGTGCGGCGTCCTTTTTATCGCCATAAACCACAAATGCACTCCTGTGTTCCCCTGTTCTCGGATACTTCAATTTAAAACCACTGCCCTTGCTCGTCACAAGGGCTGTGTAAATTGCTTGTTGTTCTTCGGTTAATCGCGGAGGAGAAAGCATATCCTCAATAGGACCAAAAGCACAGCCGGATAGCGAGAACACAAGCAAAAGCATTAAAATTCGCATAGTCCTCATCTTTCAACCGCCCCCTTGCCGCTTTTTACCCCCTCCTGCTTCGGCTTCACCAAAGTCATTAAAAGGACGACAAGAGCGACTGTTTCCGCGACAGACAGCACACTCGGCTCAATAAACTCCGTGGCGGACGAGTGCATAAGATTATCACGAGTAACCGAGGGAGAGCCGAACAAGAATATCAGCTTCGCCACTGTTTCTGACACGGCAATAAATGCGGCGGTAAAGCCGAAAATACAGACTTTTATACGGGTGGTTTTATTCTCTGCACGCATAAACATTCTGCCGAGCGAAAGGTAAAACAGTGAAAGAAACAGCGTTATGAGCAGGTTAACAAGATGCTCGGACATATTTATTATGACATATTTTCCGAGGAAAACCATAACAAGTCTCGCTACGTAATAGCCCGATAACGCCAAAAACGCAATTCCGACAGAAGGATAGGTTCTTTTTTTAAAAAACAGTACCGCACCCGAAAAGCAATAAGCCGCCGCTCCGAGCAGGGCAGTCAGTACTCCTACATAGCCATAATCACCAAAACCCTCGGTGAGTGCGATGTAAACAACAGCAGCCCCCGAAAGTAAAAGCATAATACCGCTGCTCGCTGTATCAGCTTCATCGAGGTGGCTGAGCCTTTTTGTAAAAAAAGATGTTTTACGCCTTTTTTCTGTTATTGCAAATATAATGAATCCGACAAAGGATACACCTAAAACTATATAGTGCAAATACTTTAAGGCTCCCGCATACGGAAGAAAGAAGCCGGTGCCGAAGTCTATTATCTCCGCAATAAATTGTGCATAACGCACAATAATCGCCGCCGCTATGACTGCGATAAAAAATATAACCAAAAACGAACGAGGCTTTTTCATTCGGGGAAATTCCCCCTTTATTATTGTTCTTAAAGATAAGGGACAAGCATATATTAAACCGATGTATCAGATACACAAATTAATTATATCTCATTTTAAACAATAAGTCAAGACAATTATCAAAGAACAAGCTAAAAAATGGAAAGGAATCCCGATAATATGAAAAACGCCGTTATAATCACGCTTATGTTTTTTTCCTTATTGTTTCTCGTGCCTTTTTTGTGGGAACACGCCTTCACTGTCGGGAGCAGTGAAGCCTTGTCGAATTATCAGGCTCCCGAAAGTTTTCGACTTTATCTCACTCAAAGCGGAGAAATTATAGAGATTAATACAGTAGACTATCTAATAGGCTGTCTGTATGCACAGATTGCGCCGGGTTATCACACCGAGGCTCTTAAAGCCCAGGCGACGGCGGCGCATACCTACGCTTTGCGCCTTGCTCTAAATAATCAAGAATCCCCTTCCCCCGAAATGGGAGGCGCAGATTTTTCAAACGACAGCGTGACCTGTCAGCCCTATTTTACCGAAGAACAGGCACGGGAGTATTACGGCGCGGAATACGATGTTTATTACCCCAAAATAGAACAAGCCGCCCGATTCGGGGCGACTCGTGTTATCTTGTACGAAAACGAACCCATATACGCCGTTTATCACAGCGTCTCTGCCGGGGCGACCAATACGGCGCGTCATGTCTGGGGGGTGGATTTTCCATATTTGAAAAGCGTTCCGAGTCCCTGGGACAGAGAGTTTTTAAACTTTGCTTGCACTAATGAAATTTCGGTTTTAAATATGCGTTCAAGCCTTTTAAATTTTGAACCCGATATAATTATGCCGCTCGATTACACACAGTGGTTTTCGCGTTTTACCTCTGACCCCGCAGGCTATGTCATAACAGTCGAAACGAGTAATATGGTTCTTTCAGGCGGCGACCTCTGGAGAATTTTAAACCTTCGTTCTGCCGCCTTCGAGATTGACTATACGGGCGGTGTTTTTGTAGCGACAACACTCGGACACGGACATGGCGTGGGATTAAGCCAGTTCGGCGCAGACTATATGGCGCGAAGAGAGCATGAATGTGACGAAATTTTAAACTACTATTATACGGATGTGAATATTTCGGACGTTATTACTTCGGTTATTACATAACGTCTATTGATAATAATATGTGTATGCGTATTCGAGCGGATTTACTCTTTCGCCGTTAACATGAATTTCAAAATGCAGATGCGGACCGGTTGACCATCCTGTTGAGCCGACTTTACCGAGGATATGACCGACCTCTATTGTTTGACCTTCAGTAACTGTCACAGAGCCGTAAATCATATGTGCGTAAAGCGAAGCAACGCCGCCGCCGTGGTCGATAATCACGTGTGAGCCGTAGCCGCCGCCGTAACCCTCCGTCGCCTTTAAAACAACCCCCGATTGAATGGCATAGATATTCGCACCGTTTATTCCCGCATTTCCCACATCTATAGCGCGATGCCAACCGTTACGCCATGAATCCCAACCGTAACTGCAGGTGATTTTTTGAAACCCGCTGTCAAGCGGCCAGATGAAGCCATCATCCGCAAAGCTCGGCATATTAAGATTCTGCTTTTGTTTAATAAGCTCTGTCGTTAACTTCTCAAGCTCCTCGATTTCGGCGTTGGTGGCATTATAGCGGCTGTACATATTATTTATCGCACTTTGCAGTTCGGCTATTTCTCCGGCGTAACCGTACAGCTTTGTCTGCTCTGCCGCCATCTCCACATCAAGCTCTTTCATCCGCTCATAAAGCTCGGCAAGCTCTTCTTCAAGGCTCGCTTTATCTTCCTCACAGCGTATTATATCCGCGGCAAGACGTTCCTGTAATTTTTCGAGTTCTTCAATCTCGCTCTCCTGCTCCGCTATCGTTTTAAGCAGGTCATTCATAAACTCGGTATTACGTTCTGCGGCTTTTTGCAGAACCATATACCGGACAATCATATCATAAAAATCGCTCGAATCCATAAGAATATCGAAAAAGCTGTAAGAACCGGTCATATAATTATTTTTGACAATCTGACCGAATTTCTTTAAGTTTTCCTTGTTTTCCGCTTCGAGTTTTTCTATTTTGTCCTCGCGGAGCAGAACCTCCGCCTCAGCGTCTGCAATGCGCTCTTCAAGTCTTACAATTTCCGCTTGTTTAGCGTATATGGCTTCCCACTGGAGGTCTATGATTCCGTTTAACTCGTTCATACGAGCTGTGACGCCTGTTACGTTTTGTTCAATCAGAGCCTTATAAGCCTCAAGCTTACTCCTATCGCCCTGCATATCTATAATTTGTCCCTCGCGTGCTTTATTTTCCGCTTCGAGGCGAGCCGCACGCTCTTCCGCTTGTCTGATTTCCTCGTTGATATCTGCTTCTGTTCGTCCTGAAACTCCACCTGTTGACGCAAGCGTAAGCGTCAAGCAGACCACCAAAAACAAAACTGCCATCCGTATGTATTTTTTCATTTTTCCGTTTTACCCCTTTCGTAAATACTATCTGTTTTTATTTATTACTATCTTTGGGTTATTTTTTTCTTTCTATTGAAAAAAGTATATCCTCGATGTTGTAGCTCGTATTATCGCCGTCATCGTCCCGTAAAAGCCTGTCGAGGCTCGGGGCAGAGGAGGTATGCACCGTGGCGGCACGTTGATTCGCATTCTTTTTCGGCGTATAACGCCTTACGTTATCGACGATGTTTCCGCCGGCTTTTATTTCCTTTAGCTTTTTAATCTCGCTTGTTTTGGAGTTTGCCGGCACTGCCTCGGCTTGACTCACCGCAGGAAAATCGTCCTTTACCGGGCTGTCGTGCGGCGGCTCGCTCGGCGGTGTATCAGCGTCATAGGGGAAACTACCCGTTATACGTCCCGTGTGTGTTGGGATTTTTCTCGCATTAACCTCGGCTATAGCTTGATTTAACCGTTTTTGTGAAAGCGGCGCGGTACGCGGGAGTTCTTTCTTTTTTTCAGGAGGGGGGGCGGGCTTTGTTCCCGGCGCCTTGAAAAGCGGATAGTCTTCTCTCGCAAAATCGTCATCGCCCGTAATTATATCATCGAATGTTTTTTCATAACTATCATCGCCCGAGCCGTCTTGCTTTGAATACGCAGAATATGCTGAGTATACGCTCGCCGCACCCGCTCTGTTCTGCCGTCTCGGCAGATAGGTCGGAACCTCATCCTGCTTTTTAACAGGGTCAATTTTACTCTCTTTTCCGAACGCCGCAAATATAGACTTTGAACTTTCGTATATTAATATGATAACACAAGGGATTACCGCTATGACTAAAACTCCCGCAGGCGACTTCGCAAAACCAATTAACACCCCGAAAAAGTCGCTGTATTGGGTTGCTTTCCCTACGATTTGACCCTGGGTGAGAGAAATTTCAATATCACGCTCGCTGAGTGCGGCATATCTGTAAACCCCTTCATCCTGCCTCACAGACACAATCTCGGCTATACCCGCTCTGTTTGTTTCAAGGCTTTTAAATACCACAATATCGCCGGGATGAATTTCACTATAGGGGACGGCGCGGGTGAAAATCGCCGTTCCGGGTTTTAATAATTCCATGGCGTCTGTTTTTACTATATAAATATTTCTTCCGAAAAGACTCGGAGCATCCCCGCCAAAGGAGAAAATAAGCGATAACGTGAGCATAAAAAGGGTAAAAAGCGCAAGGAAACCGCATAATCCCCGAATCAAAAGGTCTGCGGGTTTTCTTTTGAGTTCTATTATAAATCGCTCCTTCCTTTATGTGATTTTTCTTTTTTAATGAATTTATCTATTGACAAAACGAAATATTTATTGTAAAATATATTTTGCGTACAGGCATCAAATATTATTATAACAGTTTTGTCCGCCTTTTGCAATAGCAAATTTTGCTTGAGTAGCTCAGCCGGTAGAGCAGTTGATTCGTAATCAACAGGTCGCGTGTTCAAATCACGTCTCAAGCTTATTTTTACCTTATGTTTCCCTGCAAATTTCTGTATTCGGTCGGCGTCAGGCTTTTATTCAGCTTAAAAACCCTGTTAAATGTAGCTATACTCTGAAATCCTGATTCTAACGCAATTTCCGTGATTGGGGTCTCTGAATTGGTGAGCATGGATTCCGCCACTTTGATTCTGACGCGGGTCAAATACTCGTAGAAGGATAGCCCCGCAAACTGCTTAAACCAGCGGGTAAAATGGAATTTACTGAAGCCCGCGATACCCGATATACTTTCGAGCGACAGGTCGTCTTTATAGTGTTGGTTTATATATTCAACACAGCGGTTAAAGTTGACTATGTGTGCTTTTCTTTTTATTATTTGGTCTGAAAAGACCTCAGGAGCATCTTCTTCATGCTTGCGAGCCATGAAAACTGTCATACCGATTAATTTAGCGGATATGCTCGCCTCATAATATTCCCTCTGTTCCGTGTATTCAACCAAAGTCTCAAGCAACAAGGATTTTAATGTTCCGTGAAGCTCAGGCGAGGCGTCGTGCGTTATATGCCATGTTTTAAAGAAGATAAACGATGCTTTATCAAGCCCTTTTACAGATTTAAGAAGCATAAGATTAAACCGTACAACCATCCGCTCACCAAATTTTTCGGATGCGCGAATTTCATGTATGTCTCCCGTAGGGATAATGATAATATCGAACTCGCCAAGGCGATAAAGGGTATCATTAATCGTTACATCATACCCCCCCTTGAGCGGCATCATTATCTCTGCCGCGCTGTGCCAGTGCCGCGGGCTATCCTCAGCCTCGGTGCTGTGATGTACCGCAAAAAGTGTTTCGGTGTTAAATTCTGCGGTTTCAGACACCTCTTCAAGCTTCTTTATCATAAAAAATATAACCTCTTTATTATATACAATAATACTCACCCACATATATAATACACTACTTATCATAAATTGTCAAGATATTACCGATTATTGTCAAAAAATATTTTAACAGATAAGCCTGTTGTAAATTTCTGTATAATTCTTACTCTTTCGCACATTAAAAGTTGACAAAGATTTTATTTTATGATAGAATTTGATTATATTTTTAAAAAGGCGGTATATATTAATGTTTTGGTTTGACAACGCTGTTATTTATCACATTTATCCGTTTGGCTATTGCGGCAGGCTCGATGCGAGGGACGCCTCAAAGCAAGCCGCAGAAAACGAAAAAAGCCCGATTCTCCGCATAATAAAGCATATCCCCGTTATAAAAGAAATGGGATTTAACGCCGTTTATATCGGACCCATGTTCGAGTCCGTCCGTCACGGTTACGACACTGTCGATTACACTAAAATAGACCCGCGGCTCGGTACGAACGAGGATTTTAAATTCGTTTGTAAGGAATTTAAAAAGCACGAAATAAGAATAGTCTTAGATGGCGTATTTAATCATGTCGGTCGGGATTTTTGGGCGTTTAAAGACGTCAGAAGCAACGGACTCGGCAGCAAGTACGCAAACTGGTTTCACGTCAGAGGCGGAAACTCTAATTATAACGATGGTTTTTATTATGAGGGGTGGGAAGGTCATTATGACCTTGTAAAGCTGAACCTATATAATCCCGAAGTCAGAACGCACCTGAAAGACGCTATTTCAGGCTGGGCTCGGGAATTTGATATTGACGGATTGAGGCTTGATGTGGCTTACTGCCTCGAACTTGATTTCCTGAGGGAATTACATTCACACTGTAAAGCCATAAAGCCCGACTTCTGGCTTATGGGAGAGACCCTACACGGCGACTATAACAAATGGCTTAGCCCCGGAATACTCGACAGTGTGACCAATTATCAATGCTATAAAGGGCTTTACTCAAGCTTTAACGACCTTAATATGTTTGAGATTGCACACTCGATTGACCGAATGAACGGCATGTACGGAAAAAAACAGCTGTACATTTTTGTCGATAATCATGACGTAAGCCGAATAGCCACAGCGTTAAACCGTGCGGAGCATCTTGCGGGAGTTTATACACTGCTGTTCACCATGCCGGGGGTACCGGGGGTGTATTACGGAAGCGAGTATGGCGCGACGGGCGGCAAAAGGCAGGGCGATGACATACTGCGTCCCGAATTTGATATTGACGACCAAAACCGAACAGGACTCACAGAGGTCATATCAAAATTAGCAAATGCCCATGCGGCATTAAAGCCTCTCCATGCGGGCGATTATAAACAAGTAGTCCTGCAAAATCAATTTTATGCCTTTTCGCGTTCTTGTGACGGAGAAACCGTTTATTCTCTCATAAACGCAGGAGCAAGTCCGGCTGTTTTCCGGCTCGGCGGCTCAGAAAATTATACCGATGTACTAAGCGGCGGGGTTTATGATATTTCCAAAGAAATAGTACTTCCTGCTTACGGAGCAATGGTACTTGCAAAGAATTATAAACCCGACTCGGGATGTAAGAAAAAGAAGGCGGAAGCTTCTAAACTCGCAGAAATATCAAAAACTCCGGAACCCTTGAAAGCACCGGAACCTCCGAAAGCTCATAAAACCCCGAAAATCACAGAGCCGCTTCAAACCGCGGAAACAGAAGCCTATTCAATAATAAAATGCGCCTTAGAAGACGTTCCCGATAAACACAAGGTTAAACTTGCCCGTGTTTTTGAAAAATTAACAGAACTCTATAAAGAAGAATAATCTGTTTTCATCAATTTTACGCCCCTTCCCTTTACAATAAAGGCGGCTGTCCCACAAACGTGAGAGTAGCCGCCTTTTAGCGTTTTAGACTTAAATTTTCATAAAATCCGCCGGACATTTTTTTGTTTATTGTAGTTGCAAGCGTTCGATTTCTGAGCGGGTTAAACCGGTATCTTCTGTAATTTCTTCGATAGGTCTACCGCGTTTTAGAAGATTACGAGCAATCTCTTCTTTCGCTCTTCGTAACGCCCCGCCAATCCTCGTAGCCTCATCATGAAGAGAAATCTCCCTCTGATGCGCCATTTCCTGTATTTTTTCGTCTTCGCTCATCTGATAGAGCGTGTAAACAGCCTTTTGAATAGGCTCTACTCCTGTTTGTGCTAACATATCGAGTTCCTCCTTGCTTTCCGCATTTATTAACTGTAGCCATAACTCTTTACGGTTGTTCTTGTTTGCATTTTTGCTGATTTTCTTGAGTTCAAAAAAGATAATCGAGCATTTATCGGTTAAAACTTCGTGTCTGTTCTTTTCCATTACGGTGAAATGCGAATGAAATTCGGGACAATCGAACATATTGAAGTTAATTATGTTTATGCAAATGCTTTGTTTCAGTTCTAATCCCATTCTACCACACCCGCCCCCAAAAGTCAACCCCCATTTCGTAGGGGACGCCGCCCACGGCGTCCCTTTAAATTCGTCCCGCAAATCCCACAGGTATCCCCTTAAAGTAAACAAACCGCGAACCCCGGTGTTCATGCGGGTTACGTCACTATGATTTTGCGACCCGATAAATCAATGGAAAAAAACATTTTTCCAAAAACACTCAAAAAGATTCTAATTATACCATAATTAGAACCATGGAAACACGCCAAGACTGTATTGACCAAAAGTTATTTTTATACTTTGAAGCCTTTTCTATTTATCATTCCTTTGCAATTCACGCGCCGATTCACTTTCTAATAAATCTTCCACCTCACAACCCAACACACGAGCAATCTTGACGAGAGTAATCGCTTGCGCTCTGTTTACATCTTTTTTACGTTGCTCGTACATTTGAATAGAACGCAATGATACCCCTGCTTCTTCGGCAAGCTTTGCCTGTGACAAATCGGCAGTTTCCCGTAACCGTTTCAAGTTTGTCTGCGGGCTTGCTTTTGTAATTACGCTTTCTGCCACGGAATAAAACTTGCTGATATCGGCTTCGTGGAGCGGGTAGTATCTGTCCGTGATTTCCGAAAACGGAAAAGCGCGTAATATAGACGAGAAACTTTTGGCTTGATGCCATTGATAATGCGCAAGCGCCCATCCTGCCCAAAATTCCGGCGTCCGCTCGTCTGTTCGGTCGGTGTGTTTTACGGTCGGAGTTTCACCTGTGATAGTTTCAATTGTCCGATTTGCTAAATCAAGACCGCTCATTCCCGCTATTATTTTGGGGTTACCGCGCTCGAATTGTTCCGCTAAACCGGACGAAACAAACATATGGAGAAAAAGATTACCGTCTAATCCGCAGTCATTAACAGCATAATCCATCATGCTCCCAAATGTATTCGCGGCATTATTCAAATAGGTTTGTTTGTAAGCGTTCATCGCCTTGTTTCATCTCCTCTCTGAGAATGTCAAGCATAAAAATATCGGTACTTGAACGTGCTATTTTTCGTTCTCTTTTGAGATATTGCTCACGTGCATCGGAATCTCTCTTTTTTCGTTTTGGATAATAAGTTTTACCGTCTGCGGCTTCGCTGCGGACAAATTCAATTTGGTCAAAGGCTTTGCGGCTTTTCAAAACAAACTGCTCACCCAATTCTCCAAGCCGCATAGCGCGACTGAGTTGGCTTAATGAAATCGCATTGTTTAAAAAATCCATAGCAAAAGTAAAGTAAGAATCATCGGCGCGGTATCCTAAAATGGCATCAAACAAACTAAGGTCGGGGAGAAAAAAGCCTGTTAAATATTCCTGCGCTTCTGCCGCCAATGGACTTGTAATAGCAAAAATACGATTATTTACCAACACGGCAAGCCAGTTCATAACACCATACTCGGCACAGGATAAATTAATTACGGATAAGTTGGAAGTATCAATTGTATATATATTTGCGAATCCGCCGCGTTTATCCCCGCAAGCCCATTCTTTCGCGAGTTCCAAATCCTCGGTGCAATAAAAACCGAGACCATAATCATTGCGCGGATTGCCTTTTCCGAATTGCGGCTTTTTAACGATTCCCGCAGAACCGTGGTAAAGCGTTTTAATTGTTGTCATTGTTTCGCCATGTCCTTTCTGCACAAGTACCGTTTGAAAATGCGTTTTCCCCGATTTTGTACCGGTTCTTTCAAACTTGCATCCTCCGTTCCAAATACTATTGTATCACCTCGGTGATAGTTTGTCAAGTATTTTTTCAAAAAATGCGTAAAAGTGTGCCATCGCACCGCGCCATCGAACCCGTAGGGGACGCCGCCCACGGCGTCCCGAAAACCCGTCCCGCAAAATCCCCCCGCCCCCAAAAAAACTCTTGACAAATCTCCTTAAAATGTGCTATAATATTTACAATCGAACTAAAGTTTTTAAAAGGATTGACTTTCATGCAAAAATATGGTATAATAAAAAATAGCAATCAATCAATCAATCAATCAATCAATCAATCAATCAATCAATCAATCAATCAATCAATCAATCAATCAATCAATCAATCAATCAATCAATCAATCAATCAATCAATCGCTTCGCGGTTTAATACCGCTTTATTCCCCTCTGCCGAATTTACATATATTTTCAAGGCGACTGCCCCGCATGAGCGGGAGTAGTTGCCTTTTTGTATTTCAACCCATTCACTAAAAATATAAAGGAGAAGCCCACATGAAAACAAAACAACTTATCAGCGCAATCACCGCCATAGCACTAATCCTAACCATTATCCCGCTGACGGCGGCGGCAGAGCCGCAACAGGAACTAAAAGGTTCTATATCAGGAAACGGGTGGACGTATGAGTGTGAGTGGGGTTTACTTGAAGATTTTGATATAGACGAAGTAATCATCATCGGAAATCTCAAAATCACCACCAACGAAGGTATGACCAGCTGGAAGACTGAATATGAAACCAAAGTGCAGGAACTTCACGACCGTTATCCGGACAATGATTTTAGCGAGGATATCTATGCAATCATATTAAGCATTGAATTCGGCGAAGATGTCACTGAAATACCCGATTTTGCATTTGTTGTTGATGATCACGGACTTCCTAATGTGACCGAGATTATAATCCCCGACAAGGTTACAAAGATAGGCGAACGAGCGTTCTTGGATTTTGAACGTTTAGAAACAGTAACAATCGGGAAGGGTGTTACCTCTATAGGCGCTTCAGCTTTTGAGAATAACTCCGTGCTGACTACATTAACCATCGCAGGCAACATTACTGACATGGGCCTGCACGTTTTTCAATATTGCCCCAAACTAAGCTCGGTGATTATCTTAGAGGGTGTGACAACGATTGGGAACGGAATGTTTTTGAATTGCGATACGCTTACATCAATAGAAATCCCCGACACCGTGACAACAATAGGCGAATATGCGTTTGAGAACTGCAAAGCCTTAACGTCTGTAACGCTCCCCGTAAATCAGGAGTTTAAAGTCATAGCACCCAATTTGTTCAAGGAGTCAGGCTTAACCGAGATTACAATCCCGAGCAGCGTGACAGAAATAGCCACAAAAGCATTTCTGGACTGCACAGACTTAAAGTCGATTACTATCCCAAGTAGCGTAACAAAAATGGGAGCAACCGTGTTTGACGGCTGTACAAACTTAGGTGCGGTGATATTCGAGGGAGCAACGCCGCCATCGGATTTAGATGTGGCCGTTTTCACGAATATGCCGACAGATTGCATAGTATACGTTCCCACCGGGGCGACAGCGGCTTATACGGCTGATACGGCGTTTAGCGGCAGAAAAATCGTAGAGCTGCCCTTAACTGTCACATTCAACTCGCAGAGCGGTTCGGCGGTTACTGCGAAGACAGTTACAGAGCCAATGTCGTTAATCACCGCACCAACCCCGCCGACAAGAAGCGGCTATGGCTTCGACGGTTGGTATAAAGAAGCGGCTTGCACAACCCCGTGGAATTTCAGCACGGACACAGTGAGGGAGAATGTCACGCTCTACGCCAAGTGGATTAACTATACCATAACCGCAACCGCATCACCTACAACCGGCGGCACAGTCAGCGGCGGCGGCAGTTTTGCGCCGAACGCGTCTGTCGCACTCACCGCAACGCCGAATAACGGCTACAGCTTTGACGGTTGGTATGAGAGCGGCACGAAAATAACAAATGCGGGAGCAACGTACACTTTCACGGCAACCGCAAACCGCACATTGCAGGCGCGGTTTACAAGCAACACCTATGACATAACTTATAACCTAAACAGCGGTACAGGTGACACAACGGGCAACTACACCTACGCCACAGGCTTAACCCTCCCAACTCCGACAAGGGACGGTTATACTTTCGGCGGTTGGTTTGACAATGAGGATTTCACAGGTACGGCTGTTACTGCGATTTCAGCGACCGACACAGGTGATAAAGAATTTTGGGCGAAGTGGGCAGACACAATCAGCCCCACAGGTGAGATTACAATTAGCGGTCAGCCTTTCACGAGTTACGACGCTACAGTGGAGTTCAATCTATTCTTCGACAGTCCGCAGACAGTCACAATTGAGGGCGAAGATGCCGGCTCCGGCGTTAAGACGATTGAGTATCAAATCAGGACTACGGCGTTCACAGATGAGGACGAAGCAAAAGATGATGACAACTGGATTTTGTACGATGATACAAAAAAACCCACACTTCCGCAAAAATCTAAAGGCATAGTCTACGCAAGAATCACCGACAACAACGGTAACGTAACGGTGATAAGCTCTACAGGCTTAGTGGTTTACACCGATATGCCGCAGACGATAAGCGGGGTCTATCAGCACGGTTCGGGCGAACCGTTCACGGTTAACATTCCCATGCATGGGAACACGGTGAAGTCGATTACCGTTAACGGCATTACATCTGTCGCTTACGATGTCGGAACCGATACAATCACGTTTCCAACGGGAACTATGTCGACGCTTGGGCTTGACGCTGACAGTAACGATGTTAATTATACCCTTGAAATAGAGTGGAATCCTCTCGGCGCGACGGCAACTCCAACTTCGGGAAGTGACCCGATTACCCCGACCACTCTCACAATCCGCGTAACACCGAGACCTGTAAACACGGTGACGGTTAACGTCAACGACCCGACTATGGGAACGGCGTTCGCAAACCCGGTAACAGCGGCGGAGGGCGACACAGTTACTCTCACTGCGACCGCCGAAACGGGTTACAAATTCGACAGTTGGACGGTAGTCAGCGGCGGCGTTACTCTTACCGGCAACAGCTTTATCATGGGGGATTCTCCTGTTGTAATCACCGCTGAATTTGTGGTACTCGACCCCTGCAGAAACGGTCATGATTTCAATTACACATCAGATAATAACGCGACTTGCACACAGGACGGCACAGAAACCGCGACCTGCTCACGTTGTACTGTGACAAATACACGAACCGTAGAGGATTCAAAACTGCCGCACACACCGAAAGTTGCGAATTGTACCGAATGTGAAGACTGTGACGCTGTTTTGGAAAGAACCTGTTCGGCGGTAAGCCCCTGTACATTCCATACTCCCGACCCCGAAGAGCCGAACCCCGAAGAACCGGAACCTGACCCTGACTCCGATAACGGCGGCGGTTCTAACAACCCGATAAACAGCGGAAGAAGACCCACATCTACAACAAACACCACGACAGCTTCCAACGAAAACGAATCAGTAACCGGTACAGAAGAAATAATAATTGATGTACCGAAAGCTGTAATCGAAGAAATCGCCGGAAACCTCCCCACAACCCAAATCGCGGCGACCTCGGCAGGCACGCAATTAATCACTACAGCGGCGGCAAACGCAGGACAAAACGCGGTTCTGTTAGTGTTCAACGAAGAAACAGGCGAGTTTGAAGTAGTTTCGGCGGCGACAGTCGGCACAGACGGCACGGCGACAGTAAACATTCCCGGCGCGGGAGACTATATCGTAGTCGTGGCTCAAACGGGCGACCTCACGGGAACAGGAAATGTCACAGCGGCAGATGCGCTTTTACTGCTTCAAGCTTTGGCAGGAAACGCAGAACTCAACCCGCTTCAAAAGTTCCTGACAAGCTCAAGGAGCGACAGCAAATTCACAGCGACAGACGCACTGAATATATTAAAATTCGTTACGGGAATGATTGATGAGATTTAAAAAATAAAATTTTCAAAAATGAATAATATTTTTTTAATCCCCCCTTGTTTTTGGAGGGGATTTCCTTTATAATGTAATTATAGGACATGATAGTCCGAAAAAAATGAATATTGACGGAGGATGTACCATGAAATACGGCTTTTTCGATGACTCGAACCGCGAATACGTTATCACTTCCCCTGAAACCCCTTATCCGTGGATAAATTATTTGGGAAGCGAGGGCTTTTTCTCGCTCATTTCAAACACGGCGGGCGGATACTGCTTCTACAAAGATGCGCGGCTTCGCCGAATCCTGCGCTATCGCTATAACAATGTGCCTATAGATATGGGCGGCAGATATTTTTACTTAAAAGAAGACGGGGGCGAAGCGTGGAATCCCGGGTGGTCTCCCATGAAAACCAAACTCGATGACTATGAGTGTCGTCACGGTATGGGCTATACCCGTATCACGGGCTTGAAAAATGATGTAAAGGCGTCGGTACTTTTCTTCGTGCCTGTGGGGCTTGACGCAGAGGTGCAAAAACTAACACTCACCAATAACGGCAAAAGCCCCAAAAAATTGAAACTCTTCAGCTTTTTGGAATGGTGCTTATGGGACGCTATGGACGATATGGCGAACTTTCAGCGTAACTTCAGCACAGGCGAGGTCGAAATAGACGGCTCGACTATATATCATAAAACCGAATACAAAGAACGCCGCGAGCATTATGCGTTTTATTCGGTCAACAGCAAGATTGACGGCTTTGATACCTCGCGTGACGAGTTCTTAGGTATCTACAGCGGATTTTCCGCACCTGATGTTGTCATGAAAGGCACGCCGAAAAACACGGTCGCCGACGGCTGGAGTCCCTGTGCCTCTCATTATATAGAGGTTGAACTCGCCCCCGGAGAAAGCAAGGATTTCGTCTTCGTTTTAGGTTATATTGAAAATCCCGTAAATGAAAAATTCGCTGACAGTGCTTCTCCCGCACTTTTGACAAGCGGAAATTCCAAAAATAACATAATAAATAAAAAACTCGCACATGAACTTATTGCAAAATGTGATACAAGTGAGAAAGCGGACGCTCTGTTTACCGAACTTAAAGCCCATTGGGACAAATTGCTCTCCATATATACGGTTGATTCACCTGACGAAAAGCTTAACCGCATGATTAATATCTGGAATCAATATCAGTGCATGGTGACATTTAACCTCTCTCGTTCGGCGTCATATTTCGAGTCGGGTATCGGACGCGGAATGGGCTTCCGCGACTCCAATCAGGACATACTCGGCTTTGTACATCAAATCCCCGCCCGCGCCAGACAGAGAATCCTCGACCTCGCGGCAACAATGCTCCGTGACGGCGGCGCGTATCACCAGTATCAACCGCTCACCAAAAAAGGCAACCATGAACTCGGCTCAAACTTTAACGACGACCCGCTGTGGATGATTCTTTCAACCGCCGCCTATATTAAAGAAACAGGCGATACGGGCATTTTAGACGAAGTTGTACCCTATGAAAACAAGCCCGAATTAAACGCTTCGATGCTCGACCACATGAAGAGGGCGTTCGACCATGTATGCACAAAGACAGGACCGCACGGTCTGCCGCTTATCGGACGCGCAGACTGGAATGACTGTTTAAACCTTAATTGTTTTTCAGCCGTGTCGGGACAATCGTTCCAAACCACCGAAGGCAAGGACGGAAAAGTCGCGGAAAGCGTGATGATTGCTACTATGTTTGCGTTTATCGGACCGGAATACGTGAAGATGTGCAAGTTGAAAGGCGATGAGAACGAAGCGGCACGTGCCGAAGCCGAAATTGCAAAAATGAATAAAGCCGTTCTTGAACACGGCGTTGACAAGGGAAGCCCCTGCGGCGGCGAGTGGTTCTTACGCGCTTATGACGATTTCGGAAAGAAATTAGGCTCGCATGAAAACGAAGAGGGCAAAATCTTTATCGAACCTCAGGGCTTCGCGGTTATGGCAGAACTCGGAAAAGAGCAAGGCTTAGACCTCAAAACGCTTGACAGTGTGGACAGGTATCTTAATTCCGACCACGGGCTTGTACTACAGCAACCCGCCTTTACGCGTTATATAATTGAGTATGGCGAAATCTCGACATATCCTCCGGGTTACAAAGAAAACGCGGGCGTTTTCTGCCACAACAATGCGTGGTTGATTTGTGCGGCGGCGTATGCGGGACGCGGAGATAAGGCTTTTGAATACTATTCAAAAATCGCTCCCGCGTTTAGGGAAGAGTTTTCAGAACTTAATAAAACCGAGCCTTATGTCTATGCACAGATGATAGCGGGTAAAGACGCAGGGCGGCACGGCGAGTCTAAAAACTCATGGCTGACGGGAACTGCCGCATGGAACTTTGCGGCGGCTTCACAGTACATTCTCGGCATAAAGCCCGATTATGACGGCTTGGTCATTGACCCGTCTATTCCCAAAGACTGGAGCGGCTTTAAAGCAACCAGAACCTTCAGGGGAGCAAGGTATAATATAACCGTCAAAAACCCGAATAATGTCTGCAAAGGGGTTAAGTCACTCAGCGTTGACGGAAAAGCCGTTACGGGAAATAAAATCCCCGCACCCGCAGGAAGCGGCGGCGTTTATGAAGTTGAGGTTGTGTTGGGGTGAACTTTGTTTTAAATTGATAAAAATATTTTAAGGGGAGTTTAAACTTTTGAAAGTACTAATAGTAGGCGGCGGAGGACGTGAACATGCAATAGCGGTCGCACTCAAAAAATCTCCGAAAGTTACCGAGCTTTTTGCCGCACCCGGTAACGGCGGCATATCGGAAATTGCAGCCTGTTTTCCGAATATAAAAGCCACCGATATAAGCGGCATGGTTAATTTGGCAAAAGAATTAAAGGCAGATTATGTTTTCGTCGCGCCTGACGACCCGCTGACGCTCGGCATGGTTGACGCACTTGAAGCCGCGGGCATTAAAGCCTTCGGTCCCTGTGCCGGCGCGGCGTTGATTGAAGGGAGTAAGGTTTTTTCAAAAGGATTTATGAAACGTCATAATATCCCGACTGCCGCCTACGAAACCTTTACCGCTCCGGAAAAGGCTCTTGAGTACATAAAAAATAACCGCTCCTACCCTTTGGTCATAAAATGCGATGGTCTCGCACTCGGTAAAGGGGTGATAATCGCACAGAATTATGAAGAATCCGAAGAAGCGGTGACTTCAATTTTAAGCGGCGAAAAATTCGGCGACAGCGGTAAGGAAATAGTCATTGAGGAATACTTAAACGGTGCAGAGGTCACGGTTTTAGCGTTCACGGACGGTATCTCGATTGCTGTTATGCCCGCTTCGGTTGACCATAAGAGGGCGTTTGACGAAGACAAAGGCTTAAATACAGGCGGAATGGGTGTAATCGCTCCGGCACCCTATTATACAGAAGATTTAACTAAAACCTGCATGGACACTATATTCCTTCCGACTATACGCGGTCTCGCCAAAGAAGGCAGAGCGTTCAAGGGTTGTCTGTATTTCGGGCTTATGCTGACACAGGCGGGTGTAAAAGTAATTGAATACAATTGTCGGTTCGGAGACCCGGAAACTCAGGCGGTTCTGCCGCTTCTTAAAACTGACTTGTTTGAGATTATGACGGCGGTAATTGAAGAAAGGCTCTCCTGCATAGATATAGAATGGAACGCTGAAAAATCCGCCTGCATAGTTATGGCAAGCGGCGGTTATCCCGAAAAGTATCAAACCGGATTTGAAATAAAGGGGCTTGAAAACATACGAGATGCAGAAGTATATCATGCAGGGACAAAAAAAGACGAGCAGGGAAATTTTGTTACCGCGGGGGGAAGAGTGCTTGGCGTTACCGCACTTGGAGAAACGCTTGAGGAGGCTCTTGACAATGCGTATCGAGAGGTTGAAAAAATTAGTTTTGAGAGAGCTTTTTACAGACAAGATATAGGAAAAAAGGCGTTAACAATCGCTCTTCAACAGCATATTTGACAAAAGCGAAAATCTGTGTTAGAATAACCACGAATACATTATAAGGTAGGATAAAAAAATGCAGACAAAAACTACTCTCAGGTTAGACCATATCGGAGTTAATACTTTTAACGAAGAGACAACCATCAAGTTTTATGAAACGTTGGGGTTTAAAACGATTGAGGATTGCAGTATTTTTCTTGAAGAAAACCATATAACACTCATGGAAAACGAAAGAGGCTCAAAAATTGAAATTGCCGCTTACCGTCATAATGCTTTATCATTAGCTCGAAAATCTCTCACGAAAGAAGGATTTAATCATTACGCTTTTATCACAAAAGACATAAACGTGGTTTACGACAATATGAAAGAATACGCTTCTTCCATAGGTGTGGTTTTAAAAGACCACAGAAACAGGAACTATTTTTTCTGTACCGACCCGAACGGAGTTAGGCTCGAGATAATTGAGGATTGCCGCGAACGAAGCTGAGAAAATAAAATACCCGCCTATAAAAATCCCTTTATAATGTCTGCAACCTCCCATATAATATCTTCGGGAGCAGTTTCAATGAACTCGGCGTTTCGCGCTTTAATGTTTAATATTTTCGTTTGGTCGCACATTATTACTCCCTGAGTTTTTGTTCTGCTGTCCAAAGGTACCTGTATAGGTATTCCCTTGTCGTTATTAGTAATAGGACATACCATTGCGCCAACTCGTAAAAACTCATTTGTTTCGTCATTACTGATTATAAGAGCGGGTCTCCGTCCGCTTTGTTCGTTACCTGCTTGCGGATTAAAGTTTAGCCAAATAATATCTCCTTGTTTCGCTCGATACACTAAAACACCTCATTTCCAACAGGAAATCCCGTATCAATTTCTTCAAAGGTATATACTCCTTTAAAATCTTTAATACGGTCTTTGAAAGGCATGTGTTCTTTTTTTGAGGATTTCGTAATTGTAAAATTATCACCGTCAACCTTAATTTCAAGTAAAGATTTCTCTTTTAAGCCTGTTGTTTTTACTATTTCGTGAGGAATACGAATAGCAAGTGAACTACCCCAACTATTTACTTTAACCGTTCTTGTAAGTTCCATAATATCCTCCATAAAATATAATAGTGATATATATAATTATATCACTATTATTGTTTTTTGTCAATACATTATTTGTAAAAAATAATCATATTTTATATGATATTTTTGCCGCAAGTTCCCCCCCATTGGAATAATTTATTTTCATGTTTATGAATCTCCATATTCATTTGTCGCCTCAAGTTCCACCGCTTCCCGAACCCACTCGCCGTCAACTTTCTCAATCGTGCTGATTACAACCGGAGATTCACCCGCCATGGTAAACAACTCTACGCGTAAAACGATTTTGTCGGGTTCTTCCGAAACGAGATAAAACGGGTAAAGCTTATCTGTCCAATAAGTGTAGGTATTCACGTCTTCAACGCTCGTGACTAAATCGACAGGAATATCATGCCGCTCTGCCAATTCTTCAAGCGCAAGCCAACTCATGAAGCCGTTTTGCGGCTCGTTAAGTGAGTTTTCCGTTTTTGTGAGTTTTCTAAAGCTTTGGGACGAGCTTGACGAACGGAACACCGCTTCCGGTACTGCTCCGAGAAAGCTATCGTAGTACATGGTTTCCGGCTCGTTTGTGTCTAACCAGTAGAGGTGAATCTCGCCTGTGTTACCTGCGCCTATGGCGACCAATACATTTTCGCTCACTCTGAAATATCCGTAGAAGGAAAAGCTTTGTTGTATATTGCATTTTTGTGAGTCGTCAATTATCAGATAATTACCGTTATATCTGTTAAGTCCCGACCAAATCCCGTAAAAATACTGTCTGATTTCATCGCGTGGAACGTCCGAGTGCCAATGCCATTGAGTTGGGTCAAAAGCCCAGTCATCATAAGGCACGAGTATGTAGCCGTCTTCGTCAATTATGCAGTTTAGCAGCTCTAACGCTTTCATATCAAACTGCGGGTTTTCCTTTACCTCGCCTAATCTGGCGGACATTATGCCGTCAAGCTCCATTCTGCACAGGACATCGGCGTTATACATATAACTGTCGTAATAGTAGATATAATTGTTAATTATATTTATACTGCTGACGTTCGGTATAATTTCCTTAATTGTTGACTCGGTTCCGTGAATATCCATGCTGTAGAGCTTGCCTTCGCCGGAGACGTAAACGCCCTCGAAAAAGTAAATCAAGTCGCCGGAAATATTAACAGGGTCAATATACAAGAAGTCATCGGTTTCACGGATTAGACTTTTGTCTGTGCCGTTTATGTGGATTTTATACAGCTTGTCATAATTGACCCCTTGGGTGAAATACGCCCACTCACCGTCAACCAATAGGTCACTTATGCTGTCATAAGTTGCTCCTTCTGTGCGTTCGTTTCTGAACAGGTATTGATTATCGCGTCCGTCAAGCCGCATTTTGTAAATCTGATTCTCGCCGATATAAACATCGTCCACAAAATCGGCATAGCCGATATAATAAATCCAGCCGCCGACCACGTTCATGTACTGACTGCGCATATTATTCAGCCACTGGGTGACCATACCGTCTGTCCGCATCCTTAAGATATTATTCTCGCCATCGTGTTCAAAATCGTCATCTTCCATTGGGACAAGCGCAATTCTTGCAAAGTAAATCCAATCATCAACAACCGTCATGCTTGATACATTGCCGCGCCTGTCTTGGCGCAAAATAACCTCGTCTGTGCCGTCTGTACGGATTCTGTAAATAGTGCTTTGGCGGGGGTTATGCTCAAACTCTGTAAAATAAATATAACCGTTCAGGACGTTTATATTCTCGGCGTTGCGAGGGCTTAGTAAGGTTTTTTCCGTGTTATTTTCGCGGATTCTGTATAGCCCCGAATCGTTGAAATAAACATAGCCGTCCTCATAAGCGGCGAACCCGCCATTAAGCAAGTTTCCTGCTGTGTTACCGATACCGATTGCATACGGCGCGGAATTGTCAATCCCCGAATACCGAGTTAAAACCGGATCATAAATCTGCCAACCCGCATTGTACCGAACTAAGCCGCCGCCTACATTAACAGAATAAAAGCCCGGCGATTCTCTTTCTATCAGCTTTTCCTTCTCTCCTGTGTTTATATTATATCTCCAAAAGCCTGTGTTTTCATTTTCGGTATGATAATACGGGGTTTCATAACCTTCTGCGTTTTCAGGGTCGTAGTCATAGTTAATCACTATATCGCCGCGGTAATAGTAATAAATCCAGTTGCCGCTGACGTTGAAATCAAGCGCAGAGTGAGTAAGAAAATAATGGCTTGAATAGTCGAGGTCAAGCTTTTCACGCCCCGAACCGTCAAGGTTTATGCGGTAAAGTGTGTTATAATCGTCCATGTTTACATAATAAATATAATCGCCCGAAATTATGAAGCGTGCGGCTTTGTCGGTATTCAAAAGTTGAACTTCTTCACCTTCGGTATTCACGCGGTAGATATTGCGGCTGTGGGTTGTTTCGGCATCTGCAAGATTGATATAATAAACCCAATCTTCATACACGAGCATATTAAAATGACGAACTTCATAAATTTCAGTGAAATCGGTGAAATCGGTGCGAACCTTGTACATCGCTCCGTAATTCTGAACTATCTCCATAGCCGCACCATCACTGAAATAAATCCAATCACCGACAACACTCATTTGGTCAATCGTGCCGCCGTAGTTGAAGGTTTCTGATTCTGTTCCGTCTGTACGCATTTTTATTATGGCGTAGTTGCTATTTTGAAAACCTACGCAATAAAGCCAATCGTCGACAACATTTATATAGGACGGGTTCAAATCGTCATACAAAATTTGCAGCTCGCTTCCGTCTGTACGCATTTTGTAAAGTTTCCTGTGCATTTCGTAATACACCCAGCCGTCACTTTCGGCGAGAGAACCGCCGTTTGCGGTGTTTCCGGGGGTGTTGCCCATTATGAAGCGGTCTTCCGGGTCGGTAATTCTGTCAATATTCAGTAACATAAACCCTATCCCAATAACTAACACTAAACATGCCGACAACGCAATTAACGGTTGCCAAGTCCACAGACTTTTACTTTTCTTAATTCTAATGCCGCTTCTAACAGCCTGTGCTTCTCTTATTAAATCATCGTCAACTTTTCCGATTGCATCTATTATATTTTCTGCATATTTCTGTTTCATACCGAAAAGCCCTCACTTTCCAAATATTCTTTCAGCCCGAGGCGAGTACGGTGCAGAATAGTCTTGACATTCGGCACGGACAAATCATGTTTTTTTGCAATGTCATTAATCGAATCCATGAAGTAATATCTACACAGAAATACAGTCCGAGCATTACTTGAAACAGAGTACAGATAGACGTTAATCAAGTCATGCAAAAGCTCCGACTCGGTCTCTTGCACGGGATTGCTCCCGGCGGGTACACATTCCTCCAACTCCGACAAAGAAACAGCGTATTGCGAGGCTTGGCGTTTCTTTGCGTTGCGTTTCCTGTATCCGTCAATTGACACCTGGCGGGTAATTCTTCCGAGGTATGTGGATAGCTCACTCGGTCTATGCTCAGGCATAGAGTTCCACGCTTTCAAATATGTATCATTCACGCTTTCCTCGCTGTCTTCAGGGTTGGCAAGAATATTAAAAGCGATTTTTGTGAGATAATTGTTGTATTTATTTTTGGTTTCGCTTATAGCCGATTCACTGCGCTTCCAGTATAAATCGACAATGGCTGTGTCGGTCATGGCGGGTTTCCTCCTCGTTTTATTGAAGCCTTCATCTATATACCCGTAAAAAATGGAAGGTGGTTACAAACCTTTTTATTATTTTTCTTTATTTTATCATATTTTTTGCATAAAATCAATAAAGCAAGCCGAGATTAACTCGGATAAGAAAAACCGTTTTGGCAATAATAGGGGGCAGACTTTTTGTGTCCGCCCCTTTTTCATTTAAGCAAATAAGTTTGTTCTTATAGTGTCCTCAATATACACATTCAGCGGTAAGCCCTTTTGCCTTGCATACAAGAAAGCCGCATTATAGGTTTCGGGGGAAAGACAAATTGAGAATGTCGAATTTACAAGTTCTTTTTGATATTCGTCGCAAATCTCAATGTACTCGTCAACTGCTTCGCGAAAATCGGCTGTTAAACTCTCGACACTATCCCCTTCATAGGAAATAGAATCGGATATACCGAGAATTTTACCCCAAAACACCCCGTCCTCTTCCGAAAAATTAACACTTCCGATGTAGTCTTTGTAATTTAACTTGTTCATATTAAACCCCTTTCAACTAAATCACATATCAAATTCTTAATCTGATATGCTTTTAAAATATTGCCCGGATGTGGTTTGTGCATATGAATACGGTCTTTTACTTTATGGTTAAAAAATGCCGTTCTTGAACCGCCTGTTTTTCCGCCCGATATAATGTTATATTCAAAATGCCGCAACAATGTCTCTGCTTCTTGAAAAGTAAAGTCTTTAGGTTTACTTTGTAACCGTTCTATTAACTTGTCTTTTTGACTCAATATTATCACCGTCCCTTGGTTAGTCATTTTCTTTGTCTGTGGGGTTTATGCGTATTTTAGTCTGCCAAGTGGCTTAGGAATACTTTCACCGTCTTCTATGGCACACTCAATCCATTCTCTAATAATTTGTTCTACGTTTTCGGTAACGGTTTTAAGCGTATTTCCATCAGCCATACATCCGGGAAGTTCGGGAACCTCAGCAAGATAACAATTGTCTTCCTTGCTCCACCATATAATTATTTCATATTTTGGAATATCAGTCATCGTCATTACCTCCAAGATTATATTTTAAAATAACACCACGTATTTGTCGAATCCGGTATGTCTTTGCCATATTACCGTCAGGCTGAATATTGATTCTTTCGGGGAAATGTTTTATCTTGTAAATAAAATGGTCGCCATTAATTCTTTCGTTGAAACCCAACTGTTGTAACAATATACGCAAATCCTTGAATTTTATATTGTTGTCCTGCTTTGCGGATAAAATGCTTTGTAATAATTTATGATTCATTTAAGGCTTCACCGTCCTTTGAAAATCGCCAAAAACTCATTCGGCTCAATCGCCTTAATTTTACTGTCTTTAAAGTCGATATTTTTCCTCTCGTGCTTCTGCCAATTCTGCCTTTTCATCAATATCAGAACGAACCGTGCCACGCCATTTTTCTAATGCCGCAAATCGCTCTTTTGAGGTCTTTGTGTGTGGTTTAGCCGCATTGTCTTCATCAATTACAATTTTAACCCTTATACGTTCGGGGACGCAAAGTATTTGCCCTACAGGAAAAATATTGCCATTTTCGAGATAACCTTCATATGCTTGCATAATAAAATCTCCTTTCTTACAAATGCTTCGGTACTTCTAAAATTCTTCCCCGGAGTGAAAAACATTAACTAACCCATTCCCCCGCGCCTTTTGGTATTCCTCAACTTCGTGTAATCCTTGCATAATGTCATCAAATACTGTGTTATTTTGCATTACTGACCCTCTCTTTCGTTTTAAGCAACTAATCACCGTCCCTTGAAAATTGCTAAAAACTCACTCGGCTCAATCGCCTTTACTTTGCTGTCCTTAAAGTCAGAAATATTTCTTGTAACAATATAGTCTGCATTGAAGTCGCTTGCACATTCGTCTTGAAGGCAGTCCTCAAAATCGGTGAAATTTTCGTTATTTAGAGCTGAAATTATTTTAACAATAAAATTTAATCTCATCTGTTTCAAAATGATTTTTCCATTCCTGACAAATAAAGTCATAATCGTTTTCTATAATTCGCAATAAGCGGTTCAAGTCCTTTTCCGGTATCTTGCTTTTATTGTGTGCAACGATACAACCGCCGTTTTTCGTTATCCATATTTTTGTTGCGTTAGACGTCGGGTCAACTATAGCTATATGAATATGAATCGGTTCATCATTCTCTTTAGACCAAAAGAAAACGATATATTTTCCTATCCTAAACAGCTTTGGCAATATCGAGTCCTCCTATTTCTGCATAATAAAAAAGCGAATGAGCGTGTCTTGCCGCAAAATTTTCAAACTTCTTTATTTCATCGTCTGTAAATCCGTCTCTTGTTATCCATTGATAAGACGGTAAGGAAATCCTCGCTGAATCAAAACCATACGGCTTTGAGCGTTCAAAGTGAACGCTTATTGTTTTCACTCCGTTTTCATCTTTAAGATGAGAATGGACTATTTCAGTTTCATCTGCCAGTGTCATATATGGGTACATCATGAGAAGTGCCTCCTTTTTTCTTAAAATGCTTCAGTACTTCTAAAATTCTTCTCCGGAGTGAAAAACATTAACTAACCCATTCCCCCGCGCCGCAAAGAGCGGTATATTTTATATTTATGCTTTTCGCCGTCTTAACTCTGCAAATATATCATCAACACTCATATCGTCGAAAACTGCATGACGTTCTTTAGTATAATCTCCGCTTCCTGTGTCAAAATCAGGCGTTTCAGCAACAGATGCCCGTAGTTGAATGTTCCCCTTTTGGTATTCCTCAACTTCGTGTAATCCTTGCATAATGTCATCAAATACTGTGTTATTTTGCATTACTGACCCTCTCTTTCGTTTTAAGCAACTAATCACCGTCCTTTAAAAATCGCCAAAAACTCATTCGGCTCAATTGCTTTGATTTTACTGTCTTTAAAGTCAAAAATGTTTCTTGTAACGATATAGTCTGCATTGAAGTCGCTTGCACATTCGTCTTGAAGGCAATCCTCGAAGTCATCAAATTTATCGTTATTGAGTGCAGAAATGATTTTTTCTGAATTTATGTCAATAACTGTGAACATATCACACATATCTAACAGAAATTCTTTTCTTTCTTTCACAGACTTATCTTTCTTTAGAATATAAAACAGATTTGTAATCGTATGTGCCGCAATACAGCCTTGTATTCTATTATCTCTACACATTGCAATTATTTCTTCAGCATTAGTATGATAAGGATTCCGCCTTAAAATATAATCAATAATTATGTTTGTATCAATCAAAACGTCCATACTTTTCCTCCCGCGCCGCCGCTAATTCCGCTTTTTCATCAAAATCCGGGCGTGGTTGAATACTACTGCGAAACTTTTCTAACCGTTCCCATGTCTCGCGACGTTTTTGTTCAGTTGCCTTTAATTTGGCAACAGAATCAGAATTAGGGTCTTCCGACAGTATAATAACCCTTATATTTTTTGCAAGTCCCTTTGTAAATTTAGGGGGAATCCTAATAATATCTTCTGTACGTGTAGTTTGAAATTCATATGCTTGCATAATAAAATCTCCTTTCTTACAAATGCTTCGGTACTTCTAAAATTCTTCCCCGGAGTGAAAAATATTAACTAACCCATTCCCCCGCGCCGCAATGTGAATCAATGACACAAATTGTACTTTAATTCATCTAAAACCAATAAACATCTCTCTTTTCTGTGTTTTCTTATTTTAGGGAACTTTATTTGAAAAAGCTTCCTATTTTTAAAACAATGTGTTATATAATTTTATTTTGATACATGTGGTCTATTTCTCTCCACACCCGCAAATTCGCATACAGACCAATCCCCTCTAATGTTAGTGTACCATAATAAATATGCTTTGTCAAATGTTTTTGAAGGTTAATTTATTATGACATATTACATTTTACAATTATAGTGCGGCACAACGCAGTTGTCAATAAAAATGTTCAATCTAAAATTTTAATTTAAAAATTTACATAAAGAAAAACAAATACGAACACATCACCGACCCAAATCGGTTCATGGTTCGTATTATTTGACAGTATGGGGAGCAGAAATATTGCGTGCCGCGGCTCGCGGCTGGAGACGAGTGGGCTCGAACCACCGACCTCTTGCATGTCAAGCAAGCGCTCTGACCAGCTGGGCTACGCCTCCGCATGTTTATTCTAACATAAATCATCAGACAAGTCAATAAAAATATTTTCTTTTTTTCATAACCCGAAAACAAAAAAACCTTAGTACGTAAAATTAAACCTCTGCGGGTTGACGCTTCTTGGTAATTTCTGTTAATCTTTTCAATAATTGCGAATAATACAAATTTTCACAAATAATAGCAATATCTGATTAGTGAGGAGCAAAATTTTAGTGTATAATGTATATTATCTTTCAAATATTGCATTTTTTTATATGAGGTTTGCTCTATGTACAACGACCCGGCTAAGAAAAAAATTCTTTACATCGGAATCGCTGCGGCTCTGCTCATCGTGGTTGTCATTTTTATTTTAACAAGAGGCGGAGTCAGCAGTTACAGTCACAAATACTCAGGTCATGACATGACCCTGCCGTCTTCGTCACGCGGTAATACATATGTCCGCTACCTTAGTATGCACGAAGGTGCGGCTTTCCCGCGGGAAGGTGTTAAAATCGACCTAACCGCCTACAACAGCGAAACAGCGGAAGGCGTCGCCTTAACCGAAGAACTCGAAGGAGAGGGCGTCGCCCTCGAAACAACCGATACAAGCTTTGTCGAGTTTTCCGTTAATATTCCCGAAACAGGCTTTTACACGTTAAGTTTAGATTACTACCCTATCGAGTCGAGGGGCATAGATATTGAACGCGCTTTTTACATCAACGGGGAGATTCCATTTCTCGGAGCTGATTTAATCACCTTCTACAGAATTTGGAGCGACGCGACAGGCGGCATGGGATTTGACAACCAGGGCAATCAAATCCGTGCAAGTCAAATCGAGTATCCGAGGTGGGAGCGTGTTTCTTTTACGGACAGCCAGGGATATACCACCGAGCCGTATATCTTTTATTTTGAAAAAGGTGAAAACACTATAGCCCTACTCGCCGTAAACGAGCCTATGGCAATAAGAAACCTCGAAATATCACCTGTTCGCGAAATCCCCGATTACGCAGATTACATATCCGCTTTTGAGCCGTCCGCTTTTCCCGGCGGTGCGGGTACACCTATAAAGGTACAGGGCGAAGACGCAACCCGTCGCTCGTCGCCGTCACTCTATCCCTTTTTTGATACCTCATCAGGGACGACCGAGCCTTACAGCGCTACTACTATAGTACTCAACGCAATCGGCGGTGAACGCTGGAGGGTTCCCGGTCAGTGGATTGAGTGGGAAATAGAGGTTCCCGAAAACGGTTTCTATTCATTCTCGTTTAAAGCACGGCAGAGCTATAACCGAGGCATAGTTTCAAATCGCTCTCTGCTTATTAACGGCGAGATTCCCTGCCGCGAGGTCATGGCGATTCCCTTTTATTTCAACAACTCGTGGCAACTTGTCACGCCGACCGATGATGATGGAAACGAGCTGTACTTCCCGCTCGAAAAAGGAACCCACACCATAAGATTACAGGTAACGCTCGGCGACCTCAGTACTACACTTGCACAGGTGGAGGAAAGTATTTTCCGTCTGAATGAAATATACAGACAGATTCTTGTGCTTACAGGACCTGACCCTGACCCGTACCGCGATTACCTTATAAATGAGTATTATCCTGAAATAATGGATAGAATCGCCTTCGAGAGCCGCTATTTATATATGCTTATGGATAATATAATAGACTACGCAGGACAGATGGGACCTGAGGTAGCTACATTGCAGACTATCGCAACTCAGCTTGAACTGTTTGTGAGAAAACCCCATGATATACCGCGCGGAGTGGTCGTTTTTAAGGATAATATAGCCGCCGTGGGTACTTCGCTCGTAAGTCTTAACTCCTCACCTCTCGATATTGACTGGTTTGTGGCGACTGACAGGCAGACGGGACCGCCGAAGGTCAGCGAGAACTTCTTCCAGTCTTCAATGCACGAAATCCGCTCTTTTCTTGCCACTTTCTTTGTTGACTACGATAATATAGGCAGTTTTTACGGTGACCGCAGCGATGTTACCGAGGTCTGGATATTCAGCGGACGCGACCAGAGTACAGTCTTAAAGACCATGATTGATGATACATATACCCCCGAAACGGGAAACTATGTCAACTTAAAATTAGTTGTTCTTGATTTCCTTATGCCCGCCGTCGTTGCGGGTACGGGACCTGATGTAGCCCTAACCGTTAACAACGCCGACCCTATAAACTATGCTTTCCGTAACGCCGCAATGGACCTGACGCGGTTTAACGGCTTCCAAAACATAGCCGCCGAGTTCCATGAGAGTGCGTTTGTACCTTTTGAGTATCAGGGCGGAATTTACGGTATGCCGCAAACACAGCTTTTCGGCGTAATGTTCTATCGTACCGATATTCTTGATGAACTCGGTATATCCCCACCCCAGACCTGGGATGAGGTTATAGACGCTTTCCCCGTATTGCAAAACAGAAATCTAAGCATCGGGATTCCCTCGATTGAACGTAAAATAGGGAATATGGTAGTACCCGACCTATCTAACTTCTTCTCGCAATTGTACCAGCGCGGCGGTGCGCTTTATACCGCTGACGGCTCACGTTCCCGTTTTGATGACGAACAGACTGTCGCCGCCTTTGAGGCTTATACAAAATTCTTCACCCATTATAAAGCTCCTTTACACTATGAATTTGCCAACCGCTTCCGTTCAGGAGAAATGCCGCTCGGATTTGCGGATTATGACGTGTTTAACCTACTACAGGTTTTCGCGCCGGAAATCAGGGGTTTGTGGCGATTCGACCTTCTGCCCGGCACTTTAAAGCCCGATAATGTTTGTAGCGGCGCAGACTGTTGTATCAGCGAAACCTGCTTTGTCGAGACTGCGGGTATGGTCGTCTGTCATTGTAAAATAGACCGCTCCACCGCCTCATGGGGACACGCTTCCATGATTCTGTCCAACGCGAAGGAACCGCTCAAAGCGTGGGAGTTCATGCGTTGGTGGGCAAGCTCCGAAACACAGCTTCGGTTCGGACGTGAGCTTGAGGCGATTATGGGTACCGCCGCACGTTATCAAACAGCGAACCGCGAAGCCTTCAGACAGCTCGGATGGAATTCACGCGACAGCGCGGTTCTCGATACCCAGTGGGATTGGATAGTCGGAACGCCCGAGGTTCCCGGCGGTTATTTTGCAGGTCGTCACATAGTCTTTGCTGTCCGCAGAGTTATAAACGATTCCGTGGATATAAGGGAGACCCTGCTCGACGCTACCCGTGATATTAATGACGAGCTTATGAGAAAGCGCAGGGAATTCGGTCTTGAATAGATTTCGTGAAATGTCTTGTGTTACACTATTTTAATACTATAAAAGGTGGTATATTAAATGGAAGACGCCCGTAAAGCGATGAGCTTCGAGGAAAAAAGAAAGTGGTTTATATATGATGTAAAGATGAGCAGAACCTATTATCTGTTCCTGTTGCCTTACGCCTTAGTGTTTTTTACATTCATGGTTTTGCCGGTCTTGATTTCCATTTGGTACAGCTTTACCTACTATAATATATTAGAACCCGCAAGATTTGTAGGTCTGCAAAACTACATAGATTTGCTGTTAGGCGATGATGTGTTTTTAAAATCCGTCACCAACACACTGCTTATGGCGGTCATAACCGGTCCTGTCGGATACCTTATGGCTTTCATTTTTGCATGGTTTATTCATGGTCTGCCGCGATTTTTGAGGGCTTTTGCGGTTTTGGTTTTCTACGCTCCCACTATTTCGGGAAATGTCTTTATGGTATGGGCTTTAATCTTCAGCGGCGACCAATACGGCTACATAAACGCTATGGGAAGAAATATAGGACTGATAAGCGGTCAGCCTATATACTTCTTGACTAATCCCGACTACATGATGACTGTCATACTGATAGTAATTTTGTGGATGAGTTTAGGACACGGATTCTTGTCGTTTGTAGCGGGTCTGCATACCGTTGACCGCTCACAATATGAGGCGGGGTACATAGACGGTATACGTAACCGTTGGCAAGAGCTGTGGTTTATAACACTTCCGAATATGAAAGGTATGTTACTTTTCGGAGCAGTTATGGCGATAACTCAGTCATTCGGTGTGGCGGACGTAACCCGAGAGCTTTGCGGTTTTCCGAGTACCGATTACGCCGTGCATACGATAGTCAACCACCTCGTAGACTACGGTACACTGCGGTTTGATATGGGATATGCCTCCGCTATAGCAACGATGCTGTTCTTAATGATGGTCGTCTGTAACAAGTACATTCAAAAATTCATCAACCGTATAGGTTCATAAATTGATAAAAAGGGGAGCTTCTTATGAAATCCGGACTTCGACAAACCCGTTCGCTCGGGGGGAACATTTTCGTATATTTAATGCTTATTATATTCGGGGCGTTTTTCGCATTCCCTCTTATTTTTACGATTAATAACGCATTTAAGCCTCTTAACGAGATTTTCCTGTTCCCGCCCCGCCTTTTTGTTCAACAACCCGTACTGTCGAACTTTCAAGACCTCTTTACTATTATGAGTAGGTCAAGAATTACCTTTTCGCGTTACATATTTAATACCGTGTTCGTAACTGCGGCGGGTACGTTCGGGCATATAATCCTCGCTTCGATGGGTGCGTATGTGGTTTCAAAATACAATTTCCCCGGTAGCCGCTTTTTCTTTAAGGTCGTGGTTGTCACCCTTTTGTTCTCACCCCACGTCTTACAGATTCCGCAATTTCTTATTATGAGAACTCTCGGTTGGGTTGATACATTTACGGCGGTCATTGTCCCTGCATTTGCCATGCCTATAGGCTTCTTCCTATTAAAGCAGTTTATGGACACTGTACCCATGTCGCTGATAGAAGCCGCAAAGGTGGACGGCGCAAAAGAGCTGACTATATTCTGGCGGATAGTCATGCCGACCGTAAAACCCGCATGGCTGACCGTTATGGTGTTCTCGACTCAACAGCTTTGGAACGCCCGTGCCGCGAACTTCATCTTTTCCGAGGAATTAAAAACGCTCCCTTACGCTTTGTCGCAGATTATCGGCGGCGGAGTTCAAAGGGCGGGAGTGGGTGCGGCTGTTACGCTGTTTATAATGATAGTACCTTTAGTTATATTTATCGGCGCGCAAAGTAACATAATCGAAACTATGGCGTCTTCCGGAATTAAAGAGTAGGGGGCTTTTAATCAAATGAAATTAAAACTGCGACTCACGCTCGTTTTTATACTTATTTTTATGTATTTATTCGCGCTTCCCGCTTCTGCGATAGGAACGAAAACGGGTGCGGGACCGACAAATTATACATATAATTTCAGCTTTTGGGGCGAAGAAGTAGCCATGCCCGATGCCTATTATGTCAGTGCTTCTATAACAGGTCATGACTTCGGAATCGGCAATTTTAACAGCCCTCATGGTCTTTACATCAGAGACAACCGCATTTATATCTGCGATACCGGTAACAACCGTATCGTCCTGATTGAGTACAACGACACTAATGGGACATACGAGTTTATTAAAGAGGTAGGCTCGGTTATTATTAACGGTGAGCCGAGTCCGCTCAATGCGCCGCACGACATATTTGAGCATCGAACCGGCGAGATTTTCATAGCCGATACCGAAAACAATCGTGTTTTGCGTCTTGACAGCGATTTTAATTACATAAACTCCATCTTAAAGCCCAATGACGCCAGTTTTGAAGATAATCTTGATTTTTTCCCGAGTAAGTTAGTCGTAGACCACTCCAACCGCATCTTCGTTCAAGCCCGCCATGTAAATAAAGGGCTTATGGAATACAGCTTAGACGGCGTCTTCACAGGATATATGGGAGCATCACCCGTTCAGGTAAACATATTTGACTACTTCTGGAAAATGATAGCTACCGAGCGTCAGCGCGAGCAGATGACGCTTTTCGTTCCCACCGAGTATAATAACGTCGCTCTTGACCACGAGGGCTTTGTATACGCTACTCTGAGTACTTTCACGGGACCCCCCGAGAACGCTGACCCTATTCGCCGCCTTAACGCCGTGGGTACCGACATTCTAATCCGCAACGGTCTGTTCGGTTTTGCCGCTCCTTTCGGAGACTGGTATTGGTCTTCATCGGGTGCGTTTTCCGGTCCTTCGAGATTCGCCGATGTAGTTGTTTTTGAAAATGATGGCTATGTCTGCTTAGACCGCCGAAGAGGACGACTTTTCTCCTATGACTTTCAGGGGAATCTGCTTTACGTTTTCGGCGGAGTCGGTAACGCCGAGGGACGATTCCTTGATGCGGTGGCTTTAGATAGAATGGGTACGTCTCTTTTCGTACTTGATAACCGAACGGGTGCGATAACCCGCTTTGACCTAACCGCTTACGGACAGTACATAAATGACGCCATGAATTATTACTTCATAGGTCTTTACAACGAATCCGCCGTTTTATGGGACGAGGTTTTAAGGCTGAACGGTAACTATGACTTAGCCTTTATAGGAAAAGGCAGAGCCGCACTGCGAAACGAAAATTATCGGGAAGCCATGAGTTTTTATGAAGCAAAGTACGACCAGGAAAACTACGGAAAGGCTTTCTCCCTCTATAGAAAACAGTGGATTGAAGAGCATATAGCGGCTATAATCATCGGTCTTGTGTCGCTGTACGTATTTACAAAGATACTCGGTATCATTCTTAAAATCAGAAAACGAAGAAAGGGGAAAACGTCGTAATGATAGCCGCTTTAAAGCAAAAATCAACCTACACAACCCTCGGCGGACAGCTAAAGTACTCGCTCTACTGTATGTTTCACCCTGCCGACGGCTTTTGGTGTCTTACCCGTGAAAATAGGGCGAGCGTTGCGTCCGCGAATATTCTACTGCTCATTTACGTAATCGTAGAAATCTTAAAGTATAACGTGACAAGCTTTCAATTTGTTTTTAAGCACCCCGAATATTATAACGCGCTGTTTACTGTCTTATCCGTGGTTTTACCGATTTTCCTGTGGAGTATAGCGAACTGGGGATTTACCACGCTGTTTAACGGTAAGGGTAAATTATCCGACATATATGTGGCGACTATTTACGCCTTCACCCCGCATATACTGCTGAACGCCATAGGCATAGTTATCAGCCGTGTCATAACTTACGACGAGGGTCAGCTTTATCGTACCATGCTGACAATAGCACTCATTTGGTCAGTTATGTTAGCACTCGTTGCTATGATGCAGATTCACGACTACACATTGCTTAAAGCGGTATCAACGAGCATTGTGGCGATTCTCGGTATCGGGTTTATACTATTCCTTTTCCTGCTTTTCTTCAGCTTAATAAGCGATGCGATTATGTATTTTATCAGTCTTTATAACGAAATAGTCTTCCGATTCTATTAATTTTCCATAGGAGAAAAATTTATGAGAAGATTCCTGTGTGCGGCTTTGGCACTGATTACTATACTTTCTTCATTGGCGTTTACCGCCTGCGCCCCCTCCGGTAATACGACTGAGGTGATAGCTGTGCGTTCTTTTCCGAGCGGCTACGATGGTACGGAGGAGTACGTTTTTGAAAACGATTTTTTAAGTATGTCGTTTAACCCTTTGACGACCCGGTTCACTGTCATCGATAAGAAAACGGGAGAAGAATGGGCTTCAAACCCCGCCGATGCCGCTGAAAGCGCGACCGGTCTGACGCGGAATATCATGCAGTCGCTTCTTGTCGTTAACTATTCCACTATTGAAGGTCAAACGACCCTCATTGACAGCTTTGAGTTTTCCGTAGGCAAGGAAAATTATGAATACGAAGTATTTGACGATGGCTTTGCCGTACACTTTACAATCGGAAATATTGAGGATACCTATTATGTACCAAAGGCGGTCCCCGAATGGCGTATGGACCAAATCATAGAAAACCTCACCACATCGGAAAAAAACAGAATGAGAATGACCTATTTCAGGGTCTATGATATAAACACGCTGACGGAACGCGATAATAGAAGCGAGCTTTTGTCTATGTACCCTGACCTTGAGGAAAACAGGGTCTATGTCATAAACCCCACTCTGGGGACACATCTTTGGGTACAGGCGCAGGATTTTTTCGCAGAACTCGGTTATACGCCCGAGGATTATTATGAGGACCTTAAATTTTACAATATTGAGCGAGAACAGGATGTCCCTTTGTTTAATATCTCGATGTATGTCAAGCTTGACGGTCGCGGATTCACGGTTGATATTCCTTATGACGAAATACAGTTTAAAAATAATTTCCCGCCCGTTGAAATCCGTGTTCTGCCCTTCTTCGGGGCGGGGAGCTTAGAGGACGAGGGCTACATGTTGGTTCCCGACGGAAGCGGCGCATTAATTAACTTTAACAACGGTAAAAGTAACCAAATCCCCTACAGTAACCGGATTTACGGTTGGGACGAGGCTCTTTACCGCGATGAGATTGTTTTTGACCCGACGGCGCATATGCCCGTATTCGGTATCGAAAAAAACGGCAGCGCATTGCTCTGCGTTATCGAAGAAGGCGCGTCTTATGCGAGCGTCAAAGCGGGTGTCTCCGGATGGTGGGAAAACGGAACGTATAACAATGTTTTCGCCGAATATTCCCTCATACATAAAGAGAATATGGAAATTTCCGGCAAGTCCGCAAAGAATGTTGTGGTCTTTCAGAGGTCGCTCCCCGCAGGTGAGCAAATCGTTCAGCGATACATGTTCTGCGACAGGGACGGTTATATGGGTATGGCGGAAAAATACCGCGAATACCTCATAAAAAGATATCCGCATCTTGAAAAACAAGCCGTATCCGCAGTACCCGTGGCTGTCGAAATACTTGGAGCCGTCAACAAGAATCAACACATACTCGGTCTGCCCGTTGACCAACCATTCAAACTCACCTCATATAATGAAGCGACGGATATAGTGAATGACATGCGTGCAAGAGGTTTCGGGGAGATTAATTACAGGCTGACAGGCTGGTTTAACCGAAGCGTGTTACACGAGGTTCCTTCGAGGGTCAATCTTATATCTCGGCTTGGCTCACAGCGCGATTTTGAGAATCTTATAAATACGGTTAATCAAAATGATTCGAGTATATACCTTGAGGCTGACTTCATGTATATGCGAAACACTTCGATTTTTGACAGCTTTAACGTAAACCGCGACGGCGCGCGTTTTCTCAATCGTAAACGAATAGAAACACACCCGTACAGCTTCGTTTGGTACGGAGAGTTTGACCGCGACTGGGTTAAGGGAAAGGCATACATTGCGCGAACCAACTTTATGCTCGGTATGATTGACGATTTCATGAATAAAATCTCAACCTACGGTGCGGAAAATATAGCCTTCCGTACAATCGGCAATAACCTTGCGGGTGACTATAACGAAAGACGTCCGATAAGCCGCGAAGCCGCCATGAATATGCAGGTTGACAAGCTTAAGGCGTTACACGGCGAGGGACACGGCATCATGATTCAAAGCGGATACGCCTACGCCGCACCTTATGCCGATTTTATCACTGATTTTCCTCTTTCGTGGCAGGGCTTTGAGATTTTGGACGAGGAGATTCCTTTTTATCAGATAGTACTTCACGGGCTTGTACCGTATGCGGGACGACCGATTAATTTATCCGAGGACTATTACTTGAATTTGCTCAGAATCCTCGAATCCGGCGCAGGTCTGTACTTTACTTTCATGCAGGAAAGTCCCGCAGTGCTTCAAACGTCCCGCTACTTCATTTACTATGCCAACCAGTATTCCGTCTGGGCTGATACTGCCGAGGCTCTGCATAAGGAGTTCACCGAACAGGTGGGTGATATATATAATCAGTTTATAATCGACTATACTATACTCTCAAGGGGTGTAAGCATAACAGAATATGAAAACGGCGTAAAAGTTTTGGTAAACAAGTCGGATGTTCCCTATCATCATGCCGAAACAGGACACACCATCGGAGCGAGAGATTATTTTGTAATAAGGGGGGATAATTTGAATGTCGGATAAAAAAGATTTAGGGCAACAGGCGTTTTGCGAACCGGAGACCCCGATAGAATGGCTCGAAACAAATGCAGAGGATGATTATTCCGGCGGACTGCCCGAAACTCCCGTTGCAGATACAGAGGTATCGGTCAGAGTTTCGTCTACCCCGAAAAAGAAAGGCTTCATATTCAGAAACTATGATAAGCTCGATGTTACAAAGAAAAACGCAATAGCCGGCTATTTGTTCATTTCCCCTTTTATAATCGGATTTTTGGCATTTATGCTCTTACCCATACTCGAATCCTTGCGTATGGTTTTCAGCGAGGTCAACATAAACTGGGACAGGGGGCGTTACGCGCTTGAATTTGTAGGATTGAGAAATATCAATTATGTATTCCGTGAAAACAGGGACTTTAATCGTCTGCTGTTCACAGAACTCCGCAATATGGCGTTAAACGTACCGGCGATTCTTGTATTCTCGTTTTTCGTATCGCTTGTTCTGAACCAAAAGTTTAAGGCGAGAGGTTTCGTGCGTTCAGTGTTCTTTCTGCCTGTTATTCTTTCGGCAGGGATTATGCTCGGTCTCGAAACATCTAACTCGCTACTCAGAGAGTCACAACAGCTTATACAAGAAAGTAACGCTATGTCATCCGCCATAACCGGCGTACTTGAAGAAATACTCGTATCCGGCGGTTTTATGGGCGATTTCGTCGAATATGTTCTACTTGTGGTAAATCAGATTTATAACATTGCCCTTACATCGGGGATGCAAATTATTATCTTCCTTTCCGGACTTCAGACCATTTCTCCCAGTATGTTCGAGGCATCTAAGATAGAGGGTGCTACCGCATGGGAGAGCTTCTGGAAGATTACCTTCCCTATGATTAGCTCGCTTATTCTTGTTAATCTGCTTTATTCTATTATAGATTACTTTATAAGGTCGGATAACTCGGTTATGATGGAAGTTACCAGGTTAATGAGCGTTGACCTGAAATACGACTTGAGTTCCGCTATGGCGTGGTCTTACTTCGCTATTGTTATTGTTGTGGTCGGCGCATTGTCGGCAATTATTTCACGGAGGGTTTACTACTATGAGTAAAAACGCTTTGTCAAATCCCGCCGCTGTTATGTCTTCGGCAGACAGACACGCCATAATCAGCAGTAAAAAGTATAAACCCCCGAAGCGTGATTTAAAGTCGCTTATAGAGAGAAACCGAAGCTCGGGCGGTTATCTTTTTAAAAAAGCCGCCGGAAATGCCGTTTTTGTCGTGCTGAGAACCGCGCTTCTGTTCGGACTTTGCTTTTTAATTTTACAACCCCTGCTCAATAAATTTTCGCTCAGCGTGATGAGCGAGATGGACCTGTTCGATTCTACCGTGGTTAACATACCGCGTGAGTTTACATTAGATAACTATCGAATGACCGCCGCCCCTGCTCTTTTGGACTACTGGCCTTCCCTGTTCCGAACCTTTACTATGTCGTTTTTGATAGCATTTTTACAGGTTGCTTCATGTACCTTCGTGGCATACGGCTTTGCGAGGTTTAACTTTCCTCTCAAAAAATTCTGGTTTGCCTGTGTCATGGGTCTGATATTAATTCCGCCGCAAACTATATTAAGCTCGATATACATTCATTTTGCTATGTTCGACATTTTCGGTTTATTCACGCTTATAAAGGGCAGTCCGCTCAGTCTTCTCGACAGCCCTGCACCCTACTTACTGATGAGTGCGACTTGTATGGGACTAAAGAACGGGCTTTACATCTATATGATTCGACAATATTTCAGAGGTGTACCCAAGGAGCTTGAGGAAGCCGCTTATGTTGACGGTTGCGGAAAGCTTAAGACATTCCTGCGAATCATGCTCCCCGACGCGCGGGCGATTATCACCTCTTGTTTCTTGTTCTCATTTGTGTGGCAGTGGACAGACTCTTTATTCTCAAATCTGTTTTTACGGAGTATGAACCTCATGTCGGGTAGGGTCAGTGCAATTCCCGAATCACTCGTATCCTATTATCACAATAACTTCGGACGCGATGTTCTGCCGTCTGTGGCGTATCAACAACAGCTCGTTGCTACGGGTATGCTGATGTTTATCGCACCGCTGATTATCTTATATCTGATAGCGCAAAAGGGGTTCGTTGAGAGTATCAGCCAGTCGGGTATTAAAATGTAATTTAAGAAAGGCATACGGCTTTTCTGAAAAATAAATAATATTCAAATCAATTCTTTAGGAGGAATACTATGAAACTCAAAAAACTGTTAGGATTTGTGATTGTTACGCTCATGGTGCTTTCACTTGCGGCGGGTTGTGAAAGTTCCGATAACCCTCCCGCGTCCGAAGGTAACGTAACTACACCCGGCGACAGCGTACCCGGTACCCCCTCGGAAGGAACGTCTGAAAATGTACGCGACCTCAACGGTATGGAAGTCACAATCGGTATTTTCTGGGCACCCGATGATTCCGACCCCGAAACCGATTTCGGCAGAGCAAGGCTCGCATATCTCGAAGAAATGCAAAGAAAACACAACTTCACCATTAAGCAGGTTCAAATCGCGACCCAGGCTTCTATGACCGATATAGTAAACGCTTCGATTATAACCGGTAATCCTGCGGCGTCTATCTGTACTCTTGAACCCGACCGTGTAATATCTATGCACAGACAAGGTATGTTCTTTGATGTGGGGTCCTTGAGCGTTGACCTTCACGCTGAAAAGTGGAATCGTCACATCATTGAAGCTATGACCTTTGACGGCGGAATTTACGGCTTTGTTCAAGGCTATAATCCGTGGAACGCAGGGGTGGTCTTCTTCAATAAAAACGTCCTGAGTGAGGCAGGAATCGACCCCGAGTCAATCTATGACCTGCAAGCCGCAAACGAGTGGACTTGGGACGCTATGCTCAATATGGCTTTACAAGTCACCCGCGACATCGATAACGATGGTGTCCCGGACTATTACGGCTTCTGTACCTTCTCCAGAGATACCCTTGTTAACACTGTATTCAGTAACGGCGGACGATTTGTCAACAAAGACGAGAACGGCAGATTCGTCAATGCCACCCACACCAATGAATTTCTCCTCGCCGCCGAATGGGTGCATAACCTTGAAAAATTAGGTCTGTTGCAACCCGCCCCCGAAGGCGCGGCATGGAACTGGTGGATAGAGGGCTTTAACGAAGGCAGAGCCGCTTTCCGCGTACATCAGGATTACAGTAAATCCGATATGCAGAGTACTACTTTTGACTGGGGCGTAGTTTTATTCCCGCGCGGACCTCTCGCAGAAAAACAAATGGCGGCATATTACGAAAATATTAACATTATACCTAAAAATTTCTCACAAGAAGAGGCTGACGATATTCTGTTTGCCTATGACCTTTATACAGACCCCGTTCCCGGTTTTGAAGACGATGACGATGCGTGGAAATACGGTCTGTTTAACGCCTACAGAGATTTCCGCTCTATAGATGATACAGTCGAAATGTTACGCACAGGCGACTACACGGCTATCAGATATGAGTTTATTATTCCCGGATTTACCTCCGGAGAGATTGCCGACCATATCTGGAACCTTGAGAGAACCCCCGCCCAGCTTGTCGATGAAGCGTCCCAGGAATGGAATGTGCTTATCGACCAGGCTAATAGATGGGTATTTGGAGATAACTGATAATGTCGCATTAATACAAGCCCATTCGTCCTTTTAGCAATATTTGATTAAATAGACGCAATAATCGGTTAGATAATATTTTAATTATTTATTATACTAATTCTAAGTAAGTTTATTCAACAATCGCAAAACAATAAACTAAAATCAGAAAGGTGAAAATAAAAATGGCAAAGAAATTCTTGACCTTAACGGTCGCCGTAATTATGGCATTGTCGCTTGCACTTACAGTAAGCGCAGAACAGCAAACATTGAGACTTGAAGAAGAGGACCAGGTTGACGGCGTAGCTGCAATAGTCTATTATTTAGAGTTTATTACCGCTGACCCCTCCGGTTCGATTGACGGTAATGTTTACATCGGTCTCGGAGACAACCCCGATGTACAAAAGAGCGTTGCAAACGAAGGCGCACTTTTTACCGAGCAGGGCAAAGACATATTCCTTGACGAAGGACAGGCGTCCTTAAAAGTTGAACTCGGCGGAACATTTGATTCTGTTGGCGGTTATGTAGACATGAATCTTTGGACAGTCGGCGATTTCTGGATTGATTATTATGAATTCCTCGACGCTGATGGTAATCTTGTTGCTACTGTTAAGGACGGCGCGGTAACACTCGCAGTTGCAGAGACTCCTGTGGTTGATGCTCCTCCTCCTGTAGTTGATGCTCCTCCTCCCGTAATTGATACCCCTGTTCCGACTCCTCCCGTCGTTCAAGAAGACGACAAACATGACGCTGACACAGGTCTCGGCGATGTAGCCGTGGCATCCGCAATTGCTCTTATGGCGGCTGGCGCAGTAGTACTCAGCCGTAAAAAGAAATAAACAATAAGGTATTTTAGAAAGGTGAAAAAAAATGGCTAAGAAATTATTAACATTTGCCCTCGCTGCTATGCTTATAGTTACATTTGCAGTTACAGCTTCGGCAAGAACCCTTGTTTTAGACCTCTCGGAAGAGTTTGACTCCTTTGCAGACACAGGCGAAAGCCCTTATCTCATGCAGTCGGGCAGCCCTGAATTTGTGGTTGACGGCGGCGCATTATGGATGGAAAGACGTACTGTGCATTATGACAACTTTGACTTCGTTATTAACGCAGGCGATGGCGGCGTTACCACAGGCGAAAGCAGAAGATTAGTCGGCGACCCGAACTTACCCGACGGCGACTATATCCTCGAAGTAGAGCTTCAAACCTTCGACAACACGATTCTTCAGATTGCTACAGCAAGAGAAGCTGATTGGGTGCCTATCGTAACAGCGGCTGAAGGCGCACAGACCCTAAAGGTTGACGTTCCTTTCACCGTAAAGAGCAACGATGATTCCACTTTGAGACGTGAAGGCGCAATGGCTAACTGCAAAGTTATGGTTGTTACATCGGAAGACGGCGATAAAGTTAACACTACTGCGATTAAGTTCTGGACTGCTGAGGATTCGGCGGCGGTTGATTTCGCTGTAGTAAGTGCGAAGATATACAGCGTTGCGGCAGGCGGCGGCGAAGAAGCAACTCCTCCTCCTCCCACTCCCTCTACAGATGGCGGTGCTACTACTACCACCGGTGGTAATAACTTCGCAGTAGAAAGCGACAAGCAGGAAACCGACACAGGTCTCGGCGGCGTAGCTGTTGCTTCTGCAATCGCTCTCGTAGCGGCAGGCGCGGTAGTATTCAGCCGTAAAAAGAAATAATAGAGTTAAAAAAAAGCTCTGAAAATAATATCGGGGATGCCGTACATGGCGTCCCCGATATTTTTAATTTTATCTCAGCCTTTCGAGTGTTTTCTCTGCCTCGCTCAAAGCGTCCAACATTTCCGGATTTTCTCCGTGAATCTCTTGCGCCCATCTTATTGCGGCTAAGTCCTTCTCTAACTTCTCCGCTATAGATTTCTTCTCTTTCTCGAGATTAGATATTTTTATCTGGTTAGCGACCCTAAGCTTGACGACGGAATTTGAGAACGGCTTGGTTATATAATCAGCGGCGCCGAGAACTAACCCCTTCTCCTCATTGTCGACATTATCGAGACCCGTGATAAAAATGACAGGTATATGCCGTGTTTTGTCTGAGTTTTTTAGCGCGGTAAGTACGGTGTACCCATCCCTTTCGGGCATGAGTATATCGAGCAGAATAACATCCGGAAGGTGTTTTTCTGCCTCGCGGATTCCGCCTGTTCCGTTTGTAGCCGTATAAACGGTATAGTCAGGACTTAAAATGTTGGTGAGAATCCCAAGATTTATTTCCCAATCGTCTACGATAAGGACACTGTTCGGTTTGTTTTCTTTCATAAAAATACCCCTATTTCTGTTTTATTTCAACTTGATATATATTAAATATAACACAAATTTTAGATTTTGTCAAATATGAGAAAAAAATACTTGACAAACCTCTCGCGTTATGCTATAATTGTGAAGTTACTTTAACTCCGCACCTTTAGCTCAGTTGGTAGAGCAATTGACTCTTAATCAATGGGTCCAGGGTTCGAGTCCCTGAAGGTGTATTTTCCTCGCAGGGAGCGTTTTCGGCATTATCACGCATACCATAAAGCAGCAGCAAATTAAATAGGCACCTTTAGCTCAGTTGGTTAGAGCTCCCGGCTCATAACCGGTAGGTCCGGGGTTCGAGTCCCTGAAGGTGCAGGTCGAGTGCCTCGACACGCATTATTTTCAGCTACCCTAAAGGTAGCCGATGTGACAAACAGAAACAAGCTTCTGTACAGGCAAAATAAATTAAACGCTGGTGTAGCTCAGTTGGTAGAGCAGCTGATTTGTAATCAGCAGGTCGGGGGTTCGAGTCCGTTCACCAGCTTTGTAAAAATCGCTTAACCAATAGGGTTTGAGCGATTTTTTATTTATAAAAATATTTCTCTTGCAAAATTTTCAATTTTTGTTTATAATATACTTATGAAACAGATTTTGAATAATTTCTTAAATTACTTAAAGCGGTTAGACATACTGCTCATTTTGTTATGCCTTTCGGCTTGTTTTTTAAGCACATATATACTTTACAGCATGGTACAAAACGAGGTAAGCGTGTTCGCCAGAGCCCGTCATTATCAAATGCAGCTCGCTATGACGTTTATGGGACTGGTTGCCGCTCTTGTTATCGCCGCCATTAATTATAAGTATATCTCAAGATTTTGGTATGTGGGTGCTGTCGCCGGGCTTACCCTTATGTTTTTGCTTTTTACACCGCTTGGTCTCCAAACAGAGGGGAGCGAGGAGGTTAACTGGCTCAACGTCGGGTTCACCGCTATACAGCCATCGGAGTTTTTAAAATTCTTTTTCGTTATTTCGTTTTCTACACATTTAGCTAAAATAGGAAAGAAAATGAACCGAATACCGCACCTTGCTTTACTTATCGCTCACGCCGCTGTCCCTGTTTTGCTCGTTCTTTCGCGCGGCGACTTCGGCACGACCCTTGTTTTCATTTTTATAATCATCACTATGCTCTTTATCGCGGGGTTATGGTGGCGTTATATCGCACTCGGCGTCGCGTTTGTCCCCGTTGCGGCGTTCGTCATGTGGAACTATATTTTTAAGCCATATCATAAGCTGAGGATTTTAGTACTTATTGACGAGGAAATAAGAGATTCGGAAATGCTGGGATTTTTTAACCAACAGCACAGGAGCCTTGTCGCAATCGGTTCGGGCGAGCTTACAGGAAAGGGGCTTTTCAACGGCGATTATATATATGTCCCTGCTTTTCAGACCGATTTTATTTTCTCCTATATAGGTATGACCTTAGGTTTTGTAGGTTGTGTCATAACGCTCGGATTAATCGCTTCTATCTGCTTACGTATACTTTCTAACTGCCTAATCGCAAAAGACACGCTTGGCAAGTATATGTGTGTGGGAGTTTTCTCTATGTTTCTTTATAACACTATAATAAACGTGGGTATGACGTTGGCGGTCATACCGGTTATCGGTCAGCCGATGCCTTTTATCAGTGCGGGCGGAAGCTCGGTTTTGGCTTATTTTCTGGGGATAGGATTAGTCCTGTCTGTCCGCGCACACAGATTTCAAAAATATCATATGTTTTACAAAGAAAGGGAGTAGTATCATGAAACAACCACTTAAATTAAGACCTGAGGATTTGTATCCTACAGTAGAAATCGAAAGCAAACGAGGGCGTTTCGATAAGCTGATAGCCGAATACAAAAACCACTTCGGAAAAAACTCGGGGGAAAACGTGAGATTCTTCTCTGTTCCGGGCAGAACCGAAATAAGCGGCAATCATACAGACCATAACTGCGGAAAGGTTCTCGCGGCGAGTATCAGCTTAGATATAATCGCTGTCGCCGAACCTATAGACGCCAATAAAATCGTTGTTAAATCCGAGGGTTTTGAAGAGAATGGCGTTTGGCTCGATAATTTAGACATGGTGCCGGAAGAAAAAGGCTCTTCCGAGGCTCTAATCCGCGGTGTGGCGGCGAGCTTTTTAAAAGCCGGGCTAAAAATCGGAGGTTTTAAGGCGTACACCACCTCCGAAATTCTTCCGGGTTCGGGTATGTCGAGTTCGGCGGCATTTGAGGTCATGTTAGGCTTGATTTTGTCGCACCTTTATAACGATGCGTCGGTTGACCCGCATAAAATCGCTAAAATCTCTCAGAAAGCCGAGAATGAGTATTTTGGTAAGCCCTGCGGTCTTCTTGACCAGACAGCGTGTGCGGCAGGCGGTTTCATTGTTATTGATTTTAAAGAACCCGCTTCCCCGCTCATAAACAAGGTATCGGGCGGCGACTGGGGTGCGTTTGGGCATGACCTTTGCATTATAAACACAGGCGGCTCTCATGGTCATATGATTGATGACTACGCCGCTATTCGCTTTGAGATGGAAGACGTAGCATCGTTTTTCGGGGTGAACTGTTTGCGTCAGGTTTCAAGAAAAGATATAGAGCTTAACACTAATATACTTCGTAAACAGTTTGGAGACCGCGCTCTGCTCAGAGCTTTACACTTTTTTGAAGAAAACGAGCGGGTGGAAAAGTTAGTCCATGCGGTCGAGCATAACGATTTTGACGGCTTTTTAAAATACATAAACGAGTCAAAGGGTAGCTCTTTTAAATATCTGCAAAACATCTACTCGGCGGTCGATGTAAAGCACCAGCCCCTTGCCGTCGCTCTAAATGCCGCCGAACACGCTCTCGGCGGAAAGGGTGCCTGCCGCGTTCACGGCGGAGGCTTTGCGGGGACGGTTCAAGCATTTGTCCCGAACGAAATGCTCAAAATTTTTAAATTTAATCTCGAACGAATTTTCGGGACAGGCTCGTGCTATGTCCTCAGTGTGAGAGAGCATGGGTGTACCGAGGTATTGCTTGACAGCAATGATTAATAATTATTGACTAAGCATCGAATCTGTGCTATACTTTAATATGATAGTAACAAAAAGAAAGGGATTATTAAAAATGTCAAAACTACAGAAATTCAAGCTGACGAAAGACGCCGCCGCTATTCTCGCCGAATGTAAAGAGGTCACGATTCCTGAAAGCAGAGCCGAGTTGGTGGAGCTTGCTCTCGGCGGCAAGGATTCCGATAATTTTAATGTCGGATATTATGTAAACGGCAACCCGTATATCGAGGCGACTGTAACACGCTGTAAAAACGGTGCCGTAGTTAATTACACCGATGTGTATATGCGCAGAAGAGACCCCGACTGCCTTATCATAGGCGATGACAAACCAACGGATAAACCGCGTTATAAAGACAAATTCGGCAAGGACTTCTCTACCCTGAGAGAAGAAACTTTCGCCTGGCTGAAGGAGCAGGAGCTGATAGTTGTCCCCGTCATGGTAGGCGGAGACGAATACGGATACCCCGCAGTTTTAGTAGCCCCGAAAAACGCAGGCTTCTTCGCCTGCGGACTTGCAGATTTGCAATACTTCTGTAATATAAACAAATATGACGGTATTTTTGAGCCAAAAGTAATCATATACCTCGCACCGCCGTTCAGACATACACATTTCGGCGGCAAGCAAATTGTCATACATAATCGCCTCGATGAGATTTATGAATTGTTTTCGTATAATCTGTACCCCGGACCGAGTGCGAAAAAAGGTATATATGGTTTTCTGCTTGATATAGGCGAACGCGAAGGCTGGGTGACGGTACATACATCAGCCGTTAAACTCGTCACACCCTATGACAACGAAATCGTTCTCATGCACGAAGGCGCATCCGGCGGCGGTAAAAGCGAAATGAGCGAACACGTTCACCGCGAACCCGACGGAAGACTCTTAGTCGGTCAGAATATGGAAACGAACGAGAAATTCTATCTGCGCGTTGAAGACCCTTGCGAGCTGTACCCTATTGCGGATGATATGGCTATGTGTCACCCTAAAATGCAGAATGAAAGTAAGAAATTAGTTATAAAGGATGTCGAAGCAGGATGGTTTGTACGTGTTGACCACATTAAAGAATACGGAACCGACCCGCATCTTGAAAAATCCTGTATTCAGCCCGACGAGCCGCTTGTATTTATGAGTATGCAGGCGCAACCTAATTCTACCGTTTTAATCTGGGAGCATATAATCGACGAGGACACAAATAAGCCCTGCCCCAATCCGCGTGTTATTCTGCCGCGCCGATTAATTAAAAACATCGTAAACGAACCCGTAGAGGTCGATATAAGAAGTTTCGGCGTAAGAACCCCGCCCTGCACCAAGGAACGTCCCACCTACGGAATCATGGGACTTATGCACATTCTGCCGCCCGCACTCGGTTGGCTGTGGCGTTTGGTCGCGCCGCGAGGACACGCGAACCCCAGTATCGTAGAGACTGAGGGCATGACCAGCGAGGGTATCGGCTCTTACGGCTACTTCCTTACAGGCTCTGTCGTAAAACAGGCGAATCTTCTGTTGGAGCAGATAATCGCCACCCCGAACACACGCTACGTCTTACTTCCCAACCAGCACATAGGCTGTTATACAGTAGGCTTCATGCCTCAGTGGATTGCGCGTGAATATATAGGAAGGCGCGGTAGTGCAAAGTTTAAGCCTGAAAACTTATCTAAAGCACGCTGTGATTTATTGGGTTTTTGCCTAAGTAGTTTAAAAGTTGACGGTCAGTTCGTACCTAAGGCGTTTCTCCAACCGGAAACACAGCCGGAAATAGGTCTCGATGGTTATGATAAAGGTGCGAAAGTCCTTTCCGCTTTCTTTAAAAAAGAACTCGCTAAATTTGACAAACCCGACTTAAACCCGACAGGCAAAAAAATTATAGACTGTGCAATGAACGATGCTCCGCTTCAAGATTATATTGATATTATACCTATTAAGTTTTAAAGCCCGACAATAATGCGGCGTGATGTTAAGCATCGCGCCGCATCTGTTGAAAATCACAACGATTCAACCAACATATTAATTTCCGTATCTACCGAAAGAGAAACCTCCGAAATCTGTACGGAACCCTCTTCTTCCTCCTCGTCTTCGAGCTCACTTTCACAGTCCTCCGGGTCCTCCTTATACTGCCTGAGTGACCATGCCTTAAAGTGCATATCGGGATAATTCTCAAATAAAAATCTGTCGTCTTTCGGCGGGACATTGTCACCCCTGATTATACGGAACGCGATTCTCAAACACTTTGCCAAAACCTCAAAGGTGTCCCCTTCTTGTTTCGCACTTTCGAGCCGTCTGTGCATTTCTTCGAGCGACATACCGGCGGTTTCTGCTTTGGGTCCCGTTCCCTTATAGGGAGCATATATTTCATCAGCCTTTCTATGCAATGTGTCGGTGTTTTCGCCTCGGATTTGCTTCTCCGCTACCGTATTTTCGTCAGGCTTTGCCCTCTTGTTCACCGTACCGACGTAAAAATTTGTCGCGCCGGTTGAACCTTTTATCGTCATTTTATACACCTCCCCCTTCACGATTTAAAAAGAAACCGTGCTACCTACACTTCTCTTGTTATATCGGCGGTGAACCGGAAAAATTTACATACCACGTAAATTTCAATAAATTTTCGTTAACTTCTACAAAAAACGCTTAAGTTTTTATTAATCCTGCCGATATAGATATTTGACAGTTCTTATTTTGGGTATAGACCGTTCGTTTGTGAATTTTGCACAAACCCAAAAATTTACAGCGTATTTGTATTGATTTTTTTACAATTCTGTAGTATAATCAAAATGAAAGGATGTATTAAACAATGAAAGTTGTTATACTTGCCGGCGGTATCGGGACAAGAATATCGGAGGAATCTCACCTCCGCCCGAAGCCTATGATTGAAATCGGCGGACTTCCTATTCTGTGGCATATATTAAAATACTACCTGTCGTTCGGTTTTGACGATTTTATCATCTGCTGCGGTTATAAGGGCTATATGATAAAGGAATACTTCTCCAACTATTATCTGCACCGCTCGAACGTAACTTTTGATTTTTCGGCGGGCGGAGAAATGACGGTTCACTCGAACGTCTCCGAACCCTGGAAGGTCACGCTCGTAGACACCGGTAAAAATTCACAGACGGGCGGTCGTATAAAACGGGTACAGCCTTTCATCGGCGACGAGCGTTTTATGCTCACCTACGGCGACGGGGTAAGCAATGTCGATATAACAGCTTTAATAAAGCAGCACGATGAATCAAACAGCGTTGTTACGCTTACGGGAGTTCAACCCGGCGGACGCTTCGGTATGCTCGAAATCGACGGAAGAAATATAACATCATTTAAAGAAAAAGCGAAAGAGGACGGCGGCTGGATAAACGGCGGGTTCATGGTAGCCGAGCCGGAATTGTTCAGTTACATACAAAACGACTTTTCGATTTTAGAACGCGAGCCGCTCGAACGGTTGTGTGCGGAACACAAGCTCGGCGTATATAAACACTTCGGATACTGGCGTTGTATGGACACGCAGAGAGACAAGTTTGAACTCGATGATGTCTGGGCGAGCGGTAAAGCTCCGTGGAAAGTGTGGGGGAATTAATGAAACCTATAATTTCTGTTATCATGCTCACTTACAACCGCGAAACGCTTGTATCAAGAGCAATTGAAAGCGTCTTGGCGCAAACCTTCGGAGACTTTGAGTTCATCATAGTTAATAACGGCTCTACGGACAAAAGCGGCGCAGTTGCCGACGAATACGCCGCAAAAGATGAGCGAATCAAAGTTATACACCGTGAATGCGGTAATATAGGAGCGGGTCGCAACACAGGACTAAATGCGGCAAAGGGCGACTATATAGCCTTTATTGACGATGACGATTGGTGTGAGCCTGATTTTCTTGAGTTTTTATATAATTTAGCTGTTCAAAATAACGCCGAGGTTTCCATTTGCGGCGCGGCTGATAAAATCTATGAAGAAAAGCGGGTTATGACAGCCGAAGAAGCGTTAATTGAACTGATGTGGCGTAAGCGTTATAACATGGCGTTCCCCACGAAGCTGTTTACAAAAGAGCTTGCCGACAAAATAAGGTTTTCGGAAAGCGATAAGTATGACGACATTTCACAGATGCACAGATTGCTCGCTTTTGCGAATCGTGTGGCTTATCACGGTCTCCCCAAATATACGTTTTATCGGCACGAGACAAACAACTCCGCATGGACTACGGCGCATGAGCTTTTAGACTCCGCAACACTTGACGAATACTTACGTGCATACAGTACGCGAACGGAATGGTTAAGTGAGCGTTTCCCGAACAGCGCGTCGGCGTGGCGGTATTTCGAGTGGTCATTCATGATTAGCATGGTGGAAAAAATAAACAGGCTCGGTTTAAAGGGCTGTGAAAAGCAGTCAGACTTAATGCTCCGAGAATTAGTCAATAACAAAGAGGAGTTTTTAAACGGCGGGTTTATATTAGATTTTGAAAAGGAATGGGTGGGAAGGTATCTCCCCTGCGAGGTTTAAAATGAAAGATTACATTCAAATTATCGCTGATAAAATAAATAGCGGAACGCCTGTTGTATTTTATACTGTTGGTGGTGACACGTTCAGCATGATTCGGCTTCTCAAAAAACGCTTTAATTTAAAACCTGTTGCAGTATGCGATAAAGATGTAGAAAAGCAGGGACGCAATTATCACGCTCTTGATGGTATTCCGGTTATATCTTTTGACGAGGCGAACACCCGTTACCCTAATGCGGAATACTTCATTTCGTCAATGAATTACAGATTTGAGATTATGGCTGAACTTATTAACAGTAAAAATCTGCCTATTGAACGCATTATTAATTACGAACCCCTTAAAAAACGTAAATCATGCACTTTCTTTGAGCGTTCGGTGTTCTTAAAAGACAACGGTGATTTAATTTTTTGCTGTGTCCGTAACTCACCTTCTATGAAATATGACGAATGTTATGATAGTTATACAAAGAATTTTTTAAAGTTCCGTAATGAAATGATTTCCGCATGTGAAAATGGCGGTCTTCCCGATGTATGCGCGAATTGCGGATACCTGAAAGAAGCTTGGTATCCCGAAAAACCTATGTCCTGGTGGGTAAACTGGTTTGTACGAAACATTTGCAATTATAAATGCAAATATTGTAAATCACCGACACATACCATGAAAGATTTACAGGGTCTACCCGAATTCGGTAAAACGATTGAAGCGTTTCAGAATGCCGGGGTACTTTCTGATTTTTATTCTGTCATATTGTCTACATCCGGAGAACCTACATTGAGTCCGAAGCGTAAAGACTTCTACGACTCCTTTAATGGATATGCTCTGTTTGTAAACACAAACGGCTCAAATTTTGACCGGGATTTGTTTCAACTCATGCAGGATAAAATCGTAATGCTTGTGGTCAGTATTGACGCAGGGACAAGCGAAACCTATAAGGAAATCAAGGGCGTTGACAGCTTTGATAAAGTTATTCAAAACCTACAAAACTATATGCAGGCTTGTGTAGGGTATGTTGTACCTAAGTATATTTTTATGCCGGGTATAAACGATAACGAAATCGATGTTGACGGCTTTGCTGATATATGCGATAGACTTTCTGTCCCTTACGCAATTATCGCATATGACCAACGCGGCGTAAACCCCATTCCCGACAAAACCATACAAATGATGCGCCGCCTTCAATCTAATTTGGAAAATAATAATATTCTGTGCGTTCCGTACACGCCATACGAAACGTATGAATATGTAGCGGCTTTAACAAACGCTTTATCATCATAGAATCAATATTTTTAATTATCTTTTAAGGGGTATAAAATGAAAAAGGTTGTTATTTTCGGTGCGGGTGCATTGGGTAAAAGCTTACGCTATAGATTTGGGCAGTCTGCGTCTGTGATTATGGTAGATAATGATTCCGCGAAATGGAGCGATGAGATTTTTTCACCGGAAAAGCTTAAAGAAATTGATTTTGATTTTGTTTATATCGCGGTTAGTTCTTTTATTGATGAAATCCATGAGCAATTGAAGAATGAACTCTGTGTCCCCGAACATAAAATAATTAAATTCTGGGAACAAAACAATAACAATACTTTAAATTTTTTAAATCGTGTATCATGGCTTGAGCCGTTTTCCATGCACCTTAATATTCATAATATATCGGGTTCTATTGCTGAGGTCGGCGTATTACAGGGTGATTTTTCGCAACATTTAAACAGACTTTTTCCGGACAGACGCCTGTATCTGTTTGACACATTTGAGGGATATGATACGAGAGATTTTACAGAAGAGCAAATAAAAAATGAAGTGGCTGATATATTTCAAAACAGTTCGGACTTTCTCCCGGAAACGAGCGTCGAACTTGTGATGTCTAAGCTTCCCTATCCCGATAAAGCAATAATAAAAAAGGGATATTTCCCCGAAACATTTGATATAACAGATGAAAAATTTTGTTTTGTTTTCCTTGATTTAAACCTGTACAACCCGACAAAGTCAGGTCTTGAAATTTTTTATCCGTTAATGTCACGCGGCGGAGTAATATTAATTCATGATTATTTTTTCGGCGGACAAAACGGAGTCAGCCGTGCGGTAGATGAATTTTTGAATGAAAATTCAATTTTCGCAGTTCCCGCCGGTGATAATACGGCAGTAGCTATAATAAAAAATTAAATTATTTTCATTTTCTGAAAACGAACAGGAGTTAATACTATGGTTCCAAACGAAGAAATACTAAAGATAAAAGACAGCATTTTATCTGCCGTAGACGTTGAAAAACTATATTTATTCGGCTCATACGCAAACGGCACACAGAACGAAAACAGCGATTACGACTTTTATATGGTTATTCCGAATAACAGCATACGTCCGATTGATGCGATGGGTGACGCTCATTTATCTTTACGCGGTTTTAAAGGTAAACCTATTGATATTTTAGCGGGGACAACAGAAATTTTTAACCGCCGCTCACAGGGAGTTACCTTAGAACGAAAAATCGCAAGAGAGGGGATTATACTTTATGAACGCTGAAATAATGGAATGGAAAAGGCTCGCGGATATGGATTTAGTTACCGCCAAACATATGTTTGAAACATACCGCCCGATACCTGTTGAAATCGTTTGTTTTCATTCACAACAAGCGGCTGAAAAGATGTTGAAGTGCTTCTTAGTATTCCATGAAACCGAGCCACCTAAAATTCATGATTTAAGAGAGCTTATTGAAATATGTATAGAATTTGAGGATAAATTTAATGATATATACAATGAGGCAACCTCACTTACACGGTATGCGGTGCTTCCTCGCTATCCTGCCGAACTTGATTTGGATGAGTCGGATGGAGAAAGAGCAATAAAATCTGCAAGCAAAGTAAAGGATTTCGTTAATATGCTATTATAAGTAAACTCATAACTCCGATTTTAAGGGGGCAAATTATAAGCATACCATGATTTTGAAAAGGAAATGGGTGGGACAGCATTTATGAAAAAAGTTATAATATGGGGAGCCGCCTCATTGGGTAGGATAATTTATTATCTTATTAAAGATAAACAAGATGTTCTTTTCTTTGTGGATAATGACCCCGCAAACTGCTTGGCTGTCCCCTGTGGAAAAGCGGTTTTGAGTCCGAGCGTTTTATTTGAAACCCGGTTTGATATTATCTATATTGCCTCTCATAAAAGTAGCAAAGCAATATATAATGAGTTAACCGAGAAATTAAATATCGATAAGAGCAAAATTGATTGCGATTTCGCTTTTTCAGATATTGTGAATGATTTGTTGATGTCATCAAGGATTCGTTTTTTAGAAGAAGTCTCCTTATTTAATTCAATGAAAAGTATTAAAGGGAATGTTGCAGAGTTAGGCGTCTTCCGTGGAGATTTTGCAAAGGAAATAAACAGGATTTTCCCTAATGATATTTTATATTTATTTGATACTTTTAAAGGCTTTGACCAACGTGATTTAATTCGCGAATCCTCACACAATGAGCGATATGAACAGATAAACGAGATGATGGATTTTTCAAAAAATTATGAAACATCGGTTACATCGGTTTTAAGTAAAATGCCTTTCCCCGATAAGATTATTATTAAAGAAGGATTTTTCCCCGATTCCTTTGACCTTGAAAATACTTATTTTTCATTTGTGAACATAGATGTGGATTTATATGAACCTATTAAAGCATCTCTTGAAATATTTTCCGAAATAATGGTTAACGGCGGTATCATTCTTGTCCATAATTATTTTAGCGGCTCAACATTAGGTGTTAGAAAAGCTGTTGACTTATTCTTAGAAAGAAAACCCTCTTTGAGGGCAATTCCGATTGGCGATTATACCAGCATTGCAATTATTGGTTTTTAATATAAAGAAAGTGAGAAATTTTATTATGAAAGAATCCGCACTCACAACAAAACGACTTTCGATTGTCCCGACTGCGAAGTGTACATTAAATTGTAAGCTCTGCTCAAATCATATGCCGATTTTTAAAAATCCTCCTTCTGCTTCGTATGAGGATATGATTTCGGATATCGATGTCTTATTTAAACTCTTTGATAATATTGAGTGGTTGCAATTTGTCGGAGGAGAAGTATTTATTCATAAAGACATGGCGAATGTATATAACTATTGCCAAAAATACAAATCTCAATTCTCCAAACTCATTATTGAAACAAACGCTACAGTCGCGCTTCGCGAAGAGGAAATTGATATTTTTGTCAAGTATGGTGAGAATATTAAAATTATGATAAGCGATTATGGAGTTTTATCAACAAAAAAAGAACAATATATCGAAACATTTGAGAAAAACAACATACCATATATTATTAAGAAATATTTCGGAGATAACCAACATTTTGGGGGGTGGATTGACAACACTGCTTTGAAAGATTACGGGGAATCCGACGAAGAAGTAGAGCGACTTGTTAAAGAATGTGCACAGGTAAGATTGGAGAATATGCATTGCTTTAAGGGTAAACTTCATCGTTGTTGTAATTCATTATTTATGACAGAACTCGGCGTTATTGAGCCGAACGATGACGATTTTGTAAATCTACATGATAGCACATTGTCGTTTGAAGAAAAACGCAGAATAATTAAAACATTTTATAAACATTCAGGCAAGTCTTGTCGTTTTTGTGCTTGGAAAAATAGTAGTATAGCGGAACGCTTTTCGGCTGCAAAACAAATTGAAAGGTAATAGCGATATGAGTTTTAGTATGGAACGTGTTGTTTTAACATCAACGCATTTATGCAACTTGAAGTGCAGACTATGTATACAGGGGGTACCGTTTTATAAAACCCCTTATCACCCGTCTTTAGACGAGTTAAAAGAAGAAATAAAGTCATACTTTGAGTTAGTCGATAGTGTCGATATATTTGAAATCAGCGGCGGTGAACCCCTACTGAGGAATGATTTAGATTTAGTTTTAGAGTATATCTTTTTATATAATAATCGTATAAAAAAGGAAATACGTATTACAACAAACGCCAATATCGTTCCAAATGATAATTTACTTTCTTGTGCAAAAAAATTCGGTAATAAGATGTTTTTCTTAATAGATGACTATTCGGTCTCAAAAAAAGCAAAAGAAATAGCTGAACTTTTAAGCGTTAACAATATCGGGCATCGTATAAGGGATTATAACGATAATTTACATTTTAATGGTTGGGTCAAATTTACTGATTTTACACGCATACACACAAATGAAGAAAGCAAGGAAATATTTAAGAAATGCGCCTTCCCTTCTAAATTAGGCTTTAGTTTTGAAATAGTCGGCGGCGAAATGCATCCTTGTATTATTTCAAAGCGGCTTATGGAGCGTGGAATTATACCATTAAATGAGAATGAGTTTATTAATCTACTCGACAAAAGTGAATCTATCGAATCAAAAATAATAAAACTTGAGAACATATATAAGCTAAATCCTCTTACATCCTGCGCTTATTGTAGCGGATTATGTGAAGACAGTGTCCGTTTTTCTCCCGCCGAACAATTAACAGCGGAAGAGTTACGTGATATGCAACAATAAGCTCTAATTTCTTATGTCGGGTTCTCCTCAACAAGTAAGTTAGTTTGTAGCTTACCCGTTTTACGCTGTACGTATTAAATCAACGAAAAGAAAGGGAATAAAAAAATGTCTGATATTCTTGTCGCTCGTCGGCTTGCAATTGTACCTACTACAAATTGCACTTTAAACTGTAAACTCTGCGGAGACCTTCTATTCGGTCCGGTCAAACGCCGCGACATACCATTTGAAGATGTATGCCGTGATATTGACGCTTGTTTTGATTTATTAGACCATGTTGAATGGTTACAGTTTGTCGGGGGCGAAGTGTTTATTTATAACGATTTTGCGAAACTGATAAGATACACGCAAAAATATCGTAGTAAATTTGATAAATTAATTATAGAAACAAACGCCACAGTTGCGCCAAATGAAGACGAACGCGCCGCAATGCTTGAGTTCGGTAATGATTTATTCGTTTTCATAAGTAATTACGGAACAAATTCATATCAATTTGATGAATTTGTCAAATTTATGGATGATAACAAAATTGAGTATTCAATAAAAAAATATCATGGTGAAAATCAATATTATAACGGTTGGATAGACAACACTAATCCCGTAGATTTAAAAGAACCCGGCGATGTTTTAGAGGTGAACTCAAAGAACTGTCCGCAAAATCGACTTAAAAATATGCACGTATTTGACGGAGAAATGCACCGTTGCTCAAACTCATGCTTCATGTTGCAAGCGGGCTGTTTCCCGCCGAAAGACCGAGA
>Ga0099364_10000336_pt1 | contig 78559 bp, 86 predicted proteins | sample TergutTh196P3_FD_73070 | JGI IMG/M metagenome (GOLD analysis project Ga0099364, IMG submission 73070) | Microcerotermes parvus P3 segment gut microbial communities from Pointe-Noire, Republic of the Congo - Th196 P3 | ecosystem: Host-associated > Arthropoda: Insects > Digestive system > Gut ...
TGCGCCACCAAGGATTTGACTTATAACGATGAAATCATACCGGCTGAAACTGTCCATAAAGCATTCATGGCTTCATTAAACGGAATGTTTGCAAATGTGATTAAGACGTGTGAATTGAAAATATAACATCGGCGGGGATGTCCCCCACCCTCTAAGTGAAGCGCAGGCGGGGGTTACCTTCGGCCCCAGGCACAATAGACCTCTTGCATAACTCCTCGCGGCGCTCATTCGGCCTTTATTCCAATGGGCTGTGTTCTCCTCCTAGCCGGGCGTAAGCCCGCCTGCGTCGTCGGCCTTGCCCATCGAAATAAATCCTCGAATGAGCATCCGCGATAAGTTATGCAAGAGATCTAATAAAACCCGCGGATTCCGTGCGTTGGCGGTATCCGCGGGTTTGTTATTTATCGCTTGAAAAGTTTTTGCTTGATTGCTCCGTGTGTTTTTTTAAACGGCGCAGCGCCGCCAGCAGAAACGGCGGAAGCGGCACGTTCATCTTATCAATATTCTCAAGGATAGAAATAAGCTCGTTTAAAATCAGCCATGTCGTCACGGCCGCAGCGATGGTATTGCCTGTTGTAAACGAAAGGCCGAGCTGAGCGGCCGTTTTTGAAATCAGGTCGTCCGTGATGAGCGCAACCGCGATGACAAAGCATTCGCCTGTTTTTTTCACAATGCCGCGAAGCCCTGCGCCACTGCTTAAGTTCTTTGTGTAAATTGCCGCGGCAATCCCGGTTAAATAGTCAAGTGCAACGCTTATCAGAAACAGCCACAGCAAATCCCCGAGAATGTTAAGCCGCATGGAAACCGCCGCAATCATTGAAGCGATGAAAGCCCTCAGAACAACACCCATATTATCCAATTTTCAGCTTCACCTCCCGTGAGGATACGGCATTTTGATATTCCGTAAGCGCGCGGATGGCGTATTCAATGCCGGTAAGCTGCGTGTACAGGATACCGCGGCGTTCCATAAGCTGCTTGGCGGGGCCCTCGCGCCTTGAATCGGCCTCCCTGATTTGCTCATTTAACTCCTGAATCCGACCCTTTAACAACGCGGCGCTTTCCCTATACTCCAAAATGTTGCTTGATATATTCTGCATATCTATCTCCTTGTCAGCAAAGTTCGTTATCTTCACACAAATGTTCATGCTCCAGCATGTCGTAAATCTGCATGTACAGGTCGATGTACTCCTTGATATTTTTTTCTGCGGCCTTTAAGGTCTTGCATACCGTGGATGAGCCGACGCCGTACAATTTGCCGATTTGCGTTTTGTTCATGCGTTTTTCATAAAACAGCATGAGCTGTTCGCGCTGAAGCGGGGTGATACGCGCCTCCAGCGCATTTTGAAGCGCGCGTTTGTAGCTTTTAATCCGCCGCGCGTTGTCGGATGTGCGCAAATGCGCCGGAAGCATCCGCTTGTCGGCCTGCCATGCCACGGTATATTCAAGCGGAACGGTACGTGATGCTGTATTTTTCAAAGCTTGTCCTCCTATGTCTTGGAATTTATTGCATTGGAACTTTTGTTCTAATTTTATTATACAGTATTATTGAAATCGTGTCAATAATATTTCTAAAAATTTGAAATAAAAGATAATAAAATACAGGATGCTTATTTGGCAGCCTTTATTTTTAAAAAATAATATTTGGTATATATTTATTGCATGATTAATGGTATATTGTAATATAGAGTGAATACCGTGCCCTGTAAGCGTTATGATACGAGGGGGGATTTTGATGTTTTCCGCTGCCGTAACCATAAAAAACAAAACGGGGCTGCACGCCCGCCCCGCCTCTGCGCTTGTGAGCCTTTGCCAGAAATATGACAGCCGGATTCAAATCATACACGGCAACGTGACGGTAAACCCGAAAAGCATCGTCAGCGTCCTTTCCGGGGAAATCAAGCAGGGCACAACCATAACCTTGACGGCGGAAGGCCCCGACGAGCAGGAGGCCGGGCGGGAAATTCTGAAGTTTATGAAATCATTAAAGGAATAGTATTGCAGGGTGCGGCGTTCGTGTCGTACCTGTAGAAAATTTACATTAACGGTTATAACGCTTTGCGATATAATAATCTAATTTTAGAAAGGAAATTTTTATGAAACCCAGAAAGGAAATAGTATCAAACCGGGAGGTTTGCATATTGTAATCGGAGCATACCTCCCGTAAAGTTGAACATGAAACAACTTTTAGGAGGAATACCCCTTGAACAGGGAAAATAAAAAGGCAAAACTTACAAAGGGATACTACCGTCGTAACCCCTGTTACGATAGCTTTAACTGTAAATTCTGCGGTCGTTTGGCCGTTTCGCACGGTGCGGGGAGCGCGCATAGAAATTACTGCCCGAATTGTCTTTCGAGCCTGCATTTAGACAACGAACCCGGCGACAGGGAAGCTGATTGCGGCGGGATTATGGAAGCGATAGGCATTTGGGTAAAAAAGGGCGGAGAGTGGGCGATAATACACCGCTGCAAACAATGCGGACAATTAAACACAAACCGCGTTGCCGCTGACGACAACCCTTTGAAACTGATGTCCGTTGCTTTGAAACCGTTAAGCGCCCCGCCGTTTCCGTTGGAGCGGATAGAGGAACTAACCGCGCTCATGGGCGGCGACGGGCGACTGGAAAAGTAACAAATTTAGCGGAATAAAGGAATGGGGCACCCGTTCCTTTATTCCCGCCGAATAAGCATTTTCTACAGTTGTACATTGGATAATGCTGCCCCCGGCGCGCCGAAAACCGAATTTCGCTGTTACGGAGTGATGCTTGTGAAAATCATAGACGGTGTTTGCGGCTCCGGCGGGTATGCCTGCGGGTTCGCCGCGGTAAAACGCGCGGCTGCCGGGATACCTGAGAAGCGCGGCATACAGAGCCCGGGGGCTGAGGAACGCCGCTTCCGCGCCGCGAGGGCCGCCTGCGAAGCCCACTTTGAAAAGCTTTTACAGGATTCGGGGAAGCAAAGCCCGGAAGCCGGGGAGATTTTCGGCGCGTACCTTACCATCGCGCGCGACGAGGTGTTTTTTCAAAAGGCGCTTGCGCGGCTAAAGCCGGAGCAGGTGAACATCGAATACCTGCTGTACGACGAGTGTCAAAAGGTGCTTGAACAATTCGCCGCTTTTGACGACCGGTACCTTCGGGAACGTGCGGCGGATATTGAAAACGTCGTAAACGAATTGATCAGCATCCTGCTCGGGGAAAAGCAGGATTTCGCCGCAAAAATACGGACAGGCGAAGACTTCGTGGCGGTTGCGGAGGACATCACCCCGTCCGAAATAATGGAGCTGGACAAAAGCCGGTTAAGAGGTGTTGTCACCGAAAAAGGGGGCGCGACCTCGCATACGGTGATTCTGGCGAAAGCGATGGAAATCCCCTTTATTGTCGGGGCGCGGGGGACGCTTGCCGCCGTCTCCGACGGGGATTTTTTACTGGTTGACGCGTTTGCCGGCACGGTGACGGTAAACCCCGATGAAAGGCAGAAAGCCGCGTTCCGGTCCCGCTCGGGCAAGCTGCGGGAAGAACAGGGGCTTTACGGGCAAGGCGCGGATAAGCCCGCCGTCACGCGGGACGGGCATATCGTCCACGTCCATGCAAACACCGGCGAGGATCTGTGCGCCTTTGATTTTGAAAAATGCGACGGCATCGGGCTTTTGCGCACCGAGTTTTTGTATATGAACCATGACGGTTATCCCGGCGAGGAAGCCCAATACGAAATATACGGCGGTCTTGTGAAACGTGCGGGGGGCAAGCCTGTCGTTATCCGCACGCTGGACGTGGGCGGCGACAAGCAGGCGGGATACATGAACCTGCCGACGGAAAGCAATCCGTTTCTGGGCTTGCGCGGAATCCGTGTCAGCCTTGCGCGGCGGGAGATGTTCCACGCGCAACTGCGGGCGATTCTGCGGGCGTCGGCCCGCGGAAACGTGAAAATCATGTTTCCCATGATTGTAAGCATAGAAGAGCTCCGGCAGGCAAAGGAATGCCTTAAGGAGGCGAAGCAGTCCCTCCTGCGGGACGGCGCCGCGTTTTCGCGTGATATCCCGGCCGGAATCATGATAGAGACGCCCGCGGCGGTGCTAATCAGCGAAAAACTGGCGCGGGAATCCGATTTTTTCAGTATCGGTACTAACGATCTGATCCAGTATGTCACAGCCGCCGACAGGATGAACGAGCATGTGCGGCACCTGTACGACAGCTGCAATTTATCCGTGCTGAACGCCGTCAGAATGGCCGCCCTAAGCGCGGAAAAGGCTTCCATCCCCTGGGGCGTTTGCGGCGAGGCTGCGTCGGAGGACAGGCTGGTTCCGGTCTGGGCGGCGCTTGGCGCTTCGGAATTGAGCGTGGCCCCTAGCCTTGTCGGCAGAGTCAAGCATTTGCTGCGTCAAACGGACAAATCCGCGCTTCTGCCGGAGATTGAGGGAATTCTCGGGCTGGACTGCGCGGAGGACGTAAAAACCGCGTTGGACGGTATATTAGCGAGGATGTGAAAAATGCGGGCGAACCGGTTGTTTGAAATCATCTATATCCTTCTTGATAAAAAAATCGTGACGGCGCAGGAGCTGGCTGAACGCTTTGAGGTTTCGCAGCGCACCATTTACCGCGACGTGGAAGCGCTGTCGTCGGCAAACGTGCCGATTTACATGCAGAAGGGCAAGGGCGGCGGCATCGGCCTTTTGCCTGAATTTGTGCTGAACAAGACGCTGTTGTCCGGAGAGGAGAAAAAAGAAATCATCGCGGCGCTTCAAAGCATTTCGGCAGCCGGTTACGATTCAGGAGGCGTGCTTTCAAAGCTTACCGCTTTTTTGGGGACAGGCGCCGCGAACTGGGTCGAAATTGATTTTTCCGGCTGGAACCCCTTGACGCAGATGCAGTTCGACTTGTTAAAGCAGGCGATTCTCACAAGAAACGCCATCAGCTTTGATTATTTCGGCGCGAACGGCGGGCGTTCCCGCCGCGAAGCCGAGCCCTTGACGCTGTGGTTTAAGTCAAGGGCGTGGTACTTAAAAGCTTATTGTGTATCAAAAAAGGATTTTCGTATCTTCAAGCTCACACGAATGAAAAATATTCTGCTTACCGGCAGGCATTTTGAGGCTAAAACAATGCCGCCTTACGATGATATGGAAAACCTGCCGCCCCCCATGCTTAAAATCAGGCTTTGGTTCGACAAGTCGATGCGCTACAGGGTTTATGACGACTTTGATGACGAACATATCGCGGAAAACCCGGACGGCAGCTTTATCGTAACCTTTCACGCGCCTATTAACGACTGGTTTTACGGATATATTATGTCGTTCGCCCACTTCGCCGAGGCGCTGGAACCTGAATCCTTAAGAAGCACGATAAAGGATATGATGAAAAAAGGCTTTGAGAAATATTTATAATATGACGTGGGTTGTCATATTATATAGCGTATCATCAGGGTAATATCAAAAAAAGGAGGCATTATAATGCCAAGAGTATCAAACTTTGCAATCATCGTGAGGGGCGAGCAGCCGGCTTTGTCCGTGAGGTTGACTACATCGGTGGAGAAGCTGCCGCAGATTATCGGCGAATCCTACGGGAAAATTATGGCGTATATGAAGGAAACGGGCACGTTTATGTCCGACATGCCGTTTGTGACCTACTACAACATGGACATGCAAAACCTTGACGTTGAGATGGGCTTTCCCGTCGCAAACCCGCCTGCCGGAAACGGAGAGGTAAAGCCGGGGAGCGTTCCGGCAGGGAAATTCATTACCTGCATGCACCGCGGGCCTTACATGGAAATCGAGCCCACGTATAACGAAATGATGAAATGGATAGAAGACAATGGATTTCAGCCGACGGGGGTTATGCACGAGTATTATTTCAACGACCCCGATGATTTCGCGCAGAGCGAAGCGCTGACCTACATTTTAACGCCTGTGCGGTAACACAAAAGGCGGCGCAAGGCGCCGGGCGCGGGCATTCGCCCGCTTACGAATTGTTTTACAATTCGCTTTTGTGTTATAATTTAACGTAAGGAGGCGGGCCGATGGACTGGAATACGTTATATAACTCCGTTATGCAGCCGACGTATGAAAATATGGAGGACTACATTGGCGGCGAGGGCAAGCGCTTGTGGCAGGAGTTGTTTGCGTATATGGACGAGACATATGGTGCAAAACCGAAAATGACATATAGCGGGTGCTCCGAAAAACCGGGCTGGAATGTAAAGTTCCAGAAAAGCGGACAATCTTTCGGCACGCTGTATCCCGAAGAGGGCGGGTTGTCCGTATTTCTTGTAATAAGCTATAAGCTCGCGCCGGAGGCTGACGCCATCGTGCCGGAGCTTTCGGAAAAGATAGCGGGGCTGTACCAAAACGCACTGGACTTTATGAAAAACGGCAAATTTATAATGTTCCGCATTGAAAGCGAGCGGGATTTGGAGGATTACAAACGGCTCTGCACCGTAAAGCTGAAGCCGAAAGCGCGGTAAAAAGCAAAAACGCGCCGGTCATTGGACCGGCGCGTTTCGTTTTCGCCGCAGCCGCGGGCGCAATTGAAAATGCCGTTCGCATTTTCAATCGGCGGACAATGTCCGCCGCACGCTGAAAGCGTGTGCGCCCGTTTCTGCGTTATGCCATGTTTTGGCAGCCGCAGACGGTTATCCTGTTCATCGCCAGTTGCTTTACGGCTTCACGCGCGGCAGTGCCATATTTCTTGGGGTCGAAGCAGTCGGGTTCTTTCGCTAAGTAATTGCGGACAGCCTTTGTAAAGGCGATGCGAAGCTCCGTCGCGAAGTTCACCTTGCTGATGCCGCGGGCGATATAATCCCTGATGATTATGATGACGGGGGCGTTCATTTCCTCGCCCGCCGCGACGACCGCCTGAATCATCTCCATATTTTCGCAGTTAAAGGCGGCGACGGCGCAGCCGTTTTCACGCGCCTTTAAAAGCATGTCGAATGTTGTGATAAGCGGCATAACAATATCTCCTTTCAAAATATTCCTAAACGGGAAAATACATTTCAGTATACCATAAAAGTCATGCGGGAGAGATCATAAAATGGAAAAATAAATTTTTTGTCAAAAATGGCTTGTCATTTTCTAAAATATGTCATATAATGAGTTTGACAAATAAAAAAGGCAGGCAGGCCACAGTGTTGGGAGCACCGTGTTACTGCACGGTAGCCTCAACACAACCATTATACACCAAAAATGCGAAATTACAAACATATAGATAATGCGATAATAAAACCCTTTTGTCATGCATCAAAGCCCTTGCTTTTAGTAAGCAAGGGCTTTTCCTTTTATAACATCATGATGTTATTTGTCCGTATTCGTCCATAGGCGCGGTGTAACTTGTGGTGTAAGCTTGACTTCTTCACGCTTTTTGGCTTAACCCTTTTATCGGAGGATAAGAAGCGAAAGGGTCATTGTTTGGTTTTTGTTCAGCCTGATAACCAAATTGTTTGAGCAGGCTATTGATATGCCCTTGTAACGATTCTAATTGAAAAGCCGTGTATTTGGATTGGTATTCAGACTGCATTTTTTCCAACTCTGATAATTGGTTTTTAAAGCTGTGATTTAAAGCGTCTTTACTGCTGGTATCGGTATTTTTAAAAAGGTCTGCGGCGGCGCTGTTTCTTGATGCCCATGTTTCAAAAGATTCGAGCCTGCCTTCAATCTTAGCTAATTCTCTCTCATTCCACGGCTGCCTTCCTTCAACGTCAATATTCCAGTTTAAATTCATCCATTTTTTCCTGATTATTTCGTAGTGTTTAAAATCTATAGATTTTTGGTAGTTTTCTTCCTTAATGTCAAGCGCGTCGCTAATTGCTGCTGAATACCGCTCCCCAAGCTCGCCGCCGAGGGAGTCGGCATACACCTGTAAGGCAGCCCGGGAAGCTTCTATTTTTGCGGTAGCAATGCCATAATCTTTTTGGTATTCATTGTTCGCCCGAATGTCAAGAAGCGCTGTTGTCATTTTCTGCATATCTATAAGCTGCCCCATGGAAAACTCAATGCCGCCGAACGTAATCTTTTGCTCCAAATCGTACATACTGACAGTTTCACAGTTTGCGACCCGCGCTTGCAATTCGTTTGACGCTGCTCTAAATTGGCCTTATGAAAGGCCAAGCCGCCCTGCCATTCAGCGTTACGGTCTGATTAGCGCTTGTGGCTATACTTTTTCGTCAAGGTCTTTTATTTGATAGCCATAGGCGGCAGAAACCACCGTGCCTTCGACCCCATTGTTTTCAGCTTCGCGTTCCGCATTCCTCCAATTTTGTTGTTCATCCTGTTTCCACCCTTGCTCAGTCCACTCTCTAAGATTATTTAGTATGTAAAAAACTGACATAGAATTGCTAGATGGTATCCCCAATGTTGTAATACGCCATGATGAAGGTTCAGGATTGATATAATTCTTCTCAATATCCAATTGGCTAACACTATACTGTGCAATGTCATCATCCGAGAATCCTTCGATAAATCCACCGCTTATAGAGGCAAGTTTGTCAATGGCGCCTTTGAGAGCCTCGACACGTTCTGATGCGCTCATTTGGTCAAGATTACTCAACCCCAAATAGTCCATAACGAAGCCGTCAGACAAATCGCGTGTATCTATTCCCTCGGCATTAATTAATTCAATTTGTTCTCTGATTTCTTGGGTCTGCTCTTCGGGGATATACCGAAAAGTACTTCCCAAGTGTCTTGAAACGAACGCATGTGAATAATAATCGTTCAAGTATCCAGCTGCCTGTGAAAAGACTTCCCTTTTTTCGTCCATGATGCTGTTGTCGTGAGCCAGCACCTCAAACTCAGCAGCTCTTTGCGAAGCGACCAATGCGTCTGTCAATAAATTCTTTGCATTTTTGAAAGTATATTCTTTTACACTTCCATTGATATCGTTTTGAACAATCGCATTCCTTGCCCTTAAGACCGCTTCGGCATCCGGTTTTTTTGAACGCATTAGTTTTAACGCTTTCGCTTTTATTTCTTCGCTGTCATCCTCTGCCTGCAATTTACCGGCTGCGCGTTTGTTCAGCATATCCGTCACTTGTTGATTCCGGGCATGTTGGCTTAAACTGGTTATGCCGCCAATGCCTGTTCCGTCCATTTTCATAAGATTGCCTCCTTGCTAAATTTACTTTCTGCTAATCAATCGGTCGGTTTCAGTGTGTCAAATTCTCACCACGTATGATAGGGGTGCATCTCTGGCATACGCCAGATGAATCCCCACTCTGTGTTCGATTCACTATAAAACGTAACCAATGAATCTGTGTCTAAGTTATAGACAAGATAATTTGGTCTGCGATTTATAAAATCGCTTGAATCCAGAGGCCTCGGGGTTAATCTGCCAAACCCATCAGTAAAGTTCATACGAATTGGCGGGTTTACCGTTGTATCTTGGAAAAACATATCAATTCTCGTACCTATGCCCACTTCAATGAATAAGCAGTTCTCAAAATCTCTTCTCACAAAGTTTGAACCCGTTTCATAATAGGAAAAGCGGCCTATGGAATGATAGGATTCATTTTGAACTTCGTTCACTTTTACAGAAATTTCCCAATGCATATAACCGGTAGGATAAGTAGGCCACGTTCTGCTTCGACTGAATGAATAATTAGAATAATTTATGTTGTGCCTTTTGCCGTTGGTATATATATGATTGTCATGTCCAAGGTGAATAATTTTTTTATAGTCACTTGACAATCTATGCCATGCAATCGTATTTTCAAATGCTCCTGTAAGCGTGGCATTCATTAAAATTGTGTAGGAATCTCCTACTGTACCTACTGAAGATACTTTCCATGCATAATCACCGGCATCAAATGCGCCAATCATAATTTTATCTAGTTGCGTTTGATTCGGTAGAACAATCTTAGCAGGAGAAAAAGGAATTTCCACATTTGTACTGGGGTCAAATTTTACCAGTTCCATTCGATAATTCACATTATTCGTCTTTAATTCTGCAAAAATCATTTGACGAGACGAGAGAGTGAACCGATGATACATTTCTTTCTCGTCATCGGTCAACCGGCCTGTAGAGTTCATCGTTACGTTAGGTCTCTTATGTAGTGTCAGTAATGCAGTCTTCGATGGTGGTATTGTATCGTTAATGCCCCGGGTGCGAATTTCTAAAACAACATCTGCCGTCGGACTGATTAGAGATGAAACAGGCATATTGGCGGTGCATGTAATCCAAGCTGTTGTGCCTTGAACTCTGTATTGCATAGCTGCGGTTGTGTTCACGGTAATTGCAATTTGGTCAAAGTTTACAATCGGCACCGTTCCCTGTTCAGGCAAAACAATTTCTCTCGCATGTGACTCGGGGGTGGTATCGGTTGCTTTCATTCTGATACTAATAGTTTGCCCGTACATTGACGGGTTGTCTGCAAGGCTAATTGATGTGCCTGCCACATCCTGCCAGTTTCCGCTACCAACGCGGTATTCCATTGCTGACGTAACCCCTGTGATTAATTCAGTAACATAGCTCAGCGTCAGAGTCGGTGCCGCTGCTCTGCCGTTCAATGTCACCGCCTGTGAAGCGCTTGCAAAGGTAGTGCTATTACCTTTCGTTCGCAAGCTGTATGTAGTCGTATTGTCAGGAACGTCAATTACACCGTTGCTGTCATACAGGTTGACCCATTGGGAGGAGGGCATGCTGAACTCAATATTATTCCAACTGGAAGCGATATATTTATCCAAGTCCTGATTATATGTGAACGAAATATTGGGCGCGGCAGGCCGTCCCGGCAAGGTAATTCTAGGCAGCTCTGTAAATGTAGTTCTATCAAAAACCCTCATAACGACATTGCCTGTGCTGATATGCCTTGTAATGGGGTATTCGGTATTGTTAGCTCCCTGAGCAAAAGCAGTAGCACCAATCTGAAATTGATACGGAATTCTCGGGTCAAGATTTATCAGCTTTTCATTTACAAAGTCAATCGCGATTGGGTCAAGCTGCGGAACAGGCTTTACCGGCAGTTCTATCTCGGTGGCTAATGACGGCGGCACAGTTGAGCCAATACCGCGGTACCGAAACTCTAAGTTTTTAACTGAAGTATATAAACGCAATCCAGATGCATCCATGTCGCCGTTGCAGGATGTCCAAAGAATTTGGCTTTTTTCCTTATATTCCATAGTGGAATCCAAGCCGGTTATCATATCTGTCAGCGGTTCATACACAACATCAGGCGGTATTGTTCCAGAGCCCACAGGCAGAATTTCATAGGTTGCTATTTGAGACGCAGGTTCTGTTGGCGTTTCAGCGAATCTGACCTCAACCGTTTTCCCATAGAGGTACGGGGTTCCTTGCAATGGCATTGTTATCATATTTACACGCACCCAAGCTCCACCGTCAATCCTGTATTCCATTGCCGCAGATAGCATATGGAACCACTCTCGCTCATAATCCACTATTATTTCTGGAGCGGGAGCCGCAAAAGCTATTGCTTGCGTTTCTTCAATCATTGCTGTTTCTTCATCCGGAGTTTCAGATGGAATCATTATATCATCATCTTCGACCCCTATTTCAAAATCTGTATCTTCCACTAATTCATCTTTATTTTGCCACGCGGCGGGGTCAACTGTTTCAGCGTTATCATTTGCAATCGCGATATTGGAAAGAGAAAAGACCAGTATAATTGCTAATAGAATTGAAAGCATCCTTTTTTTCATTATAAAATCTCCTCCATTTGCTGTCTTGTGTTTGTAAAGTCTTGTTTTGGAACAGGCTATACCATTGGTAATCCCTCCACTCAGCTTTAAATATGTTCGCCGGATGCTGAAGACCTGATTACTAGATAAACCATGTTGAGAAGTGTATAGTACGGTATTGATAATAAACATAAAACAACCTCTGCGCGTTACCGAAGCGACGCACAACGAGGCTGTTCACAACTATAAATAGCAAAAGTCCCTAATGTTGCTGTTGCTTAGATGTAAAAAACCTCAAAGGGAAATGCTTTTATTCATTCACATACATTATTGCATACTAAACCCTAATAATCAAGCAAAAAATGAAAGAATTTCGGATTTTATCGACATTTTAAAAATGACAATTATAAGAGAGAATCTGCCGAGAGATTATTGCAGCAAGTTTACTTATTCAAAGTCCACAATAAGCTGTATCACTTTCCTGAGAATGCAAATATCATTAACATCAACGTACCGAGAAAACAAAAAATGAAAAATTTCCTTTACTCTGCCGATTGAATGTGATAATATGGTAAAGAAAAATCCCGCAAAATGATATTGGAGGATGCATAATGAAAACCAAACTGCTCGCATTGATTTTAACGATTTCCGTCGGCCTGGCACTTGCCGCATGCGGCGTGCCCGCTCCGGCAGAACCGGAAGCCGACTCCGCCTATGTGTTTGGAAAAAGAGCCATGATTGTTGGCTACACAGTCTTCGAGCCGATGAATTTCACCGATGCCGAGGGCAACTTCACCGGCTTTGATACCGAGCTTACCATCCTGGTATGTGAAAAACTGGGCGTCAAGCCCGATTTTGTCGAAATCGACTGGTCTACAAAGGAAATTGAATTAAACGCGAAAAACATCGACGCCATCTGGAACGGCATGACCATCACGCCGGAGCGTCAGGCGGAGATGTACATGACCAAGCCCTATCTGCAAAACGCCCAAGTGATTGTGATGAAAGATGACGCGGAATACACCGATACCTCCTCCCTGATTGGGATGACTGTTGTCGCCGAGATGGGCTCTGCCGGCGAAAAGACGGTAGAGGGGGACCCGGGGCTGTCACAGTCTACATATATCCCGAAGGAAGTGCAGACGGCCTGCCTGATGGAGGTTTCCGCCGGAACGGCTGACGCCGCTGTTTTAGACCTGACACTTGCCATCGCGATGATCGGCGAGGGAACTGACTACTCAAACCTTGTCATCAAGGATTCTCTAAACCCGGAATATTACGGCGTGGCGTTCCGCCAGGGCTCAGACCTGCGCGACAAGGTTGACGCCATCTTCGACGAGCTTTACGCCGACGGCACCCTGCAAGCTTTGGCTGATAAATATAACCTTGCTTTAGCCGCGCGTTAGCCGTTATGAACGAAGCTTCTGTGATAATCGGCCGTCTGGCGGAAAGCTTTTGGCTTAACTGCGAGCTTTTTCTGCTGACCCTTTTATTCGCGCTGCCCTTGGGGCTGATTGTTTCCTTTGGCTCGATGAGCAAATGGGCGCCGCTTGCGCTGTTCACAAAAACAGCGGTTTGGATTATCCGGGGAACCCCCCTGATGCTTCAGGTCATCGTCATCTTTTACGCGCCCGGGCTGCTTGGCTGGGGCAGTTGGTGGGGAAGCGGAACAAGCGGGCGGTTTTCCGCCGCGGTCGTCGCGTTTGTCATCAATTATGCGTGCTACTTCTCAGAAATTTTCCGAGGCGGCATCCAGGGCGTCCCCATCGGGCAGACGGAGGCCGGGCATGTGCTTGGCATGACGAAAGCCCAGATATTCTTTAAAATCACGCTGCTTCAGGTCATCAAGCGGATTCTGCCGCCTATGGGCAACGAGATTATCACGCTGATTAAAGACACCTCCCTCGCGCGGATTATCGCCAACAAGGAAGTTATCATGATGGCGCAGGAACACTCCGCAAGAGGGCTGATTTGGCCGCTCTTCTCAACCGCCGTCTTTTTCCTTGTGTTTGTCGGGGCTTTGACCCTGCTCTTCATCTGGCTTGAGAAAAGGCTGGAATATTTCAGGATTTAAGGATTTAAGGAGGAGTACCCTTGGCGATTTTGGAGGTCGAAAACATCCGTAAGCATTTTGGGGGTACCGAGGTTCTGAAGGACGTCAGCTTCTCGCTGGAAAAAGGGCATGCCCTTGCCGTAATAGGCTCTTCCGGCTCCGGCAAGACGACGCTTCTGCGCTGCCTGAATTTTCTGGAACGCCCGGACGGCGGTATCATACGGGTAAACGGCGAGGTCCTGTTCGATGCTGCCGACCCTGCCACACAGCGCGAATCGGAAATCCGCAAAAAACGGCTTCATTTCGGGCTTGTGTTCCAGGCATTCAATCTTTTCCCCCAGTACACGGTGCTACGAAACGTGACCTTAGCCAGCGAGCTTTTAGAAAAAGAGCGCCGCGAGGAAAAAGAAGCCACCCGCGTCGCCAACCAAAAAATCAAAGAGTACGCGCTTGAGCTGCTTAACCAAATGGGGCTTTCCGATAAGGTGGAGCTGTACCCTCACCAGCTATCCGGAGGGCAGCAGCAGAGGGTGGCGATTGCACGGGCACTTGCGCTTCGGCCCGATATCCTGTGCTTTGACGAGCCGACCTCGGCGCTTGACCCGGAGCTTACCGGTGAGGTGTTGCGTGTCATACGCGGCCTTGCGGAAAAAAAGACCACCATGGTCATTGTCACCCATGAAATGGCATTTGCCCGTGACGTGGCGGAGTACGTCATCTTCCTTGACGACGGCGTGATAGTCGAGCGGGGAAGCTCGCAGGATATCATCACAAACCCGCAGGAGGAGCGGACGAAACAGTTTTTATCCCGTTTTTCACAAAACTGACCGGCTTAAAGCCGGACACAAGCCGCGCCGGTCATCAAACCGGCGCGGCAAATTGTTGTTGCAACGAGGCGTAGATTAGAATTCACCGCCTGAGAGCTGAGGTTTTCCCCTCCTGCGCTTCGCTTAGGGGGTGGAGGACTTCCAGCCGAAGTTATATAGCCGGTAAAGTCAAAAATAGGTTTACGCGTTTCGTCCATCTTTATTATTGATTTTAGGGTGAATTTATGATACGCTTGCATTATTAGTTTAATAAAAGTCAAAAATAAACTTATTTGGTAGGAGGGGAAAATCGATGAACAACAGGCAAAGGCTTCTTGCTGTCTTAAACTATGAAGATTACGACAGGCTTCCGGTCATCCATTTCGGATATTGGACACAGCTTCTGGAACAATGGGTGGCGGAAGGCCACCTCACGCAGCAGGAGATTGACGGCTATGACGACGGAACCGAGCAGGACGCCGCGATTGCTGAAAAGCTCGGCTTTGACTTTAACTACTTCACCGTGTATTGGGCTGACCGCGCGGGATTCAACACGCTTTGGCCTCCGTTTGAGAAAAGGCGCATCAAGGATAACCCCGACGGAACGTATGAGTATTTAGACGAATATGGCGCGATTGTGCTGCAAAAAGAAGGGCTTTGCTCCATTCCGGCTGAGATTGGGCATACGCTTGTCGACAGGGCGTCGTGGGAGGAGCATTTCCTGCCGCGGCTGCAATATAACGACGACAGGTTTGACGATGCGCTTGCGAAAAAGCTGGCCGCCGAATCCAAGACGCGGACGCAGCCGCTTGGCGTGTATTGCAAGAGCCTGTACGGGCAGATGCGCAACTGGCTCGGGATGGTGGGCCTTAGTTATTTGCAGATTGACGATGGGGAGCTGTACGGCGAAATCATTGATACGGTGGGTGAATTGTCCTACCGGACTACAAAACGCGCGCTTGAAGCGGGCATCCAATTTGATTTCGCACATTTCTGGGAGGATATCTGCTTTAAAAACGGGCCGCTTGTCAACCCGTCTGTGTTTAAGGAAAAGGTGGGCCCGCATTACCGCCGGATTTCAGAGCTGGTGAACAGCTACGGAATCAACATCGTCTCTGTGGATTGCGATGGTGTGATCGACTCCTTAATCCCCACTTGGATTGAAAATGGCGTAAACACCATGTTTCCCATTGAAGTGGGCACATGGGGCGCGAGTATTGCGCCGTTTCGCGAAAAATACGGGCGCGGGCTGCGCGGAGTGGGCGGCTTGAACAAGCACGTCATGTCATACGACAAGGCCGCCATAGACGCGGAGATTGAGCGCATGAAACCGTTTGTGGAGCTGGGCGGCTTTTTGCCTTGTCCGGATCACCGGCTTCCCCCCGGCACAAAATGGGAGCTTGTACAGTATTATTGCGACCGCATGCGGCGCGTATTCGGTTAACAGCCCCATGATATAACTATCCCCCACCCTTTAAGCGAAGCATAGGGCGGGGGCAGCCATAGCCCTCGGGCGGTGAGATTTAGAACCCATCTTCAATACTGGAAACGCCGCCTCAGCAGCGATTTTCCGCATTGTTTCGTTAAATTTTCTTGCAATGCACAAAGCATTATTTCAAAAATTTGCCTTGCACTGCGGAGATGTGAACGAACATGAACGATAGTTCATGTGCAGTTCAACACGATTGCGAAGCAATCCGCTTTGCTGCGTCGATACTTCTCGTTATTGAAGATAGGTTCTTAATCTCCCGCCTCGTTGCAGCAACAATTTGCCGCTGCGCGGTTGGCGATTGGCGCCGCCCCTTTCGCCTGAGGGCGAAAGAAATTGAATTTAAAGGAGTAAAACGATGAGTGTCATCACCGTAATTGGTTCCGGCGTCATGGGTTCGGCGATGAGCTTTCCATTGAGGGGGAACGGGCACACCGTCCGCCTTGTGGGCACCATGCTTGACCGTGAAATCATTGAGCACGCCAGAAAAACAGGGTATCATTTAAACCTGAAGCGGCAGTTACCGGGCGGGATTGAGTACTACCATCTGGAGGAGCTTGAAGCCGCGCTGGAGGGCGTCGGCTTGATTATCGGCGGGGTCAGCAGCTTCGGCGTGGAGTGGTTTGCGGATAGCGTTATCCCGCGGCTGCCGCCGGAAATCCCCGTGCTTTCCGTCACGAAGGGCATGTTCAACCTGCCGGACGGCTCTCTGATTTCCTACCCGAGGTATTATGCGGAAAAAGCGCCCGGACGCGATTTTTGCGCGATTGGCGGCCCTTGCACCAGCTATGAGCTTGCGGATTTCGACCAGACCCATGTCTGTTTTTGCGGCGGTGACATCGGCACGCTGCGCGAAATGAAAAAGCTGCTGGAAACCGATTACTACCATATCAGCCTCACCACGGATATAGAAGGCCTGGAATGTGCGGTTGCGATGAAAAACGCGTATGCGCTGGCGGTTACGCTGGCGGTGGGGCTTTCGCTCAAAAACGGCGGCACGCTGCATTATAATTCCCAAGCCGCGCTGTTCGGGCAAAGCGTCAGGGAAATGCGCAAGCTGTTAGGCTTAATCGGTTGCAGCGATGACAATATCATCTTTGGGGCCGGGGATTTATACGTCACCGTATATGGCGGCAGGACCCGCCATATCGGCACGTTACTGGGGAAGGGGTATAGCTTTCAGTCCGCGATGGAGGAGCTTAGCGGGGTGACGCTGGAATCCATTGTCATCGCCACAAGAACAGGGGAAGCTGTCCGTACGCTCATTGACACGGGCAAGGTGCAAAAGGAGTCGTTCCCGCTCCTTTTGCATATCAGCGATATCATCACAAAAAACGCAAAGGTAGATATCCCTTGGAGTGCGTTTGAGATTGAGAGGGTGCTGTGATAAAAAAACGAATTGCAAAGCAATTCGTAAGCGGGTACATCGCGGAGCGATGTACCCGGGCGCGGACGCGAAGCGTCCGCTTTTTTTGTTACGGGTGGTTTTTGAAGTAGTCGGCAATCCGTTTTTCAACCTTTGCCACCATGCTGTAATTGGGGTTTACCATGTTCCCGAGCGTCATCTCGCCTGCCTGTGAAAGCATCTGGTACGCATGCGGCCTGTTCCAACCCATTTCCTTTAGCCATGAAATCAATTCACACCATGCAATGCGCGCAGCGTCCTCCAGCGGGCGGACGCTGCCGACCGCCATGTAATGAGACGGGCTTTCGATTCTCGGGGAAGTGGTGTTCATATCCTTCATGATATCGATGGAAAGCGTTATTTTGCCCGGCACCTCTATCGCGGCGCCGCAGATTTCGCCGTCGCCCTGCCGCGCGTGGCAGTCGCCGGTGAAAAGGTACGCGCCTTTCACAGCCACCGGAAGATAGACCGTGTTCCCCGCCTTCACGTCGTGGACGTCCATGTTTCCGCCCTGGCAAAACGGTACCGCTGTGGAAATTTCCTCAAGCTCCGGCGCTGTCGCCATCGTACCCATGAACGGGGAAAGGTCAAACGAAAGGTACGGGTAACGCGGGTGGTATGCCCGCTTTTCGTCTATCACGTATTTGAATACCTGCTCTTCCAGCGCTTGGTACGGCATGCCCTGAAGCGCGCCGTGCGACGGGAGGATTCTGCCGATTCCGTAATCCCTTGTAATCTCAATCGAATAGATGTGCACCGCGATCGTGTCGCCGGGCTTCGCGCCGTTCACATAAACCGGGCCGGTCTGCGGGTTCGGGCCGGGCCGCTCAATGCGGGAGGGCAAATCCGTCTCCTCTTTGACAAGCCCGCCGAATGCGTCCTCGGTGTACATCTCGAAAATTTCCCCCGGATTGACCGCCGCGACAACCGGTGCGTAACGCGAAAACAGATAGCTGTATTTTCCTTCCTGACGTATGGATTGCATCGTAACCTCCCCGTTTTACAGATTGCCGGGGCCGAAGCTGTGCGGCAAAAGCTCGTCCAGCGTGTGCTCCGTATAGCCGCCCGCATTGTCTGTCGCGATGAGTATCCGAAATCTGCCGGGGTCACAAAATTCACGCATAACCTGACGGCACACGCCGCACGGGAACGCCTGTCCCGGTTCCTTATCCTTCGCCCAGCCCGCGACGGCGATGGCGGAGAATTCTCGTTCCCCTTCCGATACGGCCTTGAAAAACGCCGTGCGTTCCGCGCAGTTTGTGGGGCTGTAACCCGCATTCTCGATGTTGCAGCCGCGGTAAACCCTGCCGCCCTTTGTGAGCAGCGCCGCGCCCACCATAAAGCTTGAGTAAGGCGAATAGGAGCTTTTTCTCGCCTCGACCGCTTCCTTTACCAGACCTAAGTTATCCATGAAGAACACTTCCTTTGAAAGGTGATATATCTATCACTATAACATACCGGCTTAACGGAGTCTATCTGCATATGAAACAAAATGAGATTATTAACGTGTTGTAAAGAAAAAGTTAACGCATCCTTGACAGAATCCCGCGATGCTTTTAGAAAAACTATGACCCGTTACCGAAATCAAAGATTTCGAACGGGTGCCCCAGAACCTTGAAACATCAAAAGGCGACGCTTTGCGCCGCACGCGGCTTCGCCGCTTACGAATTGCAAAACAATTCGCTTTTGTGTTATAATAACCTCACCCGTTAGCAAAATCAAAGATTTTGAACGGGTCCCGAGAACATTGAAACATCAAAAGGCGGGCGCTCCGCGCCGCACGCGGGCTTTCGCCCGCTAACAAAACGCTTCGCATTTCGCTTTTGTGTTATAATAACCTCACCCACTAGCGAAATCAGAGATTTCGAGCGGGTACCCGAGAACATTGAAACATAGTTTTAAGGAAGAAAATTATGTTATAATGTATAACGGTGGGTAGAAAACGCGTTTATATAAATGCAGGGAAGGAGGCTCCCCTTGGAAAAACGAAAACTGATTATTGATACCGACTGCGGCAGCGACGACGCCGTAGCCATCGCGATGGCGATGCGCGAGCCCGGGGTAGAGGTACTGATGTTTTCCGCCGTGTGCGGCAACGTTTCAATGGAGCAGGCTGTCCGGAATACGCTGACGGCGCTGGAATATGCCGATACTTATTTCCCGCCGGTTTACGAAGGCTGTGCCGTCCCGCTGCTCCGCAAGGCGGCGTTCGCGCATGAAACCCACGGAAAGGACGGGCTTGGGGATTTGGGCTTTGCCCCGAAAAGATTAAAGCCGTCCGAAGGCAATGGTATTCTCAAAATGCTTGATTTGCTGCGGGAATCGAATGACGGCGAAATCGAGATTGTCGCACTCGGCCCTTTGACGAACCTCGCCGTTGCGCTTATGCTGGACCCGGATACCCTGCGCCGCGCAAAGCGGATTTCCATTATGGGTACGGCCGGGCTTGGGCGCGGCAATGTGACTCCTGTCGCCGAGTTTAACATCTGGCACGACCCCCACGCCGCGAAAATGCTGCTTGATTTCGGAATGCCGCTGTTGTTTATCGGGTGGGACGCGTGTCTTGGCGACGCGGCTTTTGAAGAGCATGAGCTTGAAAAAATGAAAAATACCGGCGAGCTTGGGAGTTTCGCCGTGCAGTGCAACCGCCAGATTATAAAGCTGAACAAGGCCCGTTTCGGCAGGGTTGTCATTGATTTTGCCGACCCGGCTGCCATGGCTGCGGTTTTGTGGCCGGACTGCATAAAGGTCTGCGCCGAATACTCCTGCGAGGTGGAGACTATGCCCGGGCCCGCCTGCGGCATGTTTATCATCGACCAAAACCATGAATCCGGCAGAAAGCCCAACGCCGCGGTATGCTCGCAGCTTCACGCGGAGCTTTATAAGGATTACGTTTTCAGGGCGCTTTCAGGGGAGCTTCTTAGGTAGACCTGCCCGCTAGCCCTTACGCGGCGGCAACGAAAATCCATTTACAATTTTTAATTAATCAGAGCACTAGAGTGTTTTTTGAGATCAACCCACGTTGTTATTTTGCTAAGTTTTACGTCTTTTGGACTCGTCATTCTCACCGGGCGAAAGCCCGCTTTCGTCCTCATCGTCCAAAACCCATCAAAATTTTAGGCAAAAGCATGAACGGGAACGATTTTAAAACACACCCCGGGCTCTAAATTTACTGAGGAGGAACATTTCTAATGGCGGAAAAAAAATATTCCATTCAAACCGACTTCACGATGCTGGCGATGCTGCTTATCCCGATTTCAGTTGCGGTCAGCGTTGTTGCGGGGCAGATTGCCCTGGCGCTCAAGCTGCCGGTATACCTTGACACAATCGGCACTGTTTTTGCCGCGATGCTGTGCGGCCCGTGGGTCGGCGGCGCCGTGGGGCTGATTACCAATCTCATCATCGGCATCTCCGACCCCATCAGTATGCTTTATGCGGTTGTTAACGTCGCGGTCGGTCTTGTTACCGGCTTCTGTGCCCGCAAGGGCGGCTTCTCCATCCAGGGCGGGTTCTCCGCCGGTTGGTGGAAATGGCTGATTTCCATCGTCCTGATCGTATTTGCCTCTATTGTCACGTCCGCTCCAATCACCGTTATGCTTGGCGGTGTAACAAGCTCCGGATCTTCTCTGATTGTCGCGGTTTTACTTGCGTCGGGCGCCAACATCTGGGAGGCGGTTATCAGCGCCGAGTTGTATACCACCCTTCTGGACCGCATCATCGCCATCTTTTTCACATATCTGATTATCAAGGTTATCCCGGACAGAACGCTGATTAAATTTACCCTCGGCGGACACTATACCAAAACCGAGGAAGGTTAAACAACAAGCCGGCTCCGCGAAAACTCCGGAGCCGGTTTATTTTAGGGAGTGTTTTCCGTGTGGCGAGAGAAGCTGAAGATTGTAAAGGCCAACCCTATTGCCGGGCTGTATCCCTTTACCAAGCTGTGGATGATGTGCCTGTATTTTTTTACCGTCGTTGTCATGGCGACCGCTACCATTCGCGGGTATCCCGTTTATATGCTGGTCCCGCTTGCTTTGCTGTTCGCTTTAACAGCCGCTACAGGCATCTTTAAAGGGTTTATAAATGTTTTCTCCAAGCTGTTCTTGCTTGCGGCCATCGTCCTTGCCGCGCAGTCACTGCTGTTTCCGGGCGCGGTGCTGGTCTGGAGCCGGCCGGTGTTCGGGTTGTTTACGCTTCGCGTTTACGAGAACGGGCTGCAAAAAGGCTTGTTTCTTGCCTTGAATATCCTCAGCATCGGTGGCATCTTTATCTGGTTCTTCCAATGCACCCACAACAAGGAGATCGTATGCGCCTGCGAGAAAAGGGGAATGAGCCCCAAGGCGGGGTATGTCCTGCTTTCGACGCTTCAGATGATTGCGGTTTTGCAGCAAAGCGCAAGGGTCATCATGAGTGCGCAGGAGGCCCGCGGCGTGGAGACAAAAGGAAATCTGATGATACGCGTAAAGGCGCTCATGCCGTCGTTGATTCCGCTTGTTCTCGGCGCGATTCATAATACGGAGGAGCGTGTTCTCACACTGGAATCAAAAGGCTTTACCGCAAAATGCCCGAAAACGCGCCTGTTTGACGTAGAGCCGAACGGCAAAGAGAGAACCGCGATGACGGTCGCGGTTCTCATCACTGCACTGCTGGCCGGATGGAGGATATCGCTATGGGTGTTGTAATCGAAATGAAGGATGTCACATACACATATCCTCTCTCAAAGACGCCTGTTATCCAAGGCGTCAGCCTGAAGATAGAAAGCGGGAGATTTTACGGAGTCATCGGAGAGAACGGTTCCGGCAAGACGACCCTGTGCAACCTTATCCGCGGGTTCGCCCCCGGGTTTTACAAGGGTGAGCTGAAGGGGCAGGTGCTTGTCGAAGGCAAGCCCACCATCGAATACGGCGAGGGGGAGCTTTCTCTTCGAATCGGATATGTTTTCCAAAACCCCTTCAACCAGATTTCAGGCGTAAAGGACACCGTATTTGAGGAAGTCGCGTTCGGCCTTGAGAATTTCGGCGTTCCCGCCGATGAAATCGAGGAGCGCGTCGTAGAGGTCATGAAGCTTACAAAAATAGAGGAGCTTGCCGAAAAGAATCCGTTCGCGCTTTCTGGCGGGCAGCAGCAGCGCGCGGCTTTGGCGTCGATTATCGTGCTGGAGCCGGATATCCTTGTCATTGACGAGCCGACCTCCCAGCTTGACCCCGAGGGGACGGAAAGCGTCTTTGAAATCATTTATGAGATGAAAAAGGCGCGGAAAACGATACTTTTAGTGGAGCATAAAACCGACCTGATTGCGGAATACGCGGACGAGGTTTTTGTAATGAGCGGGGGGCGTATCATCAAAAACGGGCTTACACAGGACGTTTTAAGTGACATGTCCCTGCTTGAAAGCGGTGTGCGGCTGCCGCGGATGGCGCTGCTCGGAAGCGAGTTGCGCGCGCGCGGGCTGCAATTGCCGTATATCCCGGTAACGGAAAAACAGGGCGTGGAGCTGCTCCGCGATTACACAGGGAGGTAAGCCGCATGCCGTATATCCAGTTAAAAGACGTATCGTTTACTTATTCCAACGGGTTTGTCGCGGTTGACGGCCTCAATCTTTCGATAGAAGAGGGCGAAAATGTCGCGATTATCGGACAGAACGGTGCGGGGAAAACCACGGCTGTCAAGATGATAAACGGCCTTGGCAAGCCGTCGGGCGGCATTGTCATGGTCGGCGGTATGGATACCAGGGACTACACGACCGCTCAGATTTCCCGCGTGGCGGGGTATGTGTTCCAGAACCCCGACGACCAGATTTTCCACTCGACCGTACTCTCCGAGGTGGAGTTCGGGCCGAAGGTCTTGCAATTCGACGAGGAAAAGAAAAAGCGGCTGATTAACCACGCGCTTGAGGTTACCGGGCTTTCCGGGCAGCGTGAAACAAACCCTTACGATCTGCCGCTGTCTATCCGAAAATTTATCACGATTGCGTCCATCATCGCGATGGACAGCAAGGTCATGATTTTTGACGAGCCTACCGCCGGTCAGGATTTGCAGGGTGCGCGCCGCCTTTCCGGGATTCTGAAAAGCTTGCATGAACAAGGGAAAACCGTGATTACGATTACCCACGACATGGAATTCGTCGCGGAGAATTTCTCCCGCGTCATTGTCATGGCGAACAAGAAGATTGTGGCCTCCGGCACGCCGCGCGAAATCTTCTGGGATTTCGATGCGCTTCATGAGGCCATGCTCAGGCAGCCGTATGTAAGCAGGCTTTGCCATGCGCTCGGGCTGCCCGGCAATATCATCCATATGCGGGATGCCGTCGATGCGATTGCGGACAGGGCGCGGTTGAAGGAATAACCCGGCGGCTTAATTTTTCAAGCCGCCGGGTTTACTTGTTATTCTATCTTAACAGAGGTTAGCTCCGCTTCCGCGGTTTCCTCCATATACCGTATGATTTCATCAAGCATGTTTTTGGCGTGCGCATATTCGCCCGATACGACGGCGACGCCCAAGGTCAGGGTTTGATGCATATCCTGCGTGCCGACCTCCGCGATCGAGACGTTGAATTTGCGCCGCGTCTTGTCAATGATAGAGCGCTTGATCATACGCTTTTCCTTGAGTGAGTGCGCGTATGGTATGAGAAAGGCGAGTTCCGCCGATATCACAGTCATTTGCTTCTCCTACTTCGGTTCATTCCCGTCTTGTGCGGCTTCCGTTTGCTGTGGCTGCTGCGCCATATATGTGGCAAGCTGCCGGTTTTGGTAATCCAGCATTTTCGCGGCGCGTTTTTTACCGGAGCGCCTTACACAAAAAACAATGATAAATACAATCAGGCCAAGCAGAATCAGGAATGGGAAGGTCGCCACAATGAACACGATAAACCCTTGCGTAAACGCAGTGAAGCTTGTAACCGAATCTGAGAACGCACGTGAAATCCGCTCGCCGAACGTTACCGGAACATCCCTGACAGGCTCGTATTTTACAACCTCAAACAGCGAAATATCCACGGTGGACAGCCTGACGCTGTTGTCCATCCGCCTAAGCGCCGATGTCAGGCTTTCGATTTCGTACCGCACGTTCATAAGCTCTTTTTCCACCAAAAGCAGGGTCTCAAGGTCGGTGGCGCCTTCCAGCATTGACAACAGCCGTTCCTCCTGGATTCTCAGTGAATTAAGCCTTGCCTGACTGTCGTAATAGCGCTCGGTAATATCATCAACGTATTGCTCGTTGCTGATGATATTGAAGTCGTTTCCGCCAAGCGAGCCCACAAACGCGTCAAGATTCTCAGCCGGAACGCGGATTGTAAACGACGCGGTGCGCATACCGCGTTCGCTGTACATGTCGCGCCCCGAAACGGAGCTTCGTTCAATGAATCCGCCAAAGCGCCCAACCGCGCCGCTTATATATTCGATGCCGCTGTCAAAGGAAACCGTCTGTATCGTGAGGCGGGCATTCTTGATGATTTTGCGCGCGTCCAGCACCGTCTCGACCTCCGGCCCCGCGATGCCCTCGTCGGGCGGGAGCGGCTCCGGGCCGGGGTGCATGGCGATTTCATAAACGGAATCATTCGCCGCCATGTCGTAATCACCTGCGGCGGCGGCCGCTTCGGAGCCTGTCATGCCGCCCGCATCCGAAGACCATAACTCAACATCATCATGGGCCTCATAGGCTGCCGGAGCCGATTGCGGTGCGGCAGGCGCGTAACTGCTCCCGGCGCAGCCCGCAAGCACGGATAAAACAATCAGAATTGATAAAACATATAAAAGTAAATTTTTCATAAATGCCTCCAATTTTTATAGTCAATACTTAAGTGTTATTTATTCCCCATTTTTTTGCAGGCAATTAAAACCGTAACCGGATTTTAATATCTATGTCATAATTTATAAATTCCCCGGGGAACGGCATAACATACCATTCCCCGGGGGATTTATACTTAATCTGCGGTTATGTTGAATGGTGAGGCCTTTAAAACCCTTTTTTCATTATTGTATATATCAAGACGGCTCGGATTTCAAGCTGGTATAGGTGGATGCGCTGGGTGTAACGCATCTGTGGCAGCGGATTGAGTCAACGACGGGGAAACAGCGGCTCCTATGCGTTTAAAAATGTTTTACTAAACGAAGCACTAAAAATCCATAAGACATGTCACTTGGATTATATCCCCAAAGCAATTGGGAAAACTGTCTGAGTCATAAGCTCAATATACTGTCGATAACCGCCTGCGCCGTGCCCATGTTCTTCAAAAATATGGATTTTTTTTCGCGGTGCTTCTATATCCCTGAACACATCTTCCATTAATGCTGCGGGTGTATTATAATCCAATCGGCCGGAAACAAAAAATACCGGGATATCATATCTAAGGCCTAAAGTACGCATGCCAAAATCTTCTAACATATATTTTGGCGCAGCTTCACTTACGAGATTGGTATGTCTTAAAAAGTATGTAAAACAAACCCGAACCCCTCGCCAACAGAAAATACCTGTTTCGATAGGTTCGGATTTGAATGGTTTGGTGCAGATGGCGAGACTCGAACTCGCACGAGCGTGGCTCACTACCCCCTCAAGATAGCGTGTCTGCCAGTTCCACCACATCTGCAGATTGCTTGCAGCTTAGCACTGCAAAAAAAATTATATCACTTCCCCCAACCGTTGTCAAGATTGAAAACTTGAATGATTTGTCCTCATGTGTTAAAATGTTGGCGTGTTAAAAAATATTAGAGTGGAGATCATTATGTATTTTAAACGGGCAATCCTTTTGTTGATTGTTCTTGTTTTGGCGGCGCTACCGTTTTCAGGGTGCGGGGGAGCGGGAGGAAACAGCACGAACCAAGATAAAGCGGTTGTGCGGCTTGGGGCGTTAAAAGGCCCGTCATCTTTGGGGCTGCTTCAAATTCTGAATAAAAACGACAGGAACGAATCCTTAAACATATACGAAGTTACGGTTGAGGGTGCGCCCTCCGATATTCAGGCGAGGCTTTTAAACGGCGAGCTTGACATCGCGGCGCTGCCGTCGAACCTTGCGTCGGTGCTGTACAATAGAACGGAAAAAAACATCAGAGTGATAGCGGTCAGTACGCTTGGCGTGCTGTACCTGCTTTCAACCGACGATACGGTGACCTCATTTGAGGATATCGAGGGCAGGACCGTTTATGCCACAGGCCAGGGCTCCACGCCGGAATATGTGCTTGATTACTTGCTTAGGCAAAACGGGCTGGAGGATAAAGTGGACGTGCAGTATAAAGGCGAGCACGCGGAGCTTGCGGCGCTTATGGCGTCCGGCGGCGCCGATACCGCCATGCTGCCGCAGCCGTTTGTGACAACGGTGATGCTACGCGACGACAGCATCAGGATTGTCGCAGACTTAAACGACGAGTGGCGCGAAGCCGCGGGCGCGGAGCTTGCCATGACGTGCATTGTCGTGCGTAACCGTTTTCTTGAAGAAAACAGGGACGACGTCCATAAATTCCTCCGAGAGTATGAAGAATCCGCGTCGTTTGTGAATACGAACGTTGAAAAAGCGGCTGTGTTTTCCGAAAAATATGACATCATCCCCGAGGCCGTTGCGAGAACCGCCATCCCGAAATGCGCGATTGTGTTTATAGACGGCGGCGACATGCGGCCTGCCATCGAGCCGTTGTTACAGGTTTTATACGACGCGAACCCCGGATCCATGGGAGGAGCTTTGCCCGATGACACGTTTTATTATAAAAAATAAAATTATTACCGGGCTTTTAGCGGCGGCGTTCTGGCTTCTGGTCTGGCAGGCCGCTTATATAAAGGTTGCGCAGGAGCTGCTGCTGGTATCGCCCATGCAGGCTTTCGCACGCCTTTTTGCCCTTGCCGAAACAACACAGTTTTGGATATCGGTGCTCGGCACCTGCCTGCGCGTGGTCGTTGGATTTTTGCTCTCGCTTGTAACGGGCGCCCTTCTGGCGTGGCTTTCGTTTTCCTTTAGGCTAATCCATATCCTGATTTCGCCGCTTTTCGGCGTGATACGCGCAACGCCCGTCGCTTCGTTTATCATATTGGTGCTGCTGTGGCTTAGAACCGATACGCTGCCGATGTTCATCGCGTTTTTAATGGTTGTGCCGATTGTTTGGGCAAATATTTCGGCGGGAATTTCGTCAACCGATCAAAGTCTGCTTGAAATGGCGAGGATATTCCGATTCTCACGCGGTAAAACCGCCCGGTGGATTTACGCGCCCGCCATCGCCCCGCACTTTATTTCGGCGTGCTCCGTGGGGCTTGGGTTCGCGTGGAAATCCGCAGTTGCGGCCGAGGTCATATGCTTACCGAAATACGCGATAGGAAGGCAGTTTTACAACGCGAAAATATACCTTGAAACCGCGGATCTGTTCGCGTGGACGATTGCCGTTATCATTTTAAGCGTGCTGATTGAAAAGCTATTCATCGGTGCGCTGAAAGGGATTCAAAAACACCATGCTTGAGATAAGAAACGCGTTTAAAGCTTACGGCGAAAAACAGATTCTTGAAAACTTCAGCTTGCGGCTGCCGGAATCGGGCATCGTTGCGATTTTAGGGCCTTCCGGCTGCGGAAAGACCACGCTGCTGCGCGTGATAGCGGGTCTTGAGAAGCTCGATGGCGGGAAGGTTCTCATGCCGGAAAGCGCGAAAATCTCCATGGTATTTCAAGAGGACAGGCTCTTAAACGCGCTTGATGTGCGCGGAAACGTACTGGCGGCGCTTAGTAATAAGGATTCGGACATGCGCCTTGCCGACGAATGCCTGTCGCGCTGCGGACTGCAAGATGTGGCAAAACAGCGTGTATCCTCGCTTTCGGGCGGGATGAAGCGGCGTGTCGCAATTGCGCGGGCCGTTGCGTTCGACGGCGATATCCTGCTGCTTGACGAGCCGTTTAAAGGGCTTGACGACGAGCTTAAAAAAACGGTGATGGATTTTGTTTTTGAAAAATCAGACAGCCGTCTGACGGTCTTTATCACCCACGATGCTGAGGAGGCGGCGCGAAGCGCAGGTACGGTTTTGCGGTTTTTCGGGCCGCCGCTTATGAAACGGGAGGATTGCGATGAAGTTTTCCGATAATGTCGCAAAGGTTATCTCGGCGTTAAACAGCGCGGGGTTTGAGGCGTATGCTGTGGGCGGCTGCGTGCGCGACAGCCTGCTTCTCAAAACGCCGCACGACTGGGATATTGCCACAAACGCAAAGCCGGAGCAGATAAAATCCTGTTTTTCAGGCGAAAAAACCATCAATACCGGAATCAGGTACGGCACGGTCACGGTCGTCATGGGCGGGGAAAACATCGAGGTCACATCGTACCGCATAGACGGTGGGTACAGCGACGGGCGCCGCCCTGATTCCGTGATGTTTACAGACAGCCTGCGGGATGATTTATGCCGCCGCGATTTTACGATAAACGCGCTGGCATACCACCCGGAGCACGGTATCGTCGATTACTTCGGCGGCAGGGACGATATCAACAACCGCGTGATACGGTGCGTGGGCGATGCCGGAACGCGCTTTTCCGAGGACGCGCTCCGGATTTTCCGCGCCGTAAGGTTTTCCGCGCAATTAGGGTTTGAGATTGAAACGAAAACCGCGGCTGCGATGGAAAAACTGGCGCCAAGTCTGAAAAAAATTTCGGCGGAGCGCGTATTTTCGGAGCTTTGCAAAACCCTTACCGGTGACGGGGCGGCTTCCGCGGTCAGCCGAAACACGCGGGTAATCTCTGAAGTCATACCGGAAATCACGCCGATGATAGGCTTTGAGCAGCACTCGAAATACCACCGTCTCGATGTGTTCTCGCATACCGTGAAGGCGCTTGAAAATTCGCCCGGTGATTTGACTGTGCGTCTGGCGGTACTGTTCCACGACATTGGAAAGCCTAATACCTTTACAGAGGATGAAAACGGCGAGGGCCATTTTTACGGGCATGCCGCTGAAAGCGCCCGGATAACGGAGGAAAGGCTTTCACGGCTTCGGTGCCCCGGCGACTTGAAAAGCCGGGCCGTGTACCTTGTAAAGCACCACGGCGACGAGATAAAGCCGGAACGCGCGGCGGTAAAACGAGTGCTTAACAAAATGGGCGAGGACACGTTGCGGCAGCTTTTAGCGTTAAAACGCGCGGATGTATCCGCGACAGCTTTTGATGTAAAGGGGATTACCTTGCTTCAAGCAATCGAATCTATCTTGGACAAGGTCTTGGCGGAGGGTGAGGCGTTTTCGTTAAACCGGCTTGCGGTAAACGGCCAAGATTTGATATCCATCGGATTTCAGCCGGGCAAAAAACTTGGCGCCGTGCTTGATATTTTGCTTGACGGCGTAATTGGCGGCAGTCTTGAAAACGAACGCGATTTGCTGTTAAGAGAAGCGAAAAAACACCGAGACTGTTAACAAAGTCAACAGTCTTTTGAGCGGGTATCCGATGCCCCCTCAATACTTTCCCGATTCCACGCAACCGGTGCGGGTCAAAGAATCCTCAGCGAAATAAATCCGCCTGCGGGAAATTACGAATATCGTTATTTGCAGATGTGTCTTCAACACGAAAGCACTTATCCAAATTTTCTGATTAGCTTGTACTAGATTGCAAGGGGTTTGTCATATACATTAGAAGTATGCTGATATTAAGGAGGAACGGCAATGCTTCGGACAAACCCGCGGAGAATGTCAGGCAGGCGCTATGCCAGGTACCTGGCGCACTATGCCAAAAAAAACAACGTGCTAATCATGCTTGCGGTCATTTTTATCGCGGGCGTTGCCGCCGGAACCTTTATGGCAAGGGCCGCCGGGGGCGAAACGATGTCGGCGGTTTTCCGCATGGTTCACGGCTTTATGGAAAACCGGCGCGAAATGGAGCTTTTACGGGGCGTTGTGTATACATCCGCATCGTCGCTTGCGTTTGTCGCGGTACTTTTTGTCTGCGGCTTTTGCGCCGTTTCGCAGCCTGTCGTGATATTCATACCATTTTTGCGGGGGCTTGGATTTGGGGTTTCGTCTGCGGCGCTTTATATGAGCTACGGCATGTCGGCGGCGGGATTTTTAGCGCTTTTGATTGTGCCCGACATGCTGATATCTTCGCTTGCCATACTGCTTTGCTGCCGTGAATCCCTGCGGCTTTCCGGAAATTTCTGGCGCATGATGCGCAAAAAAACCACAGACGAGACTTATCCTTTGAAAATTTATTTCGGGCGGTATACCGCGGCTGCCATCTTATGCGTGATTTCAGCTTTTTTAGAGGCCGCACTGTATTTTGCGTTTGCAAATCATTTTGTTTTAGGGTAAAATGTTGTATAGACTAACCAAGGGCCTGTATTTATAAATGAGGAGTGCTGCACCGGCGAGGAGTTTTTATGCCGGACAAGGCAATTTTTTGCGAAAATACTTTATGTATTTCAAGAAAAATTAATCCGGCACGGCGCAAAAGAGCCGCTGGGGTGGCGTTTCGAGTTATGAATATAGGTTCTAAGCTAAGGATGTTGATTTATGGCGGGGATTTTTGGATTTTTCGATTATACCAAGCCCGGAAAGGGCGTGGAAAAGGACGAGCCGCAAAAGCCGCGGTTCCTGTATTTCTGGGAGTTGTTTTTCAGGAAATTCTGGCGGCTTATCCAGCTAAACCTTTTATATGTGGCGTCCTGCCTTCTCATCTTCACAATCGGGCCGGCGACGGCGGGGTTCATCTATGTGCTGAGAAATATGGCAAACGAGCAGCCGGTGTTCCTTGTCTCGGATTTTTGGGACGGCTTTAAAAACAATCTCAGGCAATCCCTGGCGTACAGCGCGATTACGGTTGTGGCTTTGCTGATGCTTGTGGTATCCGCGCGGTTTTATCTTTTGAACCTTGAAAACGCGTCATGGATGTATGTCCCGTTTTCCATCTGCGTTTTGCTGATACTGCTGCTTGTATTCATGTCGTTTTACGCGATGCTCATGATTGTAACGCTTGACTTAAAGCTGTCGGCTATCTTGAAAAACGCGGTTATCCTGTCAATCGTATGCCTGAAAACAAATTTTATCACGCTGTTTTTCCTTTTGGTTCTCCTGCTTGCGGTCTATCTTTTCCCCGTGATAGGCGTTTTTCTGACAATATTGATTGTACCCGCGATGTGCGGCTTTATCATATGCTTTAATATGTTCCCGCTGATAAAAAAATACGCCGTCGACCCTTACCTTGAAAAGCAAAAGGCAGGGGAAGCAGGCGAAGACACGACATCTTCAAATGGGGAAGAGAATCAATAGTATCATGGCCGGTGTTTACACCGGCCTTATTATTTGGTTGAAAAAAAAAGAAAAAAATGTTAAAATGATTTTGTATGCAATAAACTAAGAAGTTGTGTTCATAAGTGAGAAATGCTGGAGCGGCGAGGGAATTTTATGCCGCGCAAGGCAAATTTTCGCGGGAATATTTTGTGTATTCCAAGGAAATTTAATGCGGCACGGCGGAAAATTCGCCGCCGATACGGCGCTTCGAGCTATGAACACGGCTTCTAAACAAGTCTGGAAAAGGGGAAGTTCCGGTTGGGGATTAAACGATGGAAGCTGCCTTTGGAAAGTACCGGCGAAATCGACAGATTATCGGATGAAAGCGGCTTGCCGTGGGTTTTGTGCGCGATTTTATCCGCGCGGGGAATACCGTCTATAGAGGGCATGGAGGCTTTTTTGTCCGGCGACGTCATGATTGAAGACCCGTTTGTTATGGCGGATATGCACAAAGCCGTGTCACGCGTGTTGGAAGCGATGGAAAACGGCGAGCGCATAGCCGTTTACGGCGACTACGACTGCGACGGGCTGACCGCGACGGCGCTGTTAACCTCCTACCTGCAAAGCGCCGGCGCAGACGTGATTTACTATATCCCGAGCCGCGAAAAGGAAGGGTACGGGCTGAACAATCCGGCGATAGAGATGCTGAAAGAGCAGAAAACCGACGTTATCATAACGGTTGACAACGGCATCTCGGCCCATCATGAGGTGGAATTTGCAAACAGCCTTGGCATTGACGTCGTCATAACCGACCACCACACGCCGCGCGAAACGCTGCCGGATGCGGTTGCCGTCGTGAACCCGCGCAGACATGACTGCAAAAGCGCGTTTAAGGATTTGGCGGGCGTCGGGGTTGCTTTTAAGTTTATCTGTGCACTTGAAAACGCGCACCCGCTTGAGCTTTTAGAATATTACTCCGACATTGCGGCGCTTGGCACGATCGCGGACGTCGTCCCGCTTTTAGGCGAAAACCGCGCGATTGTAAAGCACGGGCTTTCGCGGCTTTTGGACAGCGGAAGGCCCGGCATTGACGCGCTGATTGCGGTAAGCGGGCTAAAAGACCGGGAGCTCAAATGCGAATCCGCGTCGTTTAGCATCATACCGCGGATAAACGCGGCGGGCAGGATGGGCGTCGCCGACGACATCATCGAGCTTCTTTTGACGGACGATGCGGCCTATGCCGGGGAAATTGCCTCGGAAATAAACGAAAAGAACGATATGCGCAAAAAAACCGAAGAAGAAATCATGCTCGAAATCGACGGGATTTTGCGCGAAAACAGGGAAATACTAACGAAACGCGTGATTGTGGTAAGCGGCGAAAACTGGCACCACGGCGTCGTCGGGATCGTAGCCGCGAAAACCATGGAAAAATACGGCAAGCCGTGTATTTTGCTGTCTGTGGAAGGCGATACGGCAAGGGGCAGCGGCAGAAGCTTTGAGGGCTTTTCGCTGATTCAGGCAATCACTGCTTGCAGGGGGCTTCTTACAAGGTTCGGCGGGCATACGCTCGCGGCGGGGCTTACGCTGCCCGCGTCGTGTATCGGGGCATTTGAAGCGGAATTGCAGGAATACGCACGCGAAAACCACCGCGTCATGCCGGCCGCCGCATTAAACGTAAGCTGCGTGCTGCCTATGGAGCGGTTCACGGTCGGGGAGCTGTCACAGCTTTCACTGCTTGAGCCGTTCGGCGCGGCAAACGAGGCCCCGCTTTTTATGCTCGAAAAGCTCACAATAGAGGCTATCTACCCGACAGCGGACAAAAAACATATACGCATCCGGCTTTGGGGCGGCGGATCACCTTTTTACGCCGTATACTTCAGGATGAGCGCAGCTGATTTCCCTTACGGAAAGGGCGCCGTCGTCGATGTTGTCGCGGGCCTTTCGGTGGAGGAATATAACGGAAAGCCGCAAATCTCCGTGAAGATACGCGATGTAAGGCCCGCCGGCGTAGTTCAGGACGACATACTCGATGCGAACCATATCTATTTCACGCACCTTCGGCGCGAATATGGCGATATCCCGCAGATGGCAAGGCTTTTGCCGGAGCGCGGCGACCTTGCGGCAGTGTACCGGTGCTTACGGAAATCCGGCGGTCACAGTCACGGTACGGCTCCGCTTTATTATCAAATTATGGACGGCGGCATAGACTACTTAAGAATGCTTATGGCGCTTGACGTCATGGAGGAATTAAACATCATCGAGCGTTCGGCTTCGGACGGCGCAATATCGCTGATTCCCGACCCGCCGAAGATCGATTTGGAGGATTCGTTAATATTATCCGATTTAAAGGCAAAAATGCAGGTGAGCGGCAATGGTTGATTTTGACGGTTTAAAGCTTGTTTTGCAGGCGAACAGAACCACTTACGATTTTCCCATGATTGAAAAAGCATACCGGATTGCGGAGGAAGCACACCGCGGCCAGCTGCGCAAATCCGGCGACCCGTATATCACGCACCCGCTTGCCGTGGCTGAAATCCTGGCGGAGCTCGGCATGGACGGGGATTGTATTGCCGCCGCCATTTTACACGATGTCGTCGAGGATACCGACATCGCGCTCGTGCAGATTAAAAAAGAGTTCTCGCCCGAAGTCGCAGCGCTTGTCGACGGCGTCACAAAGCTCGGAAAGATACCGTTTTCGTCGCGCGAGGAACAGCAGGCCGAAAACATCCGCAAAATGCTCCTTGCCATGTCGAACGATATCCGCGTCATGATTTTAAAGCTTTCCGACAGGCTGCACAATATGCGGACGCTGGACTTCAAAACCGAGCAGAAGCAGCGCGACACCGCCCTTGAAACGATGGAGGTCTACGCCCCGATTGCCCACAGGCTCGGTATCAGGCAGATACAGGAGGAGCTTGAGGATATCTCGCTCAGCTACCTCGACCCTGTGGCGCATAAAGAGATCGAAACGCTGCTTGCAATGGAAAAGGACGAACGCAACAGCTTTTTAAAGATGATAAAATCGAGGATTGAGGGGCGGCTTTCGGCGGAATATCAGAATATTCAGATAGACGGGCGCGTCAAAAGTATTTATGGCCTCTACCGCAAGGTGTATGCCCAGGCCCGCGCGTTTGACGAGATATACGACATCTATGCCGTCAGAATCATTGTGAACACCTTAAACGAATGCTACAATGTCTTAGGCGAGATACATGACATGTTCCGCCCGATTCCAAGCCGCTTCAAGGATTATATCTCGACGCCCAAGCCAAACATGTACCAAAGCCTGCACACCACGGTCATAGACAAGGAGGCCGTGCCGTTCGAGGTTCAGATACGCACGCGGGAAATGCACAATACGGCGGAATACGGCATTGCCGCCCACTGGAAATACAAGGAGGGCGTGGAGGGCAAGGACGCGCTGGACGAAAAAATCGCGTGGGTCCGCCAGCTCCTTGAAACGCAGACCGGCACCGTCGACGCGCATGAGATTGTCGGCTCCATCAAATCCGACCTTGCCGCCGAGGAAGTATTTGTTTTCACGCCGAAGGGCGACGTCATCACCCTGCCGGTAGGCGCGACGGTGATAGACTTCGCGTACGCCATCCACTCAGAGGTCGGCAACCACATGATCGGCGCGAAAATCGACGGGCGCATGGTTTCGCTCGATACCAAGGTGCAAACCGGTATGATTGTCAATATCATCACCACCAACACGCCCGGCCACGGCCCCAGCCGCGACTGGATCAGTATGGTGCGGACAGCGAGCACCCGCAATAAAATCAGAAGCTGGTTCAAGAAGGAAAAGCGCGACGAAAACATCGCGAACGGCAAAGCGGAGCTCGAGCGCGAATTCAGGCGGCATAACCTTTCGATTACGGCGGAAAACCTGCCTGAATTCTTAAATAAAATCGCGAAGAACCACCACCTGAATTCCATCGACGATTTTTACGCCACTATCGGCTACGGGGGAATCCTGCTTTCAAAGTCCATGCCCCGCATCAGGGACATGTATATGCGGCATTACAAGACCACCTCCGAGGAGGAAATGCGCAAGCAGCTTGAAAAAACGGCGTCGCACCGAAGCAAAAAGGCGTCGAGCGGTGTGATTGTCGAGGGCCTTGACGGCTGTCTGGTAAAGTTCTCAAAATGCTGCAGCCCACTGCCCGGAGACGAGATTACAGGGTATATTACACGCGGGTTCGGCGTATCAATCCATAGAAAGGACTGCGTGAACGCGACGGGTACTGAGAGGGACCCGGCGCAAAGCGAGCGGTGGGTTCAGTGCGAATGGGCTGAAAAAATAGACGGTGAGCGGTTTAAATCGACAGTCGATATTTACGGCAAAGACAGGCCCGGCCTGCTTGTTGACGTCAGCATGGCGCTTAACAACATGCGCATTCCGGTGTATTCGCTGATTGCGCGGGAACAACCGGACGACGCCACGGGAATACAGATTACGTTCGGCATAAGCGATTTGGCGCAGCTTCAGCACATCATGTCGAGCCTTTCTAAAATCGGCGGGATAAACCGCGTGGAAAGGACGGTTCAGTAGCTTGAAGATTGTACTGCAGCGCGTGAAAAGCGCGGGCGTTTCCATAAACGGCGGCGCTTTTTCGACAATCGGGGAAGGGCTTGTGCTGCTTGTCGGTATCAGTGCGCGAGACGACGAAAAGACAGCGTGCTTTATGGCGGAAAAAGCTGTAAATCTGCGCATTTTTGACGATGAGGACGGAAACCTCAACCGCTCTGTTTTGGACTGTAATGGCGAGTGCCTTATCATATCGAACTTCACGCTATACGGCAACTGCCGAAAGGGGCGCAGGCCGTCGTTTGCAGAGGCCGCGCCGAGAAGCCTTTCACAGCCGCTTTATGAATTTTTCGTAAAAGCCTTGCGCGATACGGGAATCCAAACTGTCCTTGATGGTGAATTCGGCGCAGATATGCAGGTGAGTATCCTGAATGACGGCCCGGTCACCGTTATCCTTGACAGTGATGAGATTATGTGAAAAAATATGAACGACAGCCTGTTAGGCTGTGTGAACTGAATGTGAGCTTATGTCCACATTCGTTCACATCATATGTAGTTCACACCATAACGAAGTTATGCCTAATGAAAGGAGCTGATTTTTGTGAATATCGCGAACATACCGGTTGGGTTCCTTGGGACGAACTGCTATATCGTAAGCGTAGACTCAGGCGCCTGCGCGGTCATCGACCCCGGCGCGCAGCCTGAAAAAATCATCACTTATCTTGACGGCAAGGGGCTAAAGGCGGAGTATATCCTGCTTACACACGGGCACCACGACCATATCGGCGGCGTGAAAAAGCTGATGGAGGCGTACCCGGACGCAAAGCTTCGCATCGGCGAAAACGACATCGAAATGCTTGACGACACAAAAAAAAGCCTTGCGCTCGACCGCTACGACGAATCGGAGCATTTCCTGCTTGAAAAGGCGGAGCCCTTGCACGACGGCGACGAGCTGACGCTTGGCGATTTAACAATCCGTGTTGTGGCGACGCCCGGGCATACAAAGGGCGGAGTCTGCTACGTTTGCGACGACGCCATCTTTTCGGGCGACACGCTGTTTCGCGGCGACGTCGGGCGCTGCGACCTTTACGGCGGCAATTACGGGGCGCTGAAGGAATCGCTGAAAAAATTAACGGAGCTTGACGGAGATTACGCCGTTTATCCCGGTCACGGGGCGGATTCGACGCTTGATTACGAGCGCAAGAACAACATGTATATCGCAGAGGCGATGCAGTGATTTTAGGAATTCTTGGCCACGGCTTCGCCTATGAGATGGAATGTATTGTCAGGCTGTTTTTCCCGGGGAATAAAATAATTATTGTAAAGCAAAATAACATTACAGATGAAGATGTTGTGATCACGCAGGTATGTCCGGGAGCGGGGCCGATTGGAAATAAGCGTGAGCTTACCGTTCAGGTGCGGCTTGACGGCTTTGAACGGCTTGTAAAACAAGACGTAAACGCGGCGGCGTCCGACGAACTTTTAGAGCGGACGCTCGGAGCCATGCTGTTCGGCCTGCTCGCGGAAAAAACGGGAAAACGTCCGGAATGGGGTATACTAACAGGAATCAGGCCGGTAAGGCTCTGTGAAAAATGGGCAAGCAGCGAAAACCTTTCCGATGAAGGGATTTTCACGCGGCTTGTGGAGGATTACCTTGTATCGCCGAAAAAGGCGGGGCTGTGCCTGAAAACCGGCAAGGCACAGGAGCAAATCCTGAAAGGGAACACGAAAGACAGCTTCAGCCTTTATATCAGTGTGCCGTTTTGCCCCACGCGCTGCCTGTATTGCTCATTTGTGTCGTACACCGTCCAAAGGGACGCGAGGCTCGTGCCGGAATATGTGGCGCTTTTGTGTGAAGAAATCGCGTATACAGGCGAAATCGCAAGGGATCTGGGATTAAAGCTCAAGACGATCTATGTGGGCGGCGGCACGCCCACGGTGCTTTCGCCGCCGCAGCTTGGGGAAATATTAGGGACGGTACAGGCTTCCTTCGACATGTCGGGCGTGATGGAATATACGGTCGAAGCGGGCCGCCCCGATACCATCACAGGCGAAAAGCTTGCCGCAATGCGCGCCCACGGCGTTGACAGGATCAGCATAAACCCGCAATCCATGAGCGACGGCGTGCTGAAAGCAATCGGCAGGCAGCACGGCTCCGCGGAAGTTATCGAAAGTATAGAGCTTGCGAAAAAGGCCGGGTTTCGGTGCATCAACACGGATATCATCGCCGGGCTGCCGTCGGAAACCATGCAGAGTTTTGCCGAGTCACTTGAAAAGGTAACAGGCCTTACACCGGAAAACATCACAATTCATACGCTTACGGTCAAGCGGTCGTCAAGCCTGCGTGATGATTCCGACGCGTTTTTGAACACAAACCCCGAAACAGGCGCGATGCTTGCTTATGCGGAAAAAAGGCTTACAAAAGAGGCGTATGAGCCGTATTATCTTTACAAGCAGAAGGCGGCTGTGGATAACCTTGAAAACATAGGGTTTTCAAAGCCGGGACACCCGGGTGCGTACAATATTTACAGCATGCACGACACGCACACGATACTTGCCGCGGGGGCCGCCGCCGTATCGAAGCTTTGCTTTCATAAGAGCGGGGCAGAGCGCATCTTCAACTACAAATACCCGTCTGAATACATTAAAAATTTTAAAGACGTTTTAAAACGTAAAGGAGCCGTATATGCGACCGATCATACCGAAAAAGTATTCCCCGCTTCCGGTCAGGGAAATCATCAACATGGCAAAAAACGACCCGTATGAGCTTGTGCGCTCTTCCGAGGCGTATTATAACCAACAGGTTCTTGCGGCGGCGCATAAAATTGCCATGAACCCGGATTACAGGTTCGTGCTGCTTTGCGGGCCGTCGGCGTCGGGCAAGACGACTACGGCGCATAAGCTCAAGCACCGCCTGATGGGCTACGGAGCAGGGGCAAGGGTTGTGTCGATGGACGACTTTTTTATGGGCATAGAATATTACCCGAAGCTTCCCGACGGCAGCCCGGACATGGAAGCGTTCGAGTGCATAGACCACGACCTTTTGAACAAGTGTTTTCAGGGGCTGATGGAGGCAGGCGAATCCGAGTTCCCGATATTTGATTTCGCAAAGCAGGAAAGAAGCGGCAAGGTACACCATATGAAGCTTGGCAAAAAGGATATCCTCATCATGGAGGGCATACACGCGCTAAACCCCGAAGTTCTGAGCAATATCCCGCAAAAAAATATTTTCAGGATATACGTCAGCGTGCGCACCAAGTTTATCGAAGGGAACAAGACAATCCTTGTCCCGAAGGATATCCGGCTTACGCGGCGGATTGTACGCGACTATAATTTCAGGAGCTACTCGCCGGCGCAGACGCTGCAATCATGGGAGAACGTGGTTGCCGCCGAACGAATCAACATCGACCGTTACCGCGACGACGTCGACCTGAAAATCGACAACACGATTGATTATGAGGTCTGTATCTGGCACAGGCTGCTGAAGGGGCTTCTGGATTCCGTGCAGGAGGGCGATTACGACGAGCATCCGCAGGTGGAGCGGATATTTGAGGCGCTCACGCATTTTCCCGAGATAGACTACAAGCTGATACCGAGGAACAGCCTTTTGCGGGAATTTATCGGCAAGGATGTTTAGCTTATTTTTAATCCAAATATAATGCTTTATTAACAAAAAAACCTTGCAAGAATTACCATAAAAGGTTATACTATCATCAAATGATTCTATAAAGAAAAGAGGTAGACAGATGAGCAGGTTCGATGAGTTTGTAGATGAGTTTGTATTTATGGCGAAAAACGCCGCGGACGTTGCGAGCAAGAAAACCGGGGAAGTTGTTGAGATCGGCAAGCTGAAATACCAGCAGAAGCAGGCCGAATGGGATCTTGAAAAGGCATATGCCAAGCTTGGGGCGATATACTATGAGTCGCAAAATTCCCACGAGGACTTTAAAGACGCGATTTTTCTTGCCGGCAGCGAAATCGACGAGCTGAAAGAAAAAATCAAGCAGACCGAAGAATCCATACGCGCGTACCGCAAGCTGCAAAGATGCGACAAATGCGGGGCGGACAACGAAGTAAACGCTTTATTCTGCTCGCGCTGCGGCTCGCCCGTAAGCGACGCGCCGATAGACGCAACGCCGCCCGCGGAGCCGGATAAGGCCGGCGCGCCGATAGACGTAACACCGTACGCAGAGCCGGAGGATAATGAACCCGGCGCCCCTGTGGAAGTAGAATAGTTCCGACAGGCCCTAAAAAATAAGCAAAGGACGGCGGCTGGCAATCAGCCGCCGTCCTTTGCCGCTTCATCGCCGCCTAAAAATAAAATGATAATAACCGGCCCCGTGTCGGAAATATACATTTCCTCGGTTTGCTGCTGCGCCTCCTGTAAAATCGCGATCGCTTTTGTTATGAAATAAAACAGCGTTCGATACATCCCGGCATAATCAGGCATAATCGTACTTCCCCCTAATACCCGATATCAGGCGTTAATATGTCATACCCGATACCAGACATTGATATGTCCGCCAAGGCACTTGCGGTTTCAGGCAGGCCCGTGGCTTCAAGATGCTCATGATATGCCGGGATGATACACGCCTCCAGGTATTCCCGCGCCTTGGAATCTATCGGATGCGCGATATCGCGGTATATTCCGGTCTCATCCTTCCGGCTTGGCATGGCTACAAATAACCGGCCTGTGCTGTCTTTGATGACCTTGATGTCGTGTACCGTGAAGTCGCCGTCAAGCGTGATGGATAAAATCGCTTTCAATGTCGCTTCATGGAAAAGCCTTCTGATCCTGATTTCTGTGATGTTCACTCGTAGTCCTCCTAGTATTGTAGTGGACAAACAAAAAGGTGCAGATATGGAAATCCATACCTGCACCCGTAAGCAAACAGATACCCTGACAGCTTGCCAAAAGCGGAAGCTTGAGGTATAATATACTAGGTGTCGCGATTAAGCGATTGGCATGGAAGCTCTGGCTTCCCTGTCAGGGTCACGGTGGTAACGACACCGTGGCCTGCCTGCCTATTTTGTTTGTTTCACACATTATAACCCATAATTAGACAAGTTGCAAGAGGTTTTTTATAAAACAAGACAAATTATTGAAAAAGCGCCCCTTGACAAAAAGGCGGGCGGTTGCTTTTTTGCGTTCATGCGCAGTTCACACCATTGCGAAGCGATGTTCACGCGACAAACCGCAGTATTTGTACTACCGCAAGCTTGTCGCTGCCGCGACGGGCGTTACTTTGCAACGCGGCAAAGTAACCAAAACGCGCCGGGAGGGACACCCTCCCGAACCCGCCCATGTACGGCAAGCTTCTATGGGCTTATGTTCCCGAAATCGCGCGCGTGTAAGCTCGGTGCTACCGTCCACTGACGCTCTGCGGAGCTTTAAGATTTGCCGCGGATTTAAAGAATAAGGTATTGATATTTTAAATTTAAATCCGCTCTCTGACGCGCGCGGTACGGTTGAGGCGGCACGAGGAAACTGGTGCGGCGGTTCGATTAGCACGAAGAAAGCGCGCCGGTCTGATGACCGGCGCGCTTCTGCCTGTCATAATTTGTCCTTTCACTGTGTAGTTATTAGTAATGCTACTCCGCTCGTGAAAGGATTTGGTTCCCCGGTGAAACAACAAAGCTTTTTAAAAGGCGCGGCGGTTTTGACGGCGTCGACCATCGTCGTCAAAATCATCGGTATGTTCTATAAAATACCGCTTGGAAATATTCTCGGCGCTACGGGAATGGCGTATTTCATGGCGGCCTATAATATCTTTAACCCGATTTACGCGCTTTCCGTGGCGGGGTTCCCGAGCGCCGTGTCGAAGATGGTGGCGGAAAGCACCGCAAAACGCCGTTACCGCGATGCGAAACGTATTTTCCGCGCGTCCTTCGCCTTATTTGTCGTTACCGGCTTTTTAGGCTTTAGCGTGATGTCCTTGGGGGCCAAGCCGGCGGCGGAGCTGATTGGCAGCAGCGGCGCGTACCTTTCGGTCGCGGCGATGGCCCCCGCCATCTTCTTCTGCTGTATCATCTCGGCGTACCGGGGATATTATCAGGGCTTGGGGAACATGATGCCGACGGCGGCGTCGCAGGTGATAGAATCGTTTTTCAAGCTTGTGTGCGGCGTGACCTTCGCCGCCTTCCTGTTACAGCAGGGGATGGCGGGGTTCGACGCCACGGGAACGGTGTTCGGGCAGCCGGCCGGGACGCGCGCGGAGGCCGCCCTGCTGGCGATGCCGCGCGCGTCGGCGGGCGCGATACTCGGCGTGACGGTAAGCTCGGTTATCAGCGCGCTGTACCTTGCTGCGCGCCATCTGGCGTTCGGCGACGGCATCACGCGCGATATGATGAAATCGTCGCCAAAGCCGCAGAAAACGTCCGCCATCATCGGCAGGCTGGTTGTTTTCGCGCTGCCTGTATGTATCGGCTCTATTTTGACAAATATCACCGCGCTGATAGACGTCGCCACCGTCATGACGCGAATCGGCGCCGCGATGGATAAGGGCGGCGATATCATCATCGCCGCCCACCGGGGGCTTATCCCGCCTGAAATCGCAAGGGACGCCGTACCGCAGTATCTATTCGGGGCATACAGCTACTGTTCGTCGCTCTTTAACCTTGTGCCCGCCCTGACGATTCCGCTCGGCATTACCGCGCTGCCGCTGATATCCTCACGCTGGGCGCTCGGCGACAGGGCAAAGGCGGGGCAAATCGCGCAGTCGGTCTTAAAGATGTCGTCGCTGATTGCGATTCCCGCGGGGCTTGGGCTGTGCGCGCTTGCGGGGCCGGTGCTGGAGCTTCTGTATCCCGCAAGGGTTCAGGAGGCGGCAATCGCGGCGCCTATCCTGCGCTCGCTTGGCGTAGGGGCCGTTTTGGTCGGCGTGACGGCGCCGGTAAGCTCGGTGTTTCAAGCCGTGGGGCGCGCCGATATCCCCGTCAAGCTCATGGCGGTCGGGGCCGTGCTGAAAACCGGCGTGAATTATTTCCTGCTTGCCGTGCCGCGCTTTAACATAAACGCGGCGCCTTACGGGACGATCCTCTGTTATTTTTTCATCTTTACAGCCGGGCTGTTTTTGCTGCAAAATACGCTGCGGTTCCAAATCGATATGGCAAGCTCCTTTTTTAAGCCGTTGTTTTGCGGAATTATCTGCGCGGTTTCCGCTTTTGTGTCGTATGAATTTTTTTCCAGGTTATTCTCGGCGCGTGTTTCATGCCTCTTTTCATTGGTGATATCAGGTATTATTTACATGATTTTTGTGCTTTTTTTAAAGATAATTACTAAAAGTGAAATTTTATTGCTTCCAAAAGGAAAAAAAGTTGCAAAAATACTTGAAAAACTATTATTTTTAGGTTAATATGAGTTAGGTTTCATTTTTAAGGCTTTATTAAGCCCAATTTTTTCGGATGGACGTATACGATGGAGTTTCAGCGAAAGACCAAATATTCGATGAGCGACCTTTTGCAAATCATGCGGATTTTAAGGGCGCCGGACGGTTGCCCCTGGGACAGGGAACAGACGCATGAAAGCATCCGTAAAAATTTTATTGAGGAAACCTACGAGGTCGCGGAGGCCATCGACAACCGTGACGCCGGGCTTTTAAAGGAAGAGCTTGGGGACGTGCTGCTGCAGGTCGTGTTCCACGCGCAGATTGAAGACGAGCTTGGTGCGTTTACCTTCGAGGACGTCGCCGACGGTGTGTGCAAGAAGCTGATTGAACGCCACCCGCATATTTTCGGCGACACCCGGGCCGATACGCCGCAGGAGGTTTTGAGAAACTGGGAAGACATCAAGCAAAAACAAAAAGGCGCCAAAAACCAAAGCGAAGCGCTTTTAAATGTGCCCAAGACGCTGCCGTCGCTCATGCGGAGCGAAAAAATCCAGCAGCGCGCGGCAAAGGCCGGCTTTGATTATCCGGCGGTGGACGGCGCGTACAGCGACATGAAAAGCGAGGCCGCAGAGCTCTGGCAGGCGATCCAAAAGGGCGGCGGGGCCGAAGCCGGGGAAGAGCTCGGGGATTTATTGTTCTCCGTTGTGAATGTGGCCCGTTTTATAAAGGTTGACGCTGAAAACGCGCTTGAAAAGGCGTGCGACAAATTTATCCGGCGGTTTTCCAAGGTGGAGGAAATGGCAAAGGAACGCGGCATCGACATGCAGTCGGCCGGAATTGAATCGTTAGACAGCCTCTGGGCAGAGGTAAAAAATAAGGAATTATAATTTTGGAGGTATTGTATTATGACAAAAGCAGAGCTCATTAGCGCAGTCGCAGAGAAATCCGGTCTTACCAAGAAAGATAGTGACAAGGCAGTTTCCGCGGTAATCGATTCCATCACCGAGGCTCTTGTAAAGGGCGACAAGGTATCTCTCGTCGGATTTGGCACTTTTGAAGTGAAAAACCGCGCCGCAAGAAAAGGCATCAATCCCCGCACGAAAGAGCCCATGCCGATCCCTGCAAGCAAGCTGCCTGCGTTCAAAGCCGGTAAGGCCCTTAAAGAGTCTGTTGCTGCCGCGAAGAAATAGATTAATAATGCAGCCCTGTCGAGCCGCCCGGAACCGGGCGGCTCTATTGCTTTTAATTGTATGCAGGAGGTTTTACGACTTATGAGGCTTGACAAATATCTTAAGGTGACAAGGCTTATCAAGCGTCGCACCATCGCAAACGAGGCGTGCGACGCGGGACGCGTTTTCGTAAACGGTAAAATCGCGCGCGCGTCGCACGCCGTAAAAGAAGACGATATCATTGAGATTCATTTAGGGCAAAAACCGCTCAAGGTAAAGGTGTTAAAGGTTGCGGAGCACGCCACAAAGGAAACCGCCGGCGAACATTATATTGTCATATAACGGTGTGAACTGCACATGATGTGAACGAATATGGGCGCAAGTTCACATACAGTTCACACAGCCTGGCAGGCCGGCGTTCATGTTTTTTCAAATATATTGCGGTTGATTGGAGTGTGTTTTGAAACAGACATACTCTAAAGCATACGGGCTGTCCTTTTAGCATATAGATTAGTGAATCTATATGTTGGAGGAACAGCGAAATGGCCGAGGATAAACGCGTTTTGAAAATGCAGCATAACCTGATTATGGAAAACCGCAAAAACCTTACCGTTACCGGCGTGATGGATATCGACAGCTTTGACGAACAGACCGTGATTGTATTTACCGAGCATGGCGAGCTTACCATTAAAGGGCAAAATCTTCACATCAACAAAATCGACGTTGATACGGGCGATTTGCTGATGGAAGGCGAGATTGACATTATTTCCTACTCCGACAACCAGCCGCAAAAAGGCGGATTATTCTCCAAGCTGTTCCGTTAGTTTTATAAAAAACTCGCTTGGGGGAATGGCTTTGGGGATTTATCTTGAGCAGCAGGCGTCGGTCTTTTTGCTGTCCCTGCTGGTAGGCGCGGCGCTTGGAGTGCTTTACGATGTGTTCCGCATCAGCCGGGTCGCCTTTTACACATCTCCGGCGGTTGTCTTTGCCGAGGACGTGCTGTTTTTTCTGATTTGCGGCGTCACGACGTTTTTTTTCGGCCTCACGGTCATGGAAGGAACGCTCAGGGCGTTCCTGCTCATCGGGGAGCTCTTGGGGGCCGTTTTGTATCATTTTACGCTCGGCAGGCTTGTCATGCGTGTGGCAACGAAAATAATCGGGATAATCAAAGCGATATTCCGGTTTTTATTCAAATGGATTTTACGTCCGCTATGGCGGATTTTATGCTATATTATCGCGTTTATTGTTAAACCGTTTCGTATTTTGGCACATTTCTTTAAAAAAATATTACAAAATCTTAAATTTCGCTTGAAAGTAAGGCGCAAAGTGTTGTATAATCATTTTAATATACTTTTTTGGAAAAACAAGAAACGGCAGCGGGGACGCAGGAATGAAAAAACGCAGGGAAGCGGCGGCACGTAAAAACTTAATATTACGCATTTGTGTTTTTGCGTTTGTGGTTTACGCCGCTTTTATTCTCGTTGAAAAGCAGGCGGAAATTACCGCAAGCCGCCAGATGCTTGAGACGATGCAGCACAGCGTTGAAATGCAGCGGCTCAAAAATAAGGAGCTGGCAAGACAGCTTGAAAACGATATGGATGAGGAAACAATCGAGCGCATCGCGCGTGACAAGCTGGACTACGTATACCCGGACGAAATTGTGTTTTTTGATATTTCCGGAAGTTAGAACCTGTATTCATAACTCAAAGGACCGTTTCAGCGGCGAGTTTTCCGCCGTGCCGCGTTAATTTTCTTTGGAATACATAAAGTATTCCTGCAAAAAATTCGCTCGCTGCTCCGGCGCTTTTCGCTTATGAATACAGGTTCTTAGAGTAAACAGTTAGAAAGTTAAGAATTTCAAGGAGGAAAAAACCAAAATATGCAGCTTGAGGTAGGAAGTATCGTTGAGGGAAAGGTAACCAGCATTACGAAGTTCGGGGCCTTTGTGGAATTGCCCGGCGGTAAGACGGGCATGGTACATATATCCGAGGTCTCGCCTACGTATGTAAAGGAAATCAGCGACCACCTGACTGAAAACCAAGTCGTTAAGGTGAAAGTTTTAAACATAAGCGACGAAGGTAAAATCGGGCTTTCCATCAAAAAATGCATGGATGCCGCGACGGCGCCGCCGCCCGCGCGGAGGCCGCCGTTTCAAAGGAATGAAAATCGCGGCTGGCAGCCGAAAAAAACCATTCCGCAGGAAAATATGACGTTTGAAGATATGATGAGCAAGTTCAAGCAGGCAAGCGAGGACAAAATGTCCGATTTAAAACGCGGAAACGAAGTCCGCCGCTCCTCCCGCAGGGGACAGAGATAAACACTTGAGGCGCAGGACAGCGCCTCTTTTCATGCGCTTGGTATTATCAGGCGTACGTAGATAATTTATATACTGTGGAGGGAAGCATCATGGTCATGTTTTATTTTTCGGGTACGGGTAACTCAAAACACATCGCTGAGTTATTCAGTGCCAATATGAACGCCGCCTGTCATTCAATCGAAGAAGAGCGTGACTTCACAGAATTGGTAGAAGCCAACGAAACAATCGCTTTCTGCTATCCCGTGTATATGTCAAGAGTACCGAGGATTATGCGGGAATTTGTCGGCAAGTACATGGAATCGCTTGAAAGCAAAAAAGTGATTATATTTTGCACTCAAATGCTCCTTTCAGGCGATGGAGCGAGAGCGTTTGCCGTCTTATTTCCACGAAACTATGTAGAAACAATCTACGCAGAGCATTTCTTTATGCCGAATAACGTAACGAATGTGTTTATCCTGCCCGAAACGAGTGGTAAACTCATCAAAAAATATCTGCAATGCTCCGAGCGTAAAATGGGGAAAGTATGTAGTGATATTAGCGTCGGAAAAATCAAAAAGCGTGGGTTTAATGTCGGTTCACGAGCGTTGGGGCTGATACAGGGCGTGTTTTTATCGGCGGCAGAGAAAAAGGCTAATAATTCGGTCAAAATAACGAGCGATTGCACCAAATGCGGAATATGTGTGAAGGTTTGCCCTATGGATAATTTAGTCTACGAAAACGAAATTACGCATCGGCATAATTGCACGATGTGTTACCGCTGTATCAACAAATGCCCGCATAAAGCTATAACAGTGGTGTTCCATGGGAAAGTGAAAAAGCAGTACACGAGAGTATAAAGCATTTTCTACATTCGCTTTCGTCCCAAATGCAATTTTGGCATATAATACGAAATGAAAAGCGTGTGGCGCTTTAGCCCGCGCAGCAACGCGGGCGGCAATCCGGCATAGCCGGATTGATTTCAATATTGCAGCATCAAAAGGCGGCGCCGCCGCTTACGAATTATTTTGTAATTCGCTTTTGTATTATAAGGAGAACAATATGCTTTTTATAAACGCAAACATCCTGACAATGGATACAGAACCGATTGAGAACGGGTTTGTCTTGGTGAAAAACGGCAAAATCGCCGAAGCCGGCCGCATGGATAACCTGAAACTGCCAAGTACCGCAAAGCCTATAGATCTCGCCGGCAAGCTGTTGATGCCGGGGTTTATCGATGCGCACAGCCATCTCGGGCTTTTTGAGGAGGGGCTTGGCGTTGAGGGCGACGATTTAAACGAGGATACCGACCCCGTCATGCCGCATATCCGCGCGCTGGACGGCATCAACCCCCTTGACCGCTGCTTCGAGGAGGCAAGGAACAGCGGCACGACATGCGTGGTCGTGAGCCCGGGAAGCGCAAACCCCATTGCGGGGCAAATCTGCGCGCTGAAAACAGCCGGGCGCTGGATTGACGAAATGCTTGTGGCGGAGCCGGCCGCGGTAAAATTTGCGCTTGGCGAAAACCCGAAAATGGTTTACGGCAACAAGGCGCAAACGCCTGTGACGCGCATGGCGACGGTCGCGATTATCCGCGAGCAGCTTTATAGGGCAAGCCGTTATCTGGAAAGCTTACGGCGCGCGGAGGAAGACCCCGAGCTTGAAAAGCCCGATTTCGATGCAAGGCTTGAGGCGCTTGTGCCGGTGCTTGAGGGCAAAACCCGCGCGCATTTTCACGCGCACAAGACATACGATATTTTATCGGCGGTGCGGATTGCAAAGGAATTTTCGCTTGATTATACGATTATCCACTGCACGGAAGGGCATCTCATCGCGGATATTTTAGGGGGCCTCGGCGCCCGCGCAATATGCGGGCCGCTGCTCTTGGCCAGGACGAAGCCGGAGCTTGTGAACCTGTCGGGCGAGGGCTGCGGCATCCTGTCGAAAGCAGGCGTAACCGTGGCGATTTCCACCGATTACCCCGAAATGCCGGCGGATTTGCTCGCGGCTTCGGCGGCGTTTGCCGTGGCTGGCGGAATGGAGCGCATGGACGCGCTTCGCGCAATCACAATCAACGCGGCCCGCGCCGTGGGGCTGGAGGACAGGCTTGGCTCCATCACGGCGGGAAAGGACGCGGATTTACTCGTTTTTGGCGACGACCCGCTGAAAGTCGGCGTAAAACCGGAGGCCGTGTATATAAACGGCAAAAAAATATAATCATTTTAGCGAATCTTATGGCAAAAGAAAATTCTTTGTGGTATACTGATATGGAATGGACAGGTGAAGCCTGCCGGCAAAAACGAAAAAGGGGTTAACTGTATGAACATCAATATTACAGCGCGCAATACGACAATCAGGGATTCCTTTAAAAACAGCCTTGATAAAAAAATATCGAAGCTTGACCGCTTTTTTGACAATGAGGCTGTCGCGAACGTCACGGTAACAAACGAAAACGGCAGGGAAACCGTCGAGGTTACCATCAAGGCGAGCAATATGTTTTTCCGCGCTGAAAAAACAACATCGGACAGGCTTGACTCGCTTGACGTTGTAGTGGACGCGCTTTTCCGCCAGATTGTAAAAAACAAGAGCAAGCTTGAGAAGCGCCTGAAAAAATCGGCGTTTGACACGGGATATGCGAATGATTTTGTCGGCAGTGAGGACAGCTACAAAATCGCGAAATCAAAAAAATTCAGCGTAAGGCCGATGGATGTGGAAGAGGCCATCCTGCAAATGAACCTGATAGGCCACAGCTTTTACATGTTTAAAAACAGCGAAAGCGGCGACATATGCGTGGTTTACAAGCGCAACGACGACACCTACGGCTTGATTGAGCCGGAATAAACAGACCCTGGTCTTGTCGAAAGGAGGAGGATATGGCCTATGATTGGGGATTTGCATTGTCATACGTATTTATCCGACGGTTCGATGAGCATTGACGATTTAATCTTTTACGCGAAACGCGCGGGGCTTGACGTTATTTCGCTGACCGACCACGACACCATGGACGGCACCCAGCGCGCGGAGGTTTTGGGCCGCAGGTACGGCATTACGGTCTTACCCGGCGCGGAAATCTCGTGCTTCGACAACGGGCGCGGGCGAAAAGTCCATATCCTTTGCTATATGCCGGAAAAACCCGACAGGCTGCAGGGGCTTTTCGCGCAGATACTCGACAGCAGGACAAAAGCCGGCAAGCGGAGCATCCGCGCCGTCATGCGGTATTATCCGGTGACGGAGGAGCATATCCAGCGCTATACGCTGGGCAGCAAGTCCATTTACAAGGCGCATATTATCCGGGCGCTTTTGGATTTGGGGTACGACTGCCAAAGCCACGGGCCGTTGTATAAGGAATTGTTCAGCGGTAACGGCGGGCTGTGCGAGCGCCCGGTGGAATATCCCGACGTTTACGACGCACTTGAGGTCGTGCATTCGGCAGGGGGCATTGCGGTGCTTGCGCATCCCCCGGTTTACCAATCGCTTGAGATCATGACGGAGCTCGCCGAGAAAGGGCTTATCCACGGTGTTGAGGCGTATCATCCCGGCACAAACGGGGATGATTTAAATACGATTCTTGCGGCGGCAGAGAAATACGGGCTTATCACAACGGGCGGAAGCGATTTCCACGGTTTTTTAACCTCGTGCCCGAACCCGCTTGCCAGCAGCATTACGACAGAGGAGTCCCTGAACGCCATATACCAGCTTAAAAAATCAATGGCAAAAAAATAGGAGGGTTCGTCATGCGTATGCACGAAGACGAAGATATCAAAATCGCTCCAAGCTCTTTTTCCGAAAAAGCCCACATGATTGATTTGGGCGAGGAGGCCGCGCGCCAGTTTTTAGAGCAAAAGGAAAACGGCAACATCGAAAAGGCGCGGGTGCTCGGAAAAGCTTATGCCGATGATATTTTACATATTGAAAAAGGGCCGCTCAGGTCATCCGACAAGCCGAGGACGCAGCGGGAGCTGCATCATCAGATTGTTTTATATTCCTATATCGTAAACCGCGTCATCGCGGAGCATTCGCCGAACTCCATCGTGGCGCAGACATGCTTAAACGTGTTCTACACCGAGATTGAGGCCGTATCCAAGGAGCTGCACAAGCATATCAGCGACATGGCGGCATTTTCGCTTTACGTTTTATGCGAGCGCACGCCCAGCCGCACCGACGACCAGATTGGCGTGATTTACGCGCGGCTTTGCGATTTTGAAGGCGCAAGCGCCGTTATAGAGGAAGGAAACGACTTTTACAGGCGCGTTTACGACTATTGCTGGGATGAATTGATAGATATTAATTATATTGCTTGACAAACGTGCTGACATGTGATAAAATATGATGCATATATTTGAAACCTGTGAGCAGGAAGAGTAAGCAACGAAAACTGCGCAAAGAGAGCCGCCGCCGGTGTGAATGCGGTCGCAAGTTTGTTGCCGAATGGCCCTGCGAGGGTGGTACGAACAGCGTGATACAAACGCTTAGTAGCTGCCAACGGGAGTCCTGCCCGTTATCAAGGGGACGTGCATGAAGTGCATGTATTCAAGTGGGCCGAACAGGCCAATTTGGGTGGTACCGCAGGAGAAATTTCTCTTGTCCCATGTTTTATGGGGCAGGAGTTTTTTATATACTATTTTACAATTAAAAAGTAAAATAGTCTTGCGGATCTGTTTCGGTTGCCTTTTAAAATAAAAGGCGAGAAACAGACGCATCTAATATAAAAGGAGATGGTATTATGTCAAACATTCCGTACAAAATTTATTTATCAGAAGATGAAATCCCGAAAACCTGGTACAATATACGCGCGGACATGCCGGAGCAGCATGACCCGATGCTAAACCCCGGGACAATGAAGCCGGCGACACATGAGGAAATCTCGCAAATTTTTTGTGAGGAGCTGGCGCGTCAGGAATTCGACGAGACAACGGAGTATATCCCAATCCCCGAGCCAATCCGCGATTTTTACAAGATGTACAGGCCGTCGCCGCTGGTGCGCGCGTATTGCCTTGAACAGGAGCTTAAGACGCCCGCGAAAATCTTTTATAAATTCGAAGGGTCGAACACGTCCGGCTCGCATAAGCTGAACTCCGCGGCGGCACAGGTTTATTACGCGAAGCAGCAGGGCGTAAAGGGGCTTGCGACGGAAACAGGGGCAGGGCAATGGGGTACGGCGCTTTCGATGGCGTGCGCGTTTTACCAAATGCCGCTCAACGTGTATATGGTCAAGAATTCGGCGGAGCAAAAGCCGTACAGGAAAGCCGTTATGGAAACCTTTGGCGCGAGCGTTACGAAATCGCCGTCCAATACCACGGAGATCGGGCGGAAAATTCTTGCCGAGAATCCGGGTACAGGCGGCAGCCTTGGCTGCGCGATTTCCGAAGCCATAGAGTTCGCGGTGACACACGAAGGCTGCAAATACACGCTCGGCTCCGTACTGGATCAGGTGCTTTTACACCAAAGCGTAATCGGCCTGGAAGTGAAGGCGGCGATGGAAAAATACGATATTTATCCCGACATTCTTATTGGCTGCGCGGGCGGCGGCTCCAACCTTGGCGGTTTGATTTCCCCGTTTGTACGCGATAAGATAAAAGGGGAGAAAAACCCGTATATCATCGCGATTGAACCCGCGTCATGCCCTTCGCTCACGCGCGGGCGCTATGCATATGATTTCTGCGATACGGGCAGAATCACGCCGCTTGCGAAAATGTATACGTTAGGCTCAGGATTCATGCCCGCGCCAAACCATGCGGGCGGCCTCAGGTACCACGGGATGAGCCCGATTTTATCGAAGCTGTACCACGACGGGTTCATTGACGAGGCAAGAAGCGCCGCGCAGACGGACGTTTTCGAGGCCGCCGTGAAATTCGCGAGGTGCGAGGGCATCCTCCCCGCGCCGGAGTCGGCCCACGCAATTCGCGCGGCCCTTGACGAAAGCGAAAAATGCAAGCAGTCCGGCGAGGAAAAAGTGATTGTATTCGGGCTTTCGGGCACAGGATATTTTGACATGGCGGCGTACGCGAGCTACCACAGCGGAGATATGACGGATTATATCCCCACGGACGAGGAGCTTCAAAAGGGCTTTGATTCCCTGCCGCAGGTGCCGGGGCAATAAACGAAAAAACGAGAGTGTCAAGCTGGACACTCTCATTTTTCATCTAAATTATACAGCAAAACCGCTAAATTTCTGGGAAGTATTTCAGCATATCTCATAATCCCGGCAGCTTGTATTTTCGCGGCCAATGCATCCGTATAGGTCTCATCTTCTCTATGTTCAAGCAATTCCATTGTTTCTTCTTCCGTAAACGAAATACCTTTTACTGAATTGTTTTGTTTATTCTTTGGACAACAGTCTTGGCATTTCATACACCCGACAAGGCAGCTATGAACGCTCTTGTCAAGCCGGTCAGGAAACGCACCGCCGTATTCATTTATGGCTGTCAGGCATGTATCCGCATTTATAATGAGATGATTCAAATCTATCGAATTTGTCGGGCAGGCCTCTACGCAGGCATGGCACACCTTGCAGGATTCCATCCTTCGAACCGGGAACCATTCGGCTTCATCACAGGGTAAATCGGAAGCATACGCTAATAGGCGTATATAACTGCCGAATTCCTCATGATAACATATATTATTGCGCCCGTACTTTCCCAAGCCGCAATGAACCGCTAACAGTTTTTGAGGAAAGCAATCATCGGTTGCTTCCATAAGATCAAAAGCCCTAAAACCATATGGCTTTAAAAAATCATTTATATATTGCGACGTTTCTCTTTCTTTTACATTATAATCGGCATACACCGGCGGCAACAAGCAATCTACCTCTTTGCCGCGGTAAGTAAAGCTCAGCGTTATTTTGGGGCTGGGCGCAGCTATCGCTATCAAGGAACGTGGTTCAAAATCAAGCCCGGCCGGGATAAATTGCTCAATACTTCCAATCATCCAATCAGTATATCCGGTGTGATAATCTCCATTCTTTAATTTCTCCACATCTTGCCTTAAATCCCCAATACGCGAAATTGGCACGATTGCGCCCCTGCCTCCACGGGAATCAATTTCACACAGCAATACCTTTATCATTTAGTCGACCCCCGCATTAATTTTATCCGTACGCCAAGCCCGCCGTTTAGGATAAGGCTTGATTGAAGATAAGAAGCTGTTCTCATAGATGAGAATTACCGCCGAAACGGTGTTTCGAGCTATGAGAACAGCTTCTAAGGCTTATTAGCCGGGTAACGGATTCCTGCACATATACCTTCCCTCATCCGAACAAAAGCCGTACTGTTTATATAAGCCATGGGTGTCGTCCGTTGCGAGTATCCCACGAAGCGACCGGAGGTTATCATGCTTTGTTACCGCTTCCATAAGCGCTTTTCCCAATCCTAACCCCCGATAGCCGCCGTCAATGATAACGTCGCCCAGCCAGTACATAGTCGAATAATCCGTTACGCATCGCGCAAAACCGATTTGCTTTTCCTTATCATAAGCCCCAAAGCATATTGAGTTTTGAATGGTTTTCAGGATAACGTCCGCGGTTCGGTCCTTCGCCCAGTAAGAAGTGGACAGCATTTCCTGAATCCTTTGAACCTGCAGCTTTTCCTTGTCGTCACTTATGATAAAGCCGCCGCGCTTAATTTCCATATGCCCCTCCGCTTCTTTCATCCGCACGGGTGGTCTTTTCCGTATCGATGACCGTCCTTTTACCGTTTTGGGAAAGGCTGCCTTTCACCGCCGAAACTGCGTCGTCAAGCGGGGCGGAAACCTGCTCGCCCGTCCGCATGTTTTTGAAGCTTACCTCGTTTTTGGCAATTTCGTCCTCGCCCAGAAAAAACGCAAACGGAGTGGAGAGCTTGTCCGCATAGGAAATCTTTGCCTTGAATTTTTTCTTTTCAAAATAAATTTGGCATTTGACGCCCTGTTCACGCAGCCTTGCGGAGACGCCGACGGCGTGCGACAAATCCTCGGTCATGGGTATGATGAGTACGTCGGCGGGGGCGGCGCCTTCTTCGTTTAGGTATTCCATCTCGTTTAAGATGTAAAACAGCCGCGTAAGCCCGATTGAAATGCCGACGCCGGGCAGCTTTTTATCGGTGTAAAACCCGGCGAGGTTGTCGTAACGACCGCCCGAGCATATGCTGCCGATTTCGGGGTGCCTGTTAAACGTGGTCTCGTAGACGGTGCCGGTGTAATAGTCAAGCCCCCGCGCGATGGAAAGGTCGATTTTATAGTTTTCCTCCGGCACGCCGAACGCGCCGATATATTTTACCACAAGCGCAAGCTGTTCGACGCCCTCGCTGAACATTTCGCCTTCGTTATTTTCACAAAGCCCTTTAAGCTGCTCGATGATTTCGCTGCTCCGGCCCTTTATACCGACAAAATCAAGGATTTTGGCGCATTTTTCAGCCGGAATGCCAAGCTCCTCCAGCTCCTTGATGATTTTTTCGCGCGGGATCTTTTCTATTTTGTCGATGGCGCGCATGATGCCGGCGGCTTCGTCCTCAAGCCCGAGCATGTGGAAAAAGCCGGAAAGCACGCGGCGGTTGTTTATCCGGATGGTAAAATCCCGAAGCCCCAGATGCGTAAAGACGTCGTAGATGATGACGGGGATTTCGGCATCGTTTATGACGCTTAACTCGCCGTCGCCGATGATGTCGATATCGGACTGGTAAAACTCCCTGAAACGGCCTTTCTGCGATTTCTCGCCCCTGTAGACCTTGCCAATCTGGTAGCGCTTGAACGGGAACGTAAGCCGGCCGTAATTTTTCGCGACAAACTTCGCGAGCGGCACGGTCAGGTCAAAGCGCATGGTGATGTCGGTATCGCCCTTGCTGAAGCGGTATACCTGCTTTTCCGTTTCGCCGCCCGCCTTCGCAAGCAGGACCTCGGAGGATTCGAGCATCGGCGTGTCAAGCGGGTAAAAGCCGTACAAGCCGTAGATATGCCGCAGCGTTTCGATGATTCTGTCAAACTGGATTTGCTCTTTGGGCATAAGCTCCATAAAGCCCGACAAGGTTCTCGGTTCGATTTTGCCTTCTTTCATTGATGGGACATCCCCTTTTCGATTCTAGTCAGGATTAAGTATACCACAAAAGCATGGTGAAGTGAAACCGATATGTATTGCGGATTTTTCAAAAAAAGTATACAATGATTCCATATTAACGATAAAAGGACTGAGGAAATGGTTTTTAATTATTTTAACCCGACAAAGGTGATAACGGGCGAAGGATGTGTGTTAAAGCACGCGGGTGAGCTTTCAAGGCTGGGAAAAAGCTGCCTGATTGTAACAGGAGGCTCTTCCGCGAAAAAATCGGGTGCGCTTTCCGATGCGGTGAAGGCGCTTCAAAGCGAAGGGGTAGAATATCAGATTTTTGACGGGATAGAGCCGAACCCGACGATGGTTTCCTGTATGGAGGCCGGTAAAACAGCAAGGGACAACGGCCTTGAATTCGTACTTGGAATCGGCGGCGGCTCGCCTCTTGACGCTGCGAAAGCCGCGGCGGTGTACGCCGCGAACGATATGACGGACGGCATGGATATCTTTAATGCGGACTGGAAAAACCCGGCGCTTCCTATCGCGGAGATTGGCACGACCGCCGGAACGGGGAGCGAAGTCACAAGCTTTTCAATTATCACAAAGCCGGACGGGCGCAAGAAATCGTTCGGGCGAGCCGATACATACCCGGCGGTGATGTTCGGCGACGCGCGGTATACCGCCACTTTGCCTTTGAATTTTACTATAAGCACGGCGCTTGACGCGCTGGCGCACGCGCTGGAGGCATACTTCAACACCACGGCCAACAGCATGACGGATATTTTCGCCATTGAAGCCACGGTGGTCTTATGCGAACAGCTAAAGCTTTTACAGTCCGCTAAGGACATCGGCGATATCACCATGCCGCAGCGCGAGCAGCTATATTTCGCGTCCATCCTGGCGGGGTATCCGCTGTCGCAGTGCGGCACGCTTTACTGCCATAATCTGGGGTATTATTTTACCGAAGCCTGCGATACGCCGCACGGCTTTGCGTGCACGGCGACGCTGCCCGACCTTATCATGCGCGGCGAGAAATACGCGCCCGGCAGGGCGAAGGCGTTGTTTACAAGGGCGGGTACATCGGCCGAGGAATTGTGCGGGCTCATCAAGGCGTTAACGAAGCTGCCGGATGTGAAAATTCCGAAGGACGTCATCACAAGGCTTTCCGAGGAGGGCTCAAAAACAAAGAACTTTGAGAAGACGATACCGAACGGGTTTACAAAAGAGGATTCCATTGAGCTTTTGACAAGGCTGTTCGGGTAAGATAAACAGCAACCCCTCCGCGTACAGCGGAGGGGTTCTTTATCATTGTTATGCCGCGCCACGAGACGCAAAAATGAAACACGAAGTGTTTCAAACGCCGCGAAGCGGCTTGCATCGCGCACGCGATGCCTTTTGCGTTACGCCGATGCCATCGGGCCGTCGGGGTCTAGAAGGAAGTTCTCGTTAATCGTAAAGTCGGCTTCCAGCTTTAAGGGCTGGCTGGGGTCTACGAGCCTGCCCATAACCGCGTAGCGGTAATATGTAGTCTTATAATTTATCTGCGTACCGTCCGGCAGCCTGTAAAGGCAGGTGGAAAGCGTTAAGAACTTGTCGTCATCTTTTATGTCCACGTCGTAATTGTAAAACGAGCGCGGCAAAGCTTCTCTTCTCACCATTTCCACAAATTCATCGGCGGGTATGTCGGGGCGGTTATAAGGAAAATCGGCATTATCGTTGTTTGCGATGAATACCGCGAAAATTTCGAAAACAAGATTTTCTTTTTCGGTCGAGAAAAACATATACGGAATCTCTCTTGCTACCTCCGGGTCCCTTAAATCAAACAGCGGGCCGAAAAAAACTTTGAAATCAGGGCTTGACCTGATATTTGTAAGCGTGTGGCCGTAGATGCAAGTATTGACGCTCAGCTCCTCCTTGGTGCCGCTTCCAAAGGTGCTGCGCCTGTCGGCGTAAAGCACGCCGTTAAACTCTTCCTCTTTATAAAAGTTTCTGCGCCTGTAAAATTCGTTGCTTTCATAATTGCAGACGACCACGTCGTCAATGCCAAGCTCGGGGAGCTGGAACCAGCCGACCGTATCGGGGTTTATCTCTTTTCTTTTTTGCACTTCCCCTGTCATATCGTTAATAATGTCAATTATTTTTTTATCGCTTACGGCAGGGGCCGAAAATTCCTCCGCGACGGGCGGCTCATTTTCCTCCCTGCCGTCGTCACGGCTTTTACAGCCGGAAAAAGCGGACAATATAAGGATGAGCGCAAGCAAAAGTAGTAAGGGCTTTTTCGATGTTTTCATATTGGGGTTTTCTCCTTATTTCATTTAGAACCTATCTTCAATAACGAGAAGTGTCGACGCAGCAAAGCGGATTGCTTCGCAATCGTGTTGAACTGCACATGATGTGAACGAATGTGGACGTAAGTTCACATACAGTTCACACAGCCCGACAGGCTATCGTTCATGTTCGTTCACATCTCCGCAGTGCAAGGCAAATTTTTGAAGTAATGCGGAAAAATCGCTGCTGAGGTGGCGTTTCGAGTATTGAAGATGGGTTCTTAGACTCAATTTCATTCGCCTTTAGGTGAAAGCGGCGGCGTCAGCCGCTAGCCGCAGTGCGGCAAATTATTGTTGCAACGAGGCGGGAGATTAGAACTCACCGCCTGAGAGCTGAGGTTTCCTCCACCTACGCTTCGCTTAATGGATGGTGGACATCTAGCCGAAGTTATATCGTTTACTCCAAAATACCTTCATAAGATAAAGTGGCGAATAAACGACTTTTTATTGCAAAATTAAATATGCTTTTCTATTAACAGTTTTACCTGCTCTTTTGTCAATACGCCCGCCGATTTGTCAACCGGCTTGCCGCCTTTAAAAACCACAACCGTCGGGATTACTTCAATCTCGTACTCCTGCGCAAGCTCGGGGCAATCGTCAATATTGACCTTGCAAAACTCGGCTTTGCCGTCGAGCTCGTCGGATATTTCCTCTAAAACGGGCGCGAAAATTCTACAGGGCATACACCATGCCGCCCAGAAATCAACCACGACCGGCTGGGGGCTGTTTATCGCGTCTCTAAAAGTTTCCGCGGTTAGTTCCTTCATTTCTTCAATCCTGCCTTTCAGCTTTAGAATCAATATATGATACGGCTTCAAGCGCCGCTACCTGGCCTTGTCCCGCCGCACGCATGAATTGGTGCGGCTTGCCTGTGCAGTCCCCGGCGGCAAAAAGCCCGGGGAGGTTTGTGCGCATCATCCCGTCAATCTTTATGAAGCCTTCGTCATCGAGCAGCAGCCCCGGTACAAGCGATTTGGGGGCAACCGCCTCGCGCAGGATGAACACACCGTCAACAGGAAGCTGCGAGCCGTTAAGAGTTATAGCCGTAACGCGCTTGCCTCCAGAGATACCGGTAACCTTGCCGGTCAGAACCTTTACCTTTTCGTTCGGCTTTGCCTTCGCGGGCTTTATGGGGATGTAGTACACGGTTTCCGCAATCTCGGAGACAAAATCGGCTTCCGGCACGGATTCGTCGCCATATCCCAGAATTGCGACGGTTTTGCCGCGATACAAGGGCGCGTCGCATGTGGCGCAGTAACCGACGCCGCGGCCTAAAAACTCGTCCTCGCCGGGGAAGGGGTTCGCTGTAAACGCGCCCGTGGCAAGGATAACCGCCGTGGCCTCATAGGTATCGGTTTTTGCCGCGATGGAAAAATAACTGCCCATATTGTAAACCATAGATACCTGCTCGCCGGTTATTGCGATGTCCATGCAGCTTAGATGCCGCAGGTATTTTTGCTTCAGCTTTTCGCCGGAAATCCCCGGAAAACCCAAGTAATTGTCGATTTTAGGGGCGGACGCAAGCTTACGGCTTAAACCGGGGGAGCCGAAGAGTACAAAGCTTTTGCCGCGTATTTTAAGATTTACCGCGGCTTCAAGTCCGGCAGGTCCCGTACCGATTACCACAGCGTCAAGTCGCTGCATAGATGTCCCTCCCCAAAAACCCAATCTAACATATAACCGAGGCCATTCAAAACCATGATAGTCTTGCGGCTGTTTTCCCGCGCTTCCGCGTCATTATCCTTAACGGGCGAAAGCCCATCCGCGTCCTCTTCCTTGTACCTCAAAAAAACATCTCGCAATCTCATTTAGTCTTTTGAATTGCCCCGGCTATAGTATTGGCTATTTTATTCTATTTTAAAAATATGAATCAAGATTGAATGAATTATTAATTCTAAGATTTTTTCGGGTATTTTGCGATATATAGTAATATCGGAGCTAAAACTTGATTTGAAGTTGTGAAAGCTGTATAATATATATACTATTCAAGAGGGGAAATCATATGGAAATCAACCTTGCGCAGCTAAAAGGCAATTGTGAATGCGGAAGAAACCACTCTATTACAACAAAAACCATCATCATTGAGCCGCATGCCATAGAACGGATATTAGACGTGACGGAAGCCCTTGAGCTAAAATCAATGGGCTGTATTATTTGTGACACAAATACAAAACCTTACGCGGACGCGGTGGCGGAAAAATTAAGCGCGAACCTTTACATCCACAAGCCCGTGATTGTCCTTGAAGCCGGGGGCCTTGAAACCTCCGACAAATGCGTGCAGGAGGCGGAAGCCGAAATCTCGCCGTATGTTTCGTGGCTTGTGGCGGCCGGCTCCGGCACGGTTCATACCATCACGCGGTTTTTAGCGAATAAAATGAAAATCCCGTTTGTGTCGTTTCCCACCGCCGCCTCTACCGACGGCTTTGCGGGAACCGTCAATACCATGTTTTGGCACGGTTATGTCAAAACATTTACGGGGATAGCCCCGCTTGCCGTAATCGCCGACACCGATATTTTTATGGGCGCGCCGTACCGGTCTACAGCGGCGGGCATTTCCGAAACCCTTGGTAAATATATGGCGCTTGGCGACTGGCAATGCGGCAGGCTGTTTTTAAACGAGCCTTTCTGCGACCGCATATACGAGCTTGTAAAAACCGCGGTGGACAGCGTGTTTGACAATCTGCCCGCGATCCACGCCGGTGATGTGGAAGCGTATGAAACATTGATGCTGTCGCTTTTGATGTCGGGAGTTGCCATGCAGATGTGGGGCGATTCGCGGCCCGTTTCAGGCGGTGAGCGCCAGCTCGCCCAGTTTTGGGATATGTGCGTCATTAACCCCAAGCCGGCGGCCCTGCAAGGGGAAAAAATCGGCGTAGGGCTTTTGACGGCGCTTCGGCACTGCGAAAAGGTGCTGCAAATCTCAAGCCCGGAACGAAAGGCGCTTGAGTACGACGGAATGCCGCAGTCCGTTATAAAAAGCAAATTCGGCTCGATGTTCGAAACGATTTTAAAGGAAAACCAGCCCGACCCGATGAAATCCATCACGCCGGAGATGATGGTGGAAAAATTCCCCGGTTTAAAGCAAATTGTTTCAAGCATGCCGAGCGTCCGCAAGCTAAGGCCGTATATGCAGGCCGCGGGATGCGTTACGAAAATGGAAGGCATTGGCCTGTCAAACGAGATCATCCCCGACAGCCTCCTGCTTGCGCCGTTTGTACGCCGCAGATTTACAATCATGCGCGTGTTAAAGCTTTTGAAAATTTGAGATGTTTATATGGCTGCCGCTCAATTTTTCATTGCGCGGCAGTGTTTTAATGGGACTGTACGGCAAGGGTAAGGCGGGAGCCATACACCTCTCTGTATTCGGGCGAACGAAGAAAATTGATATAACGCGCATTGATTGAAGGAAACAGAAGAAGTGTTGACACATAGGAAAGTGGTGGTTTAAATTAGAACCTTTTTCTTAATTACAGGCAAACTAAAATGGCTATTTTTCATAGTTGGTGTAGGCGGCCCATATTGGGGAATCCCCAATATGGTTTGGTTTACTTGGCTCTTTGTGTTTTTAGTTTTGGTTGAACCTCCTGCCGTGCAATCTCTATACCAACTTTGCGGCATTTTGTATATACACATTTCTCATAGATTCCATTTGCCGTCAAAAGAAAATTATGTCCGCAAAAACGATTATATCCTCCCCTTTACCGGGAAATGGACTGTAGTAAATGGCGGAGTTGATAAAAGGCTGTCTCATTCATGGGGAATGGGGTCTCAGCGCTACGCGTACGATTTCTTCGTTCCTGATGATGAAGGCAAGACTTTTGCGGGGGATAATACTTCTCCACAAAGTTATTTTTGTTATGGGAAGGATATTATCGCCCCTGCTGACGGCGTAGTTGTAAAGGCTTATGATAAGTATAAAGATAGCTATGTCGATGGGAAAAAGGCTTATTGCGCGGTATACGATATGAGAGGAAATTATATCGCGATTAAGCATGATAATGATGAATATAGTTTTATTGCCCATATTATGCCAAACAGTATTAAGGTTAATATTGGAGATACAGTTAAGCAGGGAGAAGTCATTGCTAAATGTGGCAACTCAGGGTACACTTCTCAACCGCACATTCATTTTCAGATTCAAACAGGAAAGAGCTTCTTTCTTTCCGCAGGGCTCCCTATTGCGTTTAGTAACATAAAGGCACAGGAAAAAGTCAATTACAGTTTACTTGATAATCGCTCATGCCACGGCAATTTACAGGTAGCAGGCAATAAAACTTATATTGCTCGCGGATTGGAAGTGGAAAACATTTCCGAACACCTTACAAAATAAGCATTATCTTCATCAGTAAATCAGTTATTTCAAAAGAAGCAGGTGGGCTAAGTTGGCGCTTTACCGTTACACGGCGCTGTCGGATTCCGGCGGCAAGGTACATGGCAGGCTTGAGGCGGATTCGCTTGCCGCGTTTTACGCAAAGCTTCAAAGCGAGAACCTGTATTGCCTGAAAGTAAGCGAGGACACGGGTGTACCGGCTTTCCTTCGGCTGACGGGCCGGGGCACGCTGCCGCAAAGCGAGCTTGCCGTTTTTTTAAGGCAGATGGCGTCGATGATTTCAGCGGGGATTACCATTGACAGGGCCATTGATTTACTCTACAAGCAGTGCGGCGACGGAAGGCTGAAAGCGGCGCTTAGGGGGCTGTACGGCGAGGTGCGGGGCGGCAGCCAGCTGTCGCGCGCGATGGGGCGGTCGGGCGGCGCGTTCGGCACGCTTGTCCAAAACATGATTCTGGCGGGCGAAAACAGCGGCACGCTTGACAGGGCGCTTGGCCGCCTCGCGGAGTATTACGAAAAGGAAATCAAGTTGAAAAACAAGGCGCTTCTCGCAATGCTGTACCCGATTATCCTCTCAGTCGTGGCGTTGATTGTGATTTTGGTTTTGTTTGTCGTCGTTTTGCCGTCGTTTATCACGGTTTTCCAGTCGGTGCAAAGCCTGCCGTGGTACACGCGCATGTTGATGGCGGCATCAAGCTTTATGGTAAACTACTGGTATATTATTACCGCCTTTTTGATTTCAGCTTTCCTCGGGATTATGGCGCTTTCAAGAAACGAAAGATTCATGCTTTGCTTCGACGAAAAAACGCTGCGTATGCCGGTGGTGGGCAAGCTAAAGACGCATATTATCACGGCGCGGTTTTGCCGCGTGTTCGCATCGCTGTATACAAGCGGCATCCACGTGCTGGAGGCGCTGGAGCTTTCCGGTGGTATTCTGGGCAACCGCTGTATGAAGCAGGCACTGGAAAAAGCCGCGGCGGAGGTACAAGGCGGCGCCCAGCTGTCACGGGCTCTGAAAAATCAAGAGGTGTTCCCCGAGATGATGCTTTCGATGATGGCAGTCGGGGAAGAATCCGGCTCGCTCGGCGAAATGCTCACAAAAATATCGGATTACTACGACGAGGCGGCGGATACCTCCCTGCAGAAGCTGATTGGGTTTCTTCAACCGGTCATCGTTGTTGTTTTAGGCGTTGTTATCGCGTTTATCATGATTTCGGTATTAAAGCCCATTTATGATATGCATCAGAATCTATAACGAAGTGGTGGAATTTATGCTGTCGCTTGATATTGAAAACGGCAAGATACGGTGTGCCGAGGGCAAAAGCCGCGGCGGCGCCGCAGTGGTATCCGGATATTTTGAGGCGGAGTCTCCCGAAAAGATTTCGCTTCTTGACGAGGGCGCGCCTGAAAAGCTCGGCGGAATCCTCGCGGAAGCGTTTCAAAAGCGGCGCGTACGCGACAGAAGATGTACGGTATCGCTCCGCTCGCCCGATTTGTTTTTCCGCAGGATAACGTTGCCAAAAGCCGGAAGCGCGCAGCTTAAGGACATGGTTTCACATTCCTTGAGCGGAATTTTAACGGCAAAGGATTACTATGTTGATTACACGGTTGAGCGCGAATACTCCGAAAACGGCAGGAAAAAGCTTGACGTGCTGCTTTGCGGCGCGCCCAAAAACCTTTCAAAGGCGTATTATTCCATGCTTTTATCGGCGAATTTAATCCCGTACAAAATGGACGCGCAGCAGAATTTTATCCACCGGCTGCTGCTTGAAAAGGCGGTTATGAACGGCATGACGCTGCATGACAAAGCGGTTTTGCTGATTGACGCCGGAAATTCGCTGATTTCCTCCGATTTGATAGTACAGGGCAGAAGCGTCTTTGAACGCACGACAAACGCAAAAGCCCATCAAAACCCGCTTGATATTTACGACGGCTACGATGAGCCTGATTCACCGGCGGGCGGGGCGGGCCGGATTTACGCCAAAATTCAGGACGAAGCCGGAAAAATGTTGCAGTTTTCGCTTACAAAAACGGTTGACAAAGCGGTATCGCAGATATTTTTGTACGGCGAAAACGCGGCGGATTCCGGCCTTTTGGAATATTTGCCGGATTTGGGTGTCCCGGCGGAGCCGGTACGCGAGGTAACCGGCATAAAGCTGGAAAAAAGCTATGACGGCCCCGAAATTTGTAAAATCTGCGGGCTTGCCGCGGCTCTCTTGTAAGGGAGGGTATTATGCCTAAAATAAGCAAAAACATCGACTTTTTTGCGTTTGTCAGAAAAGAAACGCCGGGCAGGCGTTGTACCATGTCCGTGGCGGTTTGCGTCGCGGCTTTGGTTATTGTGCTTGTGCTTTGGCTTGTATTCACGCTTCTAAAAGTAAGCATCGGCAGTGATGAGGCGCCGGATTTCACAAATCAAACGGGAAGCAGCCAAGCCGCCGATAGTGTAAGCATTAATCCCTTTACAGAAGCGGCAGCTATCTTTGAAAGCGAAAGGGTCTCGCTTACAGGCGCATTTGAGGCGGTTTTCGCGTCACAGCCCGTGGACTTGCAAATCCTCTCGGTATCGTACGCGCGGCAGGTGATAACGCTTGAATGCCAATCAGGCCGCGAGCTTTGCGGCGCGGATTTCGCGGCTTTGCTGCGGGAAACACAGGTGTTCTCACATGTCCGCTACGAGGGCGTTTCGCGAAGCGGCGACAGGTACACGTTTACGGTAGCCGTTACTGTTTTGGAGGAAGGGGGGAGCGCGCCATGAAGCTGACTGAACGCGAAAGCAAGCTGGTGACGCTGTTGGTTTTGGTTATCATCGTCGCGTTTGGCACGCGGTATCTTGTGCTCCCGGCGTATGATGGCTGGCAGTCATCGAAAACGGCGCTTCGCCAGATCCAGCTCGCGGACTGGCAGAGCAGCGCGGGCAACGCGGGCGGGGCGGAAGCTGAAACCCCGCCGGAGTATGAATTTATACCTGCAGCGTCGCCGGAATCCCTGCACTACTATTTCAGCGGCCTTGCGGGGAATAACGCGCTGGAGCTTCGCAGCATCAGCATTTCGGAGAATAAGGGCGCGTTGCCGTCCGGCTTTACAAGAATGGATGTTTCCGTTTCACTTGTCGGCGCTCAGACAGGTATCATCAGCTTTTTAACAGGCTTTGATGGTAGCGGGGTTGCGATTGCCACCGAAAGTGCCGGCCTGACGCCTGATGGCGGCAGAGTCGTTTTAGAAGCGGTTTTTCACGTCTATTGCGAGGAACGGGGCGAATCCCTGCCGTTTAACACGGAGCCCGCAAGAGCATCCCCGCCCAACGGCTTCCGCTTTGTGGCGTCAAGCGAGGTGCAGTAATGACAAATAACTTTACAGCAATGCTCAAGGCCCGTCTAAACAACACGGGCGTGGCGCTGATAACGGTGATAGCGGTTTTTGCGGTTTGCAGCGTGCTTGCGGTTTCCATCACGTCGGTGGTACTCCAGTCAAATACGCGGGAACAGACAAGGGCTATGAAAGAACAGGCTTACCTGACGGCGAAATCCGTCCTGGCAGTCACGAAAAGTCATATTGAACAAAACGCCGGGAACAGGGCCGAGCTTCACGGGCTTGCGGGAAAAACAGCGAGGGGCGAGCTTGAAGGTATGGGGGCATACACGGTAACGGTAGCATGGAGCGGCAAAAATGAGATTACAATCATGGCAAGGGGCGAATTTATGGGGCAAGGCTCAGAGCTTTACACAACTGTCGATGTTTCGGGAGGCGCGTAAAATGGATAACCCTATGAATCATGAACAGGGATTCACGCTAATCGAAACCGTGGTTTCGCTCGCCGTTTTAGGCGTGATGATGGCGCTTGTCACCGGAATCTTTGCGTCTGCCGCCGCGAAAACCTCCGCGGGCCTTGCGGCGGGTGTGGAGCGGGAAAGACTTGTGGCAAGCTTCGCGTCTGCCGCCGCGACAGGGCATATCCCGGAAGGGTTGGAACGGCAAAGCGGAGAGGTAACGATTGACTTCGACGGCAAAACGATCAGGGCAGACGGCGAGTACTTGACCGGGGTTTACGGTGAAAACCGCATCATCATGAAATGTTTTTTGCCGCGTTAAGGAGGTGTTTGACGTTTTAAAGCGAAAAGGCGGATTTACGCTGATTGAAACCATTGTGGCAATCGCGATGGTAGCGATATTGTCGGTTGTTGTGCTGACCGTGTTTTTAAGCGTCAACCGCACATATCACAGCGTTGTCGAGGCGAACCTGATTATGATGCGCGCCGAAAGCGCCCTGGATTTGATAAAGTTAAGCGTTCAAAATTGCGGCGAGGTCGTGATAACGGACGATGCCGGGGCGGGCCCCGAAGCCGCGATTTGGAGCGATAACGGGGTGCTTTATTACAAATCTGCGGGCGGCGAGCCTTATATTTATATGGAGGATACGCGCTTTGACCTTTCGTTTTCCGGCGAGGGGAGTCTGCTTCAAATCAGGCTCGGGGCCGAGGCGGGCGGCGGGGCATACGAGCTTGAAAGCGCGGCCCTGCTGCAAAACGCCGCCGCGATAGAAGGCGGCGGCGGAAGCGGTATCCGTTTCAGGTAAGCGTCGTTTTACAATTTAGGAAAATACTATTTTTCTGCACAGTATACGGCGAAATTATAATATTTATAAATTACGTCAATGGCAGAAAAACCGCAGGTTTTGAGCATTTCCAAATGCGTAGTCAATTTAGCAGGCCGGTCTTCCGCATAATAATTGGGCAGCCACTTATTTTTTATTTCTTCTTCGGAAATATTTTTTGCCATAAATTCCCGCCATTTTTCCATGTATACACTTTGCAGCCTTTCACTGCTGCCTAATACTACGTCAATATTGACGAATGTGCCATTGGGGGTTAACGCCGAATATATTTTTTTGTAAAACTCCAGCTTATCGTCATCATTTTCCAGATGATGCAAAGCCAGCGATGAAAGAATCAATTCGTATCTTTCTTTGAAATCAAATGAATTGAAATCTGCCTGGATGCAATTCACTTTTCCTCCGATTTTATCTTTTGCGATTTCAAGCATTTTCCCGGCGATATCGACACAAGTTACAGCCGCCTTTGGGTAGCTTTTCCTTACGGCTTTCGATATTGTTCCGGTTCCACAACCCAAATCCATCAAAGAAAATTCACTTTCTTTTGAAAATGGCAAGATTGAGACCAATGCGTCAATCATTTCATTATATCCTGGAATCAGCTTTTGTATAATAATATCAAATTCTTTTGCTTCGCCTTCAAAATGAGCCCAAATACGTTCGGTAGCCATAAATCCTCCAGTTTTAAATATCAATTTGCCGGATTTTTGCAATCCGGACAGTGCCGGATATGTTTAGTTGGGTTCGTCATTTCTTTCGTGAATATACTATTAATTGTAATTCCTTGTTTGAGTCCGGTTTCCCGTAATAATCGGAATAGGCGGATATGATTTCCATTCCTCTCCGCTCAAAAATAACGCTTAATTCCGCCCTGGAGTATAAACGCGTCGGGTTAGACGGGACGATATCGGGTTTTCGCGCGGTTTTCCCGAACTCAATATTCCCGCCGCCGTATAACATTCTGCGGGTTTCAGGAATCCAGTCGAATTCCGCCAACGCGATTTCCTTTTTGCCAATTTGCCAGTGCCGCTTCGGAAAATACAATTCGGCGTGCTCCGCGTTGCAGACGTCCATAAAGTGCTTACCGCCGGGTTTTAACGCATGCGCGATTACGTCAAATATCTTCAGGTTTTCTTCGTCCGTTTCCAGATAGCCAATCGCACCGTCAGCTAAATTTAACGCAACATCAAATTCATTTTTGAAGGGCAAATCCCGAATATCCGAATGAATAAACTCCGCGTCAAGCGCGTTTTCTTTGGCGGCCTGCGCCGCATCCTCAACAAAATCCTTCGTGATATCCACGCCCACAACGGTAAAACCTCTGCGCGCCAAGGAAAGCGAATGCCGCCCGAAACCGCAGGCTAAATCAAAGATACGCTCGCTCCCGTTTAACCCCAGCGTTTTTATGATGAAGTCCACTTGATTTTCCGTATCCTCGACCCATGTGTTATTTTTTATGTCAAGCGACCAGATTTTTTTGTACCAATACATGTCCTGCATATGCCATCCTCCTTATTTTTAGCAGAGATTATTCATCATAATCAATGCAAACCCGGTTTTGCATAACGCTCCTCACATAGGAGCTGACTTTTTTATGCTCGGGGTGGATTTGATATGCCGACAAGGCCTCTTCACTCTCGAACAGACTGTTAAGAACCATATCCCTATTGCTCGATGAAAGCAAATTCATATGTACCTTTATTTCGATGATTCCGCCTATGGATTGTGGCAGCGCTTCCAGCTCCGCTTTTATTTTCCTGGCAATTTCCTCCTTTTCTTTATCTGTGAAACCGTCTCTGTAACTCCAAGTAACAATATGTCTTACCATTATCAACACTCCTTAAAGTTTAGTATACTCTGAAAGGCGGGTGGATTTTATGCCTAATATCCCAATCGGGAAGCTGCTTGTGGCAAACGGGCTGCTGACGCAGGAACAGCTTGATTCGGCGCTGAAAATACAGAGCGAAAACCCAGGCAAAAGGCTGGGCGATATTTTGCTGGAACAAAAATATGTGAGCGAAAAAGACCTCATGCTTGCGCTTGAATCGCGGCTTAACGTCAAGTTTATCGAGCTGCGCGAGTATCCCGTGAGCAGCGATGCGGTCTCTATGGTAGACGAGCAGTACGCGCTGGAGAAAAAGCTGATTCCGGTAAATCTTTCAGACGACTCCCTTGTTGTGGCGACAGCGGAGCCTATGGATTTTTTAACGCTTGACGATTTACGCCTGAAAACAGGATACAACATTTTGCCCGTTCTTTCAACCACCTCGGACATCGAATACGCCATTAGAACCTATTACAATGCAAGCGCCGCGCATGTGGCGCAGGATATAAACAACGAATTCTTAAACAGGGAAGCGGCAGACGGGCCCCAAATCGCTGGTGCCGCCGAGACGCCGGTTGTAAAATATGTCAATACCCTGCTGGGGATTGCGGCGAAGCTTGGCGCGAGCGATATCCATATCGAGCCGCGCGCGGACAAAACCGTTGTCAGGATGCGCGTTGATGGCGCGCTGTTCGAGCAGTCGGAAATTGCGCCGACGGCCCACGACAGCGTAATCGCAAGGCTAAAAATCATGGGTAATATGAATATCGCCGAACGCCGCCTGCCGCAGGACGGGCGCTTCGGCTTTACGCACGGCGGCAAAAGCATTGACGTGCGGATTTCCGTCATGCCGCTGATACATGGCGAAAAAGCGGTCATGCGGATACTCGGCAACTCGGCTAAAGCGCTGTTGGTCGAGCAGCTCGGCATGGATGCGAAAAACCTAAAGCTGTTCCGTGAAATCATTAAGCTTCCCCACGGCATGATTTTATCCTGCGGGCCGACGGGAAGCGGCAAAACAACCACAATCTATTCGATATTGCGGGAAATCAGCCTGTCATCACTCAATACCATTACGATAGAGGACCCGGTCGAATACGAAATCGAAGGTGTGAACCAGATACAGGTCAACAACAAAATCGGACTGGATTTCGTATCGGGGCTGCAATATATCCTGCGGCAGGACCCGGATATTATCATGGTCGGCGAAATCCGCGACGAAAAGGCCGCATCGATTGCCGTTTCTGCCGCCGCCACAGGACATATCGTACTTTCAACTATTCACACAAACGACGCCGCGGGCGCCGTGTCGCGGCTGTTAAACATGAAAATACCGGCTTATATCGTGTCGTCATCCGTGGCGGCGATTGTCTCGCAGCGGCTTGTAAGGGTTTTGTGCAGGCATTGCGCGAAGCTGCACACTACCGGCCACCACGAGATGGAGCTTCTTGGGATGAATACCCCTGCCGAGATATACGAGGAAAACGGATGTAAACTTTGCAACTTTACAGGGTTTTCTGGGCGCAGGGCGGTATTCGAGATTTTGCCGGTCACAAGCGCAATCCGGGAATTGATAGACGCGGGCGCCCCGATAGACAGAATCCGTGCGGCGGCCGCGGTGGAGGGTGCGACGTCGCTGCGTGAAAGCTGCAAGGCGGCCGTGCTTTCAGGCGAGACTTCCATCAGTGAGTTCCTCAAGGTTATGTTTTCAATTTAATCCTTGTGTTTTGCCGCATTTTATGCTATTCTATTCAGTATTAACATCACGTTTTATCGTCGAGGCGATTTGAGACAGGGGAGGTATGGTTATGCTCCAATCATTCAGGCGCAGGATAAAAGAAAAAAAGGGGTTTACCTTGATTGAGCTTGTCGTCGTCATCGCAATTATCGCCGTGCTGACGTCGGTGCTGGTTCCGTCCGTGGCGGGGTACGTCGATACCGCGCGCGACACGACCGCGATGGCGAACGCAAAGCTTGCGTACACAACAGCCGTGGCGCTTGTGCCGATTTGGGAAATTGCGGAGCGCCCGACATATGATCCGAACGGGAGCGCGGAAGAGCAAAAGCGTACATACGCTGACAAATACAACCGGCTTGATAATTTAAACGGCGGGAAGAATCTGGCGCAGGCGATTGCCGGGGAAAACTTTTTGACCGGCATTGATACCGGCGGAATCATCTCCATCGAATACGCAAACGGCAGGGTCATCTCGGCGACATTCGCCTTTCCGGAATCGAGGGGCGGCAAATCCGCTACATACTCAGCTTCGGAAAACGCGGTCATCGCGGGGTAAGATGTAAAGCAATGCAAAAGGGGAGCCATATGGCTCTCCTTTTAATATAACCTGTCGATATACTTTTTCATAAGCTCGGGGTTTTTGTCGTCTGTGTACGGGTACTTTGCTTCAAGCCTGTCAAGGTTCAGCCGCGCGCAGGCGATGTCGGGCTGCGTCATGCCGGAGGTTTCCGCGAGCACCCCGTTTTTCCGTATCAGAAACGCGTTGGGGCCAAACGCACGGCCTGCGCCCGACGCCGCGAAGCCAAACGCCGTGTCGCCAACAAGTACGCTTTGCACGCCGTAAAGGGAGTTTTCCTGCACGCGCATGTTCACTCCAAGCGCCGTATCGACCGCCGTGCGGCCGCCCGTGAAGGCGTTTGGGTTCACGAGGATTTGCGCGCCCAGATTCTTTGCGGCCCTCGCGGGCTCGAAGTAGTCTGAGTCCCCGCAGATGAGGATTGCAAGCTGGCCCAGCGGCGTGTCGAATATTTTCAGCTCGGAGGCCGGCTCGATTGCAAGCCCGCGTTCCAGCCGGTTTTGCGAAATCTTATCCTGAAACCCGATGAGGTCTCCTTGATTGTTAAACAAAAACGCGCGGTGCAACAGCTCGTCCTTTTCAAAATAAACCGTGGACCCCGCCATGATATAGACGTCGTGGCGGGCCGCAAGCATCGACATGGTGTGGAAGTAGATGTCGAACACGACGTCCGAAAAATAGCTTAGGATATCGTTTAAATCCTCAATATCCGGCAGGCCGGTCGAGGCGAGCGGGCGAAGCTGCGGCAGGACGGATTTAAACTGCGGCAGAAACGACGCGGGTAAAAGCCCGGTATACGCGGGGAAGCACACAAGCTGCGCGCGGCGGTTGGCGGCGTCGGCAACGTACAGGTTCATGTCGATGATATAATCAGCGAGCGACTGGTAATCCTTGCGCAAAACCTGTATGACGGCGACGCGCACGTCCTCTGAAAAAATCCTGGACAGATTCCCGGCAGGCGAGATACGAAGCCTGTCGATGATTTTTTCAATCTCACCGGCGGACGCCTTGCCGCCCATCAAAAACGACAGGCTCGCCATATTCTCAAAGCGGTTCATGATATCACCTGCCTGAAATACATTAGGGGATATAAGCGAATTACGCGATATGCTTATTCGTAATTTCTTTCGATAGTAAAATAATTCACTTTACAACTGTTTAAGTTAATAAATGAATAAAAGTTTCCAGCTAACTCACCTGCATTACCGGAATCCGCTTCAAACTTCTTAACATCTTCCCTTGTTTCAAAAGTTAAAAAGTCCGCCCAAGTATCGCCATCAACAAGCTGCTTCCATGAGATATAGCCTTTTTGCTTTGAGATGTACTCATTATTCAGCTTTTCTGCCGCCAGCAAAAAGTCTGGCACAGAAGCTCCTTTTTTTAGATTAAAAGAGCAATAAAATACTGCATTGGACATAATAATTTAACTCCTTTTCCTGTTCAAAATATAAATACTGTTCATTAATCTTATCGCCCAAAGGCGAAACACTTCGCGCTTTCTATTTCAATTGTAACACAAAGCGGGCTTGAAATAAACCGCAAAACCATCTATACTCTAAATAGAAGGGTGGGATTTCTTGTGGATATGGATTCAAGGCTCGAGAAAATCCTTGACTATTACCGGGATAAATACGAGATGAACTACGACGCGGAAGTGTTTGGCATGCCTGTGCCGTACCTTGCGAAACGAAGCGACAGGCAGGAAAAAACCGTTTTGGGCTTTCGGATGGGCAAGGAGCGATACGGGCCGGAGGCTTCCGAATATGTTTTTATTTTTAAATACGATGCTTTAACGGGTGAGCTTCAAAAACAAATTGAAACGCTTTTGGCCTCAGCCGAAAAAGAATATGTGAAGCCCAGCCGAGACCACGGGTTTACATTTTTGACCGCCATTGCCGCCGCGGATAAAATTGATGATGACGCCGCGGCCCTTATAAAAAAATTCAAGCTGAGCCATAATTATCATTTAAACGGCTTTACGATGGCGCGTATCGCGGCGCTTTCGCCGGACGGCAAATGCGTTTGCAGCAAGGACGGAAAAGATTTGAAACGGCTGATAGAAAAAAACATATTGGGAGGGGCAAGTCATGGACAAAAACAGGCTTGAGGTTTTGGAAAAACAGATTAACAGGACGGTAGAGGCGCTTCGAAAAAACAATTTTGACGCGCACTACGTAAAAAACACGGACGAGCTTTTTCAAAAGCTGGACGGGATGATAAAGGACGGTGCAAGCTGTTCCGTTGGCGGGTCGATGACGTTGTTTGAATGCGGCGTTATCGACTACATAAAGGGCCGCAAGCTTACGTATTTTGACCGTTACGCCGAAAACGCGGACGTTACACAGGTTTATCACGACGCCTTAAACGCGGACTTTTATTTTACCAGCAGCAACGCGATTACGGAATCCGGCGAGCTTTACAACATGGACGGCAACGGCAACCGCGTAGCGGCGATCGTTTACGGGCCGAAAAAGGTCGTCGTGGTAGCGGGCGCGAACAAAATCGTTAAGGACATCGAAGCGGCGGTAAGGCGCAACAGGGACGTTGCGGCGCCCGCAAACGGGGTGCGGCTGGGCAAAGAGACGCCATGCGCGAAAACGGGTCTTTGCGCCGACTGCAAAAACCCTGGGCGTATGTGCAGCCACGAGCTTATCAGCCGTTACCAGTTAAACAAAGACCGCATTGCGGTACTGATTTTGCCCGATTCTTACGGGTATTGAGGCCTGTTAACACTACCGCTCAACGCTCATCTAACCGAGCGCATTTTGCGCCAAACTACGTTAAATTTTTTTGCAATACGCAAAGTATTACTTCAAAAATTTGCCTTATTTGACACAAAATCCGCTCGGTTATCTGAGCATTTCGGATCGTGTCAACAGGCCCTAGAAGGAAATTACTATGGATTTGAAATGTCGCCTGTATGATATCCCCGGCATACCGAACATGCGGGACTTGGGCGGGTATGAAACAAAAGACGACGGAACCATTCAAATGGGCAGATTTATCCGTTCCACTGCGCTTGCGGACATCGGCATGGACGCGGTAAGCGAGCTTAAGGCGTTAAACATCGACTGTGTGATTGACTTGCGCTCGAAAATGGAGCGCAAGCGCGCGCCCGATATCATTGAAAAGCACGGCGGCATCCACTTTGTGCATGTGCCGATGCTGGATCATATCCAATCGAATTTTGTGAAGGGGGACTTTAGCGGTGGGTTCCCGGCCTCGATGGCGGAGATGTATACCGGGCTTCTTGACAATTCCGCCTATTCATTTAAAACCGTATTTGATGTTTTCGCGGACAAACGATTCTCGCATTATCTGTTCCACTGCGCCGCCGGCAAAGACCGCACGGGTGTTACGGCCATGCTGCTTTTGGGGCTTGCGGGCGTTCCCGCGGAAATCATCGCCGAGGATTATTCCTACACACAGTATCTTTTTGAACCGTCGGTGCCTATCGAGGATTTCCCGCTTGAAATCCCCAGATACCTGTTTGAATCGGCGCCCCCGACGATGATGGCGACGCTGCGGCACCTTGACGAAACATACGGCGGCGTAAAGCCGTACCTTTCGCATATCGGCGTGAGCGGGGAGAATATTCAAGCGGTTTTAGACAAGCTGTTACTTGATTAAAGGCTGTGGACATGAGAACGATTCGGCGTCTTTTCAGCAGGTTTTGCGCCTTTTTCGCTTGCCGCTGCCGCGGCGGGCGTTACTTTTCCCCGCGGAAAAGTAACCAAAAGGCGCTGGGAGGGACACCCTCCCAGACCCGCCCATATACGGCAAGCGTCTATGGGCTTATGTTCCCGAAATCGCGCGCGTGTAAGCTCGGTGCTACCGTCCACTGACGCTCTGCGGAGCTTTAAGATTAGTCGCGGATTTAAAGAATAAGGTAATAGATTTGAAGATTTAAATCCGCTCTCTGACGCGCGCGTTGCAGATGAACCGGCACGAGGAAACGGGTGCGGCGATTTGATTAGCATAAACAAGCGCGCCCGGCCAATGCCGGGCGCGCCCCTTTTCCCACAAAATTAAACCAAAACCTCAAAAACTAAATAAAACAAAAATTCCCTTTGCAAGTTGCCTGATTATGGTATATAATGTATCCAAACAAACAAACAAATAAGGCAGGCAGGCCTATTGAAATAAATGACTATATAATCAAGATATAGCGTAAGAAGCTCGTTTTCTCGTTACTCGTTTTTTCCATTTGTTCGTGTGTATCAGGAGGTGTTTATTATTTGGAGTCCATTGCCATTTGTTTTTTTATCTCTTGTCGCTGTTGTTTTGGGGCTTGCCACCTTTTTCATAGGACTATCCTTATTTAGAACAAACAGGGGCGGAAAAAAATGGAGAGCAGCATTAGGCGTGGCGCTTATGTTATTGGGAGTGTCCATTTTTTACAATATTAACAATTTTTTTCTTTCTGGTCGAATACCATTCTTCTTTAGGTTATTGTATTAGGGGGGGCAGTAGAATGGGCTCAATTGATAAATCTCAAAAGAACAATAATATCTTCAAAGCAGAATATGATATTCGTAAGGCTAAGGACATTAAGTATATTAAGCGTTATGTTTCAAGCGGTGGAAATCGCAGCATTTACCGGGTACAGTAAAACTGCGGTTAACAATTGGTGCGCCCGTCGCGGCAGCGACAAGCTTGCGGTAGCACGAGCATCGCCGCCGCGTGAGCGGCAAGCCGGTGGCAGCACGGGCATCGCCGCCGCATGAGCGGCGATCCAGCATCAGCACAATACCATTGTCTAATAAACGAAAATGCGCCGGTCTGATGACCGGCGCGCCTTCTTTTTTACCGCTTCCTCATCAGCAGCAAAATCGGGATAAAGACGATTCCAATCCCCAGAAGCGTAAAAAATCCGAGACCAATCACCCAGCCCAAAATGCCGAACACAAGCCCTAAAATCCAAAATACAAGCTTAAACGAGAACCTTATCATCGTAAACGCGAATTGCAGCACGCCCCCGATAATCAGAAATAAAAACAAGGTAAACAATAACCCGCCCATCAAAATCAACCTCCTGTCAATAATTTAGCATATGCAAAATAAAAACAAATAGAAGAACCATTAAAATTTGATTAAATAGTCGACAAGTCTATCTCATCTTCGAATTGCATGGTATACAGTTGCTTATAATAACCGTTTTGCCGGATAAGCTCACTGTGCGTTCCGCGCTCTATGATTTTGCCGTCCCGCACGACGAGAATCAAATCCGCCATCTTGATGGTGGATAGCCTGTGTGCAATCAAAAACGACGTGCGGCCCTTCAGGATGTTCGAAATCGCGTTTTGGATCAGGCGCTCCGTTTCGGTATCGATGGAGGATGTAGCTTCATCGAGCACGAAAATCCGCGGGTCGGCGATAACGGCCCTTGCAAACGAGATGAGCTGCTTCTCGCCGGTCGAAAGCTTGTCGCCGCCCTCCCCGACGTCGCTTGCCGGGCCGTCGGGCAGTTTGTCGATCACGCGGTCCGCCGAGACAAGCTTTGCCGCGCTTTCGATTTCTTCATCCGTCGCGTCAAGCTTGCCGTACCGGATATTCTCCTTGATGCTGCCGGAAAACAGGTGCGGGCTTTGCAGGACGTACCCGATGTTGGAATGAAGCCACAGTTGCGAGCGCTCGCGGTAATCGCGCCCGTCTATCAGCACCTTGCCGCTTGTGGGTTCAAAGAACCGGCAGACCAGGTTGACAAGCGTGGATTTTCCCGCGCCCGTTTCGCCGACGATTGCCACCGTCGTGCCTGCGGGGATCTTCAAGTTGAAGTTCTCCAGCACGTTCTCGTGCCCGTCGGGGTACATGAACGTCACGTCCTGAAATTCAATGTCGCCGTGAATCGGCTCCCAGTTTTCGCGTTTCGCGTTAAAATTGTCGCCGTATTTTTCGATGACCTCCGGCCTGTCGGTGATTTCCGGTTTTTTGTCCAACAGCCCGTTGACGCGCTCGATATTCGCCTGTGTGGAGACGATCTCCGCGAAAATCCTCGCGATGTGCTGAATCGGCTCAAAGATGATGATGGCGTAAGAAATCATCGCGGAAAAGGTCCCGTATGGCATGTTTTCGTTCATGACAAACCCGCTGCCCGAAACCAGCACGCTTGTGACGGCGATGGAGCCGAAAAACAAAATCACCGGCATGTAGATGGCCGCGATCGTACCGGCCTTGACGGAGTTTCTGAACATATCGCCCGTCAGGCGCGAAAAATCGGCGGAATTCACGTCCTCGATCACAAGGGTTTTGGAGGTTCTGGCGCCCAGTATTCCCTCGTTAAACGCGCCTGTGATGCGGGAATTCGCGCGGCGCACCCGGCGGTTGTAATACAGGATTTTATTCTGGAACCACATCGTCACAAGCAGCATGACAGGCACGATCGCAAGCATAATAAGCCCGATTTTCCAATTTAAGACAAGCATGGCGACAAGCACGAACAAAATGCAGGAGAAGCCCCACATCACGTCCACGAGGCCCCATGCCACAAGCCCGCCGATTCTCCCGGTGTCGGACATCACGCGGGCTATCATGTAGCCGACTGGCGTGGTGTTGTAGTACGACAACGAGAGCGTCTGCAAATGGTTGAACAGATCGCGCTTTAAATCGCGGGCGAATTTCATCTCGACCTTTATCGCAATCCGTGTGAAGAACGCAACGGCAAACATCGACGTCACCGCGAGGGTTACGCCCACTAAAGCGGCGGGGGTAAGCCCGGCGGTGCTTCTGGGGATAATGAAGTTGTCGATGATGTATTTTTGATAAAGCGGTATCAAAACGTCTATCAGCGCACAGTAAAGCATAAAGAGCGCGACTAAAACAAGCTCTTTTTTGTATGGCTTGAAATACGGCAGCATGCTCGACCAAACCTTCAGGCTGAACGGCTTTAGATATTCTTCTTCCTCGAAGTAGTTCACTCGGCGTCCACCTCCTCAAGACTGGATTGCAGGCTGTACACGCGGCTGTACACGCCGCCCTGCGCGACAAGCTCCGCGTGCGAGCCTGTTTCGACGATGCGCCCGTTGTCGAGCACGATGATTTTATCCGCCTTTGACAGCGAGGTGATGCGGTGGGATATGATAATCGTGGTGGAGCCGCTCGTGCGCTCGTCAAGCGCCGCGCGGATCTTCGCGTCGGTTTCGGTGTCGACCGCCGAAAGGGAATCGTCGAATACCATAACCGGGGGGCTTCCGAGGATGGCGCGGGCGATTGCCACGCGCTGATTCTGCACGCAGGAAAGCGTTAAGCCGCGTTCGCCCACGACGGTGTCGTAGCCGTTTGC
>Ga0099364_10000337_pt1 | contig 78556 bp, 60 predicted proteins | sample TergutTh196P3_FD_73070 | JGI IMG/M metagenome (GOLD analysis project Ga0099364, IMG submission 73070) | Microcerotermes parvus P3 segment gut microbial communities from Pointe-Noire, Republic of the Congo - Th196 P3 | ecosystem: Host-associated > Arthropoda: Insects > Digestive system > Gut ...
CACGAGATAATACTGCTCTATCTTTTTCTCTTATGATTACTTGCAACATAGTCTTTTGGTTGCAAAGATAGGGGTTTTAATTGAAATAACCAAATTAATATCTCAAATTATAACCGAGCATAGTATACATATGGCGGACTATCCAAAAATTTTAATGCGTTTGCCCTGCCTCTACTAATACGGCTCCACATCCACACAAAGCCTCACCGGTTTCCACTCAACATTTTCCAACATGGAGAGGTGTGTTTGGATGATGTGGTTTTTCACGTATTCGACGGAGGTTGCCGGTTCGATTTTTATCAGTATGTCTTTGAGGTAGAGGTTTTTGATGCGTCCGATTAAGGGAAATTCGGGACCGAGGATGCGGTTTTTGAAAGTTGCGCGCAGTTTGTCGGCGAAGAACTTGGCGGCGGCGTTGAGGGTGGTGATGTCGCGGTGTTTCAGCGTGAGACGGATGAGGCGGACGTATGGCGGGTAGAGAAAGTTTTTACGTTCTTGTAACTGGTTGGCATACAGGGATTCAAAGTTTTGTTGGATGGCTAATTGGATGATGGGATGGTGAGGCGAATATGTTTGTATGACGATGAGACCGCGTTTTTTCGCCCGTCCTGCCCGTCCGCTGACTTGGACGATGGTTTGAAAACCGCGTTCAAAAGAGCGGAAGTCGGGATAGGAGAGCAGTTGGTCGGCGTTGAGGATACCGACAAGTGTTACATTGCTGAAATCCAATCCTTTGGTAACCATCTGCGTTCCTATCAGGATGTCAATTTTTCGTTCTTCGAAGCGGGTGATGATGTGGTGATGGGCGTTTTTTTCGCGCGTGGTGTCCAAGTCCATCCGTTCGATAACGGCTTGAGGCAGAATCAGTTTCAGTTCGTCTTCTACTTTTTCGGTGCCGAAACTTTCCATTTTGATGGCAGTACTTCCACATGCCGGACATGCCGCCGGAACGGGCGCGTTGTATCCGCAATAGTGGCAGCGCAGCGCGTTCTTTTGCTTGTGATAGACCAACGAGACGTCGCAGTTTTTACATTCGGGCGACCATCCGCAGGTCTCGCAAACCAGACGCGGCGCAAAACCCCGACGATTGTGAAACAGGATGACCTGTTCTTTGTTTTCTAACGAGGTTTTTATCTTCTCTATCAGCACGGATGAGAAGTGCGAGACCATATTTCGTTGGCGCGTTTCCTGTCGCAAGTCCACGATGGTTGTTTCGGGGAGTTCCTGTCCGCTGTAGCGTTTCAATATCTGCGCGAAGCCGAATTTGCCGGAATGTGCGTTGAACCAACTCTCTACGGAGGGCGTTCCCGAACCCAATAAGGTCTTGGCGGCGTGCATTTTTGCCAGCATGATGGCGGTGTCGCGTGCTAAATAACGCGGCGCGGGATCGAACTGTTTGTAAGAGGCGTCGTGTTCCTCGTCCACGATGACCAATCCGAGATTTTCGTAAGGCAAAAACAGCGCGGAGCGTGCGCCCAAGATGATGTTGTAGCGTTGCGCATTGACGTCGGCAGTGCGATTCCATATCTCAACACGTTCATTTTCATTGAACTTGGAGTGATAGATGCCGACCTGTTTTCCAAAATATCTTCGCAAACGGTGGATGATTTGTCCGGTCAGTGCAATTTCGGGAAGCAGGTACAAAACCTGTTTTCCCTGTTTCAACACATTGTCTATCAGTTTGATATAGAGTTCTGTTTTTCCGCTTGCGGTAACGCCGTGCAGCAGAACCACCTCTTTTTGGCGGAACGCCGTCTCTATTTCGGAGAGGCAGCGTTGTTGTTCATCGTTGAGGACGATGTCGGCGGCGTCCGCCTCCTCCGCCACCTCCGGCAAACGGCTGACAATGCGCTCTTCCGCCACAAAAACATCCTTGCCTATCAACGACTTCAGCGCCGCCGCCGGACTGCGGGAAAAATTTAATACTTCTTTCTGCGTCAACCATTTATATTCGTGAACATCATTGTTGTTGAGGGCGATGTACGACATCAGGATTTCCAACTGTTTGTTGGCGCGTTTTTCTAAGGCATCGAAAAGTTGTTGCAACGTTGTTTCATCTTGAAACTTTTCCGAAAGGCGGATAAAAAGTTCTTTCTTTGGGGTAAAACGCTCCTGCAACTCCTCTTCGGGGAGGATGACGCCTTTTTCGATGAGTGTTTTTATCAGCGGCAGTATTTTGAGTTGGTCAACGATTTTGGAAGCGTCCGAAAGCGTCAGAACCGGTTGTATTTGAAGCGCTTCGGCGATGAGATACTCTTTCTCGTTCAACGCTTGGAAGTCGCCGTTGAAAAGCGGATTCAGTACTATCTTGGTTTCGCTCGTCAGTTTCAACGCCGACGGCATGGCGGCATTCATCACCTCGCCCACGCTGCATACGTAATATCTTGCTATCCACTCCCACAGCAAAAACTGTTTTTCGTTCACGATGGGCTGTTCGTCGAGGATGGAGAGCAGATACTTCACCTCGCGCGCCCACACCGGAACTTGTTGATGGACACGCCGAACCAAACCCGAATAGAGCCTGTTTTTACCAAACTGCACCGCCACGCGTTGTCCGGCGCAAACGGCGTCGTTCCACTCGTAGGGAACGCGATAGGTGAAAACACCTTCGAGTTTCAACGGCAGCAGAATGTCGGCAAAAAGCGTGATGCGTTCCAATGCTACTTAGGGTAACCTACGGTTTGAGTGATGACAATCCATTGATTATCGGGCAGTTGCATGGCTTTTGTAAGCGCTTCGCTGTCGAAATTCCCACGCACCACGGTTACCAATCCGGCGGACGCACAGTAGAGATAGGCGTTTTCCGAGAGGTAGCCCGTGTCAATGAAGACGTACCGCCGCTGTACTTCGTCCAAGGTGCCGTCCAACTTGTCGTTGTTGCAGACGAAAATCAGATTCAACGGGGCGGACGCCACAAAATCCTGCTGTCCGGTCGTAGCCCGAATATCGTCTTTGGTGATGAGCGTGAGGACGTTACGTTCCGCATCCCAGAGATACAATCCGTTTTCCATGGCGCAATAGATTTCGAGTTCCTGTTTGTTGCGCGCTGTGGGGGCGGTGCGTTTTTTCTCGTCCAGGCGGCTGTAACCGAATGTTGCCCATAAGAGGTTCGACAGCGTTTGGTCGTCAATCTTTTGTTCCGAAAACTCGCGGGTGGACTTTCTGTTCTTCAGAACTTCCATCAGCGGCATCCCACCGGTGGTTATCGGGTCGGGAAGTTGAATTTCCTTGTTTTGTGCGCATCCCGTCGCAGGGATAATGAGCGCAAGCAGCATAAATGTTAATGGTCTCATAATTAAATATTTTTTATCTGTCAATCTGTACATACCATATCTCCCCACTATCCATAATAAACATCCATAAACCGTTCTTTTGCAATTCTTTAGGTTCTTCGCCATGTATGAAAACGCGCAGTCCGTGTTTGACGCCTTCTCTAGTTTTGAAATGGAGTTTCGTTCCTTCGACTTCGAGCAAACTCGATTCGCGTAAACCCAAAACAACGACATCCTGATTAACGGTAAGAAATTCGTTGATACGGTCTTCGCGTGTCTCTCCGCCGAACTTTTTGGGATGGTTTTTCGTGTCCAAGTAGTGCGGATTGATTTGGAAAGGTATCAGGTTCAGGCATTTGAACGACTTCGGCTCGATGATGGGCATGTCGTTGGTGGTGCGCAACGTGGGACAGGCGATGTTCGAGCCGGCACTCCAGCCGATGTAGGGCATCCCTTTTAATGCGCGTTTGCGGATGACGCTCATCAGGTTGTTCCGATGCAGTTCATACACCAAGTGAAACGTGTTGCCGCCGCCGACAATGACACATTCGGCTTTTTCAACGGCTTCCACAGGGTTTTCGGCTCTATGCACCGAATCCAACTTGACATTGAATTGATTAAAAACGCCCTGCACACGACACCAATAGTTGTCGTAGGACTCTTCTACTGTTTGAGGGTCGGGGTCTTCCGCTTTCGCCTTGACTTTCACGCCGGCATACGGGACAAAAAGCGCCGTCCCGATTTTGTTGTTCCTCAAAAAACTTTCGATGAATGGCAGCGTCCATTCTAAATAATTTTCTCCCGGGTTGGTGGAGTTGCTGAGTAATAATAATTTCATTTTCATACGGGGGTGATTTTTATTTTTGTTACTATTCCTTATTTTTTTGCAAAGGTAGATAAAATTTTGAAATCACACGGCAAATAACCAATTTTCAATGCTCCATTCTCAATTAAATCGTACCTTTGCACCCATGGAAATAGAAGAACCTTTAGTTGTAATTGCCGGAGCAGGAACTTTCGGAACGGCGCTGGGCAACACCTTAGCCGCCAACAGAGCCATCACTGTGCGGCTGTTAACCATTGAAAAAGAGGTGGAAGCGGGTATCAACAACACTCGCATCAATCCTGTTTACTTCCCCAACTCCACCCTGCGGAAAAGGCTCAAAGCGACCGCCGACCTGACGATTTTGGAAAAAGCGCAATTTCTCATTTTGGCGATTCCGTCGGCTGCGTGTGTCTCTTATATGGAAGAAATCCGCCCCTATTTAAAACCCGATACCATCGTCATCAACACGGCGAAAGGTTTCGGTGAAGGCAATGTGATTATATGCGAGCATATAGAAAAACACTTTCCCAATCCGGTGGCAGCGCTGAAAGGACCATCATTTGCTATCGAACTGCTCAACTGGATGCCGACCGCCTTCACCTTCGCATCACGCGACATAGCCACCTACAACGCCTTTTTGGCATTACTGCCGGATACCAAATTGCACGTAGAATTTTCTACGGACGTCCGCGGCGTGGAGTTGCTCAGTATTCTGAAAAACATGTACGCCATCATCCTTGGCGTCATAGACGCGCACTATAACTCCGCCAACGTGCGCTTTTTGGTGTTGACCAAAGTATTTAAAGAGATGCGCAAAGTGCTGATGACCTTCGGTGGCGAATCCGAAACCATCCTCAACTTCTGCGGATACGGCGACTTCGGATTGACATCCATCAACGACCTCAGCCGCAACAGAACCATGGGACTGCTCATCGGAAAAGGCTTTATCAAAGACATGGTCTCGGAAAATATCGTGTTAGAAGGAAAAAGAACCCTGAGCGTCTTTTACAGCAAGATTGCCGAAGAAAAAATGGGCATCAACGCCATACGCAACTTCCCCATCCTGCTGGAACTTTACAAACTGTTCTACAAAGATTATGACCAGCGCAAATTTGTGATGAACGTCATAAATGCCTGATAACGTTTTGATTATAGAATGTACTTTTAAAAAATAAATAGATGAACATAGCAGTTGCAGGCATCGGATACGTCGGTTTGGTAACCGGAACATGTTTTGCCGAGATGGGCAACAACGTCTTCTGTGTGGATGTGGACGAACAGAAAATACGTCAACTCGAAACCGGCATCGTCCCTATCTACGAACCCGGATTGGAAGAGATGGTACTCCGCAACGTCAAAGCGGGGCGACTGCACTTTACCACCGACCTAACCACCATCCTCAACGAGGTAGAAGTCATCTTCTCCGCCGTCGGAACGCCCCCCGACGAAGACGGCAGCGCCGACCTGAACTATGTGCTGCAAGTTGCCCGCACAGTAGGACAAAACATGCAAAAATACCTTCTGATTGTAAACAAAAGCACCGTCCCCGTCGGAACCGCCGCCTTGGTGAAACAGACTATCGCCGAAGAACTCGCCCACAGAAACGTTGATATTGAATATGATGTGGCGTCCAACCCCGAATTTTTAAAAGAAGGCTCCGCCGTCAAAGATTTTATGAGCCCCGACAGAGTAGTCGTCGGCGTGGAGTCGAAACATGCGGAAGAAGTGCTGACACAACTCTATAAACCGTTCATGTTGAACAATCTCCGTATTATCTTCATGGACGTCCTGTCAGCCGAGATGACCAAATACGCCGCCAACGCCATGCTCGCCACCCGCATCAGTTTTATGAACGACATGGCAAACCTCTGCGAACGCTGCGGCGCCGACATCAACATGGTACGCAAAGGCATCGGCAGCGACCCACGCATCGGAAATAAATTCATCTACCCCGGCATCGGATACGGCGGCTCATGTTTCCCAAAAGACATCAAAGCGCTGATGAAAACAGCCGACAAAAAAGGTTACCAAATGCGTGTCCTACAAGCCGTGGACGCCGTGAACGAAGATCAGAAAAAAGTACTCTTCCTCAAATTACACCAATACTACAATGGCAACCTGCAAGGCAAAACCATCGCCCTCTGGGGACTTGCGTTCAAACCCGAAACCGATGACATGCGCTTTGCACCTTCATTGGTGCTGACCCAACTCCTCTTAGACGCCGGATGCAAAGTCAAAGTCTATGACCCCGTCGCCACGACCGAAGCAAAACGGATTTTCAAAGACACCGTCATCTATGCCGACGACATGTACGCCGCCGCCACCAACGCCGACGCCCTGATGCTGCTCACTGAATGGAAACAGTTCCGAATGCCCAACTGGGAGACAATCAAACAGATAATGAAACATAGCGTCATCTTCGACGGACGAAATATCTACGACCAAAAACTGCTGAAACAGCACGGGTTTGTTTATCAAGGCATCGGAACTACCTAACCTGCACCACCTCCGGAAATCTCGGCAAAAAGTTCGGCGACCGCTGCAAGTCGGAGACGGTGGTGCCGAAAAAGTCACCTAAGCGGGCGCCGGGGTAAAAACCAACCGTTAATACTATTGTGTTGAACGCTAATAAGTCGTTGCGCAGTCGTATTCCTACGCCGCTCATCCAGTTGAAATGTTCAAAAATCGTCGGTTTGGAGTTGTCGGAGAGCCACTCACCCTCGAAAAAGACAAAAACGACCATCCGGAATCCGATAATGCGGACGGAAGTGAAAAAATCACTTTCTGTGTTAAACATTAGGCGGTGCATTCCTTTTAAATCATCATTGCCGTTGCCGGGTAATTTGGAGTAAATGTTTCCAAATGCATTATTCTTATTCAGATGGGTAGCATAATCAGCATTCAAAAATTGTCGAAAACGGGAATTGCCGAGCCTCAGCAACGGACTGAACAGATGCGTACTCACATTAAAAACGCCATTATGCAGTTGTCTGTCAACGACATGGGCGCCAAAAGCGGCGCTGATGTGGATGTTGGCAAAAGAAAATTGCTTTCCCGCAGCGCCCGACAGAGAGAAGTAGGGCGCGTTGTAAAAATCGGACAGCATGTCGTATCCGGCTTGTCCCGACAGCAAAAATCCGTGTGCAATGTTTTCCGCCACGCCAAAGTTGTTAATCATGTATTGCCGGTAATAGCGCTGGCGGTAGAAGTTGAATTGCAACAGATAAGTCTGACGCGGAACATATTGATACAGAAGCGGAACTGGTTGCTTCTCCACCACCGAAAACGAAGAACGATAGTTCAGATAACCGCCCGCCACCGAAAAGAAAAGCGACTTTTCCGGATTTCCCAAGCGAAAAGCGTGTCCCAATGCCGAGGAAAAGGCGTTATAACAGGGCGGACTTACCGAATCCCACGGAACGACCTCCAATCTTCGTGTCGCCTGCTCGTAACTTATTTGCCCATAATTGCGCAACGTTGTCCGCAACGGACGATTGATGGAGGTATAAATATCTTTACTCGTGATGCGGTCGAGATATTTCGCATCGGCATTGATAAAGGTTTTGGCAATATTGTTGTACCTACCGTCCACGCCATATCCCCACCGGCGCGTATAGTGATAGTCGTAAATGCCGCGCAGGTACAACTCGCTGCCCGTGCGGGCGAAATTTTTATTATACAACTCAACGTCAGCCGAATGAGTGTCAACCGAATTGACCTCGAAAGCTATCGGATACTTGTCGCGCACGATGACCGTTACTTTGGCTTTATCACGCTCCGTGTGCGTGGTATCCACGACAATACGCACGTCGTGAACATATCCGATACTGCGCAGGAAAGCCTCCGTCTCGGCAAAGACGAGTGGGTCAATCTTGTCATTTTGATGAAAAAAGAGATTTTTGCGAATCAGGTTTTCGCGGGTTTTGAGATAGAGTTTATTTGCCGGCTGCACCCACCAACTCGAATCAACGACGTCGGGCGCATAAACACTTGTGCCGAAAGGAGCCAGCGTGATAATTTCGATATTTTCTATTGTCCGCTCCCGATACGGCTGATAAACCTTTTCAGTGGAATAATCCTCCTTGTTCTCCGCCGACTTCGGCACGCTGACGATGGCGTCGTACAACAACTTTGTCCACCGCCGTTTGGAAAACTTCTGCTGCATCCGGTTAAAAGTAGCCGTATCCCGAACAAAAGCCGACGTGTCCTGAACGCCGACCGGCTCAACAAACCCTTTCCGTCCCTTTTTTATGGTATCTTGCAGCAACGCATCACAAAAACCATAAGAAACAGCCTGCACACAAAATAAAACACTTACTATCAATACCTTTTTCAAATCCAATCGCCATTATAATAAATGCAAAGATAGAAAATAAATCGTACCTTTGCAGTATTAAAACTATTTCGCTCATGAGCGCATTCAAAGCATACGACATCAGAGGCATCTACAACGCAGATTTCAACCGGGACGACGTCTATAAAATCGGTTTTCACCTGGCGCAGATGATGCACACAGACACTATTTTAGTAGGACGGGACGCCAGAGTGTCGTCCGACGAGATTTTCGACGCCCTCACGCAGGGCATCCGCGATGCCGGCGTGAACGCCGATGACGCCGGATTGTGCACCACGCCCTACATCTATTGGACGACAGCGCTGAAAAAATACGGCTGCTCCGTCATGATCACCGCCTCGCACAACCCGAAAGAGTACAACGGGTTAAAGATTTCGCGCGAAAATGCCCTCCCCGTAGGATACGATTCGGGATTGCAGGTCATTGAGGAACGGATGAAAGCGCCCATCACGCCCTTACTCCGAAAAGGCGTCATCCGCAAAGTGGATTACAAAAACGACTACATGGACTTCCTGTTGCGGTATAAAAGCGACCTCGACGGACTGAAAATCAGCATGGACTGTTCCAACGGCATGGCGTCGCTCTTTGTGAAACAACTCTTCGGCGAACAGCCACACTATATCTATGACACCATAGATTGCACTTTCCCCAACCACGAACCCAACCCCTTAGATCCCGAAAGCACCGAAGACATCCGCACTTTGGTGAAAAAGACCAACTCCGACATCGGCGTCATCTTCGACGGCGACGCCGACCGCGTGATGTTCATTGACGAACAGGGCGATTTCATCTCACCCGACCTGATTATCGCGCTGCTGGCGCACTACTGGCTCGAAGAACGACAGATGAAAGGCGTTGTTATTCAAGACATTCGCACCTCAAAATCTGTCGGAGAGTACATCCGGCAATTCGGAGCCACGACCATCACTTGGCGCGTTGGAAGAGCCTACGCCGCCCCAAGACTGCGCGACATGGACGGTCTCTACGGCGGCGAATTAGCCGGTCATTACTACGCACGCGAGTTCTTCTACTCCGACTCGGCGCTCATGACCGCGCTTATTGTCCTGCGTATCGTGCAACGGTTTAAAAAAGAAGGCGTCAGCCTTTCACAACTCATCAAACGCATCAGCCGCTATGAAAACTCTGGCGAGATGAACTTCCAATTAGAACGCAAAGACGACGCCATGAAAGCCATCGTAACACACTTCAGCGCTCAGGAAAAACCGCTACAACAGATGGACTTCGACGGCTACCGCTTAGAATTTAAAGAATGGTGGTTCAACATACGACCCTCAAACACAGAACCTTACCTGCGATTCATTGCCGAAGCAACCTCAAAAACACTGCTCCAACAGAAAATCGCTGAGGTAGAAGATATTATTAATAAACTAAAATGATGTCCATGATGCAAAACTCTGTGAACCTCTGTGTCCCCTGTGTCTTTTATATAACAAACATTCTCAAGTACGTTCATCTAGTTGATTTTCAATTTTTTTCATTTCTTTTCGTATTTTGTTTAATCTTTTTTTGAGCCTTTCATTTTCATTGGTTTTGAGTAACGATTCGTCGTATTCTGTTTTTGTTTTTACTAGTGTGTACAGGATTCTTCCGAGTTTATTAGCAGTGGCAATAACCGATATCAAAAATGTCGTAATGTGTCTTACTCCGCACAAAAGCTAATGGACATTTTGGGATTATTTTCTCATAGCACCTCAAATTTTTTTCTTAACCGAAAAAAATCTATCTTTGCACATGAAAAAAATAATTGGAACTATACTGTTATTCTGCTTATTATTAGCGTTTTGCCACTGTTCCCAGCAGGGGAACATGAAACGGTTTACCTTTTCGGGAGGCACGCAAGGCACTTATTACCAAATCACCTACTATGCGGCGGATAGCATTGTAACGCAGACGCAGATACAGGAGGCGCTCGACAAATTTTTACAGGTAGCGTCGTTGTGGGATCCCGATTCGGAGATTTCGCGCGTCAACCGTAACGAAAACGTAAAGGTCGGAACGGACTTCCAAGCCATTTTTCACGAAGCGCAGGAGATTTCCCGACTCACGGGCGGCGCTTTCGACGTTACGGTCGGCGGATTGGTCAACGCATGGGGCTTCGGACCGCATCAGAAAGCAGACTCCGTGTTGATAAAAATAGACAGTCTGCGCCAATACGTTGGTTATCAAAATGTTGACCTCATTGATTCCGAAGTCGTGAAAAAGTACCCAAACACAAAAATTGACTTCAACGCCATCGCTAAAGGCTATTCGGTGGATTTGATGGCGAAGATTCTATGGCATCACGATATTGACAACTTCCTCGTGAACATCGGCGGTGAGATTTACGCTTCGGGACTGAAACCCGACGGTGGAAAATGGAACGTGGGCATCGAAAAACCGGCAGAGACCAACATTTCTGCCCAAAACGTTCTGGAAAATATCGCCCTCTCCAACAAAGCGACGGCAACGTCGGGAACCTACCGCAACTATTTCGTCAAAGACAGCATCCGCTACTCGCACACCATTGACCCGACCACCGGACGACCCGTCGAGCATACCTTGCTGAGCGTTACCGTCATCGCCGACAGGTGCGTAACAGCCGATGCGCTCGCCACCGCTTTCATGGTGATGGGCGTCGAAAAAGCAATGGAATTTTTAAGCCAAAACCCGCAGTTCGACGGCTATTTCATCTATTGCGACGAAGATAACGAACTGCAAGTTGTTTATACTGAGGGATTTAAAAACCTTTTAATTTGAATTTGAAACATTTTTTTGAAATATTATGGCAGATTACGGATATTGTAACACCAGCATCGTCGCCATGCGCGCAGAACCTTCCGAACGGTCGGAAATGGTTTCACAACTCTTTTTCTATGAGGTCTTTACCATCTTGGAAGACACGGTGAAATGGCTCTTTATCCGTTGCGAAAACGACGGATACACCGGCTGGATAGACCGCAAACAGTACGTCCCGATGACCGACAAGGAATACACCTTGTGGCGCGGACGCGGCATAGCGTTCCCGAAAGATTTGACGCTGACCTTGACCGAAAAACAGACAGGCGAAACCATCCGCGTGTTCCACGGAACGCCGCTACCGGTTAATCTGAAAGGACTTATTGAAATAAACGATCATCTATGGGAACCACAAGGAGAGATATTTTACCGTCCGATGTCGTCGCCGAACCGGAAAAATATCGTGGAGATGGCTAAGAGTTACCGGCACGTTCCCTATCTCTGGGGCGGAAAATCTTGTTTCGGATGCGACTGTTCGGGCTTCGTGCAGACCATCTATAACATGAACGGCGTTTCCATCAAACGCGACGCCTCCCAACAAGCCCGCGAAGGGGAAACGGTAAACCTCATTGACGAAGCCCTGCCCGGCGACCTCATCTTTTTCGATAACCACGAAGGCGACGTCATCCATGTCGGAATCCTCATCGAAGAGCAGCAAATCATCCACGCATCGGGATGTGTCAGGATTGATAAGGTTGACCATTTCGGGATTTTTAACGCTCAACAACAAACTTATACACACAAGTTGCGGGTGATAAAACGGTATTTTTAAAAATAAAATACTGATATTTCCGTTTTTTTCAAAATCAAAAATTGTGAAATGGGATTTACAATTTAAACGTCAAGATATGACATTAGACGAGATACCATATAAAATTAACGGATGTGCAAAGACGATGAACAGATTAGAAGATACCAAAATGATCTATATCAAAAGCGACAGTCTCTTGCAAGACGCACAGCATATCATTGAAACGGCACAAGGTTTTGCCTACAGATCTGTTAATATCGCGATGTTGCGACGCAACTGGCTACTGGGAAAACGTATTGCTGAAGAGGAGTTACAAGGAAAAGACAGGGCAATATATGGAGTAGAAGTAATTAAAAAACTATCAGTTGAACTCACGCACATTTATGGTAATGGATTTGACAGCAGTAATTTATACAAATTTATAGACTTCTATAAAGCCTTTCCAAACATTTTCCACACAGTGAGTGGAAAATCATCTGACAACAATTTAGACGCAACGGGTCTAAAATCTTCAAATCAAATTTTAGACACAGTGAGTCTAAAATCTTCAAGCAAAATTTTCCAAACGTCTGGAAAATCTTTTTCGATGCTTACTTGGAGCCATTTCAGAACACTTTTGCAGGTAAAAGACCCTGAGGCACGCAATTGGTATATGCGCGAAGCAGCCGAACAAACATGGAGTGTACGAACTTTACAACGTAACATTTCTTCTCAATACTATTTCCGTTTGTTGCAATCGCATAACAAAGAGTTGGTTAAGGCAGAAATGGAAGAAAAAACCGCTTCGTTTCAGCAAGACAAATTAGAATTTATTAAAAACCCTGTTGTCGCCGAATTTTTGGGATTTGCTCCCAATAGTGATTTTACAGAAACAGAGTTCGAAAAAAACATTATCGCTAATTTGCAGAAATTTATGATAGAACTTGGCAAGGGCTTCGCTTTTGTGGCTCGACAACAACATATCAGAACCGAAAAACAGGATTATTTCATAGACTTGGTTTTCTACAACTATATATTGAAATGCTTTGTACTCATTGACTTGAAAACGAGCAAAATTACGCATCAGGATGTTGGACAAATGGATATGTATATCCGTATGTACGATGAACTGAAAAGAACAGATGGCGATAATCCGACATTGGGTATCGTGCTGTGCGCTGATACGGATGAGGATATTGCCCGCTATTCAATACTTCATGGCAACGAACAACTTTTTGCTTCAAAATATAAAACGTATATGCCCACCGAAGAAGAATTACGAACAGAAATTGAAACGCAAAAAAGATTGTTTTATCTTCAACAGGGCAATAGTGAAAAATAAAATAATGATATTTTCGTTTTTTTTATTCAAAATCAAAAATTGTAACAGATGCAAAAGAAAAAACTTTTATTAATTGTCGGCGTGCTCTGCATGAGCATTTTCACGGCTAAAGCCGACGAAGGGATGTGGCCCGTGAGCATGATCAATCAACAGAATATCAAAGAGATGCAAGAGTTGGGCTGCCGGCTGACGGCAGAACAAATCGTCAGTTTTAACCTTTCCAGCGTCAAAGACGCCATCGTTCAGTTCGGCGGCGGATGCACCGGCGAGATTGTCTCGCCCGAAGGGTTACTCTTCACCAATCACCATTGCGGCTATTCGCAAGTGCAAGCCCATTCTGCGCCCGAACACGACTACCTGAAAGATGGATTTTGGGCGTATTCCAAAAAAGAGGAACTGCCGAATCCCGGATTGACGGTATGGTTCTTGTTGAATGTCGAAGACGTAACCGACGCCATTCTCGAAGGCGTTACCGCCAACATGACCGAAGAAGAACGCGACAAAATCGTCGCAGAAAACAAAAAAGCACTTACCGAAAAAGCATCGGAAGAGAATGAAAACCGCATTTCGATTGAGGAATTTTACCGTGGTAATCAATATCTTAAATTCGAATATGTCGTTTATAAAGACATTCGCTTAGTTGGCGTTCCGCCCTCTTCGATAGGGAAGTTCGGCGGCGATACCGACAATTGGATGTGGCCCCGTCAAACCGGCGACTTCTGCATTTTCCGCGTTTACACCGCGCCCGATGGCTCTCCGGCGGAATATGCCGAGGAGAACATCCCGCTTAAGCCGAAACATTACCTCCCCGTCTCCATCAAAGGCGTTCAGGAAGACGACTTCGCCATGATATTGGGCTATCCGGGTTCGACCGACCGTTATGCGCCCTCAAAACGCATCGAATCCGTTATCCATGAAACCGCCCCCGTTACGGTGGAGTGTCGCGAAGTGAAATTGGCGCAATACCGCAAACACATGCTGGCTGACAGAGACGTGTTCATCAAATATGCCAACAAACATGCCGGCGTCTCCAACTATTGGAAAAACTCCATCGGACAGATTAAACAGTTGCAAAACAACAAAGTAGTCGAAAAACGACAAGCGTTGGAAAAACAATTTTCAACTTGGGCAGCGCTCAATAACCCAAACATGTTAAAATATGGCAACGTGTTGAGCGATTACGACAAGGCATACGCCGAACTGTCGAAATATAACCGCGCCCTGCGCTATCATATCGAGGCGGGATTGCGCGGCAGCGAGGCAATTTCGTTGGCGCAAGCCTTGATAAACGCTAATACTTTCATCGTCGAAAAGAAAAAAGAGGAGTTTGAAAAAGACCTCCCCCGCTATCAAAAAAGAATCAACGATTTCTTTAAAGACTACGACGCCGCCACCGACAGAGACGTTACCATCGCCCTGCTGAACCTCTTTTACCAAAATATCCCTGCCGACCTGCAACCCGAACTGTTGCAAAAAACAGGAAAAAGCAACGGCGGCGATTTCACCAAATATGTGGACAACGCGTTTAAAAAATCTATTTTCGTCTCCGAAGCGAAAATGAAAGCATGGTTAGAAAAACCGTATTCGCTTAATAACGACCCGTTTATGCAGATGGCTCAAAGTATGTGGAACTCCTATCAGGCGCTTTTGAAAAAAATGGAACCCGCACTGATGGACATCGAACGTTGCGACCGTCTCTTTATCGCCGGATTGCAAGAGATGCAGCCCGAAAAGAATTTCTATCCCGACGCTAATTTTACCATGCGCCTCACTTATGGCTCGGTGAAACCATACGCGCCACGCGATGCTGTTGATTATCACTATGTTACGACACTAAAAGGCGTGATGGAAAAAGAGATTCCCGACCACCACGAATTTGACGTCGCCCCCAAACTGAAACAACTCTACGAAAAACAGGACTTCGGACAGTATGCCGATGAAAACGGGAAAATGATTGTCAACTTCCTGACCACCAACGACATAACAGGCGGTAACTCGGGAAGTCCCGTTTTAGATGCGGACGGCAACCTCATCGGACTCGCCTTCGACGGCAACTGGGAAGCCATGAGCGGAGATATTGCCTTCGAACCGGCGCTGCAACGCACCATTTGCGTGGATGCCCGATACGTACTTTTCATCATTGACAAGTTCGCTAACGCGCAAAATTTAATTCAGGAATTGACGATTGTGAAGTAAATTGTTTTTTAAAAAAAATTTACTACCTTTGCACCCTGTTTTTTGAAAGTAAAAATATAATAAGAAATACCTATATGTCAAGAGTTTGTGAAATTACGGGAAAGAGATTTATGGTGGGAAATAAAGTATCCCACTCCAACAGAAAGACCTTAAAGAGGTTTAACGTCAACCTTCAACTCAAAAAGTTCTACATTCCGGAAGAAGACGCCTGGATTTGGCTCCGGGTCTCAATGGATGGACTGCGCAATATCAACCGGAAAGGCATCTCCGCCTGTCTGCGGGAAGCCGAAAAGAACGGGATCATTAAGATGTATTAACCGGATTTGAAAAATTGCAGGTGAATTTTGAGGGCATCGCGAATATCACGGCGCTTTCTTAAACAGCCTGCCAAACCGTATCTTTCCAAACCACGACTTATCCTTATCCAAAGAGAAAAAGACGAACGACGCCTTTCCGACGACGTGATTTTCGGGAACAAAGCCCCAATAACGCGAGTCGAGAGAGTTGTGGCGGTTGTCGCCCATCATCCAGTAATAGTTCATTCGGAAGGTGTATGTTGTTGCCGGTTCGCCGTTAATCAGGATATTGTCGCCTTCAATTTTCAGGGTATTTTTTTCGTAAACCTCTATGATTCTACGGTATAGTGCTATGTTTTCCTTGGTGAGCGGGACGGTTGCGCCTGCTTCGGGGATGTACAGCGGACCGAAGTTGTCCACGTTCCAGTGAAATAAAGAGGTGTCGAAGGGGAATATGTCGGTGTCGGGCGTTCCTGCCGGCGTCAGCATGGCTTCCACCGATGATACATTGGAAAACGTGGCGATTTTGTCCGCAACCTCTTGCGTAAGCGGCAGCAGTCCGTACTGATAATATTTGGCGGATTCTGTGTAATAGCCCTTGCTTTCGGATGATAGCGGCAGTTGGTCTAACTGTCTTTTGGAGAGCGGACCGTCTTTCGTATGTATTTTATACATGTATTGAAGTCCTTTGGGGTCTTCCATCAATTTTCCGTTGATGTAAAGTTTGTGATTGTCAATGAGTAACGTGTCTCCTGCTATTCCGACGCAACGTTTCACATAGTGTTCTTCCTTGTCTATCGGACGGCTGATTACGGTATAATTTTTCCATATTTTATCCCGTCCTATGTTGCGGACGGCTCGGTAATAATCGTCCGCCCGCCTTTCTAAGATGACCGTATCGCCGGTGGGATAGTTGAACACCACGTCGTCATAACGTTTCACTTTCCCAAATCCCGGAAAACGGTGATAAGGCAATTTTATCCACTCCACGTAACTGTTTGTGGACTCCGTCATCGGCATGGTATTGTGTACGAAAGGAATAGCCAACGGCGTGCCGGGCGCTTTCGAGCCGTAAGCCATCTTGCTCACAAAGAGATAGTCGCCCACTAAAAGGGAATTTTCCATCGAAGAGGTCGGAATCATGTAGAGTTCTATCATAAAAGTGCGGATGATGAACGCTGCCACGCCCGCCCAAATCAAAGAGTCAACCCATTCCCGTGTTTTGGATTTTTTGGGCGGTTTTAGTTTATCGGGAGGCGTAAAGTATTCTTTGTCAGAAAGTTCCAAGTGCGGAAAATAGATGAACGGGAAGAAAACCGCCAGCGCTAATTGGCGGAGTTTGAATTTTCCGTAACATCGTGCCGTGTCCACCGTCAGCAGAAATACGATGAAAATGTTGATAAACGGAATAAGCCACAGAATAAACCAGTAAAAGCGTTTCTGTGTGATTTTCAGCCAGATAACATAATTGTATATCGGAACAAAAGCTTGCCACGATTTATACCCCGCATCGGCAAAGGTTTTCCATAATAAAAAGGGATAACAAAGTATCAGAGTGTATAAAATAATTTCTACCATAAATTTATAAATTTCAATGTTATTAATTTCTTTCCATATTTGTCAAATTTCTTTCCATCGTTTCATGTCGTAGAACATTTGACGGGTATATAGAATTTCATCGTTAGCGATTTTCTTTTTCAAGTTTTCCTTTTCCTGTTCTTCGGAAGAGAACACAAATGAAAAGTCGTTTTTCTGATAGTACGGCAATACGGAATTGTTGTTGTATGCGTCAACCACAAGAAAACGCACTAAATTAGGAAAACGTTTGGCGCAATACATTTTGATATAGTCCAAAAGTTGTGAGCCAACACCTTGTCCGGAAAAATCAATCGAAATGCCTAATCTTCCAATAAGAAGCGCAGGGTACGTCTGCAATGCCTTTTCGCGTGGTATCAATTCTTTTATCTTTTTGATACGACTTCCCGGCAATAATACCGTTTTCACACTGTCAGCCGATAATGTAAAGGCGCAAATTGTTTTTTTTGTTTTTTTCAAACATCCATAAAAGGTCTGCCCTAATTTTTCATGCTGAAAAAGCAACGCCTGATAGTTGAAAAAATCGTTAAGGTCGCTATCGCCACAATCAAATCCCGTAATCGGATTTTCCGGCAGCAATTCCTGAAAATCACAATCTGTTATTAAATTCATTGATAATCTGTTTATTAACGAATATTTCCAAATCTTCACGCACTTCTTTCGATAAACAACGTTTCACCGGTTCTTCCAACGATTTCTGCCATCGTTCATAAAATTCTATTGCTTCATTCCCTTCAAGTACGGGGGCAAATCTAATGGGTACTGCCATAATTGTAGTATTTTGAAATTACGGTGCAAATGTACATGAAATTTTTGAATTACATACAGACGGATTAAAAAAAGCGCATTTTATCGTGATATAATTGGTACTAATATTCGATGTCGTATTCTTTAATTTTTCTGTAAAGTGTTCGTTCTGAGAGTCCTAATTCGTTGGCTGCGGCTCGCCGTTTTCCGTGATGGCGTTGTAGGGCTTTCTCTATCAGGTCTTTTTCTTGTGTTCTCAGCGCTAATGGCTCTTCCGAGATTTCGGAGACGGTGATGGGTTCGTCGTCATCCGCATAGCGGATGGGAGCGACGTCGTAACGTTGGGGAGCGACCATCAAATAGCCCGGGTCGGGATGTTGGAGGAGGTTTTTTGCGGCGATGTTGTCGGGGAGCGTCGTTTTGCCGTCGGGGTTAAATCCTGCGACGACGTGTTTCAGTTCGTTGATGTCGCGGCGCATGTCGAAGAGGATTTTATAGAGCAAATCCCGTTCCGACATTCCGGAAGTTTCGCTGTCATGTCCGTGATAGAGGACAGGCAGGTCGCGCTGGGGCGACTCGGGCAGGTATTTTTTCAACGTTTCGTAGTTGATCTGGCGTTCCTGTTCGAGGATGGAAATCTGCTCGGTGATATTTTTCAGTTGCCGTATATTTCCCGCCCACGGATAGTTTTCGAGGAGTTGCTGCGCCGATTCTTCCAACTTGACGGAGGGCATACGGTAACGTTCGGAAAAATCCAACGCAAACTTTTTGAAAAGCAACGCAATGTCCTCTTTCCGTGCACGCAAAGGGGGAATGTGGATAGGCACAGTATTTAAACGATAGTACAAGTCCTGCCGGAATTTGCCTCTGCGCACCGCCTCCTGCAGGTCAATATTGGTCGCGGCGACCACTCTGACATTGGTCTTTTGCACCTTCGAGGAGCCTACTTTCAAAAATTCCTTCGTCTCCAGCACCCGCAACAGACGCACTTGCGTTGCCAAAGGCAATTCGGCGACTTCGTCCAAGAAGATGGTGCCGCCGTCGGCGACTTCAAAATATCCTTTTCGCGCCTCGTGCGCTCCGGTGAATGAGCCTTTTTCGTGTCCAAAGAGTTCGGAGTCAATGGTTCCTTCCGGAATGGCGCCGCAGTTCACCGCAATATACTGTCCGTGTTTACGGCTGCTCAAGGTGTGGATGATTTTCGGAAAAACCTCCTTCCCCACTCCGCTCTCACCGGTAATCAGCACCGTCAAATCCGTCGGAGCGACCTGCGAAGCCACCTCTATCGCCCTGTTCAATGCAGGCGAGTGTCCGATAATTTCAAAACGCTGTTTTATGTCTTCGATGTTCATAATTAAAAAATATCATCCAAATCTATCAGATAATTATCAAAGATATGAACAGAGACTTTCCCCTCTAATTCGTAAAGAGCGCCGTCATCGTATTTTCCGTTTTCCTGTAAGAGGAAAACATTGATTGCCTTATCTTTAGGATGGACAATCCAATACTCTTTTACGCCGGATTCTTCGTATAAAGTGAATTTCTCGGTCATATCTTTTTTAGCCGTCGAGGGGGATAGTATCTCGACAATCATATCCGGCGCACCGCAACATCCCCGTTCGTCAATTTTCGACGGGTCGCATATCACACAGATGTCGGGCTGAACAACGGTATCAATTTTGTTGTAAGCCGTTTCCCCATTTTTTGGAAAACGGACATCGAAAGGCGCGTAAAACACTTGGCATTTTCCTTTATTTTTTCTGACCACAGATTCTAAATACCATGTGATGTTAGAACTAACCCTTGCATGTGCCGAAATCGGCGCCGGCGACATCATCTTGATAAATCCATTGATCAACTCACGCGCTTTATCGTCCAACCACGTTAAATAGTCGGCGTAGGTGTAACGTTTACTCAGGTCTAATGAAAGTTCCATAACTTATTCCGTTTTTCATTTTGCAAAGATACAAACTTTTTCTTAACCATTAAAATCGTATCTTTGCACCAAATATCTATTAATATGTGGAAATGGTACGCTCTACTATCCGCTCTTTTTGCGGCGCTGACGGGGATTTTGGCAAAGGTCGGCGTGAAAGGGATATCGGGAAACGTAGCAACCGCCGTCAGGACTTGCGTGGTGCTTTTCGTGGCATGGGGCATCGTCCTTTTCGGCGGACAACTCAAAGAGGTGCGGGAACTGAGCAAAACCAACCTGATCTTTCTCCTCCTTTCGGGATTGGCGACGGGATGCTCGTGGATATTCTACTTCAAAGCCTTAGAAACGGGCGACGTGTCGAAAGTGGCGCCCATTGACAAACTGAGCATCGTCTTTGTGATGATTCTGGCTTTCGCATTCCTCGGCGAACCGATGACAGTTAAGACGGTCGTCGGTGGGGCGTTGATAGTGGGAGGGACTTTATTTCTTGTGTTGTGATTATGAAAAATTATTATCAAGTACTGGGTTTAGAAAAAAATGCTACGCCGGAAGAGATAAAAAAAGCGTATAAACTTTATGCTTCAAAATTTCATCCGGATAAACAACACGAAGATAAGTTTTTTGAAGAACGCTTCAAGGAAATAAAAGAAGCATACGACATTTTATCAGACACAGGGAAAAGAAACACTTACGATGCTTCTTTTGAACCTAACAACACGCCTCCTAAACCGAACTACAATACCACCTATAAATCAGATTATTATAATACCACAACGGAAGATAAAAATTTCAAAGAGGGTACTGGCTAAAATAAGGTTTTTTTACAAAATTTCTAATGCGTTTGCTCTTATCATCCAACGTGAATAGCCCGTATATCAAAGATCCATGACAAAGCCAGCATTACCCCAATGACCAACACAAGTAATATGATGAAATAAAGCAACCCGATTATGAGGATGCGCAGAAAGACATTTATCTTTTTCCGCATATGGTAAAATGCAAAGAACGCAAACATGGAATAGACGCATGTTAACAGCAAGAATAAAAAGAGCGCCCACTTGCTGTTTAATAAATATCTTGCAACGACTATTTCGAGGGTGAAAAGAAAAAAGATAAACGTATGTAAATGAACGGCAAATATCAGATGATCGCTGAAAGCGTATTTTTCTTTTCGGAAAAAGAGCGCCAGCAATGCCGTAAACACCGGAATGACCAACAGCATGAAATAGGGCAAATACTGCAAAAAGTCGGATACGACGCCATTTTGCGTCGCTTTTTCCGTTATAACAACATCTTCTGCGACTTCCGGCACAACGGTTTGTTCTACGGCATCATTTTCATTTTGAACTACTTCCGTTGACGCTTGACCGCTTTCGGCTGCATCGCGCGGCGTGAGAACTACGGGCGTAGTGTCGTGAAAAGAGAACACGATGGTGAAGACCAATAGCATCAGCCAAAACATCTTAAACGGCATGGTGTAGCGTATCAGTCGCCCCGTTACGTACTCTTTGGATAGGAATCCGGGACGGAAGAGTAGTTTTTTCACCGTACTCCACGACTTCTCGTCGAAAGCAAAGATGCTACTGCCGATGTCCATCACCATCCGACCGAAAGAACGCTGCCGTCCCCCTAACCGGTCTTGTCCGCAATGTGGACAGTAACGTTCCTCCAAGCGCGTTCCACAGTTACGGCACGACTCGTCATCGGGAAATATTATATCTTTTTTCGACTTCATGAGGTTATTAATTGATTTATTTGTTCATTGCTGTAATTTTAATGCAAAGATACGGTTTTTTTCATATTTTTGCAGTCTCAATAATGTACCCTAAACAAAAGATATTTCAATGAACAGAGAATCATCAAAAAGACGGGAAAAATATAAACACAAATACGTTATTTTATCTCTTCACTCAAAGACAAGGAAAAAGCCGCTAAAGGTATCCGGGCGCATTGGGGAATAGAAAACAAACTGCATTGGGTACTTGACGTGGCTATGAATGAAGACAAGTCCGCAAAACGGGAAGGCTATGCCACAGAGAATTTCGCAATGACAAAGAAAACAAACAATTTCGCGAGATACCAGCATTGAAAGAGAGACTGAAACATCTTCAGCATAACCCTTGCAGCAATTTTATACATAAGGCGGACTATCCACAAATTTTAATGCGTTGGCCCTGGGTAGTGAGTAGTGATGGCACGTCCCATGATGTCGAAGATCTCCACTGGATGAAAACTATCCCTGTTAGTAACTTTTTTAAAATAATTCTGCCGAAATTCTGTTTATTACTACAGAACTTTAATAGCAAGAAAAATGAAAGTTGATGTATTGTTGGGATTGCAGTGGGGCGACGAGGGGAAAGGGAAGATTGTGGATGTGTTGACCCCTGATTATGATGTGATAGCACGGTTTCAGGGTGGTCCGAATGCGGGGCATACCATTGAGTTTGAGGGGAAAAAGTTTATTCTCCACACCATCCCGTCGGGGATTTTTTATCCGGGGAAGGTGAACGTCATCGGAAACGGCGTCATCGTTGACCCGTACATTCTGTCGTTAGAGATAGAAAAGGTACGGAAACAGGGCTTTACGGTCTTCGACAACCTGCGGATTTCGCGCAAGGCGCATCTGATTTTGCCTTCGCACCGTCTTTTGGACGCCATCTACGAATCGGCGAAGGGCAAAGACAAAATCGGCTCAACCCTCAAAGGCATCGGTCCGACCTATACCGACAAAATGGGACGTAACGGTTTGCGCATCGGCGACCTCCACTACGCCGACTTCTACGAGAAATATGAAGCCACCAAAGCCGGACACCTCCGCATTGCGGCAAGTTACGACTTCGACATCGCCGCCGTGAAGATTGACGGCATGTCGTTTGCCGAGTACGAGCAACAGTGGAAAGACGCCATCGCCGTGATTAAAAAAATTGAACACATTGACAGTGAATACTTTCTCAACACCATGTTGCAGGAAGGGAAGAAGATTCTGGCGGAAGGCGCACAAGGCAGTCTGTTGGATATTGACTTCGGCTCCTATCCCTTTGTAACGTCGTCCAACACCACCATTGCGGGGGTCTGTTCGGGATTGGGCATCGCACCGTCCAACATCGGGAAAGTGTTTGGCATCGTGAAGGCGTATTGCACGCGCGTTGGCAGCGGACCGTTTCCGACAGAACTGTCCGACGACGACGGCGAACGGATGCGCCGGCAAGGCAACGAATTTGGCTCGACCACCGGACGTCCCCGTCGCTGCGGCTGGCTCGACATCCCCGCCCTCCGCTATGCCGTGATGCTGAACGGCGTTACCGACATCATCCTCACCAAAGCCGACGTGCTGAACAACTTCGAAACAATAAAAATTTGCACCCATTACCGCAAAGATGACACCTCGTTCGACTACATGCCCTTCGATATCACGGACATCCAACCCGAACTGATCGAAGTCAACGGCTGGCAATCCGACCTGAACAACCGCACCTGGGAACAAATGCCCGCCGCCTTCACCGACTACGTCCGCACAATCGAACAGATGAGCGGCGTGAAAATAAGCATCATCAGCACGGGCGTGGACAGGGAACAGATTGTGAGGAAAATTGAAAATACACTACAATAATTTGATAATGAGCAGAATCAAAAAAATAGTTATTGCCATTTTATTTGCAGCGAGTGCAGTAGCCGTGCAAGCGCAAAAGACGACAGACGCCAACATTATAGGTCATGTCTTAGATAAAAAGACACAGGAACATCTTCCATACGTAACGGTGGTCGTTAAAGGGACAACCATAGGCAGTATTACCGATGCGTCGGGGCATTACCGTATCAACAATCTTCCTGTCGGACCTTGTACCGTTGTCGCCTCATACATAGGATACGAATCACAGGAAATAGATATCAATGTAGAGGGCAAAAAGACTATAGAGGTTGATTTCGAGTTGGAGGAGAGCGCGTTCATGTTGGATTATGTGGTGGTTTCGGCGCGTAGGAGCGATGCCAACCGCAGAGAAGCCGTCAGCATCGTCAATGTGCTCACGCCGAAAACATTTGAGACGGTCAATTCGGTATGTTTGGCAGATGGGCTTAACTTTCAACCCGGACTGCGGGTTGAGAATAATTGTCAAAACTGCGGTTTCTCGCAACTACGGATTAATGGCTTGGAAGGTCCTTACACGCAGATTTTAATAGACGGTCGCCCCATTAACAGCGCCTTGGCGGGAGTTTACGGGTTGGAGCATATTCCGGTCAATATGGTTGATCGGGTGGAAGTCATCAGAGGTGGCGGTTCCGCGTTATACAGTTCGAGTGCGGTGGGAGGCTCGGTCAATATTATTACGAAAGAGCCTATAAGAAATTCTCTTTCGGTCAGCAACACCTCCAACCTGATTTATGGGACAACGCCCGACATCACGACCAACCTCAATGCCTCGCTTATTTCCAACAACAGTAAAGCAGGCGTTACGCTTTTTGCGTCTGCCCGTCAAAGAGAGCCTTTCGATTACGACAAGGACGGTTTTTCGGAAATCGGCAAAATAAACATGAAAAGCATCGGATTCAGAGGGTTCTACAGAGTGAGCAATAACAGTAAACTAACCCTCGAATATCACACCATTGACGAATTTCGCAGAGGCGGCAACAACTTCAACCGCCCGCCCCACGAAGCCGACATCGCCGAACAAATCAACCATAACATCCATTCGGGAGGGTTTAAATATGACATCTTTCTAAAAGACGCCCGACACGCCATTCAGATTTATTCTTCGGTGCAAAATATTGACAGAGACAGTTATTACGGAACAGGAAAAGACCCTAACGCTTACGGAAACACACAGGACTTCTCTTTGGTGTCGGGCGGACAATATACTATCCAAATGAACAAATTTCTGTTTATGCCGGCTACTTTCATCGGCGGCATCGAATACTCCCACAATGCACTGAAAGACGAAATGCTTGGCTATCACAAAGTTATAGACCAAACCGTAGGCGTATATTCCCTTTTTGCCCAAAACGAATGGAGCAACAGAAAGGCAAGCATTCTTATAGGAGGACGATTGGACAAGCACAACATGATAGACAATCCGATTGTCATTCCGCGAGTCAGCGCCCGTTATGCACCGCTTTCGTGGTTAAACCTTCGTGGCAGTTATGCCGGCGGATACCGCGGACCTCAGGCATTTGACGAAGATTTACACGTTATTGCCGTCGGACAGGACGTCGCTTTAATTCACGTCGCCGAAGACCTCAAACCCGAAAAATCGCACAGCGTCAATTTCTCCGTAGAATTGAGCCAATCCTATTCAAAAACGGCGTTTCTGTTTCTGGCAGAAGGCTTTTATACCGACTTAAACAACGTATTCCTCTTGGAAGAAATCGGCAACGACGACGACGGAAACCTGATTTTAGAACGCAGAAACGGTTCGGGTGCCACCGTTGCCGGCATCAACTTGGAAGCGGACGTGGCTCTATCTAAGAACTTCCAAATCAATTCGGGATTTACCATCCAATCAAGCCGCTACAAAGATCCCGAACGATGGAGCGAAACTGTAGAACCGCAACGCAAAATGTTCCGCTCCCCTTCCAACTACGGCTACATCACCGCAGCGTATTCCCCACTCAAACAGTTAGACCTCTCCCTGTCGGGCGTCTATACGGGAAGTATGCTGGTGCAGCATTTTGCAAGTTATATCCCCGAAGATACCGAAGTGCAAACACCCCTCTTCTTCGACCTTAACGCTAAAATCGCCTATAATTTCCAATTGAAAGACAACGTTACATTACAGTTAAACGGCGGAATGAAAAATATCTTCAACAGTTATCAAAAAGACTTCGACAAAGGCGAATTGAGAGATGCAAGTTATATCTACGGTCCGATGCTGCCGCGAACAGTGTTTCTGGGGGTGAAGGTGATGATGTAAGTTAGCATTTATTAAAAGAGTGTGGTGAAAAATCCGTATCTTTGCACAAAAAAATTTAAAGATTTAATTATGAAAGAAGTAAAAATCCGCAGCATGATTTCTTTTGATTGGGCGATGAAGCGTCTGCTTCGCCAGAAGGCAAACTACGAGGTCTTGGAAGGCTTTCTGAGCGAGTTGCTTCGCCGCAAAGTCATCATCAAGCACATCGGCGATAGCGAAACCAATCAGGAAGAGAAAGACGATAAATACAACCGAGTGGACATCCTCGTTGAGATTGACAACAAAGAGTTAGTCATCATCGAAATGCAGTTTTACGGTGAGGACGACTACTTCAAACGGATGCTCTACGGCGTGAGCAAGACCATCGCCGACTACATGCACAAGGGCAACGCCTACAGCATGGTTCGCAAAGTCTATTCCATCAACATCGTCTATTTCGACCTTGGCGTAGGCGACGACTACGTCTATCACGGAATCACCAACTTTACCGGACTCCATACCCACCAAGAACTGCAACTTGCCGAGAAACAGCGCGCAGTTTACGAAAAAGAGTTTGTCGGCGACTTGTACCCCGAATACTACATCTTGAAAGTGAACAACTTTGACGACGTCGCCAAAGACACCTTAGACGAATGGATCTACTACCTGAAGAACAACAAGATACGAGATGATTTCACGGCGCAGGGCTTAGAGCAAGCCCGTGAGAGGTTGGCATACGACAATCTCACCGAAAGCGAGAAAAAGCAATACGAACGCGAGTTGAAAGACAGAATCATCCGCGACAGCGAGACAAGGACTGCTTTCAGGGAAGGACGCGAAGAAGGCGAAGCAAAGGGCTTGGAAAAAGGGTTGAAAAAAGGCGAGGCGAAAGGGTTGAAAGAAGGGTTGAAAAAAGGCGAAGCCATCGGCATCGAAAAAGGCGAAGCCGAACGAGCCAAACTCAAAGCCGAAAAAGAATCAGCGGAAGCCAAACTCGAAGCCGAAAAAGAGCAGACCATCCTCAACAGCCACCGCGCCGGCATCCCCATTGCCACCATCGCTACCATCACAAACATGACAGTCGAACAAGTTATCGAAATAGTGCAGTTTGAAAATGAAAAACAGGCAAAATAGTGCAGTTTGAAATTCAAAAACAGTCGAAATAGTGCAGTTATATTGTTTTTTTAGTATCTTTGCAGCGCGATAACAAATATAGCATGATGGACGTAAATGGTTATAAACAAGTGGTTTTAGACCAGCAGAAAGAGAAGAATGACATTCGCTTGTCCGATTTAATACCGAGACAAGAGGAAATTTACTTCGATTTGGATAGTTCGTTGGCACAAATTGTTATCGGGGTACGGCGTAGCGGAAAGTCAACAATGTGTCATAAAGTATTGAAACAGAATAATATAAATTATGCTTACATAAATTTTGACGACGAACGCCTCTATGGCTTGAAATCCGAAGAACTGAACTCTTTACTCGAAGCCTTGTATATGGTTTATGGCGAGTTTAACTATTTGTTTTGCGACGAAATTCAAAATATTCCATCGTGGTTTTTGTTTGTCAATCGTTTGTTGAGGCAAAAAATAAGATTGGTTATTACGGGTTCTAACGCCAAATTGTTGAGTAGCGAGTTAAGTACCCATCTTACAGGTCGTTACAATCAGGTAGAGTTGTTTCCATTTTCTTTTTTAGAAGTTTTGCGATTCAAAAATATTCGTTTCGATGATGATTCTACCGTCGGCGTTGCGGCTAAAAAAGCGGCTTTTGAGGAATATATTTCGCAGGGTGGATTTCCGGAACTCTTTACGGTTAAAAATAAAAAGGCATACATCAAAAATCTTTTCAATTCAATAATAACCAGAGATATACAGCAGCGATTTTCTGTTCGTTACCCTGAATCTTTGCGAAAAATGGCAGATTATTTGACCGATACCGTTGCCGCCGAAACCAATTACAAAAAATTGGCAGAAATGTTCTCTTTTGGCTCTGCACACACGGCAGAAAATTATGTGAGTTATCTTCGTCAGGCATATTTATTGTTGAGCATTCAAAAATTTTCTTTCAAAAGCAAGGTGCGTATCCGCAACGAAAAGAACTATGCTATTGATACAGCGTTTATTTCGGTAGCGAAAGAGGGTTTTTCAGAACAAAATTTTGGTTGGCGATTCGAAAATATTGTCGGTGTTGAATTATTTCGACGTAGAAATCAGACCTTGAACGATGTGTATTATTTCCAAAATGGGTATGAAATTGATTTTGTGTTGTGTAATGATAATGCAATTGTGGAATTAATTCAGGTTTCCGTTGATATTTCGGCTGTAAAAACTTTCAAACGCGAAACAAATGCACTTTTTCGAGCCTCCGAAGAATTGAAGTGTAACAACCTCACACTTATCACTTTAAATGAAAATAGAACATTGTCGGAAAACAATAAAACAATAAATATTGTGCCAATATTGGATTGGCTAATAAAAACGTAATAAAAATAATAAAATGAAAGTAACTAATTTTTTAGTATTAATGAGCATCGCCGTTTCTTTGACGGCGCAGAACACAATTCAATGGCGCGGCGAAGACCGCACCGGAGTTTACAACGAGCAGGGTCTGTTAAAATCGTGGCCCGCAAAAGGACCGCAACTGCTGTGGCATTATGACGGTTTGGGCGAAGGACATTCGTCGGTAGCCATTGACGCCGGTAAGATTTACGTTACCGGCATGACCGGAAACATCGGCTACATCTATATCTTCGACATGGATGGCAAGTTGTTGAACAAGAAAGAGTATGGCAAAGAGTGGGACGAAAGTTACAACGGACCGCGCGGCACCATTACCATCAACGACAGCAAGTTGTATTTGATAACCGGAACGGGATACCTGCTTTGTTTCGACCAAAACACGTTAGACTTAGTCTGGAAAAAAGACCTTCAGTCCGACTTTGGGAGCAAGAACATCAAATGGGGCGTCAACGAATCACCGCTCATCGTCGGCGAGAAGATCATATTTACGCCCGGCGGACAAAAACATAACGTAGTGGCGTTGAATAAAAATGACGGTTCGCTGATATGGTCGTGCGCGGGCGAAGGCGACCTTTCCGCCTATTGTTCCCCGCTTTATATTGGCGATCAGGATGTTCCGTTGATTGTTACCATGACCGCCGACCATATCTTGGGCATTGACTTCGCCACCGGAAAAAAACTCTGGTCGCACGAAAATAAAAACAAGTGGTCGGTTCATGCCAACACGCCCATTTACGGCGACAACATGCTGCTTTGCACCAGCGGCTACGGCAAAGGTTCCACGATGTTCCGCCTGACTAACGGAGGACGATCGGTGGAAGTCGCATGGACGCTGTCCGACATAGATTCGAGAATCGGCGCCATGGTCAAAATCGGCGATTACGTTTACGGGTCGGGCGACGCCAATAAATATTGGTTTTGCGTGGATTGGAAAAGCGGAAAAATCAAATATAAAGATAATACCATCGCCGTCGGCTGCGTGATTGCCGCCGACAACATGCTCTACTGCTACTCCGAAAAGGGCGACATGGCATTGGTGAAAGTTACGCCCGAAAAGTTTGACTTGATAAGCAAGTTCCCCATCACCTTAGGCACCGACCAGCATTGGGCGCATCCGGTTATTTATCAGGGAGTTCTGTATGTGCGGCATGGGAACACGCTGATGGCTTATAAGATAAAATGAGAACGATTATTTTTCACTGTTATTAAATTTTTACGTATCTTTGCAGCGATATTGATAAATATCTTTTTAAGATGAGCGTTTTAGTAAAAGAAGAATTTACCGTATCTATTTCCGGTGATATTGTCAAAGCGATTCAAAAGCGCTATGAAAAGGATGATTATTCGATAATGGTCGAAAACTTTTTCAGATTAATGCTTCCTAGAAGAAAAAGAAATAAAAATTTGATGCTATCTGCCCGTTTACGCGGATGTGCCGTTTCTTCCGGTCTTGTTGGGAACACAGATAAGGAGATAAAAACAATGATGTATCAAGAAAAACATGGAGTATGACAAATAACACGGATGAGTATTTCTATCATATAAATATATTTTTAAATTTCTGATAATTATGGTAACAACAAACAAAACAAAAGTAATTATTATGGCAGTAATCTTGATGATTACCGCCATGGAAGCAACCGCCCAAGACTGGGCAAGATGGCGTGGCGCAGACAACGATGGCATCGTGAAAGGCGCGAATGTTAATTTGGATTGGGCAGAGAAAAAACCTGCACTTGCCTGGACGTTTAGAGAGGCGGGGATGGGATATTCTTCTCCCACTGTCGTCGGAACGACGCTCTACTGTCAGGGCGCGATGGATAGTGTCGGCTTTGCCTTCGCCTTAGACACGAAAACGGGCAACCTGAAATGGAAACAGGAACTCGGTCGGGAAGTTGTCGAAGACCGCGAAAACTGTCCCCGCGGCTCAATCACGGTGGACGGCGACCGGCTTTACCTGATTCGCGCCATCGGACAGATAGTGTGCCTTTCGGCTGCCGACGGCAAAGTGATTTGGCAAAAAGATTTTATCACGGATTTTGGCGGTAAAATCATGTCCAAATGGGGTTACAGCGAGTCGCCCCTGATAGATGGCAACGTGGTCATCTGCACGCCGGGCGGCAGTCAGGGCGCAATGGTGGCGTTAGACAAAGACAGCGGCGCCGTCGTCTGGACAAGCAAAGAGTGGACGGACGAGGCAGGATATTCCTCCCCGATTGTCGCTGAGATAGACGGCGTCCGTCAATATATCCAGCAGGCGGCAAAAGGCGTAGCGGGCATATCGGCAAAAGATGGAAAACTGCTGTGGAGCGTGGATGTTGAAGGCTATCGAACGGCTATCATTCCAACACCCATCTATCAAGATAACGTGGTTTATGTTACGGCAAGTTATAATTCGAGTTGTAACGCCATCAAACTCGTCAAAGGCAGTGATACATTTGAGGCAGAGGTCGTTTATTCCAATAAAAACATGCTCAACCATCACGGCGGCGTAGTGTTGATGAACGGATATATCTATGGCTTCTCAGAAACGTCCGGCTGGACGTGTCAGGATTTCAAAACAGGCGAAAATGTTTGGAGCACGGGAAGAACGGGCGAAGTAACCAAATTCGGCAAAGGTGCAACGCTCGCCGTCAACGACCGCCTGATTCTTCAGGAAGAACGCTCCGGCACGCTTACAGTCGTGGCAGCCTCTCCCGACGGATGGAAAGAGTTCGGCACTTTGGAAATACCGGAACGCACCCAGATACCGACAACCGACAACATGGTGTGGGCACATCCTGTCGTCGCCAACGGCAAACTCTACGTGAGAGACCACGACTTGCTGTTTTGTTTTGATTTGAAATAATAACGATGAGCCTGCCCATTAACATAAAAGACCTGCTCCATGGACATTGTGTCGAATGGGAACGTTTGGAGTTCAAACGCGGATGGAATCCCGAAGAGGTGATTCATATAATGTGTGCCTTCGCCAACGATTTGCATAACTGGGGCGGAGGCTACATTATCATAGGCATTGATGCCAAAGACGGTATGCCTGTTTTTCCGGTTTCGGGACTGCAACAAAATCAGTTAGACAAAATCCAAAATGAGATTTTCGAATTAGGGAACCGGATTCAGCCGGCTTACTTGCCAATCATGCAGCCATACGTGATAGATGAACAGCACATTTTGGTTTTGTGGTGTCCTGCCGGCGATTTTCGTCCATATTCCGCACCCACAACTTTGGGCGACAAGGCGCAACGTCAGTTTTACATTCGGGTTGGATCAAGTACGGTGATTGCGAAAAATGAAACTTTGCGACGCATGTATGAATTGGCAGCCCGTGTTCCGTTCGACGACCGTATCAATCAGGAGGCTACCATTGACGATTTTGATTTGGGATTGATACAGGCATATTTACAAGAAGTGAAAAGCGACCTTTATGAGGAGAGTAAGCGTATCAGTCTGGCAGAACTTGTGTGTAATATGCACATCGCCAAAGGCTCGGATGAATATTTGCGCCCTGTCAATGTCGGATTGCTCTTTTTCTCACGCAAACCGGAAAAATTCTTTGACCGTACATGGATAGAAGTCGTTTGGCGTAGGGACGATATAGGGGATAATTTTACCGAACATTATTTCAAAGGGGCCTTACATAACCAATTGCGGGATGCGCTGAGTTTTATCAAATCAAATATTATTCACGAACACGTGATAAAAGTGCCAAATCGGGCAGAGGCGCGTCGGTTTTACAACTATCCCTATCAAGCAGTGGAGGAAGCATTGGCGAACGCTGTCTATCATAAAGGTTACGACTTGGGTAAACCGATTGAGGTACAGATATTTCCCGATATGATTACAGTGTTGAGTTATCCGAGCGCACTTCCTCCTGTGGACACACAAATTCTGAATAACCGGAAAGTTATAGCAAGGGATTACCGCAACCGCCGTATCGGCGATTTCCTGAAAGAATTAGACTTAACGGAAGGACGAGGCACCGGTTTCCCGAAAATGCACAGGGAAATGACGAACAACGATTCCCCTCAACCAATCATCGAAACCGATGCGGATGGGACTTACTTTTTGGTAACTTTGCCCATAAATCCGGAGTATTTGGAACATGCAGGTGACCAAGTTGGTGACCAAGTTAGCGACCAAGTTAGCGACCAAGTTGACGACCAAGCTGACGACCAAGCTGGCGATAAAGTTAACGATAAAGCCAACGATAAAGCTAACGATAAAGTTGGTAACCAAGTTAGTAACCAAGTTTGTGATAAATCTAACGACCAAGCTGACGACCAAGCTAACGACCAAGCTGACGACCAAGCTGACGACCAAGTTGGTGACCAAGTTCAAAATATTCTAAACAAGCCACTTCATGACAGAGTAGAAGAAATTTTAAGTTTTGCAACACGATGGATTAAACGTGATGAATTGTTTGTCGGCATGAACCTGAGTAATCATCATGATAACCGGAAAAAATATTTAGACCCGCTCCTGAAAATCGGTTGGATAGAGATGGAATATCCCGATAAAAAAACAAGTCCGCTTCAACGGTATAGAATTACGGAAGCAGGGAGGAATTTATTGAAAATCATTAATTATGGCAACGACAAACAAAAATAAAAAGGCGGCGAGTATATTTTATTGTTTACTATTGTGTGCAAGCCACATTTTGTCGGCGCAAAACACCGTTGAGTGGCGCTACGACCGCACAGGCGTCTATAGCCAAGAGACCGGACTGCTGACCTCGTGGGCTGCCAACGGACCCGAACTGCTTTGGCATTTCGACGGCTTGGGACTTGGATACTCTTCCGTATCCATTGCCGATGAAAGACTTTTCGTAACCGGATATACCGATGGCAAAGGCTATCTGTATGTTTTGAACATGGATGGCAAACTCTTACATAAGGTCGAATATGGCGACGAATTTGACGAAAACTACCCCGGCGCCCGCAGTACAGTAATCCCCAACGACGGTAAACTGTATATCACAAGCGGAATGGCAGAACTGTTTTGCTACGACATGCAATCGCTGCAACTGCTGTGGAAAAAGAACTACGCCCAAGACTACGAAGCCGAAAACACCAAACATGGCTGGCACGGTCCACCCTTGATAATCGGCGATAAACTGATTATCGCGCCCGGCGGGAAAAAGCACAACGTAGTGGCGTTGAACAAAACGACGGGCGATGTTATCTGGAGTTCGGAAGGAGCGGGTGTCATGTCGGGATATGGCGTTCCCATCTATATCGGTGACCAACAAGTACCTCAAATTGCGGTGATGATGTCGGACTATATCATCGGCGTGGATGCGTCGAACGGTAAACTGCTGTGGTCGTACCATCATACCAACAAGTATCGGGAGCATCCCAACACGCCGGTTTATAGCGATAACATGTTGTTCTGCATGAGCAGTTACGGCAAAGGCTCCGTCATGCTGTGCCTGACAAACGGCGGCAAAGACGTAGAGAAAGTGTGGGAGATAACCGAACTGGGACATCAGACGGGGCATGTGATAAAATTCGGCGACTACATCTACGGCTCCGGCGAAAAAACACACTGGCATTGCGTAGAATGGAAAACCGGAAAGGTCATGTACAGCGACAAAACCCTCGCCAGAGGCAACATCATCGCCGCCGACGGCATGTTGTACCTCTATTCCGACAAAGGAGAAATGGCATTAGTGAAACCAAATCCGCAAAAACTCGACATCGTCGGCAAATTTCCCATCACCTTAGGCTCCGAGCAGCATTTTGCGCATCCGGTGATTTATCGAGGCGTGATGTATGTGCGGCATGGGGATGGCTTGATGGGGTATAAAATAAGATAAGTTATTAATAAAAAATATAAAACCATGAAACCATTTTTTTCTTTTCTATTTTTGTTACTAAGCATTAGTGTATGTGCGCAGCAACAACAAAGTTCCCCCAACACCTATACCCAAACCGAAGTTGACTTGAAATTGCAAATACAACAAAAAGAAGTTGAAAGATTGCAAAAAGACTTTGTGACGCTACAACACACTATCAGCCAACAAAAAGAGCAGATACAAGAGAGTATTAATAGACAGGAACAATATGTTCGGTTACAAGATAAAAAAATAGATTGGCTGTTGGGATTTATGGGTATTTGGGCAACGCTTATCAGTATTGGCGTTGCCGTAATGATTTATCGGCTTACAAGAAAAACAGAAAAAAGTGAAAAAAAGGTAGAAAAGGAATTGGAAGAAACTGTACGATTAAAAAAAGAGATAGAAAAAGAAAAAAATGCCATTGAAGAAATAAAGCAGAAAACCGAGGATTATTTGAAAGAAATTGAAAAAAATAAAGCAACAAGTGATGAAATAAAACAGAAAGCCGAGGATTCTTTAAAAGAAATTGAAGGCAATAAAGAAGCAAGTTATGAAGCGCTACAAGACATAAGAAAAAAGCAACCAAGTGAATTATCAACAGATGAAAAACAAAAGGTTGAAACACAAGTCGAAAAAATCAAAGAAACAAAAACCGAAGCCCAATATACAGCAGAAGATTGGTTCTGGAAAGCATACGACGCTCAAACAAAAAATGAACTTAATGACCTTGAAGAAGCACGTTTATACTACAAAAAAGCCACAGAGTTAAACCCAAATTATGCTGATGCATACAACAATTGGGGCATTGCGCTATCCAGTTTAGGGAGAATAAAAGGCGATGAAGAACTGTTTAAGCAAAGTATTGAAAAATACAAAAAAGCCACAGAGTTAAACCCGGACAATGCTCATGCGTACTACAATTGGGGAGTTGCGTTATCCAATTTAGGAAAAATAAAAGGCGATGAAGAACTGTTTAATCAATGTATTGAAAAATGCAAAAAAGCCACAGAGTTAAACCCGGACAATGCTAATGCGTACTACAATTGGGGAGTTGCGTTATCCCATTTAGGAAAAATAAAAGGCGATGAAGAACTGTTTAATCAATGTATTGAAAAATGCAAAAAAGTCACAGAATTAAAGCCGGACCATGCTAATACGTATGACAATTGGGGAGTTGCGTTATCCGATTTAGGAAAAATGAAAGGCGATGAAGAACTGGTTAATCAAAGTTTTGAAAAATACAAAAAAGCCACAGAATTAGACCCGAACTATGCTAATGCGTACGGCAATTGGGGAATTGTGTTATTCGGTTTAGGAAAAATAAAAGGCGATGAAGAACTGGTTAATCAAAGTTTTGAAAAATACAAAAAAGCCACAGAGTTAAATCCGGCCTATGCTGATGCGTACAACAATTGGGGCACTGCGTTACTATTTTTAGGAACAATGAAAAAAGACATTGCTTTACGGGCAGAGGAGATAAAAACACTTTTACTAAAAGCGGAAACGATAAAAGAAGGGAGAGGAAGTTATAACCTTGCATGTCTGCATTCATTACTGGGCGATAAAAATGAATCCTTAGCGTGGTTGGAAAAATCTTTATTGCACAATCGGAAAAATAGAGAGGATATTGAAAAAGATGATGACTTTGCCAATATAAAAGATACATCAGAATTTAAGGCATTACTTGATAAGTATTTTCAAAAAGAAAAACAATAAAAATATAAATTGAAAAAGAAAACCCTCATCCTCATCACCATCCTCCTGTCCGTGATTTACGCCGGCGCCATCGTCTTTTGGCATCTCTACACGCCTGATTATGGCTTGACCGTCCAAAATCCGGGTGCGGACAACCGTCCGGCAGGGAAAGAGCGGAAAGCCGACGACGTCGTCATCGGGGAGTTTTTTATGCACTATGCCGATGGTGAGGGTAGAGACGCGATTAATCGCGTCTCTACGGAACAACGGACGGAACAACGGAGAGGACAATGGGCATGTTTCAGAGGGAGCGACTATACCAACATTGTTCGCACGGGCGACACATTCGATTTTTCGTCCGATTTCCCGGTGCTATGGAAGGTGGAGAGCGGCGAAGGACATGCCGCGCCTGCCATTTACAACGGTCGGGCGTATCTGTTGGATTATGACGAGCCGTTGAGTTCGGACATGTTGCGCTGTTTCGACTTGGAATCCGGCACGGAACTGTGGCGACGCTGGTACCGGTCGCCGATGAAACGCAATCACGGTTTTTCGCGCACCATCCCCGCCGTAACCGACAAATACGTAATCACCATTGGACCACAGGCGCACGTGATGTGTTGCGACCCGACGACGGGCGAACTGAAATGGGTGTTGGACGTCCAAAAACAGTTTCAAACCGAAGTCCCGTTCTGGTATTCGGGACAATGCCCGCGCATAGAAGACGACCAACTGATTCTATCTCCCGCCGGAAAAGAGACGCTGATGGCAGGCATTGACTGCGAAACGGGCGAAGTCGTCTGGCAGACGCCCAATACGGTGGAGTATAAAATGTCGCACTCTTCCGTGATGCCGATGACGCTTGGCGGGAAGAGGATGTACGTCTATGCCGGCATCGGAGGCGTGTGTGGCGTATCTGCCGAGGCTGCCGACAAGGGAGAATTGCTGTGGAGTGTTGACAAATGGAAGCCGTCGGTCATCGCTCCGTCGCCGTTGCAGATCTCAGGCAGCGAGATAGCGTTGGTTGCCGGTTACGGAGCGGGCGGCGCACTGTTGCAGGTGAAAAACACGAACGGCAAATGGACAGCCACCATCACCGACCAGTACAAACCGAGCGAAGGACTGTCGAGCGAACAGCAAACGCCGCTACTATACGAACAGATGGTCATCACCGTTCTACCAAAGGACGGCGGCGGACGACGTGGCAAATTGGTGGCATATTCGCCCTCCAACCTGCGCGTCCCGATATGGGAATCGGCGGCAGACGAACGGTTTGGATTGGGTCCGTATCTGATAATCGGCAACCACCTGTTCGCACTGAAAGACGACGGCGAACTGTATATTTATAAGTTAGAACAGAAAAAACCGGAATTGGTTAAAAAACAGCGCATCATGGATGGCATTGACGCATGGGGTCCGATGGCATACGCTGACGGGTATTTGATGCTGCGGGATGAGCGCTGGGTTTATTGTATTCGGGTTTTAGGTAGTACATAATCATTCTTTTAAAATAGAAAACGCAGATATTAGTGTCCAACAAATATTTTTCCATTTTGTCAAAATATTAAAAAGGCTCAATGATTCGTGTTTTTCCAAAGTTACGACTTTCCCGAAGTTCGGCAATGATTTGTTCAGCAGATTTTTCGGGAATAAATTCGTCATTTGCTGTCAAAGCGATTTTTTCTTGTTCGTTTCTCAACGATTTGAGTAACCGTTCCATGAGTTCAATTTTAGAAAGAACGCTCAAACTATTTAAGACGGCAGAATACGACTCTATCATGTTTTTCTCAGTGTAATGTATCTCATTCATTGGTTTTTATATCATTAATTTTAAATATTTATTTTACATCCCTTATTTCAAGTTGCAAAGGTACATTTTTTTCAATACAGTCCGCGTTTTTTTCGTAATTTTGCCGCAAATCTTTTTTTCATGAAACCTTTTAAAACCATATTAAACATCCTGATATTTCTCCTCATCATCGGTTTTGTATCGTACATGGTTTATTCGATGATGTCGAAAGAAAAAACGGCGCAAGCGGGTGAGGAAGCAACGGAAACCACCTTTGTCTCCTTTTACAAAAAGACCAACAGTTTTGACGTCGCCGCCAAAATACGCTGTTTTGCCATAGACGAAGATGCGGTGTATGTCGCGCTATCCGATAAAATTTCGGTTTTCGATTTATCGGGCAAACATCAACGCGATTTTGAGATAGAGGCGGGTGTGCGCGATATTGTTGTTGACCGTTGTAAAGACGGGGCACGCCCCGTCTCTACGAAAACCACAATTTACCTTTTATACCCCACCCGTATAGATTTATACACCTCCGACGGAGAAAAAGAAGAGGAATGGGAAGCGTGCAGCGAGAACACCGATTATTGCGCGTTTACAACAACCGCCGACTATGTTTTTGTAACCGACGCGGAGAACAAACACATCGCCCAATACGACAAACAGGGCGGATTTGTGCGTTTCATCAAAAGTCCCGACGGATTTATCATTCCCAGTTACTCGTTTGGCATTGTCGGCGTCAACGACACGATTTACTGTTCCAACTCGGGCAGATACAGCATCGAGAGTTATACGGTTGATGGTGAATTTATTACGTCGTTTGGAAAAAGCGGAACGCAGGCGGGGGCTTTTGCCGGCTGCTGCAATCCCGTCTATCTCGAAAAAAGCCCCGACGGGAATATTCTGACTTCCGAAAAGGGCATCCCCCGCATCTCATGTTACGGCAAAGACGGCAAATTCCGAACGGTTCTGTTCGACAGCAACATGTTGGGCGGCGGAACGGCGGCTTACAGGATGAAGGTCTCAGGCGAAAACATATACATCGCAAACAATAAGACGATTACCGTATATTGTAAAGACGTTGCGTGCAACGTCTCCTCTACGGAAAAATCGTGTGCAGGGTGTGAAAAGGAGTGTCCGTTGCGTAAAGGTGTGAAAAAGTAGAATTGATGATAAAACATAACATTTAAAAATGATAAAACAACATGAAAGACAAGATTAAACTGTTTGAAAACAGGAAAATACGTGCTATTTGGGACGAAGAACAGGAAGAATGGTATTTTTCGATAGTTGACGTAGTAGGAGTATTAACCGACAGTATTAACCCTACAGACTATTTAAAAAAACTTCGTAAACGTGATGAACTTCTCGGACAGTACATAGGGACAAATTGTCCCCAGATAGAAATGAAAACCGAAACAGGAAAAAATCGAAAAACACTGACAGCAAATGCAAAAGATTTATTTCGTATTATCCAATCCATTCCATCACCCAAAGCCGAACCCTTCAAACTGTGGCTCGCAAAAGTTGGCAGTGAGCGAATGAACGAAACCGTTGACCCTGAACTATCCATTAACCGTGCCATCCAAAATTACCGTCGTTTAGGTTACAGCGAAAACTGGATAAACCAGCGAATCAAATCCATCGAAGTACGCAAAGCCTTGACCGACGAATGGGATAAAAGCGGCGTACAACAAGGCGCGGAATATGCCGAATTGACCGACTTGATGAGCAAAACGTGGAGCGGAATGACAACCCGCGAATACAAGAAATTCAAAGGACTGAAAAAGGAAAGTCTCCGCGACAACATGACCAACACCGAATTGGTACTCAACATGTTGGCAGAGGTAGCCGCCACCGATATTTCCATAGAACGGCAACCGGTAAATTTTTCCGAAAGCGCAAAAGTGGCAGCCGAAGGAGCGAAAGCCGCCCAAGTCGCCCGCAAGCAAATCGAAAAAAGCACGGGCAAACCGGCAATTTCCCCACTTAATGCTCATTCGGGATTGATGATAGGAAGAGGCGAAAATAAAAAATGAAAGAAATATGAAAACAGACAAACGAACCTCGCCCATCGGTCGGCGGGAATTTTTAAAAACCTGCGCACGGCTGACCGCCGGAGGAGCGGCATTGGCTCTTTTTGGTTTCTCTTTCCGAAAATCAGCAGTAACGGACGCAGAATATTTTTGGCAGATTGACCCGCAGCGATGCACCTTTTGCGGACGCTGTCAGACCGATTGCGTATTGCCGACCTCGGCGGTGAAATGCGTGCATGCCGTAAAAGTATGCGGCTATTGCGACCTGTGCGGAGGTTACTATCGGGCAAACGTGAAAGAGCTGAACACCGCCGCCGAAAATCTGATGTGTCCCACCGGCGCCATCCAACGCAAATTTGTAGAAGAACCCTACTTCGAGTACTCCATCAACGAAACGCTCTGTATCGCTTGCGGAAAGTGCGCAAAAGGTTGTAACTCATTCGGCAACGGCTCGCTCTACCTGCAAATAAAACAGGAACTGTGCAAAAACTGTAACGAATGTCGAATAGCGAAAGCGTGTCCGGCAGGCGCTATCCGGCGGGTGCCGGCGGCGGAGGCATACAATTTGAAAGAGGGCTGAGCCACGAGTTGCGCCCATTCACCACATTTTCATCTCCGGTCTCACATCTCATAAATTTATCGTACTTTTGCAGCGTGAAAAAAGTAATCATCGGACTTTCGGGAGGCGTGGACTCCAGCGTGGCGGCCTGGTTGTTGCAGGAGCAGGGTTATGAGGTGGAAGGCTTGTTCATGGTCAACTGGCACGACACCGTTGGCGTCTTGTCGGGCGACTGTCCTGCCGAACACGACCGGCTACTGGCGCAGTTGGTGGCGAAGAAGTTGCAAATTCCGTTTCACGAGATAGACCTGAGCGCGGAGTACCGCGAAAGAGTGGTCGAGTACATGTTCCGCGAATACGAAAGGGGACGGACGCCCAATCCCGACGTCCTCTGCAACAGAGAGATAAAGTTCGGTCCTTTCCTCGACATAGCCAAACAGCGCGGCGCCGACTACATCGCCACCGGACATTATTGCCGGAAAGAAACCATCGAAAAAGATGGAAAAACCTACCACCGCCTCTTAGCCGGAGCAGACAAGAACAAAGACCAAAGTTACTTCCTCTGCCAACTTTCACAGGAACAACTCGCCGATGTGCTTTTCCCCATCGGACACTTAGAAAAGCCGGAGGTGCGCCGCATAGCCCGCGACCTCGGCTTGCCGACAGCAGACCGCAAAGACTCGCAAGGCATCTGCTTCGTCGGAAAGGTTGACCTGCCCACCTTCCTGCAACAGCAACTGCAAGCGAAAGAAGGAGATATTGTAGAAGTTTTCCCAACATCTTCTCTTTCGGGAGGGCTTGAGCAGGCTATAATCGGCAAGCATCGCGGCGCCCACTTCTACACCATCGGACAGCGCAAAGGGCTGAACGTCGGCGGAAAGAAAGAACCGCTCTTCGTGATTGACACCGACGTCGAAAAAAATATCGTCTATGTCGGCATGGGAGAGCAACATCCGGGATTATATCGCAACGAACTTTTCATCTACAGCGACGACATCCACTGGCTCCGTCCCGACTTATCCATGGACGCCGGCGAAACGCGACGATACACCGTGCGCATCCGCTACCGGCAACCGCTGCAGACAGCGCAACTCTTCCGGACAGCAGACGGCATCCGTATCATCTTCGACCAGCCGCAACGCGGCATTACACCCGGACAGTTCGCCGTCTGGTACGACGGAGAAGAACTGCTGGGGGCAGGGGTGATTTGCGATGCACGCGACGTCATCAGGTATGAAGGGTAAAATTTTCCACGTGTTTCACTGAATTTTATCGAATTTTTCACCCGTATTTATGAAAAACGCTCACATCATTACATAAATTGCTAAAAACGTCCTTTAACCAATTTCGATTAAATTTTTTTTCGTATAACGGATGCCATTTCTTCCGCTCTATTCTCGTGTCTTTCATGCTGCAAAAATACGATAAAATCTTCGGTACCATAATATTTCTAATTTGTTGATTATGAGGCAAAGGCACGAAAAATATCAATGCGAAACCATTATAAATCATTGTTAATCAAATAATTATATCAACAACTGATTGTTAATAACTTAAAGAAAAAGTAAGAAAAAACAGGGAAACTTTAATGCGTTTGCCCTGACATCTCACATCCCAAATCCCAAAAAAACCGTATCTTTGCACCTACATGCTTACTAAAAATTTTTTTAAACGATGAAACGAATTATTTGCTCAGTTTTATTATTATTTGTCGGATTTTCGCTCTATGCGCAGGAAAATCCGGTTAGCGGCGATAATCATAATGCGCCGGTAATGACTTTCGACCAGAAGTACCTGAAAAACAACCGTTTCGTGTATGATTACGGCACGATTGAAAAGGGCGCTAACGGTCAGTGCTACTTTGTGTTTACCAACACGGGACAAGAGCCGCTGATTATCGAAAAAGCCTCGTCGTCGTGCGGCTGCACCGTTCCCAATCCGCCGAAGTATCCCATTTTGCCCGGACAAAAAGATTCCATATCGGTGAAATACGATACCAAGCGTTTGGGCGGCATCAACAAGACCATCAACGTGGTTTCCAACGCCTCCAACTCGCCGGTAGCGTTGTATATCAACGGAAACGTGGTTGAAGCAGCCCCCGCCATCCCCGAAAATAATACGGGCGGCTCGCTGATGATACGAAAAGAAGAATAAATTTTTTAAAATACCAAAGAATCATGCCCCAAATCTCAGAAAAAGGAAAAGCGGCGCCAGCGTCGCCCATCAGAAAGTTAGTCCCGTATGCCGATGAGGCGAAGAAAAAAGGACGTAAAGTGTACCACCTCAACATCGGACAGCCCGACATCGCAACACCCGAAACGATGCTGAACGCCATCCACAATTATCCGGATAAGGTGATCGAATACAGCCATTCGGCAGGAAACATCTCGTACAGGAAGAAGTTGGTCGAATACTACAGCCGCTACAACATTCATCTCACGCCCGACGACATCATCGTTACCACGGGCGGCTCGGAAGCCATCCTTTTTGCTTTCCAGAGTTGTTTGAATCCGGGCGACAGTATCATCATCCCCGAACCGTTCTATGCCAACTACATCGGCTTTGCCGTCAACGCCGGGATTAAAATCGTTCCTATCCCCTCTTCCATTGAATCGGGATTTGCCTTGCCCCCCATTGCCGATTTTGAAAAGACCATCATTCAAAACGTTAACAAAGGCGTTCTTAAAGGCATCATGGTGTGCAACCCCAACAATCCGACCGGCTACCTCTATTCCAAAGCCGAACTCGAAACGTTGCGCGACATCGCCTTAAAATACGACCTCTACCTCTTCGCCGACGAGGTTTACCGCGAATTTTGCTACGACGGAAAACAACATTTCTCGGTCATGCAACTCGAAGGATTGGAACAACATGCCATTCTGTTCGACTCAGTATCAAAGCGTTACAGCGCCTGCGGCGTGCGGGTGGGATGTCTGATTTCAAAGAACAAAGAGGTCATGGCGGCAGCCATGAAGTTCGCACAAGCCCGTCTCAGCCCTCCCAGCCTCGGACAGGTCGCCGCCGAAGCCGCCGTGGACACGCCCGAAGACTATTTCACGGACGTCGTCAAAGAATATACCCTGCGGAGAAATATCGTAGCCGACGCCATCAACAAGATGGAAGGCGCTTTTTGCCCAAAACCCGCCGGCGCGTTCTACATCGTAGCCCGCCTGCCCATTGACAACGGCGACACCTTCTGCCGCTGGCTGCTCGAAGAGTTCGAGTACAACAATCAAACCGTGATGATGGCTCCGGCGTCGGGCTTCTACTCCGACCCGAAGTTCGGAACCGACGAAGTGCGCATCAGTTACGTCCTGAACGCGGAAGACCTACATGCCGCGATGGAAGTGCTGGCGGTGGCGCTGAAACAGTATCCGGGGAGGAAGAAATGAGATGTGAGATGGTGAGACGTGAGATTGTGAGACTTCCCGTCATTGCGAGCAGAGCGAAGCGTATATCATTGCGGGCTTGACCCGAAATCCTCTGAATAAAGCAGGGGATGCTGAAACAAGTTCAGCATGACATACTCCGTTCTCTGTGTAACTCTGTGGTCTCCGTGTCTCCGTGCTGAAATAAAAAGATAAATAAAAAAGTAACGTGTAACGAAAACCATGTACCAAATGAGGTATATCATTTCAAATCTACTTCTTTTTCTCCCTGTTGCCCTTTTTGCGCAGAGCGCATACCGTTCCCCCGTTGATTTTCCTATCGGGCTGTCGGGGACGTTCGGTGAGCCGCGCACCAATCATTTCCATTCGGGGATTGACATCCGCACCCAGCAGGCGGTCGGCAAAAAGATATATGCCATCGCCGACGGTTACGTTTCGCGCATTTCCGTCTCACCTTCGGGTTATGGTAAAGCGTTGTATATCACACACTACGACGGAAATACTTCCGTATATGGACATCTTTTAAGTTTCAACGAAACAATCACCGAATACGTAACCGCCGAGCAGTATAAGAACGAGACCTTTGCGCTCAACCTCACGCTTGAGCCGGAGCAGATGCCGGTGAGAAAGGGCGAAGTCATCGCTCTGTCGGGAAATACGGGCAGTTCGGCAGGTCCGCACCTCCATTTTGAAATCCGCGATACCGAGACCGAAGAGCCGCTCAACCCGCAGGCGTTCGGATTTAAAATCGAAGACAAAACACCTCCAACGCTCAAAGAACTCCGCATCATTCCCAAATCACCCGAAACAACCATAGAGAAAGCATATAAAGCGTTGAATATCAAACTGACCGGAAGCGACAAGAAATACAAGTTGACGGGAAAAGATACCATCCGCATCGCAGGAAAAGCGAGTTTCGGCATTCAGGCGACAGACCAGTCAACAGGCTCTACCGCCGGAAACGGCGTCTATTCCATCACGCTTTCTATTGATAAAAAGGTCGTTTTCCGTCAAAAGATGGACAGGCTCAACTTCGACAACTCGCGATGCGTCAACAGTTCTATTGACTATGCCGAGTTTATCGCCAAAAAAAACCGGTTTCAAACCACCGAAGTACAACCCGGAAACAGCGCTCAAATTTACGAAATAACCGAAGAACGAGGCGTTTACACGTTTGAAAATCAAGAGGTTTACGAGGTAAAATATGAAGTCGGCGACTTTGCCGGCAACATAGCCACCGTATTGTTTTATGTCGAAAGCGCCGAGCCGGATGCCGACAAAAAACCATCCGAAACAGACATCAACGGCTACGCCATTGCATGGGACGAGCGTTTCGACTATGCCGGCGAAGGCATTCGTTTTTACGGAAACTCCGGTGTTTTTTTCGACGACATCTTTTTTCAACATTCTGTTGAAAAACAACGTCCTGCGTCTGCATTAGCGCCCGTTCACGTGGTCGGAACGCCCGCAATCCCGATGAAAACGCCCGCCTCGCTCATGATAAAACCCGACGAAGACGCATTGAAGAAATACGACAGCAGCAAACTGTTTGTCGTCTCCGTGGACAGCAAAGGCAACTTCGCGGCACAGGAGAGCGTCTTCCAAAACGGAACCGTCGTCGCCCAAATCAGGGAGATGGGACGTTTCACCATCGCCGCCGACATCACACCCCCCGTCATCACCCCCGTCAACATCGCGGACGGAAAGAAAATCACCGCACAGCAAAACATACAGATAAAAATCGCCGACAACCTCTCCGGCATCAACACCTACGTCGGCAAACTGAACGACAAATGGATACTCATGGACTACGACCGCAAAAACCGCCTCCTCACCTACACCTTCGACGACCAACTGCAAAAAGGCGACAACATCTTCACCTTAGAAGTAACTGACTATGCGGGGAATAAGAGCGAAGTTGTGATGAAAGTGGTGTATTGACATCTTATTTTCAAACACGAAGATATTTATAAGATTTGCGATTTTGCGATTTGAGACTTTTTTGCCACGTTGCGGGTGAGATCCTGAAAACCGCAAAGGGTGCAAAGAGGCAGGAGAACACGGATTTTCACAGATTTTTATCCGTGTTAATCCGTGTCGACTACCAATCCTTAAATCATGTAAATCAAGGTGCAGACTATTTTTTAACAACCTTCCGCGTTACTGCTCCGTTTTCGGTGGTGATGCGGAGGAAATAGATGCCGACGGGGAGGTGGGAGAGGTCGAGGGTGGGTAGTGAGTAGGGAGTATGTGAGTAGTGAGTACGTCCCATGACATCATATATTGCCACACTCTCAACTCTCAACTCTCCCGTCGGCGATGCTTAACCCACATTGCAGCCCTTAGCTTGTACCTATCTTGTTTTGAGTTTTTTGCGATTTGTTTGGTTCAATTTTTCGCACTACAAAGCACTTCCGAAAAATACTCATGCTCATTATCAAGTCTTTATGAAAATGTTACCCGAAAATATCAACCCTTTCGTACTAAAAATCCCACTTTTATCAGAATTTTCAGTGTATTACGGAGAGAAAGGCTGCAATGTGGGCTAAGTCTGGTTCACACGGATGAAAAACCCCCAATTGGTCGTTTAGATACCGTATAAGAGAGTTTTTTTAGACATCTTCCGTCTTTGCACGAAACTTTTTGTTTACTAAAAAATGTTACCGGTCGCAAAGATGATCCTTGATAGACTATCAGGAAAAATGGAAAGAACGAAAAATTAGAAGTTTAGAAAAGTATCTGAGTAAATTGAAAGGGGCGGCGTGATAATACGGTACATAAAAAATATAATCCAATGAAAATACAAATTCAAAATGAATTGAAAATGAATAAGTTGCATTTTTGTTACATAAGAGGGTACTTTCAAAAATACGGTTTTTCTCTCAAAATATCGTACCTTTGCACCCCATAAAATATTAAATAAAATTTTAAGACATGAAAAAGTCAGTAATGTTATTAGCAGTATCCTGTTTTGCCGTTTTTTCGCTATTCGGACAGGGAAATGTGTTGTATTCCGACGTACAACACGCCAAAGAACACAATATCTATTTTGAGACCGCCGTACTTCCGACGGCAAGCCCCGAGGCAGAGGTTTTGAAACATTTTACCAATCCCGACGAGGTTTCTTTCTTCGGAAACATCTCGCTCGATTTGAGCAACAACGGCGTTAGCGCCATCAACTTACAACTCTCCGACATGACGCTGGAATTGATAGAGGCGCCAAACTACTTTTACGATTATGTGGTAACGACCTCGGCAGGAGAGCGTTTTTCTGCCAACAGAGAGATTAAACACTATCGCGGCATTGTCCGGGACGATCCCAACAGCATGGTCGCCATGACATTCTACGAAGACGAAATCATGGGACTTATCTCTACGGCAGCAGGCAATTTCAACATCGCCAAAGAACCGCAATCGGGGAAACACATCTTGTACAACGACAAAAACCTGAAAGAACAAATCTCGCTGACCTGCGGCACCGAAGATGACGGCTTTTCCCCGTATGAGCCGGAGGTTTTATTGAAACAGCGCGGCGAGTCCGGTCCGCACAAAAAAGTCAGATTCTACGTCGAGACCGAATACGACATCTTTCAATCTCGCGGAAGTGTTGCCGCGGTAGAAAAATATATAACCGCGGTCTTCAACCAGGTTGCCATTCTTTATCAAAATGAGAATATCGCAACCGCTATTTCGGAAATTTATGTATGGACGACGGAAGATCCGTTTACAGGATCGAATACGAGTTCTTTAATAGAACAGTTTCAATATGAAAGAACCTCCATCAACGGCGATTTGGGCATCTTACTGACTTTCAGAAATCTTGGAGGCGGACAGGCAGCCGGTTTTAGCGGACTTTGTAACCCTTCAACGAGCGAAAGTTTGTCGGTGGCAATGATATATGGCACGTATGCCACATTTCCCGTGTTTAGTTGGACTATCATGGTCGTTACGCACGAATTGGGACACCTGTTCGGCTCCCGTCATACACATGCCTGCGTGTGGAACGGAGACGAGACCGCCATAGACGGTTGCGCCGGATATGTGGAGGGCTATTGTTCGTTGCCCGGCATTCCACCGGAAGGTGGTACCATGATGAGTTATTGTCATGGCGCCAGCGTCGGGATAAATTTCAGTTTGGGATTTGGTCCTCAGCCGGGGAACGTCATCAGAAACCGTGTGGAAAATGCGGCGTGTTTAACATTTTTAACCCTCGAACTTATGGAAATCAGACTCCCCGAAGGGACAACGGCAATAGAACCGGGCGAAACATCCGACATCCTTATCTATCTGAAAAATGTAAGCGATGACATTGCCACCAACCTGACCGCCGAACTCTCAACCGACTCGCCCTATCTAACCATCAATCAATCAACGGCTTATTACGGACAACTCTATCCCGATCAGTATAAATATAAGGTTTATAACATTACGCTTAGCCCCGACACGCCCGCAGGAACAACGGAACTCCCTGTTTTTCTGACTGTTTTCGATGACATCGGCAGAGTCATGGAATTTGACGACATCCTCCTCTTTGAAAACAGCGGAACGCCGCCGCAAGCGTGTAATTCCATCGGCAATTTATCGGCAGAGGCAACCGGTTCCGACATCGTACTGTCATGGGACGCCCCCACCGGAAACGCGCCGAAACAATATCTTGTCTATTACAACGACCTGTTTTTGACCGCAACAACAGAAACGACCTGTGTCCACGAAAACGTAAGACTCGACATCTATCATTATTGCATAGAAGCAGTGTATAAAGAGGGATGTACAAGCGAAACGGAGTGTGTAGAAATCGTTACACCCTGTAACATAGATATAGAACTAACGCTGAGATCTTACCTCGGCGGAATCATTTTAACATGGCTCCCAAGGGTGGAGAATGTAACGTATAAAGTCTATCGCAATGAGGAATTTATGGAAGAGGTGGCGGACAATACATTTAAAGACCTCATAGATTTTGACGAAAAGTACTGCTATACCGTCGTAGCCGTATGTCCCGCCGACTTGGAATCCGAAACGTCCAATGAAGAATGTACCACGGTTGTCGGCATTGAAGACCTCCCAAGCCCATCCGAAGGAGGAGATGTGCTGGTGTATCCCAACCCGGCGGGAGACGAGTTGAGAATTACGTGTTATCGTCATTGTGGGCTTGACCCGCAATCCCCTGAAAACGACGAGATTGCGGGTCAAGCCCGCAATGACATTCACAGTGTGGATGTTTTCGACGTCATGGGACGTACCGTACACGTAAAGACGCGGCATGCCACGTCTCTACAATCGGAAATCGCACATCGCACATCGCACATCGAAATGGATATCTCCCACCTCCCCGCCGGCGTCTATTTCCTGCAAATAAAAACCGAAAACGGAACGGTCATGCGGAAAGTGGTGAAACAGTGAGAATAGCAAAAAAACACTTTTTAGACATCCCCATTTCCTCTTCTTTCTAATGCATCCTTAATCACTGCCGAAAGGACTATCGAAACCAAGAGCAAACCCACAATCACGCCGAGTGATACAACGTTGGAGATGTGTATGTTGTAATTCAATTCGTTGGCGAGTTCGTTGAGGCACATTTTCACGCCGATAAACGACAGTATGCCTGCCAGTGCATACTTGAGGTAGCGAAAATATCGCATCACGCCGGCAACAGCGAAGTACAACGCCCGCAGTCCGAGAATGGCGAAGATGTTGGAAGTGAAGACAATAAAACTGTCGTTAGAGACCGACAACACGGCGGGGACGGAGTCAATGGCAAAAATCAAGTCCGAAACCTCAATAAACAGCAAAGCGATAAAAAACGTCGTCGCATGGAGTTTTTTATCAATACGCACAAAAAACTTGCCGGTGTCGTTGGAGTCAGCAACAGGCATGAGTTTGCGAAACAGCCGGATGGCGATGTTTTTATTGGGATTAAATTCTTTATTTTCTTTTTCAAGCAGAATGTGGATGCCGGAGTAAATGAGAAAAACACCGAAGAGATACATCACCCATTGGAAACGTGCGATGAGCGCAAGTCCGCCGAAAATGAAGGCGGCACGCATGATCAAAGCGCCTACAATGCCCCAAAACAGAATTTTGTGCTGATATTTCGGCTCTATCTTGAAAAAGCCGAATATCAGGATGAACACGAAAAGGTTATCCATGCTCAGCGACTTTTCGAGCAGGTAGGCAGTGAAAAAGTCTAAGGCTTTTTGTTTGCTGTCGGGACAGTCGAAAAGGTAAATCCCCGCATTGAACAACAACGCCAGAAAAATCCAAAATGCGCTCCACAACAGCGCCTCTTTCACTTTTATCTCGTGGGACTTCCGGTTGAAAACGCCCAAATCCAACGCAAGCATCACAACTACAAACACCAAAAAGCTTATCCAAACAAACAGCGACATGATTTTTACTTTATTAAAATTTCGGCAAAGGTAGTGTAAAAAGTTGTATCTTTGCACCCTATCTATTTTTAAGCACATAAGACGATGTCAAAAACCGAAGATCAACCTCGCAAAGAGTTGCAGGAATTGGGCGAATTTGGGCTTATAGACCATCTCACCCGGAATTTCAAAACCGTTCAACATTCGACGCTGAAGGGCGTTGGCGATGATGCGGCGGTCATTACCGCGTCGGAAGAAGAAGTTCTGCTGCTGACCACCGACTTACTTATCGAAGGCATCCATTTCGACTTGATGTATGTGCCGTTACGGCATTTGGGTTATAAAGCCGTGATGGTCAACCTCTCCGACATCTACGCCATGAACGGGACGCCACGGCAGATTACGGTTTCCATCGCCATTTCCAACCGTTTCTCGTTGGAGGCGGTGGAAGAGTTGTATGCGGGGATTCGCTTGGCGTGTTCCCGTTACGGAGTGGACTTGGTGGGCGGCGACACGTCGTCGAGCCACGCCGGATTGTATCTGAGCGTAACGGCAACGGGAACGGCGCTCAAAGAAGAAGTCGTCTATCGTCACGGCGCTCAGGAAAACGACCTCATTTTTGTTTCGGGCGACTTAGGCTCTGCCTACGTCGGACTGCTACTGTTGGAACGGGAGAAGAAAGTCTTTGAAGCCAATCCCGACATGCAACCCGATTTCGAAAACGTGGATTACCTCTTGGAACGTCAACTGAAACCCGAAGCCCGCCGCGACATCATCGAACTTTTAAAAGAACTCAACATCACACCAACCTCCATGATTGACATCTCGGACGGCTTGGCTTCCGAACTGCACCACATCTGCAAACAGTCGAACAAAGGATGCACCATCTACGAAGACAAACTGCCCATTGACCCGCTGACGTTTGAACACGCCGTTGCTTTCTCCATTGACCCGACCACGGCGGCGATGAACGGCGGCGAAGATTACGAACTCCTGTTCACCATCAGCCAAAAAGATTACGACAAGATAAAAGAGCGCCTCGAAGTAACGCCCATAGGACATATCACCGACGCTGCGTCGGGTTTGCAGTTGATCAGTAAAAAAGGCGTAGTCTATCCCATTCAGGCGCAGGGGTGGAATCATTTGAAAAATAATTAGTTATGAACATAAACAGCAACAAGTACACATTTATCTATGCCGTCGTCATGGTGGTAGTGGTGGCGGTGATTTTGTCGTTTGCGGCAACGTCGCTGGCGCCGAAACAGGAAGAAAACGTGCGAATCGAAAAGATGCAGAACATCCTCCGGGCAGCAATGGCTGACAAAAACGACGATGTTACCGCAAAAAACGCCATCGCACTCTACAACAGCAACATCGTGGAAGAGATGACGGTGGATGTGAACGGAAAAGTCATCAACGTCTTCGATGTAAAGACAGAAACATTTACGCAGGGGGACGGTCGGCGTGCCTTCGACATTGACATTAAAGAGGAGTTGGATCATATCCGGAAATCGGGAAACGGACAATTGCCCGTTTTTCTCTATCGCAGCGGAGGCGTTGAAAAATATGTCATCCCGCTCTACGGCGTGGGGCTTTGGGGCGCCATTTGGGGAAACTTAGCGTTGAGTAGCGACTTGCGTACCATTCAGGGCGTCGTCTTCGACCATAAGGGAGAGACACCCGGACTGGGCGCCGATATCGTTGAACCAAACTTTACCACAAAGTTTCAAGGAAAAACCATCTTCGACGACCATGACAACATTCAGCGTTTCCGTGTTGTCAAAGGCGGCATCATCACCTTGCCCGAAGCGGAACGCCGTCATGCCGTGGACGCCCTGAGCGGCGCAACCATCACCTCCGATGGCGTGCAAAATATGCTGAACGACTGCATCGGGTATTATAAGGCGTGGATGGTTACAAGCACGATTTGTCAGACACCCAATGGACAGTAGTTTTTTGCTAAATATAGAACAGTGGTTTACCCGATTTGTAAAAAAGTATTAACTTTGCAAAAACTTTTATGTGGTCAAATTGGAAAAATGAAGTAAAAAACAGCGTATATGCCCAAAGTAAAACCATATAAGCAGATAAAACTTAAACCACAAATTGTGGAGGAAAGCCGCACACTTTACGGCATACGTACTTATGTTAGTTTGTTTAGTAGTGCGGGTGTTGGTTGTTATGGTTTCCAAGAGGAAAATTTCTATTGTATTGCAACCGTAGAACTTTTGGAGAAACGGCTAAAAATCCAATCTTACAATCAAAAATGCACCTACAGCAGCGGTTATATTAGTGGCGACCTAACAACCCAAGAAATCAAGGGCAAAGTTTTTTCCGAATTGGATTTGTGGGAAAAAAGACATAATACAAAGGATTTAGATGTTTTAATCGCGACTCCTCCTTGTCAAGGAATGTCAGTGGCTAACCACAAGAAGAAAGACGAATTAAAGCGTAATTCATTGGTCGTGGAGTCAATAGAACTGACAAAAAAAATTAAACCGAAATTTTTTATTTTCGAGAATGTAAGAGCATTCCTCACCTCTATTTGTACTGACATTGACGGCAAAGATAAACCGATAAAACAAGCAATAGATTCCAATTTGTCAGGCGAATACAATATTCATTTTCAGGTACTCAATTTTAAGGATTACGGAAATCCGTCAAGCCGAACAAGAACGCTTGCAATCGGAGTTCGTAAAGATTTGAAAGAGATTACTCCATTTGACGTATTCCCAATTCCACAGCCCGAAAGAACCTTGCGGCAAATTATCGGACATTTACCGCCACTTAAAAAAATGGGTGAAATAAGTAAAGACGATATTTATCACAATTTTCGCCAATATTCGCCACACATGGAAAGTTGGATTGCTGACATAAAAGAAGGACAGTCTGCATTTGACAATAAAGACCACACAAAAATCCCCCATAGCATTCAAAACGGCATAATAGTTTACAACGCTCACAAAAACGGCGACAAATACACACGCCAGTTTTGGGATAAGGTTGCGCCTTGTATTCACACACGCAATGATATTATGGCAAGCCAAAACACCGTACACCCAACTGATAATCGCGTTTTCAGTATTCGTGAAGTGATGTTAATGATGTCTGTCCCTGATTCGTTCAAGTGGTCGGATATTCCTTTTGACGATCTAAATAAAATGACCGTCAAAGAAAAGCAGGCTTTCCTAAAAAAAGAGGAAATGAATATCCGTCAGAATTTGGGGGAAGCCGTTCCGACTGTTGTTTTCCGTCAAATTGCACACAAAATCCGTAAAGTATTATCGCAAAAGGAATATACAGAGCAGGAAATCACTGCACTCATTCAAAAAAAAAAATTGATTGAACATGGCAACTTATTGAAGTTTATTAGCGAAAACAAAACGATGAACTTTGCAATGTTATCTAAAATTGCAGAGTTAGCCAATGCCCAAAGGTATCATAACGCCGCTTATTATACACGGCAAGATATTTGTTTTTCTATAGTCAAAAATCTTCCTGACGCGAAAAATTATACAACACTCAACATTTTAGAGCCGTCAATCGGAGTAGGCAACTTTTTGCCGGTATTAATTAACAAATACAAAAGTGTTCCGACAGTCAATATTGATATTGTAGATATTGATAAAAACAGTATTGAAGTGCTGAAAGGGTTAATAAAAAAAATTGATGTACCCAACAATATTACAATCAATTATATCAATTCTGATTTTTTATTATATTCTTTTGGCAGACGTTACGATGTGATCGTTGGCAATCCTCCTTATATGAAAATATCCAAAGAAAAGGAACTGTTGGCAAAATACAAAACCGACATGCACAACAACGACACAAATAATATTTTTGCCTTTTTCATTGAAAAAGCCATGTCATTAGGCAATGTAATATCTTTGATTGTCCCCAAAAGTCTCATTAACGCACCCGAATTTAACAAAACCCGCTCTTTGATGGCACAACACCAAATCGAACGGATTATTGATTTTGGCGAGAAAGGCTTTAAAGGAGTAAAGATTGAAACGATTAGTTTTATTCTAAACACAAAGTCAAAACCGAGTTATACACTCGTTGAATCATATATTACCAATGATGTACAAAAACACGAACAATCATATATTACAGATAATTCGTTCCCTTATTGGTTGATTTACCGAAATGAAAAATTTGACAAAATTGCAAACAAGTTACAATTTAATCTTTTCAAATCATATAGGGACAGACATATAACAAAAAACATTACTCATGATAAAGGGAACATACGAGTGTTAAAATCACGCAATATCGGAAATAATGAAATTATTGACATTCCTAATTATGATTGTTATATGGACGATGTAAGCAACCTGAATGTGGCAAAGTTTCTTAATCAAAAAAAGTGTTATTTGGTACCCAATCTCACATATAATCCGCGTGCGTGTGAATTGCCAAAGAACTGCATAACAGACGGTTCTGTCGCAATCCTCACTTTGATAGATGAGAACATAACAATAACAGAGAAAGATTTAGATTTTTACGCAACCGGCGAGTTTACAAATTTCTACGCAATTGCCCGAAATATGGGAACTCGATCATTAAATATTGATAATAATTCCGTTTTCTTTTTTGGAAAACTAAAAGGATAAATATATGGAGCGGCAAATTATAGAATATCTCAATCAATTTGACTTTGATGTTAGAAAAACACATGATGGTCGCTTTATGGACCAAAAATGTACACCCGATGTGGTTTGTGCGGCTTGTGAGTGTATTGTTGAATACACGAAAAACAATGCAAATATTCACTTTACCAAGAATGATATTTGGCATTCTGACTATGCCAATAATTTGATTACCGAATCTTTTTCAAAGCCTAATTTATCAGAAGAGTCTGCCACTAACGAATATGACAAATTCTTTTCTCAACCATTGAAGACCTTGGCTTACGCCAAGATACTTAATGAAAAAAAAGTGGGAATAACAAACTATTACACTATTAGAAATGCAGAAATCCTGCAATATATTTCTTTACGAGAGAGAAATGCACTGTTTTTTCTCGATTGCTTTTTAACGAAAACCATGGAAGACAGTGGTATGATGCCGTTTCTCAATACTTTTTTTCAACAACAAAGCCGCTCTGCTTTATACTCTTTACGAGACAGTCTAATGCAGCTATATCACAATAACACGCCTATTAAAGGCGATTTAGAGCCACCTCGCATTTTCAATAAAATCATAAATATTCTTGCATTCAAACGAAAACTAAAAGGGGCTGTCAGAGGAAATGTTTCTGCAACTTCACTCACCATTGACAAAATAAGATACAACGAAATAAATTGGCGAGATTTAAATAAAGATAAGTCAATTACACGTCAATCATACAAAGAATTATTTCAACTGAACATTGGCGCTGGAGAGGGTTATTACAAATACGCTATTCAGAAAGCAAAAAAATTTGTTCGACAATTGCACCCATATAGTGAAATTCACAGATTTTCTGAATATCCGGGTTTACAGGCACACCATATTTTTATGGAAAGTGAATTCCCTGAAATTGCAGATTATCCTGAAAACATAATTTGCATTACACCTAATCAGCATTTTTATCGAGCACACCCCAATAACAAAACTATCATAATAGACCCTAATTATCAATTGATATGCCTTTTAAGCAAACTAGATTCTATTGAAATAAATTATCGTGCAGGAAATGCAGATTATTCATTGTCCGATTTTGTCAATGTTCTTAATGTCGGATTAGACACAGACGCTTTTACTCCACAAATGGATTACGAAGAAATAAAACATCAAATAGTTAAAAATAAATGCATATCATGAGTAACACAGTAAAAAAAGAACCATTATTCGGACCGAAGATGCGCAAAGTGCTTTCGGGTCCGTTGAACAGGGATAATCCCGTGATAGTGCAGGTGTTGGGCATCTGTTCGGCGCTGGCAATCACGGTGAAGTTGGAACCGGCGTTGGTGATGGGCATCTCCGTTACCGCCGTTACCGCGGTGGGAAACGTGGTCATCGCCGCCTTGCGCAGCACCATTCCGCAGCGCATTCGTATCATCGTGCAGTTGGTCATTGTGGCGATGCTGGTCATTTTAGTTGACCAGATTTTGAAGGCGTTCGCCTACGAGGTGAGCAAGCAGTTGAGCGTCTTTGTCGGGCTGATTATCACCAACTGCATCATCATGGGACGTTTGGAAGCCTTTGCCATGGCGAACAAGCCGTGGGCGTCGTTCTTGGATGGCTTGGGAAACGGTTTCGGATACGCCTGGATGTTGATTGTGGTGGCGTTCTTTCGGGAGTTGCTGGGGTCGGGGACGTTGTTTGGACATCAAGTCATTCCCGATGCGTTTTACGCCGCCGGATACCAAAACAACGGATTGATGATTTTGCCGCCGATGGTATTGATTATCATCGGATTGATTATATGGATTCACCGAGCCGCAACCCGCGATAGTAGTAAATAACCTTAAAAATGAAAAATCACGATGGAATACGTTAATATATTTGTAAAGTCCGTTTTTGTTGAGAACATGGTGTTCGCATTCTTTTTGGGGATGTGTTCGTTTCTCGCCGTGTCGAAGAATGTGAAGACGGCGTTTGGGTTGGGCGTCGCTGTTACCTTTGTGTTAGTGATGACCTTGCCTATCAACTACTTATTGGAAAATTTTCTTTTGAAAAAAGGGGCGCTGGGTTGGCTGAGCGACGGTTTTGCCGACTTAGACCTCAGTTTTCTGAGTTTTATCATCTTCATTGCGGTGATAGCCTCTTTCACACAGTTGGTGGAGATGGTGGTAGAGAAATTTTCACCGGCGCTGTATGCCTCGCTGGGGATTTTCCTGCCGCTGATTGCCGTGAACTGCGCCATCTTGGGCGGCTCTTTGTTTATGCAGGAGCGCAACTACGCCGACCTCGGAGAGGCTACCGTCTTCGCGCTCGGTTCGGGGATAGGATGGCTGCTGGCTATCGTCGGCATCGCCGCCATCCACGAAAAGATAAAATATTCGCACGTGCCGAAGTCGTTACAGGGATTGGGAATAACTTTCATCATTGCCGGACTGATGGGCATCGCTTTTATGTGTTTTATGGGAATTAAATTGTAAACAACGGATATGGGAACAATAATTTTAACAGGAACATGCGTTTTTCTCGGCATTATTTTGCTGTTGACGGCTTTATTGCTTTATACCAAGAAGAAACTCACGCCCGAAGGCGACGTAACGCTTACGATAAACGACGAAAAAAACATCGAAGTAGAACCCGGCTCGTCGTTGCTGACGACACTGTCGAACCAAAAGATATTTCTTCCTTCGGCGTGTGGCGGCGGCGGGACTTGCGGATTGTGTCGCTGTCAGGTAACGGACGGTGGTGGAACAATCTTGCCCACCGAGACAGGATTTTTTACCCGTAAGGAGCAGTTGGACGACTGGCGTTTGGGCTGTCAGGTGAAAGTGCGTCAGGATATGAAGATAGAAGTTCCGCCGGAGGTCTTCGGCGTGAAAAAGTGGGAGTGCGAGGTCGTTTCCAACCACAACGTGGCGACCTACATCAAAGAGTTTGTGGTGAAACTGCCCGAAGGCGAAAATCTGGCTTTCAAGAGCGGCGGATATATCCAAATTGACGTCCCCGCCACAGAAGTTGACTACAAAGATATAGACGTAGAGGCTGAATACCGCGACGAGTGGGATAAGTTCAAGATGTGGGACTTGAAGATGAAAAATCCGGAACCGGTCTTCCGCGCCTACTCCATGGCAAACGCCCCGTCGGAGGGCAACATCATCATGCTCAACATACGCATCGCCACGCCGCCGTTTAACAGCAAAAAGGGCGGTTTCGTCAATGTGAATCCGGGAATATGCTCCTCCTACATCTTCTCCCGCAAGCCGGGCGACAAAATCACCATCTCCGGTCCTTACGGCGAGTTTTTCATCAAAGAGACACAGAACGAGATGATGTTCATCGGCGGCGGAGCCGGCATGGCGCCCATGCGCTCCCACATCTTCGACCAGTTCCTGACCAAACGCACCAACCGCAAAGCCACCTTCTGGTACGGCGGACGCTCCCTGCGCGAACTCTTCTATCTCGAACAGTTTCAACAGATTGCACAAGAATTCCCCGACTTCTCATTCCACGTCGCCCTCTCCGAACCCAAACCCGAAGATAACTGGAACGGCGCCACCGGATTCATCCATCAGGTCATCCACGACCAATATCTGCACAACCACCCCGCCCCCGAAGATATCGAATACTACATCTGCGGTCCCGCCTTGATGACCTCCGCCGTAGTGCAAATGCTCGACGACCTCGGCGTGCCGAAAGAAAATATTTTGTTCGATGACTTTGGTAATTGAAAAAAAAGTTGTATCTTTGCACCCGCATTTAGGTAACGTGGCCGAGGGGTTAGGCACCAGTCTGCAAAACTGAGAACAGCGGTTCGACTCCGCTCGTTACCTCCAGCAGAAACCTGTACCTGTAAGATTGGTTTTTGTGATTGTTTTCATGATTTTTAAGAAAAGCCCGAGACTCCCTGTCTTCGGGCTTTTTGATTATTAATACGCCCATCTTTTTCCGGCTTCGATGGGCTCCCGGCTCACCCGCAAAAGTTGTGGGGAGGAGGGAGGTCAGGCGTAAATCTTCGATGGCTTTTCCCAATATCTTGCAGACTGCAAATCCGTGCCCTTTGTGTCTCTGTGTTGGAAAAAAATATTCAGCACAAAGGCGCAGAGGTGTTATTGAGCGCAGCCGAAATACACGGAGTTACAATGATTCATCACATAATGACAATCAGCAAACAAATCACCAGCGCTATCAGTGTTGCTCCTTCGATAAGACCGGCGATGACGATCATCGTCGAGCGCAAGTCGCCGGAGACTTCGGGTTGACGCGCCATGGATTCCAGCGCCGAGACGCCGATTTTTCCGATGCCCATGCTGGCTCCGATGATGATGATGCCGGCGCCGATAGCCGCTCCGATTTTCGCATAAGCGGCTAAGTCAACCGCTGCCTGTAATAAAATTGATAATAGTTCCATAAAAATATATTTTCAAAAATTAATGACTCTCTTTGTGATGTGGCTCCGTTGTAGCCAATCCGATGTAAAGCGCCGATAAAAGCGTGAAAATGAACGCTTGTATAAACGCTATCAGCAACTCTAACACATACATAAACACGCTCAGGAAGACGCTCAAAATGCTCGATATGTACCCCACCGCCATCATCTTGGCACCCAGCAGGAAGATAAGACAGGTGAACGCCAGCATGACGATATGTCCCGCCGTGATGTTGGCGAAAAGACGCATCGTGAGGGCGAAAGGTTTGGTGAGCGTGCCGATAAATTCGATGAGCGGCATCAGCGGAATGGGAAATTTCATCGGCAGCGGAACGTCGGGATTAAAAATCTCTTTCCAATAGTGCCGGTTGCCGCTGATGGTAACGATGACGTAGGTAAAGAGCGCCAGCGTCAGCGTGATGGCGATATTTCCCGAAACGTTGGGCCAGTTAGGGACTTGTCCGATGAGGTTGTTGAGGAAGATGAAGAAGAACGCCGTCAACAGGAAAGGCATATATTTCTCGTAATGCTTGCCGATGCTGGGCTTGGCGATGTCGTCCCGCACGAAGAGTATCCCCATCTCAACGGCGTTCCACAATCCTTTCGGCGCTTTCCCCTGTCGTTTGGTATAGACCGAAGTCATAGACAAGAAGATGACAATCAACAAGATACAACTGACGAAAACGCCCAGAACGACTTTGGTAATAGAAAAATCAAACACCTTCGATTCCGACAGTTCGCCGTTAGGATGACGGTAAACTACTTTTTCTTTCTCTAACTCAAAACCTTTGTAAGAGTGTTCGGCGCTGTGGTAGATATGTTTCGACGAGAAACAGTAGAGTTTTCCCTGATGTAACAAAATCATGGGAAGGTAGATAGCAACTTCTTTTCCATTGGGCAAAGTCATAAAATGCCATTCGTGCGCATCTACGACATGGGAGATGAGGAGTTCGCCGACGTTTAGACTTTCTCCCGCCTCCTCCGAAGAAGGGGGGGGATCGCTTGCATTTCCTAGAGAAGGGGGAGACGCGCTTGTTTCTCCCAAAGGAGCGGAAGTAGTGCCATGCTCTCCTCCAAATGAAACGACATCACCGTCTTCCTTTGAAACGGACAGCGGGAGAGCGGAGAGGCTGTATGCAAGAGGATGACAGCCCTCCCCCCCTTTCGGGAGGGGCAGGAGGGGGGTCAACAAACCCATCAGCACAACCGCGATAATGACAACTTTTAAGATAAAATTTTTGATGCGCATGACGCTTTTTTTTCGAGGTGCAAAGGTAATAAATAATTGAGAATTAAAAATTGAAAATTGGAAATTGGGTGTATGACAAATTGCATAGGGAGAAAGGCGAGATGAATGATGGTGCTTTGAGGATGATATTCTTTTCGGTTTTTTTCTTTAGACAAGGTAAATCCTTGCGGAGTTAGGGATTAATCTCCCCCAAACTCCATCAAGTAGGCTTTTAGGAAATCGTTGATGTCGCCGTCCAGAATAGCCTGCGGGTTTCCGGATTCGACGCCGGTGCGCAGGTCTTTCACTAAGCGGTAGGGTTGCAGGACGTAGTTTCGGATTTGCGACCCCCACTCTATCTTCTTTTTGTTGCCTTCGATGGCGGCTTGGGCTTCCTGTTTTTTGCGCAGTTCGATCTCGTAGAGGCGCGATTTGAGCATCTGGATGGCTTTGTCGCGGTTTTGCAGTTGTGAGCGCGTCTCGGTGTTTTCGATGATGATTTCGTCAGGTTTGCCGTCCACGCCGGTGCATTTGTATTTGAGCCGGACGCCGGTTTCAACCTTGTTGACGTTTTGTCCGCCGGGACCGCCGCAGCGGAAGGTATCCCACGTGAGATTTGCTTGATTTATTTCGATGTTAATGTTTTCATCTACAACGGGATAGACAAACACTGAGGCGAAACTTGTATGTCGACGGGCGTTGCTGTCGAAAGGGGAGATGCGCACCAAGCGATGAACGCCGTTTTCGCCCTTCAGATAGCCGAAGGCATAGTCGCCTTCAAACTCCAAGACGACGGATTTCACGCCGGCGACTTCGCCATCATTCATGTCTATCTGTCTCACTTTGTAATTGTTACGCTCGCCCCATCGGATGTACATGCGCATCAGCATGGCAGCCCAGTCGTTGCTTTCCGTTCCGCCGGCGCCGGCGTTGATTTCGAGCATGGCGCCGAGTTTGTCCTCTTCGCGGCTGAGCATGTTCATAAACTCCATGTCGCCGATTTTGGTGATGGCGATGGCGTATTGGGCGTCTAATTCGGTTTCGTCCGCCTCTCCGGCGTCAAACATTTCGAGGAGGACGGTCAGGTCTTCGACGGCGCTTTTGGCGGCGGCAAAATCTTCCGTCCAGCGTTTTTTCTCTTTTATCTCCCGCAGCAGTTTCTCCGCAGCCTTTGGGTCGTCCCAAAAGTCCGCTTCATGTGTACGTTTTTCCTCTTTTTTGATGGCTTGGAGTTTCCCGTCAATGTCAAAGATACCCCCTCAAGGCTACAAGCCTTTCACGCAATGCTCTATAATTTTCGGTTGTTATCATAAATTTATCTTATCTGTGCTTTTACTTCTTTTACAAACGCTTCCATCAGTTTGTTCATGATTCGGTCTATCTGTTTGTCTTCCAATGTTTTATCTTCGTCCAAGAGTGTGAATCCGACGGCGTATGATTTTTTCCCTTCGCCCAACTTTTCACCCGTGTAAATATCAAAAAGACGAACTTCTTTTAAAAATTTACGTTCTGTGGCGTATGCTATTTCTTCGATTTTCGAGAATGGGACATCGGCATCCAACAGCAACGCCAGGTCGCGATGTACTTCGGGAAACTTCGGAACTGCCTGAAAGACAACATTTTTTTTGCCGACAACTTTCACAAGCGCTTTCCAGTTGAAATCGGCAAAAAACACCGTCTGTTTGACGTCGAAACGTTTTTGAATGATTTGATGTACCTGTCCGAACTCCACAATAACGTGATTATTAATGGAGTACGATAGTCCTTCAAAGAAAAGTTCCGCATTTGCCGACGTCGTTTTACATTGTTTGGTGTCAATGCCCAACTTTGACAGGACTTTGTGGACGTACATCTTTAAGTCGAAGAAATTAAACTCTTTCGGCTGTTCGCGCCAGTTTTCGTGAGCGTTTTTTCCGGTGAGCCATAAACCCAGATGCCGCGTCTCCGAATAACGTTTGGTAACCGGCTCATTCTTATCGGTTTCCGGATTATGTTGATACACCTCTCCAAACTCAAACAGCCGCAAGTTGTTCATCTTCCGGTTGATGTTATACGAAATCGTCGCCATTCCGCCGGCTAACAGACTCGGACGGAGGATGTTCAAATCGGAACTGAGCGGATTGAGGATTTTCACAAGATGTGTTTCCGGAAAAGAGTTCATCTGTTGGAAATATGCCTGTCCCGTCAACGAATTATTGATGGTTTCGTAGAAACCGTTCGCCGCCAACAAGTCGGCAACGGCATTGCGTATCTTTTCCACGTTTGGCTTCGGCTGATAGGACAACGAAGCACGCAACGAATCGGTAATTTCAATGTTGTTGTAGCCGTAGATGCGCAAAATTTCCTCGATAACGTCGGCTTCGCGGGTAACGTCCACGCGATAATAGGGCGCCAAAAGGGTCAATTCCGCGTCGTTTTCGGATATTATTTCAAAGTCGAGTGCCAAGAGGATTTTTTTGATGGTTTCCGGCGCAATTTCTTTGCCGATTAAGCGGTTTGTCTGCGCGAAAGTGAGCGTTATCTTCTTCTGTTCGATGGGATTGGGATAGATGTCCATGATGTCGGATGCGATTTCTCCGCCGGCAAACTCTTTCATCATCAGGGCGGCGCGTTTGGCAGCCCAGACGGTGATGTCGGGATTGGCGCCGCGCTCGTAGCGGAACGAGGCGTCGGTCTGCAAGCCATGCCGGCGTGCCGTTTTGCGAATCGTCGCAGGGTCGAAATAGGCGCTCTCGATGAAGACGTGCTTTGTCTCTTCCGTGATGCCCGACCCAACACCGCCGAAAACGCCGGCAATACACATGGCGTCGGTCTCGTTACAAATCATCAGGTCGTCTTCGTGGAGCGTCCGTTCGACGTTGTCGAGCGTTACAAACTTTTCGCCCATCTTTGCTTTGCGGATGATGACTTTTCCACCTTTTATCTTATCCAAATCGAACGTGTGCAAAGGCTGCCCGATCTCCCAAAGAACCCAGTTGGCAATATCCACAATGTTGTTTATCGGACGGATTCCAACCGCCGTCAAACGGTTTCTCAGCCATTCGGGGGACTCTTTCACCGTTACGTTTTTGACGACGATGCCGGTGTAGCGCGGACAGGCTTGCGTGTCTTTGATTTCTATTTCAACAGAAAGGGATTGGTTATCAGGTTTAAAATCTTCAATGGACGGGATGTGAAGACATTCTGAGGATGTTCTACAAGTTCTGCTTCCCGTCATTGCGAACGAAGTGAAGCAATCCAGAACATTGACTTCCTCTGGATTGCTTCGGGCTATCGCCCTCGCAATGACGTCGTTGTTGACTTCCAAAGTATCCTCAATAAGGCTTTGGCATTTCAACGCCGCCAGCAAATCGCGTGCGACGCCGATATGTGAGATGGCGTCGGTTCGGTTGGGTGTCAGTCCGATTTCAAAGATGTAGTCGTTTTCTATTTTAAAATACTCTTTTGCCGGCGTTCCGGGAACGGCATCCGGCTCTAACACCATGATGCCGTCGTGGGAGGCGCCGAGGCAGAGTTCGTCTTCGGCGCAAATCATGCCTTCCGACAGGGCGCCGCGTATCTTGCTTTTCTTAATCTTAAACGGCTCTTCGCCGCAATAGAGCGCTGTGCCGACGGTTGCCACCGCCACCTTCTGTCCGGCAGCGATGTTGGACGCTCCGCAGACGATGTGGAGCGGCTCTTCGCCTCCAACGTCCACGGTGGTGATGTGCAAATGGTCGGAATCGGGATGCTTTTCGCACGTCTTGACGTATCCGATGACCACTCCCTCTAATCCGCCCGGAATGGCTTCTACCGTTTCAATATTTTCCACTTCCAAGCCCGTGTCGGTCAAAATCTGTGCGACACGCTCCGGCGCAAGTTCCACATTTACATACTGTTTCAGCCAAATATACGATATTTTCATCTGCTAAAAATTTGACGGCAAAGATACGGAAAAAAAAGTGTACCCTGCCCCCGATATTTAACGGAAGAAAAAAAACGAACAAAAGGAATATTTGGACAAAGAACTTCAACCTCGATTAGAAGAGGCTAAGAGTGGGCAACGCACTGTTTATTTTGCCGATGCTGTCCATTTTGTACATGGTGCCTTTATTTCTTGCGTTTGGTGCATTGTCAGAATGTTTATTCCAACTCTTTCAGACAGACAGAAACAGATACAATGTTCTAGGCGTAGCAGATGCAATAAACCATAGATTCATCGGTATGTAATACAACATATTGTAACGGTATTCTAAACGAAAATAACGTTTGCGGCCCTTACAAAACCAGCGTTGTGTGCTTTCGAGGTTCTTACCGTTTTTCTGCAAATCTGTTCCGTCACAATGCGAACAGTGAATTATTTGATAATGAACCATACTCTAATTTTTGCCGCAAGGATAATAAAAATCAGATGATTTATAACACTACCCTTCCGAAGAAGGTGTCCAAAATAAGCCGGTTAGACCATGTCGAAGCAGAGCTGCCGATGTTAGTAAATCTGCATCATTTGCGCGAAGAGAGACGTATCACCACGGGATTTCACGAAGCTTACGGCAAACTTTTTGACTTGGATGCTTCTTTGCAAATATTATGTTTGATAAATTTTGAAAGCATAACCGCAATAGCCGACACCAACCTCAAAAACAACTGCACGATATACCTCCGGTAAGCTTTATGAGGTATGAGAGATGTATGACAGAAATTTTTAATACGTTTGCCTTGAGTTAATCTACGCCATCACAAAGTCAATCTCCCGTTTGCGCAGGTCAACGCGTTTGATTTTTATCTTGATGGGGTCGCCGATGCGAATAATCTTTTGGGAGTGGTAGCCGATGATGCGGTAGTTTTCTTCGTCAATGTAGTAGTAGTCGTCCACCATGTCGTTGATGCGCATCATGCCTTCGCAGTAGTTGTCGTTAATTTCGACGAAGACGCCCCATTTGCTGATGCCGCTCACTTTGCCGTCGAAAGTCTGTCCGACTTTATTTTCCAAAAACTCCGCCTGTTTATATTTTATGGAGGCGCGTTCTGCTTCCTGTGCGCGGCGTTCCATGTTGGAGGCGTGTTCGCATTGCGATTCTAAGGGCGCCTCGGCAACGGAAGAGCCTCCCGACAGATAACGGTCTAACAGCCTGTGTACCATCATGTCGGGATAGCGGCGGATGGGCGAGGTGAAATGGGTGTAATAGTCGAAGGCGAGTCCGTAATGTCCGATGTTGTGGGAGGTATAGACGGCTTTCGCCATGGTGCGCAGGGCGACGGTTTCTATCATATTTTGCTCGCCTTTGCCTTCTACCTGTGTAAACAGTTTATTGAATGAGTCGGTGAGGTGTTTACGGCTTTGGATGTTGATTTTATAACCTAACCGGCTGACGAGACTGGCAAATGCGGTCAGTTTGTCGGGATTGGGCATGTCGTGAATACGATAGACAAAGGTTTTCGGATGCCTGTTCGACGATGATGTTTTTCCGATGCGCTCGGCTACCTTTCTGTTTGCCAACAACATAAACTCTTCGATGAGCCAGTTTGCCTCTTTATCCTCTTTGATGGCGACGCTGATGGGGACGCCGTTGTCGTCGAGTTTGAATTTCACTTCCCGCGACTCAAAGTTGATAGCGCCGTTTCGCGCCCGTTCCTCTCTCAAAAGCGCCGACAGCCGGTAGAGGGTCGTAACTTCGGCTTTATAGTCGCCTTCCGCGCCATCTATCATCTTTTGGACTTCCTCGTAGGCGTAGCGGCGGTTGGAACGGATGACCGTCTTACCAATCCATTCCGAAACGATGCGTGCCTGCTCGTTCATCTCAAAAACAGCCGCAAAGGTGAGTTTATCTTCATCCGGTCTCAGCGAACACAACTCGTTGGAGAGTTTTTCGGGCAACATCGGCACAACCCTGTCCACCAAATAGACGGAAGTTGCCCGTGTAGCGGCTTCTTTTTCCAAGATGGTATTGGGTTGGATGTAGTGCGTAACGTCGGCAATGTGAACGCCCACTTCCCAGTTGCCGTTGTCTAACTTCCTCAGCGACAGGGCGTCGTCGAAGTCTTTGGCGTCGGCGGGGTCAATGGTGATCGTCCAGATGTCGCGGAAGTCGCGGCGTTTGGCAATCTCGCTGTCGGGGATGATGTTGGAAATTTTATCTGCTTCTCTTTCAACTTCTTCCGAAAAATCTATGGGCAGGTTAAATTCCAACAGAATGCTCTGCATCTCCACGTTATTATTGCCCGGCTGTCCTAACACGCGGACAATGTTGCCGAGCGGATTGCGCGACTGGGAGTTCCAAGCCACGATTTCCACCACGACCTTGTCGCCGTTGGTAGCGCCGTTGAGGTTTTCGGAAGGAATAAAAATGTCAACGGGCGTTTTATTACCGTCCACGACGACGTAGGCGAAGTTTTTGATTTTGTCCACGATGCCGGCGTACTGTTTTTTACTGCGCTCGACCACTTCTACCACTTTCCCCTCCAACTTGCGCTGGGAGCGACGCGGGAAAATCATGATTTTCACCGTATCGCCGTCCAACGCCGTTCCGGTATTTCCGGCTGCGATGAAGACGTCTTCGCCCTCTTCGCGTATCAGATAGGCTTTGCCGGTGGTTTTCATGTCTAAGCGTCCGGTGATATATTTCTGTTTCGTGGTGTATTTCTCGACCTGGTCGGCTGCTAAACGGTATTTGCCGCGTTTCACCTCCTCCAAAACGTGCGTGGTGATAAGTTGATGGATGACCTGCTGTACCATGGCATGGCTCGCCTTGTCTTTGACGCCCATACCCGCCGCTACCTGCTTGTGGTTTAACGGACGGAGAGGGTCTTTCCCAAATACGGATAATAGGTTGTCTGCGAATGAGTTAGGTTGTTTCTTTTTTTTAGACATTGTAATTTTCGGTTTAAAATAATTGCGCTGCAAAGGTACGATTTTCTTGGAGATATGAGATTGTGCGATCAGGGCAAATGCATTAAAATTCTTATTGCACACACAGTATCAGCGGATACCTCTCCAAGGAGTAACATGGGTCCTATCGGGTGTATGACAAATTGCATTTCGTGCTTATTTTCAACACGAAGTCACGAAGACAGAAAGACACGAAGATTTTTCTTGGTACATTTCAAATTGTCGCAGGAGCGAAAATCTTGTTCGATATGACTCTCCCGTAGGGAGATAATGTTGGTAGAAAGCGGATTAAAACCCTTGATATAGCGTGCCGTTAGGTACGCAATATCGAAAAATGCCGACATATTGCGTACCTAACGGCACCCGTTCTCTCTGCTCAGTTATTCAAAAAGTCGTATCTTTGCAATCCATGAATGTTATGGACGTTACAAGCGAAAAGACATTGCCTCCTCGTTTCCAACGAGGAGGAGCGGTTTCCAAACGAAAGGGAAACTATCGCGTCGGCATAGACGTCGGCTCCACGACCATCAAGACGGTGTTTCTGGATGAGAACGGCGATATCGTCTTCTCCGATTATCGTCGTCATCATGCCGACGTGGAGCGCAACTTGGTGAAGGCGTTTATGCTGGCGTACCGGCGGTTGGGCGACTGCTGTATGGATGTCGTCCTGACGGGTTCGGTGGGGATGGGCTTCGCTGAGCGTTTCGGGATACCTTTCGTTCAGGAGGTCGTGGCGTCGGTGGCGCTGATTCAGGAAAAGTTTCCCGAAATACATACTTTCATCGACATCGGCGGCGAAGACGCCAAGATGATTTTCTTTGAAGAAGGACGCTCGCCGGACATCCGGATGAACGGCAGTTGCGCCGGCGGCACCGGCGCTTTCATTGACCAGATGGCGAGCCTCTTAGGCGTCGAAGTAGAAGAACTGAGCCGGTTAGCCGAGAGCGCCGAAAATGTCTATCCGATAGCGTCGCGCTGCGGCGTCTTCTCGAAGACCGATGTGCAAAACCTCATCAGCCGCAACGTAAGCAAAAACGACATCGCCGCCTCAGTGTTCAACGCGGTGGCGATGCAAGTCATCGCCTCGCTGTCGCGCGGCTACGAGGTGAAGCCAAAAATATTCTTTTGCGGCGGTCCGTTTGCGTTCATTCCGGCGTTGCAAAAGGCGTTTATGAAGATGCTCTCGTTAGAGGCGAATGATTGCGTGTTTCATGAAAATGCGCAGATTGTGCCGGCTTGGGGGGCAGCCACAGTGCAGAGAACACAGATGACACAGAAGACACCGATTAACACAGATTTTATTGAAGGGGGAAAACGGATTGGGCTGAAAGAGGCGTTGGAAGAGTTTGGCAGACGGGTAAAAAAAATCACTTCCCGTCATTGCGAGGGCGATAGCCCGAAGCAATCCAGTAGTCATGGTGTGCTTGACCCTCAAAAACGCTCTGGATTGCTTCACTCCGTTCGCAATGACGACGACGGTCACAATGACAACGCCGACAGTAGAAATGACGAGATTCCTCATGTCGCTCCGCTCCATTCGGAATCTCTCATCAGCACCGGCATGCCCAAAATCTTCCAAAACGCCCAAGACTTCGAGCAGTGGAAAAAGGAGAAAGACACGCACCGCGTGCAACGTCGCCCGTTGGATGAGATTGATGAGGACACGCTCTGTTTTCTGGGCGTGGATTCGGGTTCTACGACGACGAAAATCGTCCTGACGGATAGAGAAGATCGGGTGCTTTTCGACCATTATGTCCGCAACGAAGGGAACTCTTTGCAGGCGTTTGTGGATGGGTTAAAGGCTTTAAAGGAAAAACGGCACGGCAAGCCGTTGAAAATATCCGGAAGCGCCGTTACGGGATATGGGGAAAATCTTTTGAAGGCTGCATTCAACCTTGATTTCGGGATGATTGAGACCATCGCCCATTATATGGCAGCCCGTAAAATCTCGCCGCACGTTTCGTTTATCTTGGACATCGGCGGACAGGACATGAAAGCGGCTTTCATCGAAAACGGCTCTATCAAACGTTTGGAAATTAACGAAGCGTGTTCGTCGGGATGTGGCTCTTTCATCGAGGGTTTTGCCAACATGTTGAACTATCCAGTGGCGGAGTTTGCGCAGATGGCGTGTCTGTCGGAGAATCCTTGCGACTTGGGGACGCGCTGCACCGTCTTCATGAACTCCAAAGTGAAACAGGCAATGCGCGAAGGCGCTAAGATTCAGGATATTGCGGCAGGATTGGCGTATTCGGTGGTGAAAAACTGCCTCTACAAAGTCTTAAAACTGAAAGACGCCAAAGAGTTGGGCGACCATATCGTGGTGCAGGGCGGGACGTTCCGGAACCTGTCGGTAGTGCGGGCGTTGGAGTTGTTGACCAACCGTTCCGTCTCTTTTTCCGACATGCCGGAACTCATGGGCGCTCTGGGCGCGGCGTTGTACGCCAAAGAACATGCAGCAGAAACGCCAACCGTCCTTTTGGACGAACTTATTGATTCCCAAAAGTTTGAAACCGACCTCACCCTCTGTACCGGCTGCGAAAATAACTGTTATGTCAAAGCGTTCCTGTTTGCCAACGGAAACACCTACTATTCGGGAAATAAATGTGAAAAAATCTTCTCCAACAAATCCGAAGGGTTTGAAAAGGGCGCCAATCTTTACAAGGAGAAACATGACTCCCTGTTCGTCCACAGAAAATCCGTTGAGAAGGGGAAAGAGCGTTTTACCGTAGGCATTCCGCGCGGGTTGAACATGTACGAAAACTATCCTTTCTGGCACGCCCTGTTTACCGAATGTGGAATACGGGTTGTGCTGTCCGGCGCTTCCACCAACAAACTGTACGAGAAAGGGCTAAACAGCGTCATGTCCGACAACATCTGCTTCCCCGCCAAACTGATGCACGGTCATGTCTTAGACTTGGTCGCTAAAAAAGTGGACAGGATATTTTTCCCATACATCATTTTTGAACAAAAAGAGGACGCAAAAGCCATCAACACCTTCAACTGCCCCGTCGTAACGGGATATTCCGACGTGTTGAAAAGCGCCATCAACACCGAAGCCAAGTTCAACATCCCGATAGACGCGCCCACCGTAACGTTTGCCGACAAAAAACTGCTCTTCAAAGCCTGTAAAAAATATCTGAACGACATCGGAATCTCCGGCAACTCCGTCATCAAGGCGGCTTTCGAGAAGGCGTTGGAGGCGCAACAAAACCATTTTCTCACCATCTCGTCGCACGCCAAAGAGATCATCGAAAAGGCGCGTAACACCAACCGGATGGTGATTTTGCTGGCAGGACGCCCCTACCACAGCGACCCGCTCATCCAACATAAAATCTCGGACAGCATCGCCGACATGGGCATCGACGTCATCACCGAAGACGTCGTGCGCTTCTCCGAAGAAGCCGACAAGACCTTCAACGAGATACAGTCCATCAGCCAATGGGCGTACCCGAACCGGATTTTCAAAGCGGCGGCTTACGCGGCAAACAGCGAAGACAACCTCCATTACGTGCAACTGACCTCCTTCGGATGCGGTCCCGACGCCTTTATTGTGGACGAAGTCAACGATATTTTAAAACGAAAAGGAAAAACATTGACGCTACTGAAAATTGACGACGTCAACAATATTGGCTCTCTGCGTCTGCGCATCCGTTCGATGGTCGAAAGTCTGGCTTTCGGCAAACACGAACGCAAAGAACTCCCCATCGTGAAAACACCCGCCTTTGAACAAAAAGACCGCCACCGTAAAATCATCGCGCCGTACTTCGCCGAGGGCTACTCGGAACTGCTCCCCACCATTTTTAAACTGATGGACATTGAGTTGGAAATACTGCCCTCCAGCAATCCCGAATCGGTTACCGAAGGACTGAAATATGCCAATAACGAGATTTGCTACCCCGCCACTTTGGTCGTGGGCGACATCATAAAAGCCTTGAAATCAGGGAAATATGATCCCAACGACATCGCCGTCGCCATCACCCAAACGGGCGGACAGTGCCGGGCAACCAACTACATCGCCATGATTAAAAAAGCCATGCTCTCGGCAGGTTTCAAAGATATTCCCGTCGTCTCCGTCGCCTTCGGCAACGACATGATCAACGAACAACCCGGATTTGAACTGAAATGGCGAAAATCCATCATCCCCACCTTCTTCGCCCTGCTCTATGCCGACTGCCTGACCAAGTTCTACTACGCCGCCCTCCCGCGCGAAAAAGAAAAAGGCGCCGCCGAACGCCTGAGATACAAATTCATAGACGCCGCCAAACCCTACATCGCCGCCAAAAAACGAAAAGCGCTCTACAAACTGCTCGAACAAGCCGCCGAAGCGTTTAACGACATCATCATCCCAAACGATAAAATCCCCGTCATCGGCGTCGTAGGGGAGATTTACGTGAAGTATAACTCGTTTAGCCACAAGAACATACTGCAATGGCTGTCGGAACAGGGCGTTGAAACCGTCGCGCCCTCCTTGTACAACTTCTTCCTGAGCGCCTTCGTCAGTGGAAAAATACGCAAACTGCACAACACCGAAACAGGCGGACTACCCATCTGGCTCAATGATGCGCTATATAACGTAGTATATAGTTTTGTGAAAAAGTTCGACAGAATCGCCTCTAAGTTCCGCTACTACCGTCCTTTTGCCGACCTCCGGCACGATGCGCACTTAGCCTCGAAAATCATCAACCTCTCGGCACAATTCGGCGAAGGCTGGCTCATCCCCGCCGAATTGGCAAACTTCGCCGAACAGGGCGTTTACAACGCCATCAGCCTGCAACCTTTCGGCTGCATCGCCAACCACGTCATCTCCAAAGGAATAGAGAAACAGGTGAAAAAGATATACCCCGAAATGCAAATGCTCTTCCTCGACTTCGACGCCGACAGTTCCGAAGCCAACGTGCTGAACCGACTGCACTTTATGGTGAAAAATGCGCGGGAAAGGGCGGGGAGGAAAGAATAATCCCAAAATATCCATTAAGATATATATCATTGATTACCAGTTGGTTAATTTTTCGTTTTCTAATGGTGTCCATTAGAAAATATCTGTTGTAAAATATTGATATTGAACGGTTTTATTTTGCATTAACCCAAATTACGCATTAGAGAAAAAAGGCAAGTTTACGGGGTAATTCCACAAGTCTGCGAACCATCGTCGTCGCTTTTTTGTGAGTGTTATCATTAGGATTGTATTTCCATTTATTTTTTGGAAATAAGCCCCAATAGCGAATGTTCTCCATCGCAGCGAGGATAGTCTTTTTTGCGTTTTTTCCTGTAAGACGAACATTCTAAAAATACTCATTAAAAGGGGAAGTATTTTGAATTGGTGCGGAATCAGTTGGAATTGGGGAATTGATAAAGGATATCCTCATCTTTCTTACTTCCTTTTTCACAAACACCATCACACAGAACACAAAAATCGCCAAAAAGCTAACCGCAAGCGTCCAAGTTCCAACGCCCATATTGCCAAATCCCATACTCATGCCGAGCAACGACCCTAACACCCCTATTGCGATGGCGTAAAGAGGGATTACGATGTTTTCTTTGTAGAGCAGATGGCGTATTTGTGTTTCGTCGAAACCTAATGAACGGTACAGCGTTATCTCTTTCAGCCGCGCGACGATGTTTTTCCGGACGACAATGACGAGACTGAAAATACCGAGCAGTAATCCCAATCCGCCCAAGGTCAGGAAGATGGTGAGGTAGGTGTCGGTAACGCTGTGAAACAGTTGGAGGCGTTCGCCGGTGGTCATCACGCGCACGCCGTAGTTGTTCAGTGCTTGTGAAAGCAGTATTTTCGTGTTGGCGATTTCTTCGTCGGGAACGTCGAGCAGCATGATTTCGCTGCCCGATATTTCGCTCCATATCTCGGAGAACGACGTTTTGTCAATCAGTATATATCCTTGAAAGATAGAGTTCTGAATGGTACCGGCTAATTGGATAAACACGGTGTCGCCTTTTTCGCCCATGTACATAATGGTATCGCCCAATTTTTTCCCCAAACTCCACTGCAAGACCGTTTCATCTACTAAGGCGGGAATCAATCTTCCCATATCCGATGATTTATATCTGTGAAAATCTGTGTCATCCGTGTCATCTGTGTTCTTCTTACACAGCATGGAAGTAGCCATTTGGGAAAATGGCGCCAGCAATTTCCCATCCTCTACCCCTTTGGGGGAGCCAGAGGGGGCTTGGGGATAAAGGGGGGCTCCCAAGACATTCGGCGTTACGACCTTGTTCAGGTTGAGGCAACTTGCGTCATCGGCGCTGTATTTCAACAGCTGGATGGCTCGTGTTCCGGCGGGGAGGTCGGTCAACCCCAACTTGGCGCGTCCTTCTTCGGTTTGGATGTTGTGGTAAACCGGCACACTGGTTTCGCACCACAGCGAGAAGCCTCCCGTGGCAGTGCGGATTTGGGAGGCGTCGACAAAGCCCTGCCGGTTCAGTCCGACGGAAAAGACGATAAACACCCCCGACGCCAACGTGAAAAACGACAACATCGCCTGTCTCTTAGCATGAAACAACGACGACCACATTAGTTTCGAGGCGTCGAGCGGCATTTTCAGATGTACGCCCCGACGAATTAAATAGTCAAACCAACTCCATGCGGCGAATAGAAATATCATTCCGGTGCAGACGAAGAGGATGGGGGATTTCAGATAAAAAATGTTGATAACCAAAAGACCGATGAGCATGAGGGAAAGTAATTGAGAACACAGATGACACGAATGATATTGATTAGCACGGATTTTCACAGATGTAAAAATCCGTGTCATCTGTGTTCTTTTGCCCCCTCCCTGCCGCAACGTCCGAACAATCCGTCCATACAACAGCGACAAAGAAAAAACAATACCGACCAACATCCCCGCCGCAATGGTTATCACATCGGGATATACCCTAAACCCATCGGTGTGCGTCGCCCCTTTCCAGACGTTGCCCAACAAAAACAAAACCAAGCAGGTATAAGCCAATCCGACCATCACACCCACGACGGCAGAGACAAATACAACCAGCATGGACTCGCGCCAAAGCAGTCGTGCGATGCGTCTGTTGGAAAATCCTGTCGCCCGTAAGAGGTTGAGTTCATCACGCCGGCGAAACAGCATCTCGGACAACGGAACCATCAGCAGCATAGCGGCTGAAATGATGATGAAACATCCAAGCGACAGAAACAAACTCGAAAAATCAACGCCGGACTTCGCGGCTATAATGCCAGCTTCGCGAGGGTAAATCAGTTGAATGTCAAACATCTCCGGCGTTAAATCGTTCAGACAGTCGGCATCACTGATGTGCAAAGCGGTGGCGCTTCCGTAAGCATTTTCCCAGCGGGGTGCCAACGTAGAGTAAGGGACAATGGCTTTTGGGGTGTTTTTGTATTTTTTCCAATAGTCTTCGTCTTCGTCGGTTATCACTTTCATGTTGATGGGCAGGTCGCTATTCCAGTCTGTGCAGCGTTCTACGTTGGATAAACCGGGGAACTCGGCTACCAAGGTTTTATCGGACTGTAAATCTTCTATGGGTACGATTTTTCCAACCCTGAGAAAGACCGAATCCTCAACCAACGTTTTAAACTGCCGCGAAACAAAGTAACGGATTGACAGCGTGTCGTTTAATTTCACATTCAGCCTTCGGGCGGCGTAATCGGACAGGATGATTTCGTTGGGATTCAACTTTTCTCCTTTATAGTAGTCAACGGCGGTGATGAAAGGGTAGTGAAGTTGAAAATTGAAAATTGAAAATTGAAAATTGATGGAATTGGCTAAATAGGCGAAGATTCTGTTGGAGTTGGTATCTTGTTTGCAAAACGTTTCAACTACTTGGTCTTGGATAAAAATGCGGTCGGAGACGATTGTCATTGCGGGATTGACTTGCAATTTCTCGCTTTTTTTAGGGGATTGCGGGTCAAGCCCGCAATGACGGGTGAGAACCTTTAACCCCGAATGGGTATAATTCCATGCAGCGGAAAACGCTTCTTTGGAAATTACCCTGTCGGATAAGATGACGTTGATTTTTCCCGGCGCCTCCATCGCTTCGGCGAGTTCTTCGCGGTTGACGAAGATGTTGAATGGGATGGTCTGTTCGTTTTTCAGGTTGATGTTTCCGCCCTGTTCGACGGGAATGACGGAATCTAATGTTAATCTCAGACTTGTCGTATAGGTGTCGGTTACAAACATGGAGCCTAATGGGACCATTCCGCCGGAAAGCAACCTCAAGACGAGGTCTTTGGTTTGCGAAGGTTTTATCTCGTTAAATAACGTTTGGTTTATCTTGGCGTGTCCTTTTTCTATTCCCAATTCTTCTTCAGGGGCTACTCCCCAAACCATCACCGGAATAAACCTTCCTGCTACGGAGACGAAACCGTTCATCAATAAAATTCCTCGCAGAGATTCGGAACGCAGATAACACGGATTTTCGCTGATTTTGTTTTTCTGATTATCATTTTCGTGTAAATCCGTGTTCAATTGTCCCAAAATCGAATCATCCAAAAACGAATACCGTGAGAAAATGACGGTTTCGGTCTTCCCCAAACGATCCTCCACCCGTTTTATCAACGTGCTGCGCACCGAATCGCCCACGACAAGACTTCCGGTGATGACCGCTACCGCTACTATTACGGCGATGGCAATCAAGCGGTAGAAGGGCTTGTAGTGGGAGATATTTCTGAGAAGCAGTTGTTTAGTGTTCATGATAAAATCCCTTTTTTCAACATTAAAACCCTGTCCGCCACCGCAGCCGTTGCGTCGGCATGTGTTACCATTATGATGGTCGTTTCCAACTCCTTATTTACCTTTGCTAAGAGTAACACCGCGCTACGGGCATTTTCTGCATCCAACTGTCCGGTGGGTTCATCTGCCAAGACGAGCAACGGTTTCATTATCAACGCGCGACAGAGGGCAACCCGACAGGCTTCCCCGCCCGATAGTGTGTCGGGATATTGGTTGGCGACCGAAGAGATGCCGGTCAGTTCCATCAGTTGGCGGGCATAATCTGTCTGTGTCTCGTCGGCTTTGTTTTGAAAAGCCAGTGTGGGCAACAGTATGTTTTCCAATGCCGTAAGTTGCGGCATCAGGCGATGGTCTTGGAAGACAAATCCGAGTTTTCGGTTGCGGACGGCGGAATAATCCACGCCGGGCGTGTTGATTTCCATGCCGTCTAACACATAACTGCCGGCGTCGGGTTGTAGCAGCGTTCCCAAAATCGAGAGCAACGTGGTTTTTCCCGAACCCGAAGCGCCCTTGATGGCGATAAATTCACCCTTTTCGACGCTCATATTCACCCCACGAAGGACGTAGTTGAACGAATTTTCCCCGTCGGGGTATTTCTTTGTTATTCCTGATAGTCGTAGCATATTTTTAATTCAATGACATAATAATAAAAGATAATGAACAATTTTTCACGTAATAAAATCAGGCAAAGATAAATATTTTTGTAATATAAACACGAGGATACGAAGTCTTATTTTGCGACCTTTGCGGTTATCCTTCGCGCCTTTGCGGTAAAAAAAACGCAAGGGCGCAAAGATTTTTCGCAAAGTGGGTATTTTCCGTTGTAAAATGAAAAAAATGAATAACTTTGTGGCCATTCTATGCAATTTGTCACAACCAAAGTAAAATACCCGCATATGCGGGTAGTATAGTAATTGTTATCTTTGTACCTTTGCGCCATTAATTTTTTAAAAGATAAAGAGATGAAAACCGTAAAAATTTTAATGTTAGTCGTTACACTTACCATTGTGTGTAACAGTGCCAATGCTCAATTTGGCAGGAATGCTGTTCAGCGTGGCATCGAGCGTGCTGTAGAAAAAAAGGCTGAAGAAAAAGCCGAAGAGGTAGCAAGCGACGCTATTGACAAGGCTTTCGAAAACGCTGAGGAAGAGCGCAGAAAAGGCGAAGCGGAGGCAGAAAGAGGACTCAACGCCGCCGCCGAAGCCATCGAAGATGCACAGAGAAATCAGGAAGAAGCCGACGCTCAGGTCGCTGCCATGCCCGACAAAATTCCGGAAGTGAGCAACACGCCCTACACCCCGTCCGAAGGCGAATTTGCTTTCTTTGCAATGAAGCAAGGTGCTGTGCAAGAGTTCGTTACCAAAGATGCCAAAGGGAAAATCACCGACCAGACACGCAACACCATCACCGCCATCACCGGCGACAAAAACGCTTTCGCCATCGCATACCAAAGCGAAATCCTTGATGCTAAGGGGCAACCGGCAAACAAAGACAATCCGCTGATTCTCAACTTTCGCGTTATGGTGAAAGATGGACTTTTGTATCTCGACATGAACGGGATGTTTGGCGCCATAGAAGGGATTGACAACATGCAGGCAAGCGGAACCGCCATGAAAATCCCAAGCAACCTCTCCGTCGGACAACGACTCGACGACGCAAGCGCCAAAGTGAAAATCGGCTTTATCAACTGTTCCGCCGTGATGACGGAGATAGAATGTGTTGCCGTAGAAGACGTTACCGTTGAGGCAGGCACTTTCCGTGCTTGCAAAGTTTCGCAAAAGGTCAATGCTGCCGCCATGGGCATCCAAAGGCTCACCCGCAAAAGTTGTGGGGAGGGGGGGGGAGGTCATGCGTAAATCTTGACTAAGCGGAACATAAAGAAGTCCACATCCACGATACCTCTGAGCGTAGCTCTGAAGGCTTTAATTTTAGCGTTAAAAGATTCTGCGGAAGCATTTGTAGATCGGTTGATGAAGAAGTTTAATATTTCCTCATAGTGTTGGTGGATGGTATCAGCGATGATGTTGAAAGATTTAAACTTGGATTCGACTACTTGATTATACCATCGGGCGAGATTGAGTCGCGCAGCGTCTTTGACACTGTTTTTAGTAAATATCATTCGTAGAGAGTGTGTTAAGGAATATGCTTCTTTCAAGTCGGGATAGAGTTCAAAAAGCAGTTTGGCTCTATTTTTTTGTTTATCGGTCCATTTGTTGTTTGCTTTGAATAAAAGGTAGCGGCTACGGGCAAGGAGTTGTTTTTTTGAATCTCCGTTTTCAAGCGTTTGCGGGATGTATTTTTCACCGGACAGTTTAGCATGTTCCCGGGCCTCGGTTTCTTCGTGGATAGCATCCCAGCGATGCGCGATACGCATTTCCTGAAGGGCATCGTATGCCAATTTCTGAACATGGAAACGGTCTATAACACGGATGGCATTGGGGAAGCAATGACGGACAATTTTGTGCATGGAATCAGCCATGTCAAGCGTTATTTCTGTTACCTGTGTGCGCACTTGTTCCGGTATACGTTC
>Ga0099364_10000338_pt1 | contig 78551 bp, 61 predicted proteins | sample TergutTh196P3_FD_73070 | JGI IMG/M metagenome (GOLD analysis project Ga0099364, IMG submission 73070) | Microcerotermes parvus P3 segment gut microbial communities from Pointe-Noire, Republic of the Congo - Th196 P3 | ecosystem: Host-associated > Arthropoda: Insects > Digestive system > Gut ...
GTGCGGACGGTGGTGTTCATCTTTTTGGCAAGCTGCCCGACCGTCATATACCCCTGCGGTATGGCTCTGTGTTTTTCCATGTATAATCCCTCCTGCTCACAGTGTAACACATGACGTTACGTAATAAGCAAGACTTTTTTTGAAAATTAATAAAATCCCCGAAAACCGGACACATTAACAGTTAACAGTTAACAACGAACAGATAACAGTTAATAGCCGGGGGAGGTTTGGATATGTCCGAGGAAAATAATAACATTGAGTTATCGGAGGATCAGCGCGCCGAGGTAAACGAGTTCGGGTCGCTGACGGCCCGCTCGAGCCGCGGAAACATACACGCTTTAACGATTGTCGGGCAGATAGAGGGCCATCAGCTTTTGCCGCCTCAGAATAAAAGCACAAAGTACGAACATGTCATGCCTCAGCTGGCCGCTATCGAGGAGTCGGAGGAGATCGACGCGCTGCTCGTGCTTTTGAATACCGTCGGCGGCGACATAGAGGCGGGGCTTGCGCTGGCGGAGCTTATACGCGGAATGAAAAAGCCGAATGTGTCGCTTGTGCTGGGCGGCGGCCACTCAATAGGCGTGCCGCTCGCCACGGCCGCTCAATACTCGCTGATCGCGCCCTCGGCGGCGATGACGATACATCCCGTGCGCTTAAACGGCATTGTTATCGGCGTGCCGCAGACATTCGCGTATTTTGAGAAGATACAGGAGCGCATCGTCAGATTCGTGACGGATACGTCGCGCATTTCCGAGGAGAGATTCAGGGAGCTTATGCTTATGACGGGAGAGCTGGCGGGCGACGTGGGCAGCGTCATTTACGGCGACGAGGCGGTCGAGACGGGGCTTATCGACGCGGTCGGCGGGCTTTCCGACGCGCTGGAGTATCTGCACGGGCGCATAGATGAAAACCGCAGGAGCAGAGGTGAGAGTGTTTGACAATTACGCGCGACCGCCTTAAAAATTTTTCTTGACAAGCGACGCGCGTTCCCGTATAATCGCTTTGTATTAAAGTTTCGGAGGGTTGGCGATGAACGACCGCGGCCGTAATTTAAGCAACCTGTTTAACGGCGAAGCTGTTTCGGCTTCGTTTATTGGGCTGTATTATTATTTTACGCGGCCGGTTGTCCACGGTAGTGCGCTGAAGCTGTAATCTTTACGGCAACGCTTACGCCAGGGCAATCGGTAAAACGGTTGCGCCGGGCGTTTTTATTTGCTTGGCGGGGTTAAATAATAATTGCGGGAGGCGGCATTTATGGTAGCGATATTAAAGCAGGACGCAACTAAGGAACAGATTGATAATCTTACGGCGTGGCTGGAGGGCCGCGGGCTTAGCGTTCATCTTTCAAAGGGTGAATTTCACACTATCCTGGGCTTGATCGGAGACACGAGCCAAATCGACACGGAGCTGCTGGAAGGACTGGAGATGGTCGAATCCGTGAAGCGCATCAGCGAGCCGTTCAAAAACGCGAACCGGAAATTTCATCCCGACGACAGCGTTGTTGAGGTCGGCGGGCTGAAAATCGGAGGCGCTCATTTTCAAATCATCGCGGGGCCGTGTTCGGTTGAATCTCAGGAGCAAATAATCGCCGTCGCGGAAAGCGTCCGCGCTTCCGGCGCGTCGATATTACGCGGCGGCGCGTTTAAGCCGCGCACTTCGCCGTATGACTTTCAGGGGTTGCGCGCTGACGGCATCGAACTGCTGCTGGAAACAAAAAAGCGGACGGGTATGCCCATAATCACGGAAATAATGAACGCCAACCATCTGCACATGTTTGAGCAGGTGGACATCATCCAAGTAGGCGCGCGCAATATGCAGAACTTCGAGCTGCTGAAGGCGCTGGGCGAAACCCGAAAGGCCGTTCTGCTTAAACGCGGGCTCGCCAATACGCTTCAGGAGCTTCTTATGAGCGCGGAGTATATTATCGCCGGCGGCAACCGCAATATTATCCTTTGCGAGCGCGGTATCCGCACGTTTGAAACCTATACGCGCAATACACTCGACCTCTCGGCGGTGCCGATCCTGCGCGAGCTTACGCATCTGCCGGTGGTTGTTGACCCGAGCCACGCGTCAGGCGTCGCGCGGTTTGTACAGCCTTTGGCAATGGCGGCGGCGGCAGCCGGGGCGCACGGCCTTATGATCGAGGTACACAACGACCCCGCCAACGCGCTGTGCGACGGCGCGCAGTCCCTTACGCTGGAGCAGTTCGCCGAGGTTGCTGAAAAGGTGCGCGGAATACGCGGGGTGATTTGAAATGACAATAGGGATCGCGGGCTTGGGCCTGATCGGAGGCTCTTTGGCTAAGGCTTACCGCGGCGAGGGCCATACGGTTTACGGCTTTGACAAAGACGAGGCGATATTGGGTTTCGCGCAGCTGTCCGGCGCGGCGGACGGCGTGCTGGACGAGAAGTCTATCGGCTTATGCGACGCGCTGTTTATAGCCGTCAATCCCGCCGACGCGGCGGCGTATCTGGAGAGCATGGCGGCATTTGTCGCAAAAAATACGATTGTGTTCGATTGCTGCGGCGTCAAGCGTTTTATCTGCGAACGGTGCTTCCCGCTCGCTAAACAGTATGGGTTTACCTTTGTCGGAGGGCATCCGATGGCGGGAAGCCATAAGGCAGGCTTCAAAAACAGCCGCGCGGATCTTTTTCGCGGCGCGTCTATGATCCTTGTGCCGCCGGTCTATGACGACGCCGCTCTGTTCGGCCGTATTGAGGAACTGCTAAAGCCCGCCGGATTCGGCCGTCTGACCGTCACGACGGCGGAGAAGCATGACGAGATGATCGCTTTCAGCTCACAAATGGCGCATATCGTTTCCAACGCTTTCATTAAAAGCCCCACAGCCCAAGGCCACAAAGGGTTTTCCGCCGGAAGCTATAAGGATTTGACGCGCGTGGCGCGGCTGAACGCGGATATGTGGTCGGAGCTGTGCATTGAAAACGCGGATTTTCTTATGCGGGAATTGGACGTTTTTATCGGTGCGCTTAAAGGTTACAGGGACGCGCTGGCGTTAAAGGACAGGGCTGCGATGAAAGAGCTGCTGGACGAAGGCAGCCGGTTGAAAAAGGAGCTGGATCACCGATGAAAACAGTACATATAGAGGTATCAAAGACCTATGATGTAATCATAGGCGCGGGTATTTTGGACGACGCCGGCGCCGTCCTTAAAAAGATCGTAGGCGGGCACACAGCGGCCATCGTCACCGACGACAATGTCGCGGCGCTCTATGGGAAACGGCTGGACGGTGCTTTGACGCGGAACAGCTACCGTACCGCGCAATATGTGTTTCCTCACGGAGAGGCTTCCAAAAACGCCGGCACATTCCTCTCACTCCTGAACTTTCTGGCGGAAGAAAAGCTCAGCCGCACCGATGTCGCGGTCGCGTTCGGTGGAGGCGTCACGGGCGATCTGGCGGGCTTCGCGGCGGCGTGTTATATGAGAGGGCTCCGCTTTGCGCAAATCCCAACCACTTTGCTTGCCGCTGTGGATTCCTCCGTCGGGGGGAAAACCGCCGTCAACCTTGCCACCGGAAAGAATTTAGCCGGAACATTCTATCAGCCGGACGCCGTCATCTGCGATGTCTCTCTGCTTTCCACGCTGACGCCGGAGGTTTTCCGCGACGGCTGCTCCGAGGTGATTAAATACGGCGTTATCGCCGACCGCGAACTGTTTGAGTCCCTCGAAACGCCGATACATACTCAGCTGGAAAAGGTAATCGCCCGCTGTGTCGAGATCAAGCGCGACATCGTCGCGGAGGACGAGTTTGAGAACGGCGTCCGCAAGCTGCTGAACTTCGGGCATACCGTCGGGCACGCGATTGAGCTTTTAAGCGGGTATAACACTTCTCACGGGCACGCGGTCGCCGCCGGAATGGCGGTCGTAACGCGCGCGGCGGTCCGTATGGGGCTGTGCGGCGAAAATTGCCTGCGGGAGCTTTTGCGGATGCTTAGGCAATACGAGCTGCCGGTGAACACCGGCTATAAGGCGGACGCGCTTGCCCGCGCCTGCCTGTCCGATAAAAAACGCGACGGGGAGCGCCTTACAATGATCTTCCCCGAGGAGACAGGTAAATGCGTTTTGAAAGAAATACCGGTCGGCGAACTGGAGTCCGTGATTGGACTGGGGCTGGAGGAGGTATAACATGACGCTGACGATACAACCGGGACCGCTTCGCGGAGAAGTGACGGCACCGCCGTCAAAAAGCCTGTCACACCGCGCCCTGATCGCTTCGTTCCTCTCACATGGCGGGATTGTTGAAAACCTTGCCGAAAACGACGACATAGCCGCGACGCGGGATTGCTTGGAAGCGATAAAGACCGGCGGCGTGTTAAATTGCCGTGAATCCGGCTCAACCATACGGTTCCTGATACCGCTCGCGCTTGTTTTCAGGGATGAAGCCGCCTTTACCGGAAGCAAGCGGCTGCTCGAGCGCCCGCTGGAGCCTTATCTGAAGCTGTTCGGCGCCGAGCGGACGGAAGCCGGTTTTATCCTGCGCGGCAAGCTCAAGCCGGGGCGTTTCTCTCTGCCGGGCAATGTCAGCTCACAGTTTATAACCGGACTGCTGTTCGCCCTGCCGCTGCTTGACGGTGAAAGCAGGATTGTACTCACCTCGGCCTTGGAGTCCAAGCCCTATGTCGATTTGACCTTGCAGGTGCTGAACGCGTATGGCATACGGATTGATTCCGCGGCGGACGGCTGGGCCGTCCCGGGCGGTCAGACCTACCGCCCCTGCCGTTACACCGTCGAGGGAGATGAGTCGGCGGCGGCGTTTTGGCGGGTCGCCAACGCGCTTGGCTCGGATGTGATTTGCGGAGGACTAAATCCACACAGCATACAAGGCGATCGGGTGATTGAAAATATCATCCGCGAGGATGCCCGTGTTATAGACGCGCGGGAATGTCCCGACCTTGTGCCCGCTCTCGCCGTTCTGTGCTGCTTCCGCGACGGGGAGAGCCGCGTCGTCAACGCCGGACGCCTGCGCATAAAGGAAAGCGACCGTCTGAGCGCTATTGCCGGGGAGCTGAATAAGCTGGGCGCGAAAATCACCGAACTGCCGGACGGGCTGGTAATTCAAGGGGCGCCCGCCTTAAACGGCGGCAATGTAAACAGCCACAACGACCACCGTATCGCTATGGCGCTGGCCGTGGCCGCTACACGGTGCGGCGGGGCCGTCACGATACGCGGAGCGGAATGTGTAAGCAAATCTTATCCCGCTTTCTTTGAGGATTTCAATACTTTAGGAGGCCGTTATGAATACATTCGGTGAAATGTTCAAGCTCTCCATCTTCGGGGAATCCCACGGTCCCGCCGTCGGTGTGGTTATCGACGGGCTGCCGCCGGGGTTCGCGCCGGATATGGATAAAACCGCGCGGGAAATGGCCCGCCGCGCCCCGAGGCGGTCAGCCCTGTCCACATCCCGCGCCGAAGCGGACGCGGCGGAAATAGTCAGCGGGCTGTTCGAGGGGAGAACGACCGGCGCGCCGCTCTGCGCCATGATCCGCAATACAGACGCGCGCTCACGGGATTACAGCAAAAATCTTCCCCGTCCCGGCCACGCCGACTACACGGCGCATATTAAATATAAAGGGTTCGCGGACTATCGCGGCGGCGGGCATTTTTCAGGACGCCTGACCGCGCCTTTGGTTTTCGCGGGAGCGTTGGCAAAGCAGCTGCTTACCGGCGTGACCATAACGGCGGAGCCCGTACTGATCGGCGGGAAGCCTCCCGACGACGAAACGATTTTAAGCGCCAAAGCCGGCGGCGACAGTGTCGGCGGCGTTATTTCCTGCGAGGCGGAGGGTATTCCGGCAGGGTTGGGCGAGCCGTTCTTCGGCTCGGTCGAGAGCCGCCTGTCGGCGCTGCTGTTTTCCATTCCCGCCGTCAAGGCCGTGGAGTTTGACGACGGGTTCGCGCTGGCCGGTATGCGCGGTTCGCAGTCCAACCGGACGGACTTTGGCGTACTCGGCGGTATCACGACCGGAAAACCCCTTCGTTTCAAAGTGGCCGTCAAGCCCACGCCGTCGATTGCCATTGAACAGGAAACAATCGACCTTGTCACAAACCGGCCGGCAAAAATCACCGTAAACGGACGGCATGATCCCTGTATCGTGCCCCGCGCCGTTCCGGTTGTGGAGGCCGTAGCGGCGATTGGACTGCTTGACCTTTGGCTGACGGGCGGGTTCCCGTTACATTTTGAGGAGGATAATTAAATGGATTTGCGAGAGTTAAGAGGACGGATAGACGAGATTGACGACGGATTAGTCGAGCTGTTTCAGCGGAGGATGGACGTGTCTGCTGAAATCGCGCTGCATAAACGGCAGAACAATCTGCCGGTGTATGATCCGGCCCGCGAGCGGCAAAAGCTGTATGATTTGTCCGGCAAAGCCGGGGAAAGCCGAGAGGCATATATTACCGCGCTGTATTCGCTGATATTTGAGCTGAGCCGCGCCGATCAGGAGCGGATACTGAATCCGGCGTCCGCGCTTGCCGACAGGATTCGGGGCGCAATTCAGGACACGGAATGGACATTCCCCGCGCGGACGGTCGTCGCCTGTCAAGGCACGGAGGGCGCGTATTCCCAGCTTGCCGCGGAAAAGCTGTTCAAGCTGCCGAGCATTATGTACTTCGGCAGCTTTGACGGCGTGTTTTCCGCGGTCGAAAGCGGGTTATGCTCATACGGCGTTCTCCCGCTGGAGAACAGCACGGCCGGCTCTATCAATCAGGTATACGACCTTATGATGCGCTATCCGTTCAGCATTGTGAGAAGCGCACGCTTAAAGATAGACCACTGCCTGCTCGCGGGAGAAGGCGTTGAGCTGTCGTCGGTTAAAGAGATATATTCACATGAACAGGCCTCCGCCCAATGCGCGGGATACCTGAAAGCGCTCGGTTTTAAAGTAACTGTCTGTGAAAACACCGCAGTCGCCGCAAAGATGGTCGCGGAATCCCCGCGCGGCGATATAGCCGCGCTTTCCTCGCGGAACTGCGCCGCGCTGTACGGATTGCACCGCCTTGCTGACTCCGTGCAGGACCAGGGCAACAATTATACCCGTTTTATCTGTGTTTCAAAGTCGCTTGCCATTTATCCCGGCGCGGACAAAACCAGCCTTATGCTGACCATCCCCCACAAGCCCGGCTCGCTTTATCATATCCTGTCCCGTTTTTACATTCACGGCATCAACCTTATAAAGCTCGAAAGCCGCCCTATCCCCAACAGGGATTTTGAGTTTATGTTCTATTTCGATCTCGAAACGCCCGTGTATTCACAATCTCTGATTCAGGCGCTGCGGGAGCTGAATGATTTATGCGATGAGTTTTATTACCTCGGCAGTTACTCGGAGGTGGTGTAATGCTCCGCTGCGGGCTGCTCGGAGAGCGGCTTTCACACAGCTTTTCCCCGCTCATCCACGCGGAGCTGGGCGATTATGAATACCGTCTGTACGAGAAAAAACCGGAAGAATTGGAAGAATTCCTGCTGCGCGGGGATTTCGACGGGCTTAATGTCACCATTCCCTATAAGAAAACCGTGATACCGTTTTGCGCGAGCCTCTCGGCGACCGCACGCGGCGCCGGCAGCGCGAACACGCTCGTCCGGCTTCCCGGCGGTTCGCTGTACGGCGACAACACGGATTATTTCGGCTTTGCCTATCTGCTGAAAAAATCCGGCGTAAATCCCGCCGAGGGAAAAACAATCGTTCTCGGCAGCGGCGGCTCGTCGCTCACCGTACGCGCCGTGCTGCGGGATATGAACGCGGGTGAAGTCGTTACTATATCCAGAAACGGGCCTGATAACTATGAAACCCTTGAAAGACACGGCGACGCGATTTTGATAATAAATACCACTCCGGTCGGAATGTATCCGAACAACGGGGTTTCGCCTGTGAACAGCTTGAGCTTGTTTAAGAATTGCCGCGCGGTTATAGATTTGATATATAACCCCGCCAGAACAGAACTGCTGATGCAGGCTGAAGAATGCGGCATGGCATATCTGAACGGGCTCGCCATGCTGACGGCACAGGCGAAAAAATCAGCCGAGAGCTTCACTGGCTCGGCTATTCCCGATGATATAACCGAAGCCATAGCCGCGAAAATCTCCCGCCTTACCCAAAATATCGCGCTGATAGGTATGCCGGGCTGCGGGAAAACAAGCGTCGGCTCGGCGCTGGCGAAAAAGCTGGGGCGGAAGTTTGCCGACACGGATGATTTGGTGGCCGAAGCCGCCGGCAAGCCCATCCCCGCCATATTCGCCGAGGACGGCGAAGACGCGTTCCGCAGGCTGGAAACAGACGCCCTGCAAGCGCTTTGCAAACAGAGCGGCCTGATAATAGCGACGGGGGGAGGCGTGGTAACGCGTCCCGAAAACCGCAGGGTTATCCGGCAGAACGGCGTCATCGTTTTTTTAGATCGGGAACTCAGTCAACTGTCCGTGTCGGGCAGGCCGCTCTCCCTGCGGGAAGGCGTTGACGCGCTGGCGGCGGCGCGCCTGCCGCTGTACGCGCTGTGGAGCGAGTATACTGTGCCGGTACGCGGCGTTGAGCAAACAGCGGCGGATATTTGCGATAAAATTTTCGGAGGTGCGGACTTGTGAAAAAATTCCTAATAATTAACGGCCCGAATATAAATATGCTGGGTATACGGGAGCCTGACATTTACGGCGCCCAAAGCTACAGTGATTTAATCGGGTTTATCCGCAGAGCCGCCGGGGAGGCCGGAGTGGAAGCGCATTGTTTTCAGTCCAACTCGGAGGGCGCTATCGTGGATGAGATTCAGCGGGCTTACGGCATGTACGACGGGATTGTAATTAACCCTGCCGCGTATACGCATACCAGCATAGCTATCCCCGACGCGCTGAAAGCCGTGGGGCTTCCGGCTGTCGAGGTGCATCTGTCCGACATTAGCCGGCGCGAGGCATACCGGCAGGTTTCGTATACGACCGGCGCCTGTATAGCGACAATAGCGGGCAAGGGGTTTGAGGGGTACCGTGAGGCGATTCGGGTTTTACAGACATAAAAAAGACAGACGGGACGCGATATGCCATGTATGTTTCCGTTGACATTTCTATATTTGTATAATATAATTCTGTTTAACGGCGGCGGGCGGGAATTTTGTTTGCGGAGGGGTTGAAAATGAGGAAAAATCTCTCGGGGAAAAAACACAGCACAGCGCAGCGGTTCCGCGTACTTAATATCGCTTTTTTTGTTGTGATGGCCGTTGTCCTGATACTGGCGCAAAATTCTATTGTCACAAACATCACTGAAGCCGCCTCGAAGGACTATGCGCGGTTCCACTCGCTGGAAGCGGTCAACAAGCTCAACTTATATATAAATCCTGAGATACAGATGATTAATATGATCTCCGCGTCTCAGAATTTAATTGACTGGTTTGAGGACGAGCGGAACCCGGACAAGAAAAAAGCCGCCTATGACGAGCTGGTAATTTACGGAGATATATTGGCCAGCTCGGAGCTATATTTTGTCATTCACGATTCATTGAATGAATACTCCGTTGACGTCAGCGGCGAGGTTATGTTTGAGGACCTCGAGCCGTTTGACGTGATTTTGCCTGAGATAGAATATAACCAGTGGTATTATAAGTGCATCGCCTCTGAAAACGCTTATGAACTGAACATAGATATTGACAAGGTCACAGACCAGCGGCGGTTGTGGATAAATCACAAGGTGGAGCGCGGCGGGGAAATTCTGGGCGTTTTTTGCTCCGGCCTGCGTTTTGACGATGTGGCGAACGATTTATTTAACCGGCATGAAAATGGCAGCGTAAGAACCGTTATCGTAAATGAAAACGGGATTGTGCAAATGGACAGCGCCGCACCGAAGCTGGATCATTCTCCGGCTGATGAAGAAAACACTCATATTCGTGATTTGGCTCCCGGCTCCGGCTTTTTATCATCCGCGTATTTTGACAACTCCGGCCGTTTTTTCACCTCGGAGGATCAACCGGAAATTTATAATCAGACAGGCAGCAAAGGCTATATATCCTTGGCGCCGATTGCCGACGCCAACTGGATGGTTATTACGTTTTTTAACTCCGAGGCGCTTTTTGACACGGTAAGGCTGCAACCTTTGTTGATTGTAATATTCGCCGCTTTGATCGCGTATGCGGTGTTTATAACGCTGCTGAGCGACAGGCTGTTTCTCACCCCATTCCGCAAACTGCTCAACAGCCTGGACAGGGCTTGGATTGACGGCATTTACAGCTATGACCTGCCAAACGAGTTCGGCGAGGTTTTCAAGACAATAGAGCATACAAGGCTTTTGCTGGACATGTCGCCGATGAGCTGTACCTTATGGGATGAGAGCTTAACAATAATCAACTGCAACCAAGTGACCTTGAAGATGTTCGGAGTGAACAGCAGAGAGGAGTACAGCGAAAGGTTCTATGAGCTGTCGCCGGAGCTTCAGCCATGCGGCAGAAACAGTCTAGAGCTGGGAGCGGTATATCTGAAAAAAGCGTTCAAAGACGGATTCTTCCGTACCGAGTGGCTTCATCAGCTGCTAAACGGGGAACTGCTGCCCTGTGAGATTACGCTTGTCCGGTTCCAGCACAGGGAGGAATATGTAATAGCGACATATTGCAGGGACTTAAGAGAACATAAAGCGTATCTTGCTGAAATAGAAGCGACTCAAGAAGAGCTGCGGCTGGCGCGCGACACCGCCGAAGCCGCGAGCCAGGCAAAATCCGAGTTTTTAGCCGTGATGAGCCATGAGATAAGAACGCCCATGAACAGCATAATGGGATTCGCGGAGCTTGCGCTTGACACTCCCGATAACGGTATCCCGCCGAAAATCAAGAATTATTTGAGTAAGATCACGGACAACACGAAATGGCTCTTAAATATTATTAACGATATTCTTGATATATCAAAAATCGAATCGGGCAAACTGGAGCTTGAGTGCGTGCCTTTCAATTTATGTGATATTTTCTTCCGCTGTCAGTCGGTCATTTTACCGGTAGTGAAAGAAAAGGGGCTTGAGCTGAAGGTTTACGCCGAGCCGTTAACCGGCAAAAGATTGCTCGGCGATCCTTTAAGGCTTTATCAGGTGCTTGTCAATCTCTTGTCAAACGCCGTGAAGTTTACCGACAGCGGGACTATCAGGCTTTCATCAACGGTAAAGGCTTCGCACGGCGACAGTGCGGCCGTATATTTCGAGGTGAAGGACAGCGGTATCGGCATGACCGCCGAGCAGATCGAAAAGATATTTGAGCCGTTCATGCAAGCCGACTCCAGCACGACCCGCAACTACGGCGGCACAGGGCTTGGGCTGGCGATAACCACTAATTTGGTAGAGCTTATGGGCGGGAGGCTGACTGTTGACAGTGTGCCGGACATCGGCAGTACGTTCAGCTTTGAAATAACATTTAATACAATAGACGCCGCAGACATCGTGGACGGACGCGCGGAATCCGCCGCGTTTGAAAAGTCGCGCTTTGAGGGGCTGGCCCTGGTTTGCGACGACAACTCAATGAACAGAGAGGTTATCTGCGAGCATCTCTCCCGTATGGGGCTTGAAACGGCGACGGCGGAGAACGGGAAGCTGGGCGTGGCGGCTGTGCGGGAACGCGCGGTTAAGAATGAAAAGCCTTTCGATATTATTTTCATGGACATATTCATGCCTGTTATGGACGGGCTGGAGGCCGCGTCGGAGATAATGGCGCTGAATGTGGGAACCCCCATAGTGGCGGCGACCGCGAATATAATGCCCAGCGAGCTTGAAGAATACAGAAGAAGCGGGATGCCCGACTGTTTGAGCAAACCCTTTACGTCACAGGAATTGTGGCGGGTGCTGATGAAACACCTGACGCCCGTGGAAACAGACGCCGCCGCACATACGCGCTCCGGCGGTGAACCGCGTGAAAATGAAATGCAAAACATGATGCGTGTCAACTTTGTGAAAAATAACCGGACAAAGTTCAGTGAAATAGATGCGGCGGTTTCATCGGGCGACGTCAAGCTCGCGCACAGGCTTGCGCACACGCTGAAAGGAAACGCGGGGATGATCGGCAAAACCGGATTGCAAAGCGCCGCCGCGGCCTTAGAAGCGTTGCTGAGCAAGGGGACAGGTGACGGCCTCCACGGCGCGATTGAAATGGATATTCTCAGAACGGAGCTGGAAAAGGTTCTTGAAGAACTGAAGCCGCTGCTTGGTAAACCGCCCGAAGCGGCAAAGCCGCTGAATAACGGGCAGATTTTGGCGTTGTTTGACAAGCTGGAGCCAATGCTTGAAAATATAAATCCCCGGTGTACGGAGCTGCTTGACGATCTGCGCGCGGTGCCCGAAACGGAGGAGCTTGCCCGGCAGATCGAGGATTATAATTTCGAGGCGGCTATTGACATATTGTATATATTGAAGCGCAAATATTCAGATACATTGCATACCTGTAATCCGGCGTGATGTTAATACCATGTAGCGGAGGTTCTTTAATGTTCAATGAAATTCTTAAATATGCAATTAAACCGGAGTTATATGCACCAAGCACAGGTAATTTCTGGAATGACGAGCATATCTCAAAAGGTATGCTCGAAGCACACTTAAACCCAAGCTGGGATGCCGCCAGTCGCAACCATGAATTTATCAATAAATCAGTTAAGTGGATTTCTGAAATTGCACCGCCAACACAATATAAACAGCTGCTTGATTTGGGCTGCGGTCCGGGATTATATGCCGAACGGTTTAATAAAGCCGGTTATACTGTAAAAGGCATAGATTTTTCTATCCGCTCAATAGATTACGCGAAAGAGCAATCGAGGTTTAATAAAAGCAACATCGAATATTATTATCAAAACTATTTAGAAATGGATTTTGCCGAGCGGTTTGATATTGTCACGTTGATATTTTGCGATTACGCTGTATTATCAATTGATGATAGGCAGATTTTATTGCAAAAAATTCACCAATCATTAAAGCCCGGTGGTAAATTTATTTTTGATGTGTTTTCGCCCATCAGGCGAGAAGGCGAAAGGCGTTCATGGATATATCACGAAAACGGCGGCTTCTTTAACGCAGAACCGCATGTACACTTAGAGGCTATATATCAGTATAATGATGAAGATAAAACAGAATTGAATCAAAACATAATCATAACTAAAGAGAAAATCCATTGTTATAATATATGGAATCATTATTTTGACAAGGCAACACTTGTTGCGGAGCTTAAAAATGGCCGCTTTACCAATTTTGAATTTTATAGCGATGTTGCGGGCAAAGATTTTTCTGATAAAGAGGAATCAATATGTGCGGTAATTACGAAGTGATTGGATAAAAGCATTTTCTACATTAAGCAGTATTGGAATTTAATCCTTAATAACATCAATTATAGAAATGATGAGGAGCATTGCCATAATGGTCGGGAAAAGAACAGCCATCCTGTTAGCGCTTATAACCGTTGTAATGAGCGGCTTAACAGGCTGCGTGCCGAAACCGGAGTCCGTCTTTGATATAGCGTCAATCACTTCCTACCGCGACATACCGGCTATAACCGACGAGGAGATAGCCGGGATAGAATCGCTTAAAGCGGCGCGGCGGAGTTTTTCTTTTGGAAAATTACCCTCAACCGAAGGGTTCGCGCTGCCCGACGGTACATACGCGGGCTTTTCGCCCATGTTATGCGAATTGCTTTCAGATATTTTCGGCATCCCTTTTGTCATGGAGTTTTATGAATGGGACACGCTTATGAGCGGCATAGACAGCGAAACGATAGATTTCACAGGCGACTATATCATTACGCCGGAACGGCGTAGCAGATACCATATGTCTAATCCTATCGCGCAGCGCTCCCTCGGCATTTTCACATACGGCGACCGCGAGATTGGGGAGCCGCACGACCTCAACGGCTTGAGGGTGGGTATTTTACAGGATAGCGCCGCCATGGGCGCCGTTGCGAGCGCTTATCCTGAGCTGGAATATGAGCTTGTGCCGATTCCAAGCATAGAGGTCGAAGCCGATATGCTGAGAAACGGCGAGATAGACGCCATTATAGGCGTTTCTATAGGAGTCGGTTACGATTACGACGTCACGGACCTAAACATCATGCACGATCTGCTGCCGCTGGCTTATGCCCCCGTTTCGCTGACGACCGCGAATCATGAGCTGGAGCCGGTTATATCGGTCATGAACAAATATATCGCGGCGGGCGGGATTAACAAGCTCTATGAGCTGTACAGGACCGGTGACGACGAATACAAGCGTTTTATGCTTTACAATTCTTTTTCCGACGAGGAAACAGCGTATATAAACAGCCTGAGCGCAAAGGTCCCAATAGCTCTGGAAACCCGCCGTTATCCGATCAGCTTTTACAATGAAAACGAAAACGAATTTCAAGGCGTTGTGCCTGACATTTTGGCGCAGATAAGCAACCTGACCGGCATTGAGTTTGAAATCGCGAACGGAAAGAACGCGGCTTGGGCAAGTCTGCTTCAAATGCTCAGGACGGGCGAAGCCGCACTGGTTTCGGAATTAATTGTTTCAGAAGAGCGCAAGGGGCAGTTTTTATGGTCTGAAACGCCATATTTTTCCTCGCCGCTGGCGTTCCTGTCAAGGCTGGATTACCCGTTTCTTGAGATGTATCAAATCGAGCAGACCCCCACGGGCGTTGTAAAAGGGTCATACTACGAGGATACGTATAACCTGTGGTTTCCCGAAAGCGGCAATATAATTCCTTTCGATTCGCAGGACGAGGCGCTTGACGCGCTAGGTGAAGGCGTAATAGACCTTGTTCTCACGTCCGAATATACGCTCCTTTATCAAATAAACTATCGGGAAAACCCGGGTTATAAAGTTAACTATATTTTACCGATCACGACAGAATCACGCATGGGTTTCAATATCAACGAAGAAATTTTATGTTCGATAATAGACAAGGCGATGCCTCATACACACCCCGACGTCATAGTCAGGGCTTGGTCAAGCCGTGTTTATGACTATTCAAAAGCGCTCGCGCGGCAGCAAACCGCGTTTATGACCCTGCTGGCTTCCGCGCTTCTGATGATCCTTGTGTTTATATCAGTCCTGCTTGCGAATATCTCGCGGAACAGAAAGCTCATCAAGCGGCAGAATCAGGCGCTGCAATCGGCTCTTGATCAGGCCACCGAAGCGAAACAGGTCCTTGAATACGAAATGATAAAGTATAAGCTCACGAGCGACGCGATGAATATTGCGCTGTGGAGGATGGAGGTCGTCGATCCCGATCCGATGAGTCCGAAAAACAAAGTCACATGGTCGCAGGAAGTACGTAATGTGATCGGGTTTACCGATGAGAACGATTTTCCAAACACAATCGAAGCGTTTGCCGCCCGTTTCCATCCAGACGACAGCGCGAAAGCGTTCGCCGCGTTCGCGGCTCACTTCACCGACCGTACCGGCAAAACGCCCTATGATCTTGAATACCGTCTGCGGCATAAAAACGGCGAATACCGTTATTTTGACGGATTCGCAACGACGCTCCGTGACAGCGACGGCGTTCCGCTTCAGGTTTCAGGCGCGCTGAGAGATATAACCGAAAAGAAGCGGATAGAGCATCAAATCGCCGAAGTCAATCAAAATATGGCGCTCGTACTGGATTCACTGCCCGTGGGAATCAGGATCGTCAGTATGGACGACGGCAATTTGGTCTACGCGAACAAGGCTTCGATGGATATTTTCGGCTGCAAGGATTTTGAGCGTGACGTGGCGGGCAAAAGCGCGTTCGACTTCATGCCCGAAATACAGCCGAACGGCAGAAAAACGGCGGATATGGCTAACGAGCTTTTCAGTACTGATATGTCCACTATGGATTTTGCGTGTTTCAGGCTGGACGGCGAGCCGTTTACCGCCCGTATTACCTCCTGCAATGTCAATTACAGGAACAAGCCGTCCTCTCTCGCCATCATTGAAGACGTGACCGTGAGAAGACGTATTGAAAAAGCGTTGCAGGAGGCAAACTTCAAAGCCAGAAACGCGCGCACCCAGGAGTTTATCTCAAAATTTTCCGTCCCGTTCACCCAGCCTTATGATTTTGACAAACTCATCAATAACGCATTGTTTGAGCTTCGCAACTTCACCGAAACAGACAGGGCGATCATTTTGGAGTTCCAGCCGGACGGCTCACTGCGCTGCACCTATGAAAACGTGATAAACAAAGAAACCCCGAGCGTGCTCGGGCGGTCGCTGGCATACGAGAACGAAAAGCCGCTTCTTGACGAAGCGGAGAAAACCGGATGCTTCTATGAAAAAAACGCGGCCCGCTATTTCGAGCGGTATCCCGCGACGGATTTGGGCGAAAAGAGCTTTTGCTATATCCCGCTGATGGTCGAGGGCGAACGCGCGGGTTATCTCGTATTCTTCACGATGTTTGAGCAGGCCGACTGGGCCGAGGGCGAGTTCTATCTGGCTACGATGGCGGGTTCGATTCTCGCGGGCGCGTTCTCGATCCGCAAAAACAACATGCTGAAGGAAGAAACCCTGAAAGCGCAGCAGGCCAGCGAAGCTAAAAGCAATTTCCTCTCCGTTATGAGCCACGAGATGCGCACTCCGCTGAACGCTATCATAGGCATGACGTCGATCGGCAAAGACACGCAGGACGCGGCGCGCAAGGACTACGCGCTGAAGAAAATAGACGACGCTTCCGCCAGCCTGCTCGGTATCATCAACGACGTTCTTGACATGGCGAAGATTGAAGCCAATAAGCTGGAGCTTTCGCCCATTGAGTACAATATCGAGCGGATGCTGCAAAAGGTGCTGTCGGTCGTAAAGTTCCGAATGGATGAAAAACAGCAGAAGTTTGACATGTATATGGACGCCAAGGTCCCGTATTTCATCATAGGCGACGACCAGCGCCTGTCACAGGTTGTAACCAATCTGCTCGCAAACGCGAGCAAGTTCACGCCGGAGGGCGGCGAAATCCGTCTGAGCGTTTCGCTGGAAAACGAGAAAAACAGCGTTTGTAATCTGCGGTTTGAAGTAACAGACAACGGGATCGGCATATCGCCTAAGCAGCAAAAAAAGCTGTTCGAGGCGTTTTTACAGGCGGAGAGCGGGACAAGCCGCACCTTTGGAGGAACGGGGCTCGGGCTTGCGCTGAGCAAACGTATTGTAGAGCTGATGGGCGGAAAGATCTGGGTCGAATCGGAGCTGGGCAAAGGGGCGCGGTTCATCTTCACCGTAAAAGCGGCGCGCGGGAAACAACAGCTGTCGTCGCTCCTTAGCCCCGGTATCAAACGGGAGGGCTTAAAAATCCTTGTAGTTGACGACGAGCTTACAACGCGAGACTACTTTTCCAACATCTTCGGCCATATCGGCGTCAACGGCCATACGGCGTCCGGCGGCGCCGAGGCGCTCCGTATGATCGGAGAAAACGGCGATTATGACATATATTTTATAGCTTGGCATATGCTCGGCACGGACGGGCTTACACAACATATAAAAGCGCGCGGGCGCGCGGATAAACCTATCGTGACCATTATCTCCGGCGACTGGGAGGTAAGTGAAGCCGGAGCTCTTGAGGCGGGCGCGGATAAATGTATGATAAAACCGCTGTTCGCGTCAGCCGTTATAGAGCGCATAAACGAGTGCCTCGAGGTTCAAATCGCCCGGCATGAGGACGCTTTTGTAAAAGCGGCCAGCGGCCAGTTTAACGGCAAAAGGCTGCTGCTTGCCGAGGATGTGGAGATAAACCGTGAAATAGTTATAGCGCTGCTGGCGGATACGGGTCTTATTATAGACGAGGCCGGAAACGGAAAGACGGCGCTCGAAAAAGTAAAAGCCGATCCCGGTCGGTATGACCTTGTGTTCATGGATATACAGATGCCGAAAATGGACGGGCTGGAGGCGACGCGGCAAATCCGCGGCCTGCCTGACGAACACGCCCGGGCGCTGCCGATCATAGCGATGACCGCAAATGTGTTTAAGGAAGATATTGAAAAATGTCTTGCCGCGGGAATGAACGGGCACATCGGCAAACCGCTGGATATAGACGAGGTTTTGGCGATATTGAAAAAGTATTTGACTGACTGACGCCGGATTATACGAGAAGTAATCAGCTGATAATGCTTATACCGCGGCGTCAAGTTAAGAAGTATATTAGAACTGCAAAAGCACCGACAAAAGCACCTGCTATAAATATATACGGTAATGCCTTTTTAAGTTTATCGTTCATCACTTCACCCTCCACTAATATAAATTTTCTGCTATCCGCACACCCGACAGGGACGCGCAATGCGCGCCCCAATCCGGTTGTTATCTGTTATCTGCTCATTGTTATCTGTCTTTACTCCGCGTAAAACGCGTACACAGTCCGTGTCCTGTACTCGTCGCCCTTTTTGAGTACCGGCGACGGGAACGCCGGCTGATTCACCGCGTCAGGGAAATTCTGCGACTCAAGGCAGAAGCCGCCGCGGCAGTCATACTTCGCGCCGCCCTTGCCCTCGGCGGGCGTCATAAAGTTGCCCGTGTACAGATGTATACCGGGCCTGTCGGTATACGTATCAATCGTAATGCCCGACTTTTCGCCGGTTATACGCGAACAGAGCTTCACGCCCTCGCCATCCCTAACAACATAGCTCAAATCATACCCGCCCGCGATTTTCAGCTGCTCGTCGTCGTTGTCTATGCGTTCGCCTATCACACGCGGCGTTGTGAAATCCATATTGGTCCCCGCCACGTCAAGCAGCTCTCCCGTCGGGCAGATATTCGGCTTCATCGGTATGTACCTGTCGCAGAAAAACGTTGCCGTATGACCGGTTATCTTGCCGTCGGCGTGCCCGTTCAGGTTGAAATACACATGGTTGGTGAGGTTTATTATGGTATCCGCGTCGGCCGCCGCGCTGTAATCCAGCGTCAGGCGGTCGTCGTCTCCCCAGATGTATGTTACGGCGACCGTCAGCGTCCCCGGGTAGCCCTGGTCGCCGTCGGGGCTGACCAGCTTGAACGTGACCTTTCCGTCCGTTATCTCGTGTTCCCACAGTTTGTGTGAAAAACCGGCGAGTCCGCCGTGCAGCGAAAATTCGGGATGCGTTTTGACGACCTGATAGCTCTTTCCGTTCAGCGCAAACGCGCCGTTTTCGATGCGTCCCGCTACGCGCCCGCAGACCGCGCCCATATAGGTCGCGTTTTCGAGCGCCGCCTCAAACGTGCCGGGGTACAGCACAACATCGGTCGGCTTGCCGCCCTTATCGGGAACAACTATCGCGCAGATGGCGGCGCCGATGTCTGTCAGCTCGGCGGTGTGTCCCTTGGCGTTTACAAGCGTGAACTTATGCGCGGGTCCGTCGGGGTGCGCCCCGAAATTGGTGACGGTTACTTTCGACATGATATTTTATCCTCCTTTAGAAAAATATTTCATGTATAGCCGCGACGGCCTTGTCTGATTGCTCGGCATCTATTAATACGGAAACCTTTATCTCGCTGGTTGAAATCATCTGAATGTTTACGCCCGCGCGGAACAGCGCCTCGAACATTTTAGCCGCCACGCCGGGGTTATTCACCATACCCGAGCCGACGATAGAAACCTTGGCCACATTCTCGCTGATTATCAAATCCTCGTATTCCAGCGTCCCGCGATGGCGTTCAAGCAGCTCGCGCGCCGGCGCGACAAGATTCTTCGCCACCGTAAAGCTGATGTCCTTGGTGTCGCCGCGCCCGATGGACTGCAATATTATATCGACGTTGATTTTCTGCTGGCTTAAAAGCGAAAACGTTCTGAACGCTATACCCGGCACGTCCGGCAAATTTGTGAGTGAAATACGCGCCACATTGTTATCGCGCGCGACGCCGCTGACCTGCATGCCTTCCATTTTAACAACCTCCTTGATTATCGTTCCTTTATTGCCCGTGAAGCTGGATAAAACCTCCAGCGGCACGTGATACCGCTTGGCCAGCTCGACCGAGCGGTTATGCAGAACCTGCGCGCCGAGCGACGCAAGCTCCAGCATCTCGTCGTATGTTATCTCCTCCAGCTTGCGCGCGCCGGACACAAAGCGCGGGTCGGCGGTATAAACGCCGTCCACGTCGGTATATATCCTGCACACATCCGCGCCCAGCGACGCCGCCAGCGCCACGGCGGTCGTGTCCGAGCCTCCGCGCCCCAACGTCGTAATGTCGTCGTATTTATTGATACCCTGAAATCCCGCCACTATTACAATATTCTTTTTTGCCAGCTCGCCGCGCAGACGCGCGCTGTCGATCCTTTTTATCCGCGCGTTAGAATGGTTGGTATCCGTGACCATCCCCGCCTGCCAGCCCGTCAGCGATATGACCGGAAACCCCAGCTCCTCAATCGCCATCGCGCACAGTGATATGGATATTTGCTCGCCGTTCGCCAGCAGCATATCCATCTCGCGCCTGCTGGCTTTTGGGTTTATTTCACGCGCTTTTTCGATCAATTCGTCGGTTGTGTCGCCCTGCGCGGACAGTACGACCACGATGTCGCTGCCCTCCCTGTACGTATCGGTAACCAGCCGCGCAACGTTTTTTATCTTGCCCGCGTCCGCCACCGAACTGCCACCGAATTTTGAAACTACCAATGACAAAGAACAATCCCTCCCAGTTATTATTAATAATTTGTACCCTTATATCAGCACCCGCATCGCAAACCTGCCGCCCGGCGCCGTATCGCACAGCCCCTCGCCGCGCACATACCACTGCGATTTTATTTCTGACGGCGGCACAAGCCAGCCGTCCTTCGCGGGCTGCCAGTCAAAATATTTCCGCGCGTTCTTATGCCTCAGCGCGTCGATTATGTCCGCCACAACGGCGGACGCCGTCGGCAGCTTGCCCGCGCCGCGCCCGTAAAACATAACGTCGCCCGCGGCGTTTCCGCAGGTAATAACGGCGTTGTAAACATCGTTTACATTCGCCAGCAGATTGCTCTTCGGGACCATCATAGGCGCAACATACGCCGCCACGCCGTTTTCCAGCCGCACCGCGCGCCCGATTAGCTTGACGGAGAAATTCTTGCTCTTCGCCCAGATTATATCGTCGATCGTCACGCTCTCGATACCCTCTGTTTCCACGTCGTCGGGGCTGATATGGCGCCCGAACGCCAGCGAAGCGAGTATACATATTTTTCGGCAGACATCCTTGCCGGTGATGTCGTCGCCGGGGTCGCGCTCGGCATAGCCCAGCTCCTGCGCCTGTTTCAGCGCGGACGCGAAATCCATGCCGCCCGCCGCCATTTTTGTAAGGATAAAATTTGTAGTGCCGTTAAGTATCCCGTAAATCTCCTCAAGCCGGTTCGCAAGCAGGCACTGGCTTATCGGGCGTATTATGGGTATGCCGCCGCCGACCGCGCCCTCGAACAGATAGTTGACATTTCTCTCCCTCGCCAGCGCCAAAAGTTTGTCGCCGTGCGTGGCAACAAGCTCCTTGTTCGACGTGACGACGCACTTCCCCGCGTCAAGCGCGGCACGGGTATATTCCAGCGCGAACGTCGCGCCGCCGGCGGTTTCGACGACGACGTCTATATCGGGATCGTTTAATATAGTCGAAAAATCCGAGATATAACATTCGTCGTCAACGGTCTTTATATCAAGTATATATTTCAGGTTGACCTCGCAGTCCGCCCTCCGTGACAGAACCTCGCGTCCCTCGCGCAGTACCTCGGCTACTCCCGAGCCGACGATACCGTGCCCGATTATGGCAATATTTCCCATATACCCTCCTGTAGTAGTTTATAAATAATATAAATCTTTCACACTTTATAGGGGCGAACTCCGTTCGCCCGTAATACACCGCAAATGTTGGTTGAAATTCGCGGGCGATTAGAAATCGCCCCTACAGTCCGTTCCGCACACCTAATATCATTTTCCCGCGCAACCCTTATATCTAGAAATTGCTTGTTAACTACGGAATAAACCAATATGAATTGAAGCCGGATAGTTGCTGCATACTACCGTTCGGCATCTGCCGAACAGCGTTAAAAACGTTCATATAATCACCGAGACCAAAAAGAATTGAGAAAACGGCAAAGGTTAATAAGTCCGAATTGTAGGGCAGAACCACCATCCAGACGGCTAAGGGCAGCCATCCGAAAACCAAATTAGGAAATAACGACATGAATATATAACGCGCTTTAGTAATTGGTTGTGTGGATGTAACAAAAAGCGAAAGCTGCTTCGGCGCTATGAACAACTCGACTTCCGCCTCTTTTCCAAAGCATATAGCGTGTAAATACTCATGGGGAAGCACAAATAAAAATGCGAGCAGCAGACCAAGACCCGTTGATTCAAACTCCAACTCTCCGTGCAGCAAATACGACCCTATTAAAAATAACAACACGCCTAACAAAGCCGGTAATATAAAGATGGACGATATAAGAATCGTCTCAGTCATGTTTTTGGGTTCTTTGAATTTCACGGCATTTTCCGGCAACACACCTACAGGAAGTTGCTCGTTGCTTTTGTAAATTCCTTTGTAGCTTAGTTTCATGCTACCCTCCGAAAACATAAATTTCTGCGTAACGCACAATAGGAGCCGCCGTCCGCGGGCGGGGGGGGCGGAAATGCTTATCAGGGACGGGCGGGCATCTCACCGTACCATTTTTTTAGTTCCGCTGCATTGCAGTATCCGAGCAATACAGACACATCCTGAAACAGTTCCGGCACAAGCCCGTATGCGGTCATTCTTCCATGTCCTTCAAGGATGATGTAGCGGCTTTCGCTTTTATCCGTTAAGAATATCATCGGCGGAAATCTATTTCCGTCTTTCAGCCATTGTGCGCCGTTAACTGCCCCGTCATTCGGCACATCATACACCGTTTTTTCTGCCAGAATTGTTTTTGCGGCTTCGAGCGGTGAGCCTGTGTAATTTGACAGCTCATTCCAATAGCTATATTCTATATAGATTATTCTGTCTATATCTTCTTTGTCAAACACAGTCCATACCCAATCAATCTTTGAGGGGAAATTTTCAAATATTTCTTTGTTTCTATAGCCCCTGAAACGCTTTAATATTTCTGCTCTTAGAGTATTCTCGCTCTCTGATTTGAGATTGCCGTTGGTGAGTACGAGCTTGTTAGCCTGCATTTCATTGAGAACGGAGTTTATTTTCCCCTCAAAACGGTCAGAAGGTAGTTCCATTTTTAAGAACTCATACACCATTTCATTTTCACTAGACGGTTTTATTTTTCGCATAAGCTCCACTTCCGATAAGATAAGTTCCTGCGCAACGCGCACATATAGGCGCCGCCTGCGGGCGGGGGGAGTGTGGCCTTTACAGGCCGATGACCGTTACGGCGCCGTCTTTGACCACGGCTTTCATGTGGGTGTAGGGGTCTTGGCGGTCGGTGATGACTAGGGAGGCCAGCGCGTCCTCGACGTCTTTTTGGATGGTGCGGCGGAGGTTGCGCGCGCCGTATTTGGCGGAGAAGGACTTTTCCGCCAGCGCGGACAGAACCTCGCCGTCCCATGTGAAGTGGAGGCTGCGCTCAAGGAGATTGTCCGCCAGCTCTTGCATCATCAGCTCCGCGATTCGGCGGAAGTGTTCGGCCGTCAGCGGGTTGAACGACACGACCTCGTCGACGCGGTTGATGAATTCGGGGCGGAGGAAATCGCTGAGGGCTTTCATGGCTTTTTCACGGCTTTGGCGGGCGACGCCGCCCGCGTAGCCGATGGGGGCGTTGTTTTTGTCGCTCCCGGCGTTGCTGGTCATAATGACGACGGCGTTTTCAAAGTTGACCTTGCGCCCGTGAGCGTCGGTGATGTGGCCGTCGTCGAGGATTTGCAGCAGGATGTTCAGCACGTCGGGGTGGGCTTTTTCAATTTCGTCGAAGAGGATGACGCAATACGGCTTCCGGCGCACCTTCTCGGTAAGCTGGCCCGCCTCGTCGTACCCCACATACCCCGGCGGCGCGCCGATGATGCGTGAAACGGCGTGTTTTTCCATAAACTCGGACATATCCAGCCGGAACAACGCCTCCGGCGCGTCGAACAAGTCCTCCGCCAGACGCTTGACCAGCTCGGTCTTGCCCACGCCGGTGGGGCCGGTGAAGATGAACGATATGGGCTTGCGCTTGGCCGAGACGCCGGCGCGGCCGCGCCGTATGGCCGCCGCCACTGATTCCACCGCCTCGTCCTGACCGATTAAGTGTGCTTTCAGACGTCCCTCCAGCCCCGCCAGCCGCGAAAATTCCTGCTCCCGGATGCGTGACGCCGGGATTTTGGTCCATTGCTCGATGACGGCGGCGAGGTTTTCGATGCTCAGCTCGGGGGCGTTGGCGTCCCTGTAGGCGTTTAGCTTGTCCTCGATTCGTATTTCGCGGCTTTTCAGCGAGGCCAGCTTGGCGTAGGCCTCGTCCTCCGCCGCGCTCATTAAGGCTTCCCGCGAGGCCTTGATGGCTTCCAGTTCCTTTCGCAGCGCTTCCCCCTCGTGGATGGAGGGGGTTTTGAGGTTGAGGTCGCTGCACGCCTCGTCGATTAAGTCGATGGCTTTGTCGGGCAGGAAGCGGTCGGTGATATACCGCTCGGAGAGCAAAACGGCCTGCCGCGCCGTCTCCGGCGGGATGCGAACGCCGTGGAACCGCTCGTAATACGGCGCGACGCCTTTGATGATCTTTACCGAATCCTCTACCGACGGCTCGGCGACGGTGACCGGCTGGAAACGGCGTTCCAGCGCGGCGTCTTTTTCGATGTGCTTGCGGTATTCGTTGAAGGTCGTCGCGCCGATGACCTGCACCTCGCCCCTTGACAGCGCGGGCTTGAGGATGTTGGCGGCGTTCATGCTTCCCTCGGCGTCGCCCGCCCCGACGATGCTGTGAACCTCGTCGATGACCAGTATGATATTGCCCAAGCGCCGTATCTCCTCGATGAGGCCCTTCATGCGGCTTTCAAACTGGCCGCGGAACTGCGTTCCCGCCACCAGAGACGTTAAATCCATCAGATACACTTCTTTTTCCCGCAGCTTGAAAGGAACCTCATTGTCGGCGATGGCCTGCGCCAGCCCTTCGGCGATGGCCGTCTTGCCCACGCCGGGCTCGCCAATCAGGCAGGGGTTGTTTTTCTGGCGGCGGTTGAGGATTTGGATGACGCGCTGTATCTCGCTTTCCCTCCCGATGACGCGGTCAAGCTTGCCTTCCTTGGCGCGGCGGGTGAGGCAGAGGCAGTAATTTTCCAAGAATTTTCGCTTTGGCGCGCTGTTTTCGCGTCCCTCGCGGGACGGGACGCCGTCGCGGGGGCCGGGGGTTCCGTCGCGCCCCTCGCGCCGTCCCTCGCCCGGAATCGGGGGGATGACGGGGGCTTCCGACGTCATGCCGCCGAAGAAGCGGTTGAGGAAGGGGAAGGTGGCTGTCTTGCCCTCCTCGTCCAGTGAGTCGTCGCTTTCGGTGTTCAAAAGCCCTTTCAGGTCTTCGGGGGAATGGATGACCTCCATCATCTCGCCCGTCATGGCGTCGATGTCTTCCTCGGTGAGTCCCATCTGATTGATGATGTCATTCATCGGCTTGATGCCGATGCCGCGCGCGCATTTAAGGCACAGGCCCTCGTTGGAGGTCTTGCCGTTTTCGATTTTTGTCACAAAAACCATCGCGATATTTTTGCCGCATTTTGAACAAAGCATCGTCTGCATTATGGCTCTCCTCTATTCCGAATATAGCGCCCCATGTAGATTAGGAATGCCGTGATGTTCAGGCCGAGGGCGGTGGATATGGCGATAATCCGCGCTGTTTCATGGAGGTTCGGGTAGACCAGCACGACGAAACAGACGACGAAAAAGTAGGTGGTGGAAATCTTTCCGATGATGTTTGCCGGGAGGACGTCGTGGATTTTCTTGTATTGGAGGAGCGCGCCCAAGCCCATGCAGACCTCTTTGACGAAGAAAATCGCGCCCGCCCAGAACAGTCTGGAGTCGTCGATTTTGATGATGATGCAGACCAGTACGCAAAACGCCATCATCTTGTCGGCCAGCGGATCCAGCACCCGTCCGAGCCGCGTGATAAGATTGAATTTCCGCGCGATGTAGCCGTCAAGGACGTCGGTCAGCGCCGCCGCGAGGTATATGACGGCGGCAATCCAGTTGGCGCCGGGCAAATCGGAGAAATAAGCCAGCGGCACCAGCGGAACGGCGCACAGCCGCACCAAGGAGAGGATGTTCGGCAGGTTCATTTCATGTCACACTTTCTTTAGTCGGGGTCACGCAGCCGGCGGCCAGCAGACAGAGCATCGCCGAGCCGGCGTAGTGGTAACGGGGATTGGCTTCCAAGAGCAGAAAGAGGAGAACGACGCCGATGAGGATGGTTGCCGGGAGGAGGAACGCCCTTCCGCCTAACTTGACCTGCCGGAAAAGGGACAGGGCGCAGCAGCCCAGCAAGATTCCGTACGCGAGGTTGCAGAGCGCCGAAAGCAGGCCCGTCCATGCCCGTATATCCAGCGGGGAGTTTTCCCGCGCTCCCAGTGAAAGCCAATAGACTGTAAAGCTGTCCTGACACCAGAGCCGGGAGAACTTTCTTGCCAGAAACCGCGCGAGACCGCCTTCGCGGAGCCGTTCGCCCGCGCGCGCCAGCGCCTCTCCGGTGAAGAGCGCCTGTATTTCGGAGGCGGGCAGGCCCTCATCCAGCCGCGCTTCCAAAACGGCGTAGTCGGCGGCGTTCCAGCCGCCCGCGCTGTCACGGTTCATCCCCACGTAAAGGTTCCAGCCGAAGCCGCCCGACAGCGGCGCCGTCACGGCGAGATAGACGCCGGTCATCACCAGAACCGAAACCGCCGCCGACAGCCAAAACCGCCGCCCCCTCGGGGCAAAGACGATATGGCACAACGCGAACGCCAGCAGATACACCGGGCCTATGGGCCGAATCAGGGAGGAGCAGCCTACCGCTAGGCCGAGCGCCGCCCAAACCTCTATCGGTCTGTCCGCCGAGAGATAAATCCTCACCGCGAGCAGCGTCAGCGCGATATGCAGCATTTCGCCCGACACAAGGCTCAGCAGCATGAAATGCGACGGCATCAGCGCCCAAAGCATCCCGGCGGCCAGACCGCCCGGCGCGCCCGTCAGCCGTTTGCCGACGGAAAACAACAGCGCCGCGCTGCAAAGCGAGCAGAAGAGATTGAAAGCCTGCGCGACGGCGACCGAAGCGCCGAAGATACGGAAAAGAAAGGAGAGAACGAAAGGATATCCCAACAAATGCGGAAAAACCGCCTGATATTCCGCGTCGGGAATGGGTTCTCCGGCGGCAAGCGCGGAGGCCGTCTCAAACAGCCTCGCGAAGTCCCGGGCCGTGCCGCCCATATCCGGCGACACGCGCGTTAGCATAAGCCAAACGGCGCCGGTGAGGAGGGTTGTGCCTATGACCGCGCCGAGCAGGACGGTTTCGTTTCGCGGAAGCGGGAGCTTTGGGAGGAAAAACGCCGCGGTCAGCCCCGCGATAAGCCCCAAGGGGATAACCCAAGCCGTTGCCCAGCCGGAAAACGGGGCGAGGACGACGGCGGCGGCGATGAAGCATATGCCCAAGACCGCCAGCCCGGTATACGCGGTCTTTTGAAATCGGGACAGAATCATGGGAGCAGAGACTCCGGCTTTAGGGAGAGGTGTTTTGCCAGCATATTGCTGTTGACGAAAAACCGCAGAATGTTGGTGTCCTCCACCAGCTCGGGGCTTGCGATGATGCCCAGATACCGCACCGCCCAGCCCACCGCGCTCAGGATGAGCAGGCCGTAGAACGCCCCGGCGAGCGGGCCGCCGATTTTGTCAATCAGGTTCAGCACCGGCAGCTTGAAGACCGCCGCGAGGAAATGAATCAGCAGCGTCAGGCCCACCATGAACAGGATGAACGCGAACAGACAGATTAGCGCGTACGCGGCTACGTACAGCACGGCGGAAGATATTGTCTCATGTACCGTTTGCTCCGCTTTGTTCAGGGCGGACAGGACGCGCTCAACCAGCGTATCGGTTTCAAGGGCGGAGATGCCCATTGACTCGAAGGTTTTTCGGGCGACTTCGGCAATTTCCCTGCGCTCGGTCAATTCGTTGACACGTCCGCGCCCGCGCGTGGCGTCGTCGATGGCGTCGTCCGCCACCCAGCTCATAATGGGGTAGAGCCGTTCCGCCACCGGCTCGGCGTACGCCGCCGCCGTCCTGCCCGCCAGATACGCGGAGAGAAAGACAATCAGCACGCCCGCGACGGTGAGAATCAGGCCCTTGCGGAATCCCTGCCATACGCAGAAAGCGAACGCCGCCACCAGCAGCATATCAAGGAAAAACCCGGTCATTGCATCACCTCTATATCATTATACCATCTAGCATGGTCAGAAAACAAGAGCAGGATATCACCATTTGGTGAAAGAAGCAAGCCGCGCGCGTCCGACAGACCCAGCGGCTCCGCTTTCAATTCCGTCCCCTCTATGCCGTAGCGGGTCAAAACGCCCGCTTCCAGCGCCCCGCACCAGCGCCCCGCCGCCGCGAGGCTGTCCGGCCCTTCGGCGAACTGTATCTGCCCCAATTCGGCGCCGGTATAGCTCAGGCAGACGAGGCGGCTGTGCTGTCCGCCCTCATTGCGCCCGATATGGAGGAAGAGGGCCTGATCGGTGGCGTGCGCCGCGAGGAGCCGCGCCGCGCCGAAGGCATAATGCCCTATAGGCTCGCCCTCGTCCGTATAGAAGTAGACGCCCGCCTCGGTCAGGATGGAGACGTGGTTGTTATCGGGGCTGTAGGCGGCGAGGGGAAGCTCGTCCTCAATGTCCGCCGTGCCGAGCGGCTCGAGGTTTCCGGGTTCCAGAAAGGTAATCCGCGCGGAGACCGCCTCGCCCCGCTGCCCCACCGCCGCCACCGCCATCCGGCTGCCCGAGGGGGAGAGGGACGCCGCCATGATATACCGTTCGGCGGAATACCATTTGTAGGTAAGGCGGTTCCGGCTGTCATACACATGCGCCGCGCCGCGATACCCGCTCTCGCTTGTAATCAGCACAAACTGCCCTCGCGCGTTGCCCGCCGCCGTGAGGACGGGAAAATCAAACTCCATCTGTATCCCGCCGGAATCGGCGGCTAGGGCCGTCCTGCCGGCACGGTCGTGGACGATGACCTTGTCCCCGGCGACGGTGAGGGCGGGCAGCTCGAACGAAACGGCGCGCGATACCCTTTCGCGCCCGGCGGTGTCATACAGCGCGAAACGGTCGGGGGAAAGGGCCGCAAGCTGTCTGCCAATCAGCGCGAAGACGGTGCGCCGTCCCTCGTCAAAGGCGATAACCCCCGCCTCCGCCGTCTCTCCGCGGCGGAACAGGCGGCTGAACACGGAATCCAGCTCCCCGCCGCCGATGTCATCGCGGGAAGCGACGAACACGACCACGGCGGTCAGGGCCGCCGCGATGATGAAGATTGTAACGGCTTTACGCATACCACACCCCCGTCATGTATAAACCGTATGCCGGAAGCACCGGCCCGGCGGCCGCCCGGTCGCCGGAGGCGATTAGAGCCGGGATGTCTGTAATCTTTCCCTCGCCGGCCCACAGCAGCGTTCCGGCCAAAGCCCGCGCCATATTGTATAAAAACCCGTCCGCACGCATGACAAACTCAATCATATCCTCCCGCTCCCGCACGTCAAACGCGGTCATCGTCCGAACCGTGCTTTTCACCGGCGTGCCCATTGTCCGCACGCAGGCGAAGTCACGCGTTCCGGTAAAAGCCCGCGCGGCCGCGCGTAGCGCCGTCAAATCCGCCGGATAGGGATAGTGGTACGCCCGCCGTTCCCGCAAAGGGTCGCGCATGGGCGCGGTGTATACGCGGTAGGTGTATTCCTTTTGCAGGCAGGAATTGATGGCGTGGAACCCGTCGGGTACGGCGCAGGCCGACAGCACGGCGATATCCCGCGGCAGGCGGCTGTTCAGCGCGTGGGGCAGACGGTCATGCGGGACAGGGCAGTCCCCCCGGAAATTGGCGGCGTAGACCTCCGCGTGGACGCCCGCGTCGGTGCGCCCGCAGCCGTGGAGCGTGACCGCGCGCCCCAGCGTCTTCTCAACCGCCGCCTTGAGCGTTCCGCAAACGCTGGCGTGGCTCTTTTGAATCTGCCAGCCGTGATAGCTTGTCCCGTCAAAACGGAGGGTGAGCAGGGTGTTCATGGGGGTACGCCCTCTCTTTCTGCCGATAGTGAAAAATGGCTGTGCTATTCGCAGCTTTGGCGGCTGTAATTTCTGATAAACGAGCCGGCGGCGTCCGTCATTCCAAGCTTGGCGTAATATCCCTGAAGCTCCTTGTCACACAGCAAATCAACCATATAGAAGTCTTTCAAGGAATGGAGCATACGGGCAGCAAGCTCTTTTCCGACGCCCATGTTTTGATGGCTCGGCAAAACCTCAACCAAGGGAATATAGGCCGACAAAACGCCGTCTGATATTGCATTGATAAAGCCTATGACCGTATTTGACGCTGTATCTATTGCCAGCCAAGCAAGGTAGCTGCCTTTCAAAATTTTCATGTGCGACGACGGGGAAGGAGGATTCGGCCACCCAACGAAAAAGCCATGCAGCATTTCTTCGTTCAATCGTTCAAGGTCTGTTGTATACACAATCATCGTATAATCCTTTCTACAATCCAAACCTATCAAACGATATATCAAACCAGCCCAGCCGTTCCGCGAAGGTCAGGCCGGCGAGCCATAGCAGGCCGCAGATAAACACCAGCGCGTCCTCCCCCGTCATGCGGAGCTGTTTGAGGCGGGTGCGGCCTTCGCCGCCGCGGTAGCAGCGGCACTCCATCGCCACGGCAAGGTCGTCGGCGCGGCGGAAGGCGCTGACAAAGAGCGGAACCAGCAGCGGGATGAGCGCTTTGGCGCGGCGGAACAGGTTGCCTGTTTCAAAGTCGGCGCCCCGCGCTTTCTGCGCGGACATGATTTTGTCTGTCTCCTCGATGATGGTAGGGATAAACCGGAGGGCGATGGTCATCATCATGGCAAATTCGTGAACGGGGAGCCGTATTTTCGCCAAGGGGCTCATCAGGCGGGCCAAGGCGTCGGAGAGGGCGATGGGGCTGGTGGTGTAGGTGAGCATAAACGTGGCGGAAATCAGCATCATCAGGCGGAGCGTCAGGAAGACGGCGCGTTCGATACCTTCGGCGGAGATGCTGAGAATCCAGAATGAAACGAGCGGTTCGCCCGGCGTATAGAAGATATTGAGGATTGCCGTGAAGACGATGATAAAGAGCATCGGGCGCATCCCTTTCAGCAGGGCCTTCGGCTTCACCCGCGACACGGCGACGGCGGAGAGCAGAAAGAGGAAAACCCCCGCGTAGGTCAAGGCGCGGTCGGCCATTAGCAGAGCCGTGATGAAGCAGAAGAGAAAGACCAGCTTCACGCGCGGATCCATACGGTGGACGAGCGATGAACCGGGAAAATACTGGCCGAGCGTGACGTCTTTCAGCATGGCCGCACCGCCTTTATCGCCGCGATGGCGGCCTCCGGCGTATACGCGTTGGTGTCCACGTTCAGGCCCAAGGCCCGAAGGCGGAGCAGTACACGCGTCACAATCGGCACGTCCAAGCCAATCCGCGTGAGCGAATCGCGGTTTTGAAAAACGTCTTCCAGCGTCCCGCGCAGCAGGGTTTTTGACATGGACAGCACCGTCAGGCTGTCCGCCGTGCGGGCGATGTCCTCCATCGAGTGGGTCACCAGCACCACCGCCGCGCCCGTGCGCTTGCGGTAGCCGGATATGTGGTCGAGAATCTCCTGCCGCCCCGAAGGGTCCAGCCCCGCCGTCGGCTCGTCCAGCACCAGCGCCTTGGGGCGCATGGCGATGACGCCCGCGATGGCGGCGCGGCGCTTCTGCCCGCCCGAGAGGTCGAAGGGGGATTTTTCCGCCAGCTCACGCTTCAGCCCCACAATCTCCATTGCTTCCCGCACGCGCTCCGCCGTTTCCTCCCCGGACAGTCCCATCGCTTTGGGGCCGAACGCGATATCCTTCTCCACCGTCTCCTCGAAAAGCTGGTATTCGGGGTATTGGAAAACCAGCCCGACCGCAAAGCGCGCGTCCCGCAGCTTATATCCCTTTTCCCAGATGTTCCGGCCTTCGAGGCAGACGCTTCCGTCGTGGGGCTTCAGCAGGCCGTTAAGGTGCTGAATGAGGGTGGATTTGCCCGAGCCGGTATGGCCGATGACGCCCGCGAACTCCCCGGCCGATACGGAAAAATCGGCCCCGTCGAGCGCTTTTTTCTCAAAGGGCGTGCCTTGTCCGTAGATATAGGTGATGTTTTTAGCTTCAATCAATGGCCGAACTCCTCAAATATTACTTTCGCGGCGTCCTCCTCCGTCAGCGGAACCGCGTCCAAGCCCAGACCCCGCGCCAGCGCGGTTGTTTGGGGAACCGTCAGCCCGAGGGCTTGCAGTTCGGCGGAGCGGGAAAAGACCTCCGCCGGCGTCCCGTCCATTTTGACGGAGCCTTTATCCATCACCACCACGCGGCCGCAGAGCGCGGCTTCGTTCATGTGGTGGGTTACGAGGACAATGGTCACGCCCCGTTCGCCGTTGAGGCGGCGCACCGTTTCCAGCACCTCGCGGCGTCCTTTGGGGTCGAGCATGGCGGTCGGCTCGTCCATCGCCAGCACCAGCGGATCCATCGCCAGCGCCCCGGCGATGGCGACGCGCTGCTTCTGACCGCCCGAAAGCCTGTGCGGCGCGTGTTCGCGGTAATCAAGCATCCCCACGTCCCGCAGCGCCGCGTCCACCCGTTCCCGTATGTCGGCGGGCGGGACGCCGAGGTTTTCCAGCGCGAAGGCGACGTCCTCCTCAACGAGGGTGGCGACGATTTGGTTGTCGGGGTTTTGGAAAACCAAGCCCACCTTCTGCCGGATGTCGATGAGCCGGGCTTCGTCCTTTGTATCCATGCCGCAGACCGTTACCGAGCCGGACGCGGGGGTGAGCAGGCCGTTGAGCATCTTGGCGAGGGTGGATTTACCCGAGCCGTTGTGTCCCAAGACCGCCACCATTTCACCCCGCCCGACGGAGAGGGTCACGCCGTCCAGCGCGGAAGCGGCGCCGTCCGCGTAGCGGTACGTTACATTGTCAAAGCGAATTATCGTATCCATCGTCCGGCCGCCCCACATGATAAGTATAGTCCGGTCGCGCTCACCCGAAGCCCCAGCTCGGCCGCCTCGGCCCTGCCGCCGAAACGGGGGACGATTAAAGCCTCCAGCAGATAACGCAGGACTGACGGCGCGAGCCCGGTTGTATAAGAACTGATAAAGAAAAACCGCGCGTTTTCACTCAGCAGCCCGGCGGCTTTCTGCACAAAACCGTAAAGGTCGTCCTCCAGCTTCCATACTTGGCCGCCCGCGCCGCGCCCGTAGGAGGGAGGATCCATGAGAATGCCGTCATACCGGCTGCCGCGCCGCAGCTCGCGCATGACAAACGCGTTGCAGTCGTCTACGATATACCGCGCGTCCGCGCCGTTCAGCGCGGCGTTTTCCTTGGCCCACGCCACCATCCCCTTGGCGGCGTCCACATGGGTGACCTTCGCTCCGGCCGCGGCGCAGACGACCGTCGCGGCGCCGGTGTAGGCGAACAAATTCAGGACGGAGGAAACGCGCAGGGACGACAGCGCGGCCCAGTTTGCCGCCTGCTCGGGAAACAGGCCGGTGTGCTTAAACCCGGTGGGCTTGACCTTGAACGTCAGGCCGTTCCACGATACGTTCCAAAACGCGGGGAGCTTATGCCGCGACCACGACCCGCCGCCGCTCGCGCTCCGGGTGTAGACGGCGTCGGCGTTCTGCCAGCGCTTGTGGCGTTTCGGCTCGCGCCAGATTACTTGAGGGTCAGGGCGTATGAGGACATAGCCGCCCCAACGCTCCAAGCGTTCGCCGCCCGTTGCGTCCAGCAGCTCATAATCTGCAAATCGTTCATCTGTCCACATAGCAAAATATTATACCATTGATACGGGACAGACGCAAGCCTAAAACGGGCAAAAGTTGTAAAATGGCATGAAAGCGTCAGAACGCGGAGAGCGGCGCGCCGGCCATGAAATCCACATCACACGTCTGCTGTGCGCCGCACCCGCGCCGTTGTGTTGACACCTTTTGAAACATATGATATAATTCCGCTGTGTTCTATAAAATTTATCGAAAGAGTGATTGCATTATGAAAAAATTCATCGTCCTTTCCGCAGCCCTGACCCTGATGGCGCTTAGCTTTGCCGGGTGCGCCGGAGACGGCGGCGGCGACGCGCGGCATGTAGAGGGGGAGCTGGCAGACCTTGCCGCGCAAATCTACGCAAACCTCGGCTCCGAGGTTCAGGCGCCGTTCACGATGGAGGAGAAGCTGACTGAGGACGGCACGGCGTTTGTCAATAACGTCGAGTATTTCATCGGCGCAAAGGGCATCCCGTTTTCCGAGGGCCTCGTGAGCGAGGCCGCAATCGGCGCTATCCCCTACTCCCTCGTCCTGCTCCGCATGGAGCCGGATGCCGACATCGAAGCCGCGAAAACCCAGATTAAAGACGGCGTGGACTTAGCCAAGTGGATTTGCGCCAACGCGACCGACATCGTCATCGATAATATCGGCGATTTGGTGCTGATGGTCATGTGGAACGACGACCACTCGCCCGGACTGGGACAGGCCATCCATGAATCGTTTTTGGGATTGGCTGATTAAGGAGCTGCGACATGCTATTTTCCAGCATTCCGTTTCTTTTCTACTTCCTGCCCCTGTTCTTCGTCCTATATTTCGCCATGCCTGCCAAGACCCGCAACATTGTTTTATTGGTTGCGAGTCTTGTTTTCTATTACTACGGCGAGAAAGGCTATGTCCTCCTGCTGGTCTTTTCCTCGGTGATGGACTACACCATCAGCCTGCTGATTGAAAAGTACCGGGGGACAAAAAAGGCCAAGGCCGCCCTGCTCGTCTCCATCATCGGCAACCTTTTGATACTGGGCTTTTTCAAATATTCCGACTTTTTTATCGGCAACCTCAACACGCTCCTGAATGTTTCCATCCCGCTCCTGCGCGTTCATCTGCCGCTGGGCATCAGCTTCTACACCTTCCAGACCATGTCCTACACCATTGACGTCTACCGCGGCGACGCCACGCCCAAGCGCAGCCCGCTCGATTTCGCCGCGTATGTGACCATGTTCCCGCAACTGGTGGCGGGCCCCATCGTGCGCTACCAAACCGTCGCCAATGAGCTGACCAACCGTAAGCACACATGGGAAGGCTTCGCCTCCGGCGCGACCCGTTTCATCATCGGCATGGGTAAAAAGGTCTTGATTGCCAACACGCTGGGCGAATTGAACCGGGCGGCGCTGACGACGTCGAATCACTCGGCGCTGTTTTATTGGCTTGCCATTGTATCGTTCATGCTGCAAATCTATTTCGATTTCTCCGGCTACAGCGACATGGCCATCGGGCTGGGACGCATCCTCGGATTCAATTTTCTTGAAAACTTCAATTATCCCTTCATCGCCAAGAGCATATCGGAGTTCTGGCAGCGCTGGCATATCTCGATGGGGACATGGTTCCGCGAATATATCTACATACCTCTCGGCGGCAACCGCGTCTCCAAGCTCAAATGGGTGCGTAATATCGCCGTGGTGTGGTTTGTCACCGGGCTGTGGCACGGCGCGGCATGGAATTTTATCTTTTGGGGTCTCTTTTTCGGCGTGATTCTGGCTTTTGAGAAGCTCTTCTTTATGAAGTGGCTGCAAAAGACGCCGGACGTCGTCCGGCGTTTGTATGTGCTGCTCCTTGTGACCGTCAGCTTCGTCATCTTCCACTTGGAGAATGCCGCGGATATCATGGAATACCTGAAAGGAATGGCCGGCCTGATGGACGTACCCGCCGTCAATAGCGAATCGGTCTATTACCTGAGAAGCTACGGGTTTGTGCTGATTTTAGCAATCTTCGGAGCTACGCCTATCCTCCGCAATCTCGTCATAAAAGCCTCCCGTTATCCCAAGGCGCAGGCGGCGGTCGATGCGCTGACCCCGGTGTTCAATGTGGTTCTGCTGATGGTTGTCGCGGCGTATCTGGTGGATTCGTCGTTCAATCCGTTTTTATATTTCCGGTTCTAGGAGGCGGGGACATGAAGGATAAAATCACTGTAATCTCTTTCCTCGCCGTTTTGGGCGCGGCGTTTTTCCTCAGCCTTTTCAAAGCGCCGGACGACGTTTCTTATGCCGAACGGCGCAGATTGGCGCAGTTTCCAGAGCTGACGCTTTCCGGCGTCTTAAACGGCGCGTTTATGAAAGGCTTTGACGACTACGCCGTTGACCAAATCGCGTTCCGTGACCAATACCGCCGGCTGAAAGCGCTGTTTGACCTGAATGTCCTGCGCAAGCTGGACAACAACGGCATCTTTATCAAGGACGATAGGGTCTTCAAGACCGAGTACCCCTTGAACGAGGACAGCATCCTCCGGCTCAGCGACAACATCAACACCAGCTATGACCGCCATCTGGCCGGGATGAACGTCTGGTATGCCATCGTCCCGGATAAGAATCATTATCTGGAGGACTCTTCCCACCTGATTATGGACTATCGGAGGCTGGAGGAAATCGTCCGCGGGCGCGTCTATGACGGGATTCAGTATATAAGCCTGTTCGACGCTTTGTCGCCGGAAGACTATTTCCGCACCGACTCCCACTGGAAGCAGGAGCGTCTGGGCAATGTGACGGACACGCTGGCGGAGCGAATGGGGTTTACCCTCGGCACAGAGCCGTATACCATAAGAAATTTTGACAATTTCTACGGGGTGTTTTACGGGCAGGCGGCGCTGCCCGTCAGGCCGGACACGCTCTCTTGGCTTGTCAGCAGCACGACGGAGAACGCCGTCGTTACCAGCGCCGAAAAGCCGGAGCAGGTTTTTCCCGTCTATGACGAGATCCAGCTCGGCTCTATGGACTCCTACAGCCTGTTTATGTGCGGCCCGGCCGCCATCGTCACGGCGCATAACCCCTTGAATGATTCCGGGCGAGGGCTGATTGTCTTCCGCGACTCCTTCGCCTCCTCCCTCGCGCCCCTCCTTTTGGACGCTTACAGCACGGTCACCATGATTGACCTGCGCTATATCAACCCGGAGCTGGTGTCTGACTTTGTGGACTTCGCCGGTCAGGATGTGCTGTTTATATACTCGGCCGCCATTTTCAACACCAGCGACAGCATACGGGGCTGGGCCGCGCCAAGCCCCGCCGCGCTGCCTTTTGAAACACAGGATTCCCCGTTCGTTTCGCCCTTCGTGGCACGGGGTCGGCTGCTGGAGTGAGAAATGGGCGCGAATAGGCAAGGGAGGGCTTTTCCCGGCATAAGCATTAGTAATGCTTTTATGACGGGGGGTTTTGGGGTGGGCAAAAAGAACGGCAAGGAGATTGCTGTGAAATGCTTCTATAAACAGGACGGGGCGGATATCCTCAAGATTTTAACGGATTCCTTGTTACTGTTTATCGGCAGCGAGGCGAGAAAGCGATGCTCCCGAGCCTCTTCAGCATGGCCGCTTGCTTCGGGAGGGTCGCCATGTATCCGAAAATAAGCGGGCCGCACAGATACAAGGCGGCGCTATACCTGCGGCTTTCAAAGGAGGACGACAAAAAAGAGAACGGCGGCGGCGAAAACGGTTCGGAGAGCATTATCAACCAGCGGGCTATGCTTGAAGGATACGCCGCGCGGGAGACGCTGGTTGATTACAGGCTGTATATCGACGACGGCTATTCGGGGGGTAATTTTCAAAGGCCGGCCTTCGAGCGGATGATTGCCGACATTGAAGCGGGAATCATCAACATGGTCGTCACAAAGGATATGTCGCGGCTGGGCAGGGACTACATCGGCGTCGGGCATTACATGGAGCGGTATTTCCCCGAAAAGGGCGTGCGGTATATTTCGCTGCTTGACGGGATTGACACAGGCTCGGACAGCTACAACAGCGATATTACGCCGTTCAAAGCCATTGTGAACGACATGGTCGCCAAGGAAACCTCCAAAAAAGTCACCCGCGTCAAGCGCGATAAGCAGGACAAGGGGCTCTTCATCGGCGGCAAGGCGCCCTACGGGTATCAAAAGCACCCAACCGAAAAAAACGCCATCGTTACCGACGGGTACGCGGCGGAGATTGTGCGCGGCATCTTTCAGTTGGCTCTTGAGGGCAAGTCCTGCCGGGAAATCGCAAAGAGTCTAAACGCGCAAAAGGTTCAGACCCCCGCGGCATACGCGAGAATCAACCTGACCCGTAAGGGGCCGTATTCGGGGCTGTGGTCGGCCGAGCGCATCAGCTTTATGCTTCAAAATGAGGTTTACGCCGGTAAAATGGTGCAGGGGCGGTCGAAGAAGGTCAGCTACAAATCTAAAAAGAGCATCCGCGTACAGCCCGAAGATTGGATTGTCCGGGACGGCAGCCATGAGCCGCTCATAGACCGCGAGGTATTTGACAGGGTCGGCCTGCTCATTAAGAGCCGGGAACGGACACGCCAGCGGACGCATGACTACTTGCTAAAGGGGCTTATCCACTGTTACGAGTGCGGACATCCTTTGGGCGTAATCATGCGGCCGCTGGCGGGGAACCGTGAAACGCTTTACTTCGTGTGCAGAACCTACCAGAGGTTTACGGATTACGCCGCCTGCACCTGTCATTGCGAGCAAGTGGAGCGCGTCACGGACGCCGTCATGGCGAGGGTTGGCGAGGTTTGCAGACAGTATGCCGGCCGCTTGGACTTAGGGTATATAGCCGGTGAAGCCCAGAAGAGAATGGCTGCCGAGAGGCAGCGTTTTAGAAAAAACGCGGTTGACAGCCGGGCGGCGGCGGAATCCATAAAGGACAAAATTGACAGGGCCTACGGCGACAGGCTCTCCGGTCTCATCTCCGAGGACGATTTTCAGCGAATGTATCAAAGGCTGAAGGACGAACAGGCGGCCCTACAAGCCAACGCGCGGACAATGCCGGATTCCGACGGCGGCGAAACGCTTGACCGCCGAAAAGCTCAGGAGCTGGCGGACAGGTTCTTGAACGCGGGGGCATACGGCAAGGAGCTGCTCGTCAGCCTCATTGAAAGGATTGAGCTTACCCAAGACAAGGAGGTTTTTATCCATTTTCGCTTCAGGGCGCCGGACGGGACGGCCTGAGCCGCCGTAGGCGGAAAACAGCGCGGCAAGGACTGCCGCGCCGTTTACAGTAAGCGATGTTATACGTTTCCCGTATCGAGAAAAAGGCTCTCGGAACCCTCGCCGAGGGAATGCCGGAGCCTTAACAGGCCCGCGCGCCTAGCCGAAAACAACCCGCGCGAATTTGCCCTTACCGCGCTTGAGCAGAAGCGGTTCATCGCCGGGAAAAACCTCGGCGGGGTCTGTCCTGCGCTCGTTGTTGACCATGACGCCGCCTTCCTTGCAAAGCCGCCGGGCCTCGCTGCCGCTCGCGGCAAGACCGGCGTCGGCCACCAGCTTCCACAGCGGATATTCGCCCTTGGGCAGGGGCACTTCCCTCACCGCGTCGGGCGCGCCCCCCGCCGCCACGGCGTTGTAACGCCCCTCGCCCCGCTCCGCCGCTTCGGCGCTATGATACATCGTGACAATCGCGCGGGCATAGACAAAATGCGCCGCGCGGGCGTCGGATTTCATCAGCGGCCCGTAGGTTTCGGGCGGGATATCGGTGGTCAGGCGGAAATAATCCTCCAGCAGCGCGTCGGGAACGCGCATACACTTCTCAAACATGACCTCGGCCGGCTCGTCCACGCCGATGTAGTTGTCTAAAGACTTGCTCATCTTCTCCACGCCGTCCAGCCCCGGCAGCAGCGGGAAGGTCAGCACCACCTGCGGCGGCTGACCGTAGTCTTTTTGCAGATTGCGCGCCATCAGCAGATTAAACGTCTGGTCGGTGCCGCCCACCTCGATATCGCACGCCAGCGCCACCGAGTCGTAGCCCTGCATCATCGGGTAGAGCAGCTCGTGCAGCCCTATGGGCTGGCTGGTATTCCAGCGCTTCTGAAAATCGTCCCGCTCCATCACGCGCGCCAGCGTCGTCTTGCCGCAAAGCGTCAGCACGTCGGCGAAGTTCAGCTTGGAAAGCCATTCGGAGTTGTAGACGATAACCGCCTTCTCCGGGTCTAAAAACTTTGAGACCTGCTCAAAATAAGACTTCGCGTTTTCGCGCACCTCCTCAAACGTAAGGGGGGCGCGTGTCTTGTTGCGCCCGGACGGGTCGCCAATCATGCCGGTGAAATCGCCAATTAGAAAGACGATGCGGTGTCCCGCGTCCTGCAGCAAGCGCAGCTTTTTAAGCGGCACAGAGTGTCCCAGATGCAAATCGGGGCGCGACGGGTCGGCCCCAAACTTAATGGTCAGCGGCCGCCCGCTCTCCAACAGCTTGAGAAATTCATCCTCATTGTATATCTCCACCGCGTCCCGGCGGATGATCCTGAATACTTCTTTCGGGGTCATAGGGCGTCCTCCTTATTGCGCGCGTATTACACGCTTCCTCATAATTTTATACCACGCCGCCCGCTATTTGTCAATCCGCCGCGCACGAAACGCGCGCGCCAACAAAAAGAGCCGCAAAGCGGCTCTCTCCGGCTGTGCCGTATACAGTCCCCCGTCACGTCCTGACGGTGACGGTGTAGTCTACGTAGGAGTATGCGTTCCTCGCAACCCTGACAAAATATTCTCCCGGCTGCAGCAGGAATTTGTCGGTTTCCGTTCGCAATACGTTGCCTATGTTACGTAATTCCGTTATTTTTCCCCCGTCCGCTTGCAGAAGCTGGACGCCCCAGTATTGCGAGCCGTAATCAATATAGTCGTGCCTAAACTCAACACTGACAGATATGGCCGTATTTACGGTGAATCTGTAATAATCCACGTCGTCTACGCTAAGCATATTGCCCATCACGGGAGTGTTGAGGTTAATCCGCGTGGCGGTGGCAAGCGTGTTGTTCGGTTCAAATTCAAACGCGCCGTTGTTTCTTTCGTAGCTTACCGTTGCTGTATACGGCCCTGTGCGCGTTTTTTCATTTGTGACAGCCCCTTTCGTCTTTGTGATTTTCCCATGAGGAGGGAATATCACTCATATATTAGCCATCACCATTTTATCAGCCATCCGCTAAACTGTCAATAGGGGGAGGCGAGGGTTTATGATTAAATATTCTCCGTTTTTTGAGACCATCAAGAAAAAAGGCGTTTCAACCTACGCGCTGCGCCATAAGCATAATATTTCAAACGGCACGCTGTATCGGATGCGGCAAAACAAGCCCTTGACAACGGAGACGCTCAACGACCTCTGCAACGTCCTGCAATGCAGGGTGGAGGAAGTCATCGTCCATGAGCCGGACGGCGACCCCCTTTCTCCGGCGGTTGCCTCTTCGCTGTTGCTGTGATATACTGGAAGTCTAACGAAAAAGGAGGAATTGAGTATGAGCCGTATCAAGCGCGCCGCCGCGATTCTGATGATTCTGCTGCTGGCGGCGGGGCTGGCGCCCGTTTCGTTCTCGGAGGGCGCGCCGCAGGGCGTCGTTTCCATCATCTTTACCGGGGATATGCACACGCGCTTTGACCCCGAACGCTTTGTGGCGGAGGACGGGCAGATTGCCGAGCGCGGCGGCTTTGCGCGGCTGAAAACCGCGATAGACGGAGTCCTCAGCCAACATCCCGATTCATTGATTCTTGACGCCGGCGACTTTTCGATGGGTACGCCGTACCAGACGGTTTTTTCCTCGGAAGCGCCGGAGCTGCGGCTGATGGGCCGTATGGGGTTTGACGCTGCCGTGTTGGGCAACCATGAGTTTGATTACCGCGCGCCCGGCCTTGCCGATATGCTCAACGCCGCGGCCGGGAGCGGCGAACGTCTGCCTTCCATTGTCATTGCCAACATCGACTGGGAGGGGACGCTGGCGGACGAGCGCCTTGCCGGGGACGCCGCGAATCTCCGCGCGGCGATGACGCGCTACGGCGTCGCCGATGGGTATCTTACCCTTATGGGAAAGGGCGGCGTGAGGGCTGCGGTGTTCGGCTTGATGGGCAACCAAGCGGTCAGCAACGCGCCGGAAAGCGGCGTGTACTTCAAAGACCCGATTGAGACGGCGAAAGAAATTGTCGCGCAAATCAAGGCTGACGGCAACGCCGACATCATCATCTGCCTTTCGCACGGCCGCCTCAACGACAACCCGAGACGCTCCGAAGACGAGCTGCTTGCCGCCGCCGTCCCGGAGATTGACGTCATCGTAAGCGGACACTCGCACACGCGGCTGGAACAGCCGATTGTCATTGGGAATACCGTCATCGTCGCCAGCGGCGAACACGCATATGACGTCGGCCATGTCACGCTCGCGCAGGACGGCGGCCGCTTCAGGGTCGAGGATTACAGGCTCATCCCCGTCAGAGGGAATCTGCCCGGAGACGGGGAGATTGAAGCGGCCATACTGGCGTTCCGCGAGCTTGTGGACAGCCAATACCTGTCTCAATTCGGATACAGCTTTGAGCAGACGCTGGCGTATTCGCCCTTTGCGTTCACGCCGATTGAGCGTTTCAGCGACAAGCAGGGCGAGGACACGCTGGGCAGCCTAATCGCGGATTCATATGTCGCCGCCGTGAAACGCGCCGAGGGCAACCGTTACCGCGCCGTGGACGTTGCGATAGCGCCCAAGGGCGTCGTCCGCGCCTCGTTCGCGCCCGGTGAGATTACCGTCGCCGACGCCTTTAACGTGAGCAGTCTGGGCATCGGCCCGGACAGAATTCCGGGATATCCGCTGGTCAGCGTCTACCTCACCGGCAGAGAGCTGAAAACGGTGGCGGAGGTTGATATCTCCATATCCCCGCTGATGCCGCCCGCGCGGCTCTATATGTCGGGGCTTACCTATACATACAACCCCCACAGGCTCCCGCTCAACAGGGTGACGAGCGTGCAACTGATGGATATGGACGGGAATGTGTCGGAATTGGATAACAACAGGCTTTACCGCGTCGTCAGCGGCCTTTACTCCACACAAATGCTGGGCGAGGTGGAATCGCAGTCCTTCGGCCTGCTGAAAGTCACGCCCAAGGATGAAAACGGCGTCCCGATTGTCAACTTCGAGGATCACATCATCTACGACGGCGGCGTCGAACTCAAGGAGTGGGTCGCGCTGGCGCGGTATTTGGAGTCGTTCCCGCAGACGGACGGGCTGCCCCGAATACCGGAGTACTATAACGTGCTTCAAGGCCGCAAGGTAGAGGAAACCGGCCGCTCGCCCGCCGCCCTGCTGAAAAGCCCGAACAAATTCTTCTTCCTGCTGACGGGCGCATTCCTGCTGGTGCTGGCCATCCTCACCCTGCCCGTCTGGCTGATTGTCCGCGCAAAACGCCGCCGGAAAAGGCGGCGCTCATCGCGCTGAATAAGTTTTGTTCCGCATGGGCGATACGCAAGTCACCGCCGGGGCCAGCGCAGGCCTGATACCATCACTTTCCAGCGTGAGCGGGCGTTTTCAAAGGCTTTGGCGTAGGCCGCGCGGAGGGTCAGGCCTTTTTCGTTCCAGACGCGGGGGAGGAAGACGAAAAGGACGGTCAGGCGCAGGGTCAGGCTCAGGCCAAAGCTGACCTTGTAGTGGTCGAGCTGGGTGCCGAAGATGGTGCGCCCGGCTCTTTCCATGACGGGCGAAAGATATTCCAGCAGCGCGCCGCCGCAAATAAACGCGGACGCAATGGCGATGGAGGTGAGGACGGCGTAGACGGCGAGGGCGACGGCGCGGCCTTTGTCGGGCGTATGGGAAAACTGCATGTTGACCATGCAGGCTTCGTTGGCGCACCAAAACAGGCCGCCGAAGAAGTGAAACAGAAAGAGCGGCCACACGCTGCCCGGTACGGCGAACAGCCAGACGGCGATGGTGGCGGAGGAGCAGACGCCGGAAATCATCATCAACGGCGCCCCGCCGTAGCGGTCGAGAAAGACGCCCCAGCGGGAGACGACGATTAGGGCCAGACTGTTTGCCACGATTTGGCCGAACAGGATGATGCTTATGTAGGAGAGGTCGAGCTTATCGACGGCATATTTGCCGAAGAACGGCGCGCTAAGGTTGACCACAAAGCTCCAAAGCACCCAGAAAGCCAGAAAATTGCGCGTTTTAGACGAGGTGAAGCAATCTTTCACACCCTTTAGAAACGCCGGGCCTTCGGAATTTTTCGGTATCGGGAACGAATGGTTTGAATACATCAGGATATCGGCCAGTCCGAGAATCCCGCCCGCCGCGAACACGATGGTATACCCCATAAACCCCGGCGCGTAATCCAGCACAAACGCGATGCCCAGCCCCGCCGCCAGCGAAAAAGCGGTGCAGACCCGCTGCCGCGCCGTGATGTAACGCCCCCGGATGTCAATGGGAACCACGCTGCCCATCAGCGACATATGCGTGATGACCACAAACGAGCCGCCCATCGCCGCCAGCGTCACCAGCACCACCAGCGCCCACAGGCGCGAATCCCCCACCGGGAATATGTACGGGATAAAGGCCACAACGAGCCAAGATACACGCTGAACAACGCCGCCCGCCATAAAAAACCGCTTATACTTCCCGTTTTTCTGAACCAGAAAGGACACGGGGAGCTGGAGCAGGCTGGCCAAAACCGGGAGCGCCGAAATCAGGCCGAAGGCAAATTCCCCCGCCCCCAGCGCCGAAGCGTACCCCGTAAACGCGGCGCCGCCGACGGCGGTGAACAAAAACGTGCCCACCGCCGCCGACAGTATGATGACATTGAGAAGCCTGAGCGTCTCGCCGTCCCGTATATGCGCCCTGTAAGAGCGGCTTATGAGATTGTATGCCGGCATAAAGCGGCGCTACCCTTTCACACCCGGATATTTGTCCATTTTGCGGTAATGCGTGTGCAGAATCTTGTGCGCCTTTTCACTGCCCGGCTTGCCGAGGAAATCGTTATACAGCGTCTTCATCAGCGGGCTTTCATGGCTCTTTCTCACGGGCTTGTTTTTATCCAGCTCATACAGCCCCTTGGCGCGGATTGCGCCCAAGTCGGCGTTGTTGCGGAGCGGCATCGGCTGAACGGGCTGGCCGCCGCCGTTGACGCAGCCGCCGGGACAGCCCATGATTTCGATGAACTGAACGTCCTTCTCGCCGCGCTTGATTGCCTCCAGCAGTTTGCCCGCGTTGGCCGTGCCGGACGCGACGGCGACGTTGACCTTTTGCCCTGCCAGCTCATAGCTCGCTTCCTTGACGCCCTCCATGCCGCGGACGGCGGTGAAGTCCACACCGGGCAAATCCTCGCCGGTCAGCGTGTCGGCGGCGGTGCGGAGCGACGCTTCCATCACGCCGCCGGTGGTGCCGAAAATCACGCCGGCGCCGGTGTGTTCGCCGAAGGCGGGGTCGGGCTTTTCGTCCGGCAAATCGTCAAAGATCAGGCCGGCGCGTTCAATCATGCGGGCCAGCTCGCGCGTGGTCAGCGCGATATCCACGTCACGCAGCCCCTCCACGGCGTTGTCGCGGTGCAAAAGCTCGTATTTCTTGGCGACGCAGGGCATGAGGGTTACCACCATGATATCCTCGGGGTTGATGCCTTCTTTTTGCGCGTAATAGGTTTTCATCATCGCGCCGAACATCGCCTGCGGGGATTTGCAGGTTGAAAGGTTGTCCAAAAATTCGGGATAATAGCGCTCGCAGTAGCTGACCCAGCCGGGAGAGCAGGAGGTAATCATCGGCAGCGTCCCGCCGTTTTTGACGCGCTCTATAAACTCGTTGGCCTCCTCCATGATGGTCAGGTCTGCGCCGACGTTTACATCGAAGACCTTGTCAAAGCCCAGCCGTCTCAGCGCGGCGAACATTTTGCCCTCCACGCCGGAGCCGGGCGGCAGGCCGAAGCATTCGCCCAGCGTGACACGGACGCTGGGCGCCGCGCCCGCGACGACGTATTTCTTCGGGTCGGCGATGGCGTCCCAGACCTCTTGCGTCTGGTCCCGCTCGGTCAGCGCGGCGGTGGGGCAGGCGACGATACACTGCCCGCAGAAAACGCAGGGCGACTCCGCCAAACCGCGCCCGAACGCGCCGCCGATATGGGTGTTGAATCCGCGCTCGTTGGCGCCGATAACCGCCACGTTTTGGGTTTTTTTGCATACGGCGGCGCAGCGGCGGCAGACGATGCACTTGGAGTTGTCGCGAATCAGGTGCGGCGCGGACGCTTCCGGGCGCGCCTCTTGATTGTCCAAGGGATAGCGCACCTTGTCTACGCCGAGGGTTTTGGAAAGCTGCTGAAGCTCGCACTCCCCGCTGCGCAGGCAGGTAAGGCAGTCCATTCGGTGGTTTGACAGCACCAGCTCCAGCGTGTCGCGCCGCGAACGGGCAACCGCCTCGGTGTTGGTGAAGACCTCCATCCCCTCCCCGGCCGGGGCGACGCAGGAGGCAACCAGCGAACGCGCGCCCTTGACCTCCACAACGCAGATGCGGCAAGCGCCAATGGCGTTGGTTTCTTTCATATAGCACAGGGTTGGAATCCCGACCCCGGCCAGTCTGGCGGCCTCAAGAATGGTCGAGCCGCGCGGGGCTTCGACTTCGATATGGTTGATTTTCAACTTAATTGTATCGGCCATCATCATTCTCCTTTACCCTTTGTCAATGGCGGAGAATCTGCACTTCTCCGCGCAGGCGTCGCACTTGATGCATTTTGCCGGGTCTATGACGTGCATTTCCTTGACCTTGCCTGTAATCGCGCCTGTCGGGCAGACGCGCGCGCAGGCGGTGCAGCCGATGCACTTGTCGTTGATGGTGTAGGTCAGCAGGCTTTTGCACACCCCGGCGGGGCATTTTTTATCGTTCACATGCGCTTCATACTCGCTTCGGAAGTATTTCAGCGTTGACAGCACCGGGTTGGGCGCGGTCTGGCCGAGGGCGCACAGGCTGTTGCCCTTGATATGCTCGCACAGCTCTTCCAAAAGCTCAATGTCCTCCGGCGTGCCGTGTCCCTCGGTGATTTTATCGAGTAGCTGGCACATCCGCTTGGTGCCAATCCGGCAGGGAGTGCATTTCCCGCAGGACTCGTCGACGGTAAAGTCAAGGAAGTAGCGCGCGATATCGACCATGCAGTTGGCCTCGTCCATCACAATCAGCCCACCCGAGCCCATCATTGAGCCGATGGAGGTGAGGGACTCGAAGTCAATCGGCGTGTCGATGTGCGAGGCGGGGATACAGCCGCCGGAAGGGCCGCCGGTCTGCGCGGCCTTGAATTTCCGGCCGCCGGGACAGCCGCCGCCGATCTCCTCCACAACCGTCCGCAGCGTAGTGCCCATCGGGACTTCGACTAGGCCGACGTTGACGACCTTGCCGCCCAAGGCGAATATCTTCGTGCCCTTGCTCGTCTCCGTACCCACGGCGGCAAAGGCTTCCCAGCCTTTTTGCAGGATCCACGGGATGTTGGCGTAGGTTTCCACGTTGTTGAGCAGGGTGGGCATCCCAAACAGCCCTTTGACCGCCGGGAAGGGCGGGCGTACGCGCGGCTCGCCGCGGTGGCCCTCGATGCTGGCGATCAGAGCCGTCTCCTCGCCGCAGACGAACGCGCCCGCGCCGAGACGGATGTCGATGTCAAACTGAAATCCGGTGCCGAGGATATTGTCCCCCAAAAAGCCGTATTCTCTCGCTTGGCCGATGGCGATTTTCAGACGCTCCACGGCGATGGGATACTCCGCCCGCACATAGACAAAGCCCAGATTGGCGCCGATGGTGTATCCGGCGATGGTCATGGCCTCAATGACGCTGTGCGGGTCGCCCTCCAGCACCGAACGATCCATGAACGCGCCCGGGTCGCCTTCGTCGGCGTTGCAGGCGACAAATTTGCGCTCCCCTTTGGCGTCGGCGGCAAACTGCCACTTGCGCCCGGTGGGGAACCCCGCGCCGCCGCGCCCGCGCAGACCGCTCTTGAGGATGACGTCGATGACCTCTTGGGGCGTTTGCTCGGTCAAGGCTTTGGCCAGAGACGCATAGCCGTCGAAGGCTATGTATTCGTCTATACATTCGGGGTTAATCAGCCCGCAGTTGCGTAGGGCGATACGCATCTGGCTTTTGTAGAAATTGGTTTCGTCAAAGGAGGCGATATGGTCGCCCAGCTTGGTTTCCTCGTAGAGTAAACGGCTGACAACGCGGCCGCCCGCGATATGCTCCTTGATAATCTCCTCCGCGTCGCCCGGCTCCACCCGCGAATAAAACGCGCCCTCGGGGTAGACGACGACGATGGGGCCCAGCGCGCATATGCCGAAACAGCCCGTTTTGATGACGCGGGCCTCTTTGTCCATCTTGGTTTCGACCAGCCACTTATTGAGGTTTTCGATAATATCGTCGCTTTTCGCCGCGTGGCAGCCCGTGCCGGCGCAGACCATCAGATGCGAGCGGACAGGGCCAGCGGCCGTATCGCAGCCGCCATGCTTACGCAAACTGACGAACGGTCTGGTTTCCTCGCGTATTCTTTTGAGATCCGCAATGCTTTTCATCGAAGCAACCGTCCTTTACTAATAGATTACATATATTGTTTCATAATTCCGTCCACATCATCCGGCGAGAGCCGCCCGTGAACGTCGCCGTTGACGGTGAGGACGGGCGCCAAGCCGCAGGCGCCGATGCAGCGCGTGGCGTCGATGGAATACCTGCCGTCTTCGGTGACGGCGCCGGCCTTGCAGCCGACAATCTTTTCAATGCGCTCCAAAATCGCCCCCGCGCCCTTTACGTAGCACGCCGTGCCCATGCAGACGGCGATCTGCGTCTTGCCCTTGGGGTTTAAGGAAAACTGCGTGTAAAAGCTCACAACGCCGTATACCTCGCTGAGGCTGAGTCCTAACCCTTCGGCGACTTTGAGCTGCACCTCCTCCGGGAGGTAGCCGAAAATGTCCTGCGCCTCCTGTAAAACCGGCATCGTCGCGCCGGGCTGCCCCTTGTGTTTCGCGATGACGCCGTCAAGCGCGCGCATCTGCTCCGGCGTCGCGGAAAACGGAACGACGGTCTTGGTGTTTGGCATAGCCAATCTTCAACTCCTTTACACGGTGTTAAGCGCAGAGGCGCAGAATCCCGCGCCATCCACGCTTGTCCAGTATATCACACGCCCCCCGCCGCGTCAACCGCGGCGCAAACAATTTCACGCAAAATCCGCGTCAAACGCCCTCGATACATTCATTTTTGAAAAACCCCTTGCATTTTGCCGGAATCTCTGCTAAACTATCCCCAGAGAACAAAATAGTGGCAGCCGGAAGGGTGCAGCAACACCCTACCGGCCTATGCAGGATGAGACAGCATCCCACACAACAGCGTTTAGACTGCGCCATCCCCATTATATCTTGTTTTTACTCCTCGGGCAAGTGGGAATGTTGTGCTTGACGATAACGCGGCGTTAGGGAATCTCCCTGCGCCGCTTTTTTGTTCTCGGCCAAGACGCTGGCGGAGGGCGGAAACGCCCTCCCAAGGCGGTTTTAGCCGGGAAACAAAAAAAGAAAGGGCGTATTCAACCATGAAAAAAAGATTTTTATCCCTAGCGCTGGCGGCGGCGCTGGTTCTCACGCTTGTCCCCGCAACCACGGCGGCAAACACCGTCATCACCTTCCCCGACCCCAACTTCGAGGCGGCGGTGCGGGAGCTTATCGGCAAGCCGACAGGAGATATTCTAACGTCGGACGTGGCGGAGATTACGACGCTGAACGTATGGGGCGAAGAAATTGCCGATTTAACAGGCATTGAGCATTTCACCGAACTGACATACCTTTGGGTCAGCTACAACCAACTGACCACGCTGGACTTGAGCAGCAACACCGCGCTGACAAACCTTAATGTGGGCTCGAACCAACTGACCACGCTAGACGTAAGCAACAACACCGCACTGACAGACCTTAGGGTCTTCGACAACCAACTGACCACGCTGAACGTGAGCGGTGCCACCGCGCTGACATGGCTTGATGTCGGCAACAACCAACTGACCACGCTGGACGTGAGCAGCAACACCGCTCTGATATACCTTGATGTGGGCAACAACCAACTGACCACGTTGGACGTGAGCAAGAATACCGAGCTGTATTCGCTTAGTGTCCACAACAACCAACTGACCACGCTGGACGCAAGCCACAACACAGCGCTGGCAGGGCTTAGTGTCCACAACAACCAACTGACCACGCTGGACATGAGCCGCAATGCTGCGCTGACAGCGCTTAATGTCCACAGCAACCAACTGGCCATGCTGGACGTGAGCAACAACACCGCGCTGACACACCTTAGGGTCTACAACAACCTCATGGGTCAAGACCCTGCCGTAAGCGTCCCGGCGTGGACAAAAAGCCCGGCGCTGAATTTTGATGATTTCGATTTCACAGATGGCTGGTGGGACATGACCCTGTTCTTCTACTTCCCCCAAGGCGACGGCACCCCCGCCGACCCCCTCGACAGCGCCGCGAGTTGGGCAAAAGACCATATCACCTCCGCGCTGGAGAAGGGCTTCGTCCCCGCCGACATACAGGGCAGCTATGGCGCCACCATCACCCGCCAAGAATTCGCGCGTATGGCGGTGGAATGGGTAAAATACGCACTGGGCGAAACCGACCTTGATGCGATTGTCGCGGCGCGTGGATTGCCCGAACGGGCGGGGCTGACGTTTAGTGACACGGCTGACGCGAATATTCTGGCGGCGTACCGGCTGGGGATTACCGCAGGAGCGGTCGCGCCGACGGCTGACGCCCCCGGGCAATTCAACCCGAACGGCGACTTCACCCGCCAAGAAGCAGCGACGATGATAATGAACACCTGCCGCGCCATTGGCGCGGACATCAGCAATCCCCCGACCGCCGACTTCGCCGACTTGAGCGCGACCGTGGGCTGGGCGCAGCCCGGTATCAACTTCGTCCGCGCTCACGGCATTATGAGCGGCGACGGCACCAACTTTAACCCGACGAATGTGTACACACGGCAGGAGAGCATCGTGACGTTTAACCAGATTAAACCGGACGACCTCCCGTAGGGGCACGCATTGCGCGTCTGCGGGCGGCATATATGCCGTCCCTACAGGCGAACCGCCACCAAAAAAACGCTCCCGAACCGGGGGCGTTTTTCGTGAGCGCCGTGTATCTCCCCCTTGCGTCCCCGCGCAAAAAATGGTATAATAAGTTCACGGGGGGTGATGACGAATGGACTGCAGGCGGTGCGGCAAGGAGCTGCCGGTGGGGAAGATAAAGACCTGCCCGCATTGCGGGATATACCTTGAGACGTTTATCACGCCAAGGGGGCCCGCGCCCAAGACAAGGCGGACGGGAAGCCGCGCGCTGATTATGTCTTTTGTGTCCATCACGCTGGCTGTCATCGTTATGATGATTGTCATTCCGTTTCTCCGCAATATGAACAAGAGCAACGCGCTGGAGAATATCGAGGCGTCCTATATAGATTTGAGTATGAACAGGGACGGCTTTACGGACGAGGACTGGGAGATGAAGCTGGCCTCCTTTGTGGCAGCGGTCTATAATTTTGAGAAGCTGTACCCTGCCGAGCAGGCGCATATCGACAGGTTCCGTGGGTATGTGGACAGATTGACCGGCGGCGACCCGGACACCCTCACCCCACAGGAGATCTATGACCGGGAGCTTATCCGCACGGCCAGAGACGAGATTATCGACATTTTGGAGCTGACGGCGTCCGGCTCCGGGCTGCTCGTGCGGTTCCAAAACGCCTCGAATCTCATCATCCATCAGCTCGTCATGGTCACGGAGGGGTTTGACGCCGACGGGAATTCCCTCGGCGAGGGCGCTGTCCGCACGGACAGGGACGCGCCGGTTCGCCCTCAAACGGAGGAGCGGGTCTTCTTCATCGACGTGTGGGGCGGCGCCGCGGCCGCGGACGCGAAGATTATTTGGATTAACGTAGACTTCGGGCCGTCGCTGCCGGCTGTGTATATCCGGCGCGAGGTGTGCGAGGTGCTTTGGCCGTGAACGGGTTTATGGCGCTCGCGCTGGATTTGGCGCGCAAGGCCGCGGCGGAGGGCGAAGTCCCGGTGGGGTGTGTCGTCGTCCGCGGCGGCGTTGTGGTGGGGCGCGGGCATAACACGCGGGAGAAAGACCAAAACGCCCTCGCCCACGCCGAGCTGACCGCCATCGCCGAAGCCTGTGAAACGGTGGGGTTTTGGCGGTTGCCGGACTGCGAGATGTATGTCACGCTGGAGCCGTGCCCCATGTGCGCGGGCGCGGTCATCAACGCGCGAATTCAGCGGCTGGTTTACGGAGCGCCCGACCCCAAGGCGGGCGCCTGCGGGAGCGTGGTCGATTTGTTCAGCTATCCGTTCAACCACAAGCCCGAGGTCATCGGCGGCGTGCTGGCGGAGCAATCGTCGGCGCTGCTGACGGAATTTTTCAAAACCCTGCGGGAGAGGCGTAAATAGCCCGCGCTCGGCGTCACGCGCTTTGCCCCGCGGCGGATATGCGGAAAATATATGTCAGGAAGTGTTCCCATGAAAAATCACAATATATATCTGTACGGAATGGTGCTGCGCACACACGCGTTTCTGCTGAAAGACCGTTTTCCGCAGCCCGACACCTATAACGAGCTGAAGGAAAAGCTGTCTTTCACCGGCGGCGAAACCGGCATGGCGGCAACCGTGCTTGCTTCGCTGGGCTGCCGCGTAAAGGTTGACGGCAACGACCAAGGCATCAATACCGGCGATATGATCAGGGCGTTTTACGCAAAAATAGGCGTTGACTGTTCCCGCCTGCGCACCGTTCCCGATTATGACGGGGTGGAGGATTATGTCATTGTTGACAGCCAAAATGACACCCGCACCAACTTCGGGCAGTTCGCCGCGTATTTTGCCGACTATTACCGGGACGGCATTGCGCGCTGGAACACCCCGGTTGAGGAAGATATTATCGGCGTTAAGGCGGCGGGGATTGACCCGTTTTTTGACAAGCAATCGCTTCTTGCCGCGAAGCTCTGCCGCAAGCACAATGTACCGTTCGCAACAATCGACGAAAAGCCGGATAAGGAAATATGCGGGGCGGCGTCCATTATCGCCGTTTCAAACGAGTTTATCCGTGACCATATGCCTGAATTTCAAGGCGGCGAAGGCAAGGCGAGGCTGATGAAAAAATATGCCGAATATACCGACGCGCTTGTTATCCTTACGGGCGGAGGCGGGACAACCTTTTACGGCAGAAACGGCCATATCCATCCGTTCCAAGCGTATAAAGTCAAGGCCATAAGCACGCTCGGCGCGGGCGATACGTTCAAAGCGGGATGCGTTTATTCGCTGATGCAGGGTTATGATGATGAAAAAACCGTGCAATTTGCCTCGGCTTGCGCGGCCGTCGCCTGCACCAAGTTTCCGTTGGCGTACAATCCGCCAACGCTTGAGGAAATAACCCGCTTATTCAATCAGGCGTAGGATTGCCCGTCTGTATCGCGCCCTCTTTTCAGACGCATATATGACACAAAACGGCACGGCGGGGATTCTCTTCCCGCCGCGCCGTGTTTCTGCGCTTCCTTCTTACTTGATTTCGACTTCCGCACCGGCTTCCTTCAGCTTGGCGGCGATGGAATCGGCTTCGTCCTTCTGGATGCTCTCCTTGACGGGCTTGGGCGCGCCGTCAACCAGTTCCTTGGCTTCTTTGAGGCCGAGGCCGGTGATTTCACGGACGACCTTGATGACGGAGATTTTGTTGGCGCCGGGGCCGTTGAGCATGACGGTGAACTCGGTTTGCTCCTCGGCGGGGGCAGCCGCGGCGGCGGCGGGGGCGGCGGCCATCATCATGGCGGGGGCGGCGGCGGAAACGCCGAAAGCCTCTTCGATTTCTTTGACAAGCTCGGAACATTCGAGGACGGTTAGGGTTTTGATTTCCTCAAGCAGTTTTGTTACTTTTTCGCTGGCCATAATAGGGGTTCCTCCTTTAATTATATTGTTTGTGTAAGATTACGCCGATTTTTGCTTCTGTTCGGCAACAGCGTTGAGTACGGCGGCGAGTCCGCGGATGTTGGCGTTGAGCGCGTTGGCCACACCGGAGACCGGCGCGTTGAGCCCCGCCATAATTTGCGCGATGAGCATTTCCTTGGGCGGCAAATCAGCCAGCGCCTGCACTTCGGCGGTGCTGATAACGCGCCCTTCGACAAACCCGGCTTTGATTTTGAACTTATCGCCGGACTTTTTAGCGTATTCGCTTAAAATCTTGGCCGGAGCCACCGCGTCGGCGGAAATGGCCAGCGCCGTCGTGCCGTTCAGCACGGGTTCGAGCGCTTCCAGCCCGATGCCTTGGATGGCGCGCCGCATCAGCGTGTTCTTGACGACATGGTAATCGACGCCCGCCTTTCGCAGTTCGACGCGCAGCTTGGTATCGGCTTCGACGGTGATGCCGCGGTAGTCCACAAGTACGCCGGTCGTCGCGTTTTTCATCGAGTCGCTCAGCTCAATGACAATCGCTTTTTTCTGGTTCAAAACCTTTGCGTTTGGCAATATTCTTACCTCCTCTCACAAAGAAGTCCCGCGTCATAAAACACGGGAACAAAACCATTTGCATCACGGCTCTGCTCCTCGGCGGGACTTCCGCGCACCCGCCCGGCCCTAAAGCCCGGCGCCGCGCCGCCCGCTGTCTATGGAACGCAAAATGGAGTGTATCACAGCCTTTGGGATTTGTCAAGGGTTTTTTTAGACTCTCCAGTTCCCGATTCCATTCCACATGGTTTCCAGCAATCTGCCATGCTGCGGAAAGTCCTTCGCAAATTTTTCTCCGACAAGCCTCATAAGCTTCATGCCGCCAGATTTATTCAGCGCTTCTCCGATTGCGCGAACCTTATCCATGTTGGCGGACTTAAATCTCTCAATAGCATTTGAATCAAACTGTTCCCAACGCGGAAATATGCCGGTTAAACATTCAAATCCATTGCGGCTGCAAATTTCACAGCAAATTGACGGAGGATTCAATGCTAAGTTTCTTTCATTTTCCTTCCATTCATTAAGGCTTTTATTGTCCAGCTTGTGTATGATAAATTTACATGTATGTTGTCCGAACTCACGGTTTTCCCCGCAATGCGTGCATGTTTCGCCCTTCCATTCGTGCTCGCAGCGCTTCGCCGCCCCGCATTTAGAACATTTTCGACCGCTCCAATCGTGCCGGGCTTCCCCTGCTTTGCCACAACGGCTGCATTTTACATTGCATTCATCCCAATCATGCTGCTCGTCACGGGCTTTACCGCAGCGGCTGCATTTGCAGCCGTTCCAGTCGTGCTGTTCGGTCTGCGTTGCGTCACAGCGTTTGCATTTGCCTTTACATAAATCATATTCATGCTGTTCATTTCGTGTTTTTTCGCATTTTGAGCATTTGCAGCCGTCCCATTTGTGACCGAATAAGCAGCCCATTTTCATACCTCCGTTAATCAATACTCACTCCCGCTCCCCGCCGGCCCGCCGAGCGCGGAAAATGGTTCTTAATCAGTATAGCACGAAGAACGCGACAGCGCAAGACAAGTTCTAGGCGATAGGCATTGTATCCGCGAGGAATTTTTAGCCGAGTTTGACGGTGACATTGAAAAAAGAGACATCAGCAGAATGTTCAACAACTACACAAGGCAGAGAATGGTTTTCTCTGCCTTGTGTACCTGTGTGATGAATTTTCTCTTAATTGTTATTCTCCCATGACAAACCTTACAAAGTCTTTGAACATCAGCGCAATCTCGGCACGGGTGGCAGAGGCGGTAAGGTCATACCCGCCGCCGGTCAGCATTCCTGCTCCGGCTAAGGAGGTAATGTGTCCGTCAAGGTCGGCCCAAGTATTATAGGATAATACTTCCGGGATATCACGGAGCTTTTCAATGGTATATCCGGCATATGCGGCGTATTTGTTAAGGAAGATTGCCATCTCTTGGCGGCTGAGTGGCTGTTCGGGGGAGAACAGGCCTCCACCTGTCCCGGCTGTAATACCCGTCTCATAAGCCCAAATCACCGCCTCGGAATACCACTCGCCATCGGCGACGTCGGGGAAAGGCATAGCGCCCTCTGTTGTCGGCCGCCCGGCCAGTTTATGCAGTACCGTCAGGAACATGAGACGGTTCATCGTTTGTCCGGGACCGAAGGCGGCGGTTGAGATTCCCGCGAATAACCTGCCCGCTCCCTCGATCGCCTCGGGGTCGTTGATTTCATACCAAGCGATAAAAGCAATGGCGTCGAAATACGGGTCGTCTTCGCTCACATCAGCCCATGCGCCGTCCCATGCCGCAATCGCCGGATCATATCCCACCACGAAGTAGCTTTGGTGCGTGATGATGAAGGTGATATAGCCGTCGGCGAATACGCCGCGAAGGTTTGTCAGGCTTCCGTTGTCATCCATATACCACACCTGTACGCCCTCGGCTTTTTCGTTGGCTTTCAGTTCGTAGGGGATACTGACCGTCATCGGTACGTCTACCTTTTTCGCGCCCACATGGACGTCTATACTTACCACCGTCTGATACCCTTTGACCTGCGCATACTGAACGCCGCTCAGTTCGCTGCCTTTGCTGACGGTTACTCCTGTTACAGTGATTAAGGCCGCTCCGTCGTCGGTTTCGGACGCCAAGGCTTCAAGAGCGTCGGGGTCGAGTGTGATGATGACGGAGAGAAACTCTATGGCCACCGTGACGCCCGCATCGCTGAACGCGCGCGCCGCATCCGCGTTGAAAGCCGTGCTTGTCGCGTCGGAAAGTTCGGAGAGGTCGATGGTAATAACGTCGTCCTCTGCGCTGTCAATAATGTCGTCAATGTTTTCTTTGCTGATGTCAAGAATCACTTCGCCGTTTTCGCCCGGCGTGTAGGGAACATCCGTCCCCCCCACCGAGACGGTGCCTCCGTCGTCCGTGCTGGGTGCCGGAGATTCGGGTATATAGTAAGAAGAAGAGTCGGTGGAATCTCCGGTTTTCGGGAATACCACCGTGATTACGCCGCTGTCCGCGCTATTGGTAACGGACGTCGCGCCTGCCACGGTGAAGCTGTTTTGCAAAATGCCGGTTAGGATGAAACCGGACTTCGGCGTGAGTGTGACGGTTGCCGTATAGTCCATATTGGGAGCGAATCTGTCATTAACAGGAAGAGGCTCCCATAGGATTTCACCGGCATACTGCGCCGTGTCTGTCGCGGTTACAGGGACGGCTCCGTCCGTCGGCGGCGTTACACCGGGGATGGCGAGGATGCTAATCGGCAGGAAGGGTAATGATATGTTGGCGCTCACGGCCGTGCTTTCCTCATATTCGGTCGCTTTCATTCGTATAAATCCTGTGACCGATGTGCCGGGCTGCGCACCGCGCAGTACATTGCCATCACCCCAGTCCCCGTCGCCAAAGTGGTACTCCGCGCCGGCCCTAACGGGAATGGTTACATCGAAGGCATCACCCTCCCGGTCGAAGGACAAGCTAAACGCGGGCGGGGGCTGATGCCTCCACTTTGCGTAAATCGTAATATTCCCGCTCACAGGTTGTGTAAAGTCAAACGGGACGGAGAAATGTTCATCCTCAAACCAGTCTGTCAGGGTATACCCGGTATGAACCGGGTCGGACGGGCGGCTGACCTGTCCGCCTTCGGCGATGGTCACTTGATTTGTTGAGCCATTGTTGTTATTAAATGTGACTGTGACGGTGCCACCGGAAAGCTCCTCGGCAAAAATCTCAAACGCGGCAATGCTGTCATCGACGGAGGTGACCGCTGTCCGGTCGGCGGTCGTCACGGTCAGGCGAACATATTGGGCTACCCTACCGCCCATTGAATCGCCGAAGTTTTGCAGCGGGTTGGTGTTGCTTGTTTTGTCGGTGACTGTAATCCAAGCGTCATTGTCGGCTGAGAGTTCGATTTTGTAGCGATACTCAACCAATGCGTTTTCAAATTTAAGCTCTGTGCTGTAAACCGTATGAGCAGAACCCAAATCGACCGTCAGCGTGTTTCCCAATTTTGTCTCATCAGTACCCGTGGCAAACAGCGGGATGGGAGCGGTGACGTAGACCGGGTCGAAGCCCACCGTTACGCCGCCGGCCGTGACCGCGCCGTCTTTCATAGACCTGCCCAGCATACTGACCACCGTTGAGGAAGCGCCGTCAATTCCCAAGTCCGCCCAAGTGACAAGCCGGGGGTTTTTGTTGACGTTGTTCCACGACCATTCTTCAAAAGCCTGCCAGTTGGTCGGATCGTACTGTCCCAAGCCTTGCTCGTCCTGTTCCAGCCAAAGGACATAGATGTACTCTGTGTCGCTCTTGAACTGGGAAACAAGTACATCGCCAACCCGGAAGGAGCCCAGCGGCGTGTTTTCTGACAGATGCTCCTGTGACTCATGATAGGCCAGATAGGCCGGTTTGGGAAAGCCTTTATAGTCGATAATACCAAACCATGATTCGGGATACCAGCGATCCGGGAACGGATCCATGTAGCAATACCAAGAGAAACCGACTACGCCCATGCTGAGCATTGTGGGCTGCAGCTTCGCCAGATAGGAGGCGAAGAATCGGGACGGCACGCCGTTGACCGGGGTGGTGCCCTGCGTGTTCCACTCATCGCCGGTGTATCCAAAGTATTGGTCGTAACGGCTGTCGGTGGGGTGACGGTATGCCCCGTGTTCGGGCGCGCCCACTTCGGTAAACCAAATCTCCATCTTATGCCCGTTTTTCCGCATTTCGCTGTACACAAAATCCATCATATCCTGCATCCAGACGTCGGAATCGGGGAAACTGGGCCACTGATAGGGATGCAGCGATAAAATGTCCACGTATTGAGCCGCATCCGATTCAAAGAAACGGGTCACATGATGGCGGCGGCCGTTCGGCTCGGCCAGTTGGAAGACGAGCTTTGTCGGTTCTCCGCCCCGTATTGCGTTGCCTTTGTCAAAGCCTTTTCTCACAGCTTCCAGTAATTGTGGAAGAACTTTAATCATATAATAGTCCATTTGCCTCACGGCATCCCACGTAGCTGGTCCGGTACCGTCGATAGAGGGGACAGACGGCATGTAGTTTTCCCAGAGGTTTTCCTCAAGCCCGAATTCCCACATCGGAACGCCGTCCACTTGAGCCAATATTTCCGCCCAGTTTTCGAGGTCGATTAACTGCTGCGGGGTCGGGTCTTGAACGCCTTGGTGACGGAGGTCAGACCAAGGGTATCCGCTGATTAACGGCATTGTCCATAACTTGTCGGCATTTCTGATGCCATCCACGTGGGCTTGATATGCCGCCAAATCGGTATGGTAAGACACTGCCCAGTTTTTATCAATCCCGTTGATGTAGGGGTCTGCTTTGTTGGCATGGGTCAGACCCATATTGTTTGTGATGCTGAATTGCCGCTCGCTCAGACTGTGCGAATCCATCACCGCGAAGCCCCATGTCCTCGGGTCGAGGGAGAAATAGTCGGGCAGGGTCACTTTTGGATTTTCGCACATAAACCGCAGGCCGTACCAGCCGATTTCCAGATTGGTCGGGGAGCTGATGCTCTTTGTCGTCGCGTTTTTGATTTCGTCAAATGTGAAATAGCTCACGGTGCCGGGAATCGTCTCATACAGATGATTGACCCACTCATATTTCAGCAGAGGGTCGCCGCCCATCAGCTCAGGAGTTCCCTTCGGCGCGCCGATTAGGTTGACCGCGTGGATATCCATCCGGTATCCGATGTCCGCCCTCACGATGACCGCCTTGGCGTTAATCGGCTCGAATGTCATGAAGCTTGCGCCCCACATGGCCACGCTAATCATATCTGCGTCAATGGTGTGTTTTGTGGTGTTGCCGTTTTCATGCACGAAGATAATCTCCACCTCCGTGCCGGCGCCGCCGGCATTCGGCCACATCCATTCATTATGGCGTGTGCCGAACAACTCAAAGCCGGTTATCTGGCATACCCCATCCAGCTCAAAGCGCATCTCCACCAAAACTTTCGTCCCGCTGTCCGGCCCGCTGAAGCACAGGCCGGGCAGATTTGCGCGGCCTCTCTGTCCCGCCAGCAACGTATTTTTCGCTTGGTTGAACAGCACATCCAAGTCGGCCGCTTCATTATTATAGTCGTTGGCGTAATCGCGGTTCCAATCCCAGTCGAGACCGCTGCCGCTGATTGCCAGACCAGTGGCCCCCGTCGCGCGGAACACGAAATCTTCAATCGAGTCGGTGATATTCCGTCCCACAGCCAAGGTGGGGGTCACATCCACGGTAATCGTGCTGCCCGGCGCGTGAACATGCCAAGGCGTGGGGTCGTCCACCACGATGCTGACCACTGCCGTATCGATATCCGTACCCGCATATCCGCTCCGGTCGTAGTCGTCAGCGCCGGGGGTTTCCGCAAAATCCGCGTCCTGCGGACCGTACGGGCCCGTATCCTTTCCGTCGTCGTAACCTACGTACAGATATGTAAAGTCGATTTTGTCGCCCAAGGCCACGGTCTTGAGAACCACGGACTTAGCCCAGATTACGTCGTCAATCTCGTGGTACTCGGCGACCCAGCGGCCATCCCTTTGCTCTACCGGCAGATTCACCGCCCATTTGGTGTCGTCGGACAAGGTGAACACGGCCAGCACCGGGGCGACTGGTCTGTTGGCCCAAAAGCCGTTGATGTGGAAGTCGTTAATCGGAATCGCCGTTGCTCCAAAGCTGATGTCAAGGTTGGCTTTTTTCGGGGCCCCCGGTGTATACAGCAGACCGTTTTGTGTGCCCCAGCCCTGCAGCAGATACAGCTTCAAATCCTCATTGTGATACCAGTACGACATGGGGCCGTTATAAGGCGCGGCAGCCGGGGATGTTTGATTTTTTCCGGTCGGCCGATGGTTTGCCCAACCATACTCCTCCCATGTTGGCCATGCATCGGGGAAGTTTATGTACACCGACTCCACTTCTTCCCTATGATTGGTTTTGCTTGCCGGAAGAACTTCGGAGGACACCGGCGGCTTGCCGGCCGATGCCGCCGTGCTGTCCGGGTCGACATAAGGCGCCGGCGCCGGCGGGGGAATCACATTTTCCTCCGGCGGCTGCGGAACATCGCCGTCGCCGTCGTCATAGGCCGCGATAAACTGCGTAAGGTTCAGCCTTACGGCATCCGCCGTGAGCCAGATTACCACGGAATCCGCCCAGACCACGCCGCCCTCATAGGCGGCTGACCAGTAGGTTTCCGCGGGACTGCTCACATCAATATCCATCGGCGTGACCCAATCATCTTCGCCGTCCAGCTTAAATTGGGCGGTCGCTTTGCTCGGGTCACTCACTTTGCTTGTGTTGATACCCCATATATAAAGGTTGGTAATCGGTATGGCTTCCTTAAACTCTGCGGTCAGCTTGATTCGTTTATCCTCAGCCGAGCCGGGCCATTCGTAATACACGTCACACTGTGTATAGGAGGTGTCATTAAGCAGAAAATTTGTCAGCGCCGGGTTGACGGGAATCGGCGTGCCCCAATACTGATAATTACTGATTGAGGGCGTATCGCCGGGGATATCTATGGTAATGCCGCTTGCGTTGACCTTGTCTTGAAGGTCGGTGCTTTCGGCCGGAAGCGTACCTGCCAAATATACGGGCGGCAGCCCGACTGACGGGTCAGGCTCTTCGTCTGCGGACGGCGGGTCTTCGCATGTACAGCCGGAATCCCCGCACACGGACCTGCCGCCGCAGTCGTCGTTACATACGCCACAGTCACAGTCGGGGCCTGTTTCGCCGGGGTTGTAGCCGAGGCTCAACTGCGTGATGTTGACATCGTTATATTCCGCCGTCACAAAAAACTCTGCGGATTTCGCCCAAATAACATCATTCACCCAAGCGGCGTCAGGTTTATATGATGCTGTCCAAGGGTCTGTGTCTCCATCTAAATCCAACTCTGTCTCCCACATGCTATCGTCTGACAAAATAAACTTGACCGTCACTTTTGACGCTCGAACCGTATTTACATGGCGTCCCGCCAAACTTATTGCGTTTATAGGGATAGTTTCCTCAAACTCGGCGGTCAATCCGACACGGTTATCCCCCGCACCAGACCACTGAACAAATACGTCACAACTGCTGCCGGTCGTGTTGTTCAGAAGAAACTCCGTTAATCCCGATTGAGCGCCTACGGGTACGGATACATCCCAAGTCTCAAACGCGGTGAAAGACGGCATAGCGCCTGGGTAGCTTACCATTATAGTATCTACCCTGTCTGCATAGTCAACGACCGTCGTCGGTAAACTTTCGGGAAAACTCGGCGGGCCGTTGTCGCCGTCGGAGGAGCCAGCAATCTCCCCCGTGACGGAAAAGCCATACAGTCTATTGTTATCACCTGCTCCATCGGTATCCAGCGTTATGACGAAGCCCCTTGCGGTAATCCCTGCGGCACTTTCAAAGTCATATGAGGTATTCCACGGGTTATTCATAGTATAGAAATAGTCCATACTATCGCCTCCGGGCACAGGGCTGTTATTTTCGTCAAAGAAAGCCACCGCTCCGTTTTCCGACCCGTCTGTTCCGACGCTCATACCACTGACCTCGCCGGTCAATCCAATGGAGTTTATAAGAACGTCCTCGGCGAAAGTAACTTTTATAGTTGCGGGGTAACCCCAAATCACGACCCAAGGTGTAGCGCCTGAACCCGGATTCGCAGCCAATAAAGTTGCCAAGGCATCACCGGTAATGGGAGCGCCAGCGACATTGGTTACATTTTGAAGCCATGCTTGCTGATCAAACTCCATGCTGTCTATGCTGCCAAGCAAGTCCACCGGCCCGCTGGCCAGCGTTGCGGGGGCAGGCACGGTAATCAGCCCCAGAAGCATGATACCGGCGAGGATGCGAGATAACCTTTTTTTCATTTTAATCCGTCCTTTCTTTTTCATGCGGCAGACCTTTCTTCTCGGCCTGTCGCGGCAATACAACTTCTCGAAATCTCGGACATTAAGTACGTACAACTTGTCTAATACCTGTCCATATGTGTATTTTACCATAGTATTTTCGGGCTGTCAATAGAAAATGTGGTTGAACCGACAAAAAAATTATTTTTGAAAATGTATTGACAACATGACTGCTCGGTGTTATGCTGTAGGCGAAGACCTTGGAAAAAGGGGGGAAGAAAGGGGATGTCCCACGGAACGAGCCTTTGGAAGCGGGTATATGCCCACCGTTTTATTTACGCCATTTTCCTCCCGGTGGCCGCTTTTTACATAATATTCCACTATATGCCGATATTCAACATTCAGACCGGCGGCGTCTTCATGGCCTTCAAGCATTTCCGGCTGAACAGGAATTTCTTTGAGATGGATTGGGTTGGGCTTCAGTGGTTCCGGCAGTTATGGAGTTTGCCGCAATTCTGGAACGTCATCCGCAACACCCTGATTATCAGCTTGGGACGCCTGTTGATTGTTTTCCCGATACCCATTCTTCTATCCCTCGCGCTCAACGAGGTGCGCAACAGCAAATTCAAACGCGTTTCCCAGACCATTTTTACATTTCCGAATTTCATTTCATGGGTCTTGGTCGTCAGCATACTGCGGGATTTGCTGTTGAGCGACGGTCTTTTCAACAACATTATAAGGCAGATGGGAAACAACACCGTCCCTTTCCTGACGTCGCCGAGTATGCTCTTAAACTTGAGCTTGGTGTTTCTCACGGACATATGGAAGACTGCGGGTTGGAGCGCTATTATCTACATGGCTGCCATGTCCGGCATCGACCCCACGCTTTACGAAGCGGCCCGGGTAGACGGCGCAAACCGTTGGCATTGCATACGCTATGTCACATGGCCCGGCATCATGCCTACGGTCGTCGTCATGTTCATTCTGGCCTGCGGAAACATCCTTAACGGCGGCTTTGACCAAATATTCAACCTCCGCAACGAAATCAACAAAGGCTCCATTGAGATTCTTGACACTTACATTTATTATGTGGCGTTTCGCGGCGCGTTCAATCAGGGGTTTTCAGCCGCCGTCGGTCTGTTCAAGTCCGTCATAAACTTTTCCTTGCTGCTGCTCGCCAACAAGGTGGCTCATATGGCGGGGCAGGAGGGGTTGTTCGGCAGGGGAGGTCAAAGCAGATGAATTACAGACCGTTGAATCCGCTGAATAAGCGATCGGGCGGCATCATCGCCGACATTATCCTTTATGCTTCGATTAGCGTTGGACTGCTGCTGATTCTCTTCCCCTTCTATAACACCTTAATAATCTCTTTCGCCGGGTATGAGGATTTGGCCGCTTCCTCATTCTACCTTTTACCCACAAGACTCTCGCTTCACAACTATGAGCATATACTGCATCAAAACAAAATCATCAACTCCATGGGCATATCGTTTTTCAATGTGGTTATAGGCACCGCGATGCAACTGGTTATGACGACGTTCGCCGCGTACACACTGTCCCGACGGACGCTGCCGTTCCGTAAAACGATGTCTTACTTCATTGTTTTCACCATGTTTTTCAGCGGCGGACTGATTCCTTGGTATATGGTGGTAAGCAATTTGGGTCTTGTCAACAACATCTTTGCCATGACGGTTCCGGGCATGATTGGCACATTTAATGTCATCCTTATGAGGAACTATTTTGACACCATACCCGTCTCCCTTGAGGAGTCGGCACGGTTGGACGGCGCTGGAGAATTTGTCATTATGAAAAACATCTATGTGCCGTTGTCTATGCCCATATTAGCTACAGTCGGTCTATTCAGCGCCGTTTTCTTTTGGAATGACTGGTGGTTCGGGCAGCTTTTCATTCAGAACGAAAAGCTATACCCTATGGCACTTCTGCTCCGCAAATCCATTATCGAGGCTTCCGGGCATCTCAGTGATTTGGCCGCCAGATTCAGCTCGACCTACAAGCCCGTGCAATCGCGCTCCGTACAGGCCGCCGCCATTATACTGTCTATCGTTCCGATTATGATGGTCTACCCGTTTTTACAAAGATATTTTACGAAAGGCATCATACTCGGCGCAGTCAAGGCGTAAATCCGGCGTTATACGCCGGTTACGAAATATTTTTAGTTACGGAGGACAAAAGGCCATGAGGAAAACTACTGCATTGCTCCTAGCACTGGTGCTTATCGGCGGCTTGGCCGCAGCCTGCACCAGCGACCCTTCCACGTCGGATGGAGAAAACCCCGGCAATCCCGGCCCCTCAGGCGGAGGCAATGGAAACAACGGCGGAACCCCCAACGGAAACCCCGGAGAACACTTTGAAATCTCCATTGCACACTGGGAAATCAACTCCTCGTTCCCCGATGGCGCGGAAGACGCCGTTCGCGACTACATTCAGGAAAAGTTCAACGTCACCATCGTGCCGGCCGGCCTTTCATGGGCTGACAATGTCCCCGAAATGACCTCAATGTGGGCGGCCACCGGACAACTCCCCGATGTAACCAGCGCTGAAATATGCTGGACAGCGCAATTCCGCCAATGGGTGGAAGACGATGTAATCCGTTCAATCCCCCAGTCTCTCTACAGCAAATACCCGAATATCAACGCCATCGTTGCTGGTGACGCCGCGATTCAAGCTCTGATGATGGATGGCGAGCTGTGGTTCATCCCGCGTCCGAGTTCCGGCGACCCCAAAGACTGGTTTATCGAACGTGGGATTATCAACCGTAAGGACTGGCGCATAGCACTGGGCTTTGATGTACCCCAGACCAAACAGGACTTTATCGATCTCTGCGCTGCGTATGCCACTATGGACCCCAAGGGCGATGGCTCTTACACCGTCGGTCTGAGTTTCGATATGCCGGGATTCCCGTTCTCCCAGAGCTTCCCGACCTTCGGCGTGACCGATTTTGAATGGCTCCCCGATGCGAACGGAAACTGGTATGTCCCCGCCTACGAAGCGTTTGAGCTGGGCAGCTTTTTGCGCGATATCGGCAGGGCAGGCGGCTTGGACCCGGACTTTATAACCTATCAAGCGAACACCGATAACAGCGGAACGTGGAAATTTGCCAACAGCCAACTGGGTATGCTGGTCGTTCAACCGAATATCAACGTCATCTGGAGAAACATAGGCGCCCAGTTCCTAGCGTTGAACCCTGGCACGAACCTTCTGGATCACATTGAAATTCTCCAGCCGCCTATCGACGGGGGGTCAGACCCCGCCGCCTTTATCACAGCGGCCTATTGGTCGGAAAATTACATTCGGGCGGATGTCAGCGATGAAAAACTGGATCGGATTTTGGCAATGTATGACTGGCTGATGAGCATAGAAGGCCAGCTCATGATGAACTTCGGAATCGAAGGCACGGACTGGCAGTGGGATGCCGCCGGAGATGTTGAGCTACTCACCCCGATTAACCCCAACACCGGGGAGCGTGAACCGGCTTCGACAATTTATCCCATCCTGTCGGGAGGCTTCCAATACTTGGGTTGTTGGAATGCCGATGTGGAATGGTTCAGTCCAGTCGTTCCGAAAGACCTTCGTGAATACCTCCTCGCCGAGCTGGATTTCCGCAAGACCAACTGGACGGCAAAACCGACAAATTACGCCCTCGCTTTGGAGGTTGTTCCTGAAAAAGACGCGATTGGGCATCCGTGGGACTTTGGCATGGGTTTCTGGGCGCCCTTCATACTTGACAGGTCCTCGGCTTCCAACGAAGAGCTGTATGAGAGTATGCGCGCCAATATGGATGCTGCGGGCTATGCCGCCGCCAAAGAGGCCATGACTGCGAGAGCCAGAGAAATGGGCATAAACTGACCGTGCATCTCGCCTCCTTCCACAGTGGAAGAGAACCTTCCGGCAGTTTCTTGAGGGGGAATCTATTTTCCCCCTCAAGTTTATAAAAAAATGCAAAAGCGCAGTATAACCTGAGATAGGAGTTTACGATGAAATACTTTGGTACGGCTTATTACCCTGAGCATGAAACGTGGGACGACTTTATAAAGGACATTTCCGTTATGAAAGAAGCCGGTTTCAACATTGTCAGAATCGGCGAGTTTTCTTGGTGCCGCATGGAGCCGCGCGACAGTGAGTTCACACTGTCTTGGCTTGACGATTTCATTAATGAGATGGGCAAAAACGGCATATACAGTATTCTTTGTACGCCCACGGCAGCGCCGCCCGCTTGGTTGTGTGAAAAACATCCTGAAATAATGTATGTCGACGCCCGGGGGGTAACAAGGCCATTTGGCGGACGCAGGCATTACTGCTATAACAGCCCGGTATACCGGAGGTATGCGGAACGCATCGCTTTGGAACTGGGGCGGCGATATTCCGGCCACCCTTTTGTTATGGGCTTCCATATCGACAATGAGATTGCACAGGAAGCCACAGGCCGTTGCCATTGCCCGGTTTGTGCCGAAAAATTCAGAGATTGGCTAAAAACCCGATATGAAACCATAGAAAATCTCAACCAAAAGGCGGGTACGATTTTTTGGGGACAGGAATACGGGCATTTCGGGCAGATACGCCCTCCCGCATCCACCATCGAACTGGATGCCCTCCCGTTGCTTCCCAAATTTCACGACAACCCTACGCTCAGACTTGACTTTGAGAGATTTTGCAGTGATTCGCTCACGGCGTATGTGGAAATTCAACTTGACGCAATCCGAAGCAAATCAGAAAAGCCCGTCACCACAAACTCAACCGGGATTTGCACAAACAGCATCAACTATTATACTATGTTTAAGCGGTTGGATCCGGTGTCTTTGGACGACTATCCCGTACTGCGCAACAACGGCATGTCGAAAACGAGCTTCATTTATGCGTTTGCAAGAGGGGTTAGACAGCAGAATTTTTGGCTTGTAGAGACATCTGCTTCGGGGGGGCATGGATTATGGTCGGGAGAAGGATGGCTCCAGCCGTTTCCCGGAGCAATTTACACAAATGCCATTCATGCTTTTATTTCCGGCGCGGATGTAATGACATATTTCCAGTTCAAAGCATTCCGTTTTGGCGCGGAGCAGCTTGACGAAGCCGTTATGGACATTGACAACATTCCCCGCAGACGTTTTCGGGAAATGCAACGGGTAGGCGAAGAGATGCGCAAAATAACCCCCTTGTTGGAGGAAAGTGTTATACGGAACGATGTCGCGATTTGCTTTGATTATGAAAGTCTGTGGTCATTAAAAATCAAGCCGTTCCATGCGGATTTCAACTATGAAGATTTTTTAGTGAATATTTACCGGCACTTTACAGAAACGGGTGTAGGCGTGGATATCATCCCGTTTTCTAACGACATACATCGGTATAAAGTTGTGATTTTGCCTGTTGCGGCAATCATCAACAACGATTTCAAGGAAGAACTTATCAGCTTCGTGAAAAATGGCGGTACACTGCTGTCAACTTTCCTAACCTCAATAAAAGACGAATACAATACCGCCCCAAGGGTCAGCACACCGGGCGGACTGACAGAACTGTTCGGGTTGCGGGTCGCGGAGGCCGAGCCGGTTTTCTCCGAATCGGTCAGTCGAATTGAACTGGATTCTATTTCCGGTACAAATTGTTTTTGGACTGAGAGCCTTGAGTCGATTGGCGCGGAAGTAATCGGAAAATATGCCGATACCTTTCGTAAAGATGAGGCCGTTATCTGCCGAAACCAATACGGCGCGGGTGTGGCCTACTACATGGGGACATGGATGGAGGACAGGCTTTTATACAGGCTATTCGACCGAATCTTGGAAGAAAAGCAGATTATGCGCGTGTTTACGGAAAGGTATCACGGGGTTGAGGCGGTACATCGGAAATTTAGAGGAAGGTCGGTTATATTTGTTTTTAATTTCAACGAAAAGGAGATACACGCAGAATTGTCGGATACGTATGAAAATCAAAATGGCGGGCTTTTGAGCAGGAAATGGTTGCTTCCACCGAAGTCATATGATATACTTTTTCATAAGACGTAACAAGTACAGTAAAGTGCGGTGAGTTGCAAAATGGAAGCATCAAAATATCTAACGATTGTCAACTGGGCAAGGGATCAGGTAAGCAGGTATAAACCGGGAGACAGGTTCCATACCGAGGGGGAACTGTCTGAGTTGTTCGGCGTCAGTCGCCAAACAGTCCGTCAGGCTGTGGGAATGCTTGAGACCGAAGGGGTTCTGGAGCGCAGACGCGGAAGCGGAACATATATCTCATTCCCGTATAAAAAGACGGAGCAGACCATGACCGTCGGTCTGATAACGACGTTCATGGGCGACTATGTATTGAGCAGCCTCATGGAAGGCATAGAGAGCGTTTTGACGAAAAATAACCATTCCATGCAGGTAGCGTTTACGCGGAACAACCATCAAAAAGAAAGCCAAATATTTGTGTCTATGTTGACCGGCGGTGTAGACGGGTTTATTGTAATTCCCCCGAAAAACAATCTGTATAACCCGAATATCAATATATATCAAGGCATCGCCCAAGAAAATATCCCACTCATATTCATTGACTGTCATTATAAAAACCTTCCGTTTCATTGTGTCGGGCTGGACAACGTCGCCGCAGGGCGGATGGCGACGGAATACCTTATTAAAGCCGGACATAAGAAAATAGCCGGTTTCTTTATGAGTGATATGCAACAAGGGGTTTTGCGCTATGAGGGATATGTTCGGGCACTTGTCGATGCATACGACGATTATGATTTGGACCATGTGTTATGGTGTTCTGAAGACGATATAGATGATTTATTTGCACACCCGCGTCGTATCCTCGGCCGTTTTGACGGCTGTACCGGGCTTGTATGCTTCAACGACAGCCACGCCAACAGAATGATGCACTTTTTGATTGGAAACGGGATTAAAATCCCGGAAGACATGTCTGTCGTCGGTATTGATAATGACGAAAATTCGGCGCTTATGTCGGTGCCGCTTACCAGCGTCAATCATCCCTTGGAAGAAACCGGGCGGAAAGCCGCAGAGAATCTGCTGGAGCTTATTAACAAACCCGGGTTTAATGCGTCATATATGTTTGCTCCGCATATGGTGGAGCGTGAATCTGTCAGGAGGCTGTTATAAAATGGAGTTGAAACGATTCCTTGAATTGGAGAATATGCCTGATGCGAATCGTTCCATGGAACGCATTGAAGCGTGGTTTACACAGGAAATGCTGGATCGTGCGCCGATACGCTTTAATATACCGGACAAAAGGGCCGGACTTCCGCCCAAGCAGTATACCTCCTTAAAGGAAAGATGGTTCGATTACGAGTACATCGTGGAGGATTTGCTGTGCAAGCTGAAAGGAAAACGGTTTATCGGCGAGACGTTTCCCATGTGGTTTCCCAATCTCGGCCCGGGCATTTATGCCGCGTATTACGGCACGGAGCTTGTGTTCCAAGAGAATACATCCTATACGGTACCGAATGTCACACAGGCGCGGGCTGCCCAAAAACTGCGGTTTGACTGTGAGAATATATACTTTCGGCAAATTGACAAGATGATGAGATACGCGCTTGAACGTTGCCAAAACAGACTGCTTATCGGTTATCCCGATTTGCATCCCGGTATGGATTGTGTCGCAGATTGGCTTGACCCACAGGAACTGTGCTTCCAACTTGTTGACGACCCAGAGGGCGTGGAGATTGCCTTAGAAAAGGCGGAGGCCGATTTTGAAGAAATATATAATCATTACGACTCCGTGCTGAAGGCATGCGGACAGCCCTCGTTCGGTTGGTTGCATGTGCCGGTTTATGGCAGGATACACATTCCGAGCTGCGATTTCTCCGCCATGGTGTCGCCTGAAGTGTTCCAGAAATTTTGTCTGCCTCCGGTCATTAGAGAAATGCGCACGATGACCCATAACATCTGGCACCTTGACGGGCCGGGCTGCGCCCGCCATCTTGACGATTTACTTGAGATCGAGGATATACAGGCGTTCCAGTGGGTGCAGGGGGCAGGTAGCGATGCTCCTGTTCTGCAATGGGTACCGCTTATCAAAAAAATACAAGCGTCGGGCAAGTCAGTCATGGTCAGTATGACACAGGAGGAGTTTGAACCTTTTCTTGACGCTGTTTCGCCTAAAGGTATGTTTCTGTGTGTTGACGCGCCGAATGAAGAAGTCGCGGAAAATATGCTCCGAAAAATCGAAAAATGGATATAACAGAGGAGGGGTCCTTATGACCAAACGTGAATGCGTATTGTCCGCATTGGCGCATAAAAAAACCTATCCCGTTCCTTGGCAGTTGGATATGGGAGATGAGATTGCCGCGCGGCTTGGTCGTGATTTGGGGGCGGGTTTTGATGCGGGCTCACATTTAAGCCAAGAGCGTAACGAGACTTTTACCGCGCTCTGTGGCGATAGTTTTGAAGATATGTTCGGCGTGGTGTGGAACAAGGAGCAAGAAGGGGACTTTGGCATCGTCGTCGATTATATTTTGCAGGAACCTGAATTTGGTGATTATAAGTTTCCCGTACCAGATGAAGCGCTTATTCGGGAAAAATGCGCCCGCTTGGAGACACATAAGGACACTTTCCGCATGTACATCATTGGCTTTTCTTTATTTGAACGAGCTTGGACGCTGCGCTCAATGGAGGAGCTTCTGGTAGATTTTTTAGTGAATCAAGAGTTTGCCCATGAACTGCTGGAACGCATTACCCTCTATAATCTCGCCGTGGTAGATATTGCCGCGCAATATGACATTGACTGCATCTTCTTCGGAGACGACTGGGGGCAGCAGAAGGGGCTGATTATGGGGCCGGATTTGTGGCGGGAGTTCATCAAGCCGTATCTTCGGCGTATGTATGCGCGCGTCAAATCTCATGGGATGTATGTGGCTCAACACTCCTGTGGCGATGTCTCCGACATTTTCCCCGACCTCGTTGAGTTGGGTATGGACATATACAATACCTTCCAGCCGGAGGTCTATGATGTAGAGCAAATGAAGGCATTATACGGTGATAAGGTTACGTTTTATGGAGGCGTCAGTACTCAGCGCCTATTGCCGGAAGGCACCCCTGAAGAGGTGGAGGAGGAAACCCGCCGTATGCTGCGGTTAATGGGTAACGGCGGCGGTTATATCTGCGCCCCCACCCATGCAATGCCGAATGATATTCCTACCGAAAATGTTCTCGCCTTTCTGCGCGCCGTACAAAATCAATCGGAGGCTCATTGATAGGCTCTTATGAATGGAGTGATACTTTTGGAAGAGATAAGCGGCAAAGACCGACATATACTTAGGGAACTGGCAAAATGTCAACTGGAGCTGGCACACACACCGCAAATGACGCAACTTCGGAAAGACTGGACGCTGCACGGCGAGTTCAGCGGCTCTTCGCGTCCTATGATTTTGATTGAAACTTCCTCGTTTGAAGAGGATATCCTCCCCCCTTTGATGCGCTGCGAGGGCGAGACAGCTCGGAAGCTCGAGCGGGATTTGCTGTTGGGAACCGTCAACCATACTCTTTTCGGGGACGACACGGTCGTCAAGGATTATATCCCCGTTACACCGCACAGATACTTTGTCCCTTTCGGCATTGAGGTTAAGCAGGAACACGCCGGCGCAAGCCTCGGGCATCAGTTTATCCCTGCAATATGTGACTTGGAGCAGGATTTTCATAAGCTCGGCAAGGCCAAGTTCGGTATCGATTGGGAAAGTATGCGCCGCGAAATAGACTTCAAGGCAGAAATCCTCGGAGACATCCTCCCTGTGCGACAGACGGGATTCAGCCTGTATTGCTGTCCGACGCAGGACATCGTCCACATTATGAAGATGGAAGATATGTTTACCGCGATGCTTGACTATCCCGAGCTGTTTCACCGGATGATGTCGATGCTGACAACCGACTACTTGGAGTTTTTCGATTTGCTCGAAACTGAAAACGCCTTTCTGCCCACAGTTGACGAGTGTCATCTATGCCAAGGCTCCTATTCCTATACCGATGAGCTTCCGCGGCAGGGCGCAGGTCTCAAAACATCCGATATATGGGGGTACATGGATTCACAGGAAACGTCGGGGATATCTCCCGCTATGCTTGCCGAACACATAGCGCCTCATTACAGGCGCATCGCGGCGCGGTACGGCCTGCTGTCATACGGCTGCTGTGAAGCGGTTGACCCTGTTTGGGACTGTTTTCTATCCGACCTTGATCATCTTCGGAAGGTATCGGTATCGCCGTGGGCGGATGAAGCGTTTCTGGGAGAACGCCTGCGAGGTAAAAACATTGTGTATATGCGTAAGCCCTCCCCTAATTTTCTCGGCGTGGGTTCGGAGTTGGACGAACAGGCCGTGACGGAAAGCATCGGCAAGACGGTTAAAGCCGCGAGAGAATGCCACTTGGAAATCATCCAGCGGGATGTTTACCGGATTAACAACACGTCCGAAAAGGTGAGACGATATGTGGAGCTGATACGAAATTGCTGTGAACAACATCAAAACTGAGGTTAAAGGAGAACTTCTTCAATGAAAAAAATCGCGTTTATTGGAGCGGGAAGTTTTGGCTTTACCCGCACTTTGGCTAAGGACATTCTCACATTCCCGGCACTCTCGGATTGCGAGATTGCTTTGATGGACATTGATGAGGAACGGCTGCAATACATCGCGCGCGCGGTAGAGAAGATTATCCGGCAGGGAGGATATGCCGCTAGAGTCACCGCCACTACCGACCGCGCCAAGGCGCTGGAGGGTGCGGACGGCGTGTTGATTACCATACTTGCGGGCGATGTGCATTTATGGAGACGCGACATTGAAATTCCCAAGAAATACGGCGTAGACATCAATGTCGGCGATACGCGCGGCCCGGCCGGTATATTTCGATTTCTGCGAACAGCGCCCGTCATGCTGGATATTGCAAGTGATATTAAACGGTATGCCCCCAGTGCAGTTGTATTGAATTATACAAATCCCATGGCGATGCTGTGCCGTCTGATGCAGACTGAAACCAATCTCAATATCACCGGCCTGTGCCACAGCGTACAGGGGACGGCGGAAATGCTCGCCCGTTGGATTGGTGCCGATTTTAACAAAGAAATTACCTATCTTTGCGCCGGAATCAACCATCAGGCATTTTATTTGGAATATAAAGCTAATGGCAGGGACGCATATCCGCGTCTACGTGAGGTTATTGAGCACAATCGGGATATATATAACGAGGAGCAAGTGCGTAATGAAATGTTTCTGCATCTGGATTACTATGTGACCGAATCCTCAGGACACAACTCTGAATACAACGCATGGTTTCGCAAACGACCCGAACTTATTGAGAAGTATTGCACCCTCGGTACGGGGTGGAATCCGGGCCGTTACGCCTTCATCCGCGACGATTATCTGTCACGTGAGAACACATGGCGCGCCGATATAGAGAACGAAATTGCCAAAGAACGAATTGACCTCTCACGCGGACACGAATACGCCGCCTGCATTTTCAACGCCTGCTTTGGGGACAATACAACCTTTCAATTCAATGGCAATGTACGTAATTTTGGTTTGATTGACAATCTGCCCGTCGGATGCTGTGTGGAAGTTCCGGTATTCGCCTGCCGCGAAGGGTTGCTTCCCGTACGGGTCGGGCCGTTGCCGGAGCAGCTTGCCGTGCTGGTCAATACCAACGCTCGTTGCGAGGAACTGGCGGTAGAAGGGTTTCTTGCCGGCAATCGGCGCAAAATATTCCACGCTGTTCTCCATGACCCGCTGACTGCCGCCGTTTGCTCAATGGAGGAAATTTCCGCTATGACAGACGAGTTGTTTGCCGCGAACGAAGCGTTTTTGTAATTTCTTAACCGCAAAATTATTGATTCCACATTCGTGAGGCCTGTGTTATGCTGAACGTAAGCTTCTATATTCCCTAGCACCACAGAAATTCATAAAGGGAATTTAGGCGCGTTTGAAAAGAAGCAATTTCTCATGCCTTAACACATTTTTATTTTTTCTCACCAAAACGGCGAAACCGTTGAATTCAAAGACAAAGATACCCGTATTCGGGTGTCTTTGTATCAAGTGCATAGTGTAGAATTTTGTTGATTGATGCAGCTAACCGGACTCAAAAACGGCTAGCTGCTTTGCTTTTCAAAAATATTTTTCCGGGCGGTTGTAAAAATCAAGAGTATTTCCCTATATAACTTTATAGAGGGGTTTATCTGAGGCTGAGCAGATAAGACCTACTATGAAGGAACAGGTGGTATATTATGTCACGAAGCTATGTTGAAAAATGGGAGTGCGATTGGCTTGTAAGGCTCATGCAGGAAGTGCCTTGGATTCGTTGTAGGAACAATCTCATAAGAGCGCTTGTGCAGAAAAGGATGACGATGGGTGTGTCCTCAACGGACATGGCCGATGCTCTGAAAACGAATCTGAGTAGCGTCGCCCGATTCGAGTACATGTCATTTCCAAAGAACGGTATTCCAATCAAACAGCCGACTCCAACACTGAAGTTTGCCGCCATGTATGCGGATGCCCTCGGAATGGAAATTGATTTTCGGTTGGTTCCTAAGGGAGACGCAAGTTATGCAAACCACTAGTAGGTTCTTTCCCTATATACATATAGGGAGTTCTTCTGAGGCTTCTGTTCCATATGATAACAGGAGTGTTTTGGATGAATCCACAGGACAAGCATAGCATTGACCCAGACAACAGAATAGAGCGAGACATAAACGGTTGCAAGGTTCGACTGTCTTTTATGTTGTCGCGCAATGAGACAACAGAGCGATTGGTACTCGATAATCTCATGCTGGTTTTTGACCGCAGAATACAAGAAAAGAAAGAGAGGGATGACGATGAAGCGGGTAAACTGCCTGTACCGTGTATCCACCAAACGACAAGCAGGCAGCACACAAACGGGAGATTCCGGCGAGAGCGACATCCCTATGCAGCGTACCGCCTGCCATGAGTTTGCGAATCGGAACCGATGGACGATAACAAAAGAGTATTACGAGAAAGGCATATCCGGCTTTAAGGTGTCCGCGAACAAGCGTGATTCCATCCAAGACCTCAAAAAAGCGGCAGAAAAGCAGGAGTTTGATGTTCTGCTGGTCTATATGTTTGATCGTATCGGTCGCATTGACGATGAAACGCCGTTTGTTGTCGAATGGTTCGTACAGCGCGGTATCGAAGTCTGGAGCGTCAAAGAAGGCGAACAGCGTTTTGACAGCCATGTAGATAAGCTAACAAACTACATACGCTTTTGGCAGGCGAACGGGGAGAGCCGGAAAACCTCCATGCGTGTCAAGGACAGCATGAACCAGCTTACGGAGCAAGGTGTCTATACAGGCGGCGTTACACCGTTTGGATATAAGACGCTTCCAAGTGGACGGTTCAACAAGCGCGGTAAAGAACTGCTCGACCTTGTGATTGACCCCAGTGAAGCGCCAATCGTCCGAATGATATTTGAGAAGTCTCTGCGTGAAGGTTATGGTTCACATCGTCTTTCTGCTTTACTTAACAGTATGGAAATCAAGACGCATAACGGAAGCGTCTTCCAGTGCAACACCATCAACCGTATACTGAAGAACCGTTCGTACTGCGGTTACTACATCTCCGGGGATATAGTCTCACCGCATTTGCCGCATCTGCAAATCATAGATGAAGAAACCTTTGAGCAAGTACAGAATATTCTTGCTCAACGCGCAGGCAAGAACGAGCAGAAAACGCAGATTGCCCGGAACACCAAAGGGAAAACGCTTCTTTCAGGGAACATCTACTGCTCCCACTGCGGCTCACATATGATTGCCACAAGCTATGTAGATTCTCACACTCGTGTAGATGGTAGCAAGTACGAAGTTCGGCGGCAACGGTATATCTGCTGTAATAAGAATCGGAAGCGCGGCGCATGTGAAGGACAGTCTGCGTATGTTGCAGGCCGTATCGACGGTGTGGTAAACACCATTATACTTGAGTACCTTGGTAGAATTAAGACCACGGCAAAGTCCATCGCTCTCAAAAAACGCTATGAGAATGAGATTGTCGATATGAAAGCCCAAAAGCAGGATGTGGAGCAAGAATACAAGCGTCACAAGGAACGCCTGGCGCAGTTATCGGGAGAGATAGCTAAATCGCTGACAGGAGACAGCGCGTTTGCGCCGGATGTGCTGGCTGGGGCTATAGACAACGCAAAAATCGACCTTCAAAATTCTGAGGACAAGCTGGCGCAGCTAAATTATGCGCTGAACAACAGTCAGGGCGCGATGAAGAAGCTCGACTATTACTACGACCAATTCCGAAGCTGGGCAGAGGAGTTTGAGAATGCGACTTTGGAACAGCGCAAGATGATTGTCTGTCAACTAGTACGGGAGGTCAATATATCAAGGGGGTACAAGCTGGATATTGTGCTGGATGTAAACTATGAACAGTTCTTATCTGTATAATGGAAGATAAGGGCAAAGTTAAAAGCCTGATAAAATCAGGCTTTTAACTGGCTCCCCAAGTTGGACTCGAACCAACGACCCTGCGGTTAACAGCCGCATGCTCTACCGACTGAGCTATTGAGGACTATAAAAAATGGGGATGGTGCAATCTCGGAAAATGCTGATTTCATCGGCGTTCGCCGAGATTGCGAGGCAATTGAGGCGCGAAATTTTTTTGCGATTTTTCAGCCATTGCCCATCCTTACGTTTGGACTACCGACTGAGCTATTGAGGATGATGCGGAAGGCCATTTGATACGGGAACAGTATACAATAAGCGGGGGGCGCTTGTCAAGGGGCGGGAAAAAATTTTTCACCGCGCCGGAGGGGAGGAAAGAATCATTATAGGAAATCTTGGTCTTGTTTCCGGGGCTGGAGATGCGATATACTCCAATCATCCCCCGGGGGAAGCGGTGCGGCCGCCGCCGAAAATACGGAAAAGGATGGTTTGTATGACCAGTGAATCCAAACGGCTCATGGAGTGGGCCATCAACAAAATCAAGACCGAATACCCCGACGATGTGGCGCTGCTTGTCGCCGTTGAGAATGCGTCGGTCAATGGGGACGGTCACGGGGAAGCCTTTGATTATTTTGTTCCGGCCACGGAGCGGGGTAACGAGCTGAGCCAAACCTTCATCATCGGCGGGGGGGGAAACGATCTTTACCCGCGTTCCTGGGAGCGCACGGAGCGCACCGCCAATCTGGACGATCTCGCCACGCTTTGCCTCGGCGACGCCAGGATTCTTTACGCCCGCTCCCCGGAGGACGAGGAGCGCTTTGAGGAAATCCGGCAAAAGCTGTTTGACAACCTGGCCGACCCTGTGTTTACCTACAAGAAGGCTCTGGAAAATCTTGACGTGGCGATGGACCTATACCGGACGATGATGTTTGAGGAGCGGCTTTGGAAGGTTCGATGCCTGGCGGGGTATATCCACTACTATTTGAAAATCTCCGTGGCCTGCCTCAACGGAACCTACTGGAGGGAGTGGCATGACGGCGTCCTTCCCGCCCTCGCGCGGTGGAAAGAGCTGCCCGAGCGTTTTGCCGAATATTATCAAGCCATTCTGTCGGCGTCCACCACCGGAGAATTGAAAAGTTTGGCGCATTTGCTTATCGCGTCAGCGCGGCAGTTTATAGCCCGGTATAAACCCGAGAACGCCGGCCCGGAAAATCCGCCCGACCATACCTGGCTGGCCGACTGGTATCAGGAGCTCCGCACAACGTGGAACAGAATCTATCACTACTGTGAGATCAACAATTGCGATGCCGCGTTTGTCGATGCCTGCAGCCTTCAAAATGAGCTTAGTATCATCGCGGAGGAATTCGGGCTTGAGGAAATGGATTTACTGGGCTGCTACGACGCGGGCCATCTCGATTGGCTTTCCAGCCGCGCCCTGGAGCTGGAAAACATCATCCTTGCGGCCATCGAGAGCAACGGCATACCAATCCGGCGCTACGAAACGCTGGAGGAGTTTATGGCCTCCGAACAATAACATGGCCCATCAGGAAGGAGCAGCGGATGAAATATTGAAATGCTTCGGAGGTTCTGCCGGACGATTTCCTGAAAG